>Ga0070739_10001736_pt1 | contig 31458 bp, 28 predicted proteins | sample Coa_R1_7_FD_66445 | JGI IMG/M metagenome (GOLD analysis project Ga0070739, IMG submission 66445) | Surface soil microbial communities from Centralia Pennsylvania, which are recovering from an underground coalmine fire - Coalmine... | ecosystem: Environmental > Terrestrial > Soil > Unclassified ...
ATCGCCCCCCGCCTGCGCGCCGACCTCGCCATCTTGGGACGGATCGCTCGCCTGCTGGAGCGAACCTCGACCAGAGGCCGCATGGCCAACCCGGTCGCCGTTGTCGAGGACTTCGCCGCGACCCTCGCCCAAGAGCTCAACTTCGTCACCGAGGCGCGCCACATGGAGCTCTTCGCGGCCAACCTCCGGGCCTTCGGTGCCAACGGCAAGGTCCGGGTGCCTACCGTGCACTGGCCCCTCACAACGCCCCGCGTCCTCACGATGGAGCGGATCCACGGCTACAAGATCGACGATCTCGCCCGTCTCGGCACGACCGGCTGGGACCTTGCCGGCGCGCTCAAGCAGGGGGTCCGCGCCTGGATGGAAGGAGCCCTCCAACACGGCTTCTTCCACGGCGACGTGCACGCCGGCAACCTGATGCTCGATACCGACGGCGACGTCGTCTTCCTCGACTTCGGAATCTGCGGGAGCCTCGACGACGCGACCCGAACTGTCATCCGCACCGGCCTGCCGGCCCTCCTCGTCCACAAGGACTTCCAGGCAGTGGCCAAGGCCATCTACGAGATGGGCGCCGTCCTGAAACCCGCCGACCTCGAGCAGTCCGCCCGCGATATCGCCCACATAGTCGAACCCATCCTGGAACGACCGCTCTCCGAAATATCGTACGGGCAAGTCCTCATAGATATCGTCCGCATCGGAACCCGGTACGAAGTCCGCCTGCCTCGCGAGCTGGTGCTCGTCGCCAAGCAGCTGCTCTACTTCGAGCGTTACGCCAAGCTCATGGCCCCGGATTGGACCATCCTCGATGATCCGGATCTCATCGGCTTCCTCTTCGAAGGCGTCCAGGCTTCGGACTGAACCGCCTTCCGGGAGTGGCTGTTCATGCCTGTGCCTACCCCTTTGCATTCAGCGGTGGGACGTCATTGACGGATGATCAGCAGATCTAGGCCTGAGACAGACAAACCGCGCACGAATCACGTGGCGGGCAACGAGTTGGCATACGCCAGGACGGCCGACGCGTAGCCCTCATCGTCGTTGTACCTGAGGATCGCTGCTCGCTCGTCGGTGATGGCTCCGTTGTGGCCTTGGCAGAGGTAGTTGGCCGCCGTGTCCACGGCGTCGTAAATGTTGTTGGGGTCTGCTCCGGACCCGGTGACATCGACAGCCCATGCTGCGAAAGTGCCGGGGAGGAACTGCAGCGGTCCAACTGCCTGCTGCCAGGGACCGGGTAGTCCGAACCAGCCCAGCCAGGGACCGATCGGTAATCGCTGGGTCCCGTCGGTGCCGTCGAGGGGCGGACCGAAGATGGTCGGGGTGACCTCGCCGGTGAGCGGATCGACGCGTGCGCCGTCGGTGGTGGCGTTGCCGGACTCCTCGTGCCCAATGCCGGCAACGAGCTGCCAGCGGAGGCCCGGGCACCATCCGTTGGCCGCCTTGTACGCGGTCAGGACCGAGGGGGGTATGCCCGCCATCGCTGGCGTGCCGCTTCCCAGGCCGGTTGGCGCGCCCCGCTCTGGCAGGCCGAGGGCCAGCAGGGGCACTCCCAGGAGGATGGCGGCTACCCCGACCACCACTACCGCCGCTGAGGTCGCCCACTTCTTGCCTTCGGATCCCATGCCGAACTAGGCCCGCCGCACCTCCCCCAGTTCGCGGCGTCACCCGAAATTCCCCGCGAAGTTTCTGCCCGCTCCCGGCCTAGTTGGTCGTAGCTCGGAGTCGGGAGGTGAGCGTGGTTCGGATGCTGGCTGACATCGTCCAGGTCAGCCCGAGCGCGTCGGGGATGCCCGGCGCCGGGCTGATCCAGCAGCTGCTCGATTGGGCCCAGATGATCGCCCTGTGGGGCAGCCTCGGTGCCTTGCTCGTCGGGGCCGGGATGTACGGCCTGGCCCGGGAAGGCGGCAGCTACGCCAACGCCTCCCGGGGCAAGGTCCTGGCCATTGGCGGCCTCGTCGGGGCAGTGCTGGCCGGTGTTGCGCCGACGGCGATCAACTTGTTGTTCCAGGCCGCCACGTCACGATGAGCCGGCGACGTGTGCTCGGCCTCGCCCTGATCGGCGCGGTGGTCATCGGTTGCTTTGTCACCGTCCGGCTTGACAGTCCGCCGCGAGAGCCTTCCGTTTCGAACCCCACTCCGGCCGCAGGTGTCGGCTCGGCGCGATCCACAGGCATGGCGGCGTCGGCTCCCAGCGCCGGCAGCGCACGTGACGCGGCGGTCGGCTTCGCCACTGCCTCGCAGAACTGGCTGTATCTCAGTGACTCCGAGATCGACCAAGCCGTGTTGGCGATCGCCACGCCCGGCACCGGCCCCCACCTGGCTGCCCAGACCGTGGCGGACATGTCGGCGGCCCGCCAGAGCCTCCGGGCGGCGTCCGGGCCGGCGTGGTGGCTGGTCCGTCCCTTGGCGGCCAAGGTCGACAGCTTCGAGCCGCCCACTGCCCGGGTGGAGGTGTGGGTGGTGACGGTCCTCTGCGCCCCCGGAGTGGCCGCGCCCCAGGCGCACTGGGAGACGGTCACCGCCGATCTCGCCTGGGCGGTCGCCGCCGCCCGGTGGGAGGTCGCCTCCGTCACCGAGAACCCCGGACCGACGCCCCAGACCAGCAACCAGGAGCCCGCCTGGGCAGCCGATGCCTTCGACTCCGCCCTGGTCGGCTTCCAGCGGATCGGAAGCGAGGCCTAGCAGTGAACGTGCTGGGCGTGGGGTTCCCCAACCCCCTGGGCTGGGTCGCCGACGCTCTGGGCGGCGCTGCTTCGGGTGGCGTGCATCTGATCTTCGCCGGGCTGACGTCCTGGGTCCTTCAGAGCCTGGAGTGGGTCGTGGGAGGCGTCTTCAACTTCTTCATCCACGGAGTGGACCCCGATGTGTCGGCGCCCTGGTTCTCGGGCGGCGGCGGGCCGTACCTGACGATGGCCGGCATCGGCGGGCTGTTGATGGTCGGCTTCCTCCTGATCGGGATCACCCAGGGGGCACTCGCCGGCGACGTGGGCGGGATGGCTCGGCGCATCGGCGTAGAAGCGCCCATGGCTGTCCTCGGCATGGTTGGTCTGGTCGGAGCCACCCAGGTCCTCATTCGGCTCACTGACGGTCTCTCCCAGGGTCTACTCGGCCAATTCGCCAAAGACGTGCACTCTTTCACCGCCACGGTCGGAACCCTGGCGGGCCTTGGCGGTGGCGCCGTAGGCGGCTTGGTGGTCCTGCTCCTCGCGTTGGTGAGCGTCCTGGCCGGCATCGTGCTGGTGGCCGAGCTGGTGATCCGCGCCGCCCTTATCTACATAGTGGTGGCCCTCGCTCCCCTGGTCTTCGCCGCGGCTCTGTGGCCGGCGTTGCGGAGCACTGCGCGGAAGACCATCGAGCTTCTCGGCGCGCTGATTCTCTCCAAGCTCGTCGTGGCTGTCGCATTGGTGGTGGCCGCCGCGGCGGCAGCGCACGCGGGGGGTCCCTCGGCCATCTCCACTGCGCTCGCCACCCCCGACGGAGCCGGGGGTGGCGCCGGCGGCGGCGGGGTGGCAAATACGGTGGGGGTCCTCCTTGCCGCCGCGGCGGCGTTTGGGGTGGCGGCCTTCTCGCCCCTGCTTGTCGCCCGACTGCTCCCGTTGACCGAAGGGGCCATGGTCGCCTCGGGCATCCGGGGCGGTCCGGCCCGCGCCGGCCAGCAGGCCCTGTCGGCCAGCTACTACACCCGCACAGTCGGACGATCCCGTCTGTCCAGCCTGGCGTCGGGAGCACCCGGAGGGACCCCAACCGCGGGGGCGGGCGGGACCACAGCAGGAGCTGCGGGCGGAGCCGCGGCCTCCGCCGCCGGAGCGGGTGCGGCAGCAGCCGGAGGGGCCGCCCGCACGGGAACGCGCGCCGCCACCGCCCCCGTTGCCGAGCGTTCGAGGGGCCCGACTGGACGGCCCGGCGGTCCGGGGACGGGGCGGAGGCCACCCTCGGCACCGGAGGACCCCGATGCCCGCTGAGCGCGACGGTCGCCTCTACCGCTTCGATCCTCCCGACGGCGCGGGGGTGTTCCTCGGCCTGGGCGTGGCCCAGTGCGCTCTCGTGGGTGGCGGACTCCTCGTCTCGGTGGCGGCCACCACCGCGGGCGCGCCGATCCTGGCGGCTGTCGTCCCGGCGGTGCTCGGGATCGCCGCCGCCTTCGCCCGTCTCGGGGGTCGAACGGCCTGGGAGTGGGCGGCCGTGCTCGGCTCGTGGTCCTGGGCGCGCGTGGGGCGGGGCCGGCGGTGGCTGGTGCCCGTACCGCTGCTCCTCGACGGCGAAAAGACGCCGCTTCCGCCCTGCCTGGCCGGCCTGTCCGTGGTAGAGGTCCCCTGGCGGGGCCGCCAACGTCTTGGCGCGGTGGCCGACTCGGTTGCTCACACCCTCACCGCGGCCGTGCGGGTGGCCAGCTCGGCCTTTGTTGTCGCCTCCCGGGCCGAGCAGGACCGCCTGGTGGGTGGCTGGGGCGACCTGCTGAACCAGTTCGCCACCGAGGGCAGCGCCGTGGCGCACGTCTCGTGGTCGGACGCTGCGCGCCCGTCGGGTCTCGGCCAGCACCACCAATGGCTGGTCGGCGCCCGCCAGGCCGATGTCGATCACGAGGCCGCCGCCAGCTATAGCGAGCTTCTCGCCGATGCCAGTCGGGTGGCCACCGCGCACGAGGTGGTGGTGACCATCACGGTGTCGCGGGACCGGCTGGGTCGACGCCGCAACCCTGGCGGCGGGGACGAGGCGCTGGGCCGGGCGCTGGCCTCGTCGGTCGAGGCCCTCCTCCGCGGGGCGCGGGACGCCTCGCTGGTCGTCGGCGACCCCCTGTCCGCAGCCGAGATCCGCCGGCTGCTGCGGGCGCGCACCGATCCGTTCTCGACCCGAGAAGGAGCCGTCGGAGGGCGGCTCGTCGAGCGGCTGGGGCTGGTCTCGGCGTCGGGCGCCGGGCCGATGGCATTGGAGACTCGATGGGACTCCGTGCGGATCGATGGTGCCTGGCACCGCATCTTCCTGGTGGCCGGCTGGCCCCGGGTACCGGTCGGACCGGCGTGGCTGGAGCCGTTCCTGGCCGGGGCTGGCCTGAACAGGACGATGACGGTGTACTGCTGCCCGGTCTCGGCGTACCGGTCCCGACGGGCCATCGAACGGGACCTGGTCAAGCTCGACTCCGACGCCGCGGTCCGAGAGGACAAAGGGCGCCGGGTCGACGCCCGCCACCGCCGCGCCACCCAGGCCCTTCTCGAACGGGAGGCCGAGTTGGTCTCCGGATTCGCCGAGATGCGATACGTCGGCCTGGTCGGGGTGGCCGCCACCGACGAGGAGGCTCTGGACGCCGCCGCGGAGGAGGTCTGCCAGGCCGGGCGCGAGGCGGGCCTGGAGCTTCGCTCCCTCGACGGGCGCCAGGACCTGGCCTGGGGCGCGTCGCTACCCCTGGGGCTTGCGCCCCGCCACCTGCTCGCCTGAGAGGAGACCATCGATGCGCCCTGTCCTGCGCCTGCGCGAGCACCGCGGCACGACCGCGCATGTCGCCAGCATCTATCCGTTCTCGGTGCAGTCAAGCTTCGGTCACGCCGGTTGCTACATCGGTCTCGACGTCTTGGCCGGCGGGGCGGAGTTCTGCTGGGATCCCTTCGAGGCCTACGCCGTCGGTGCGGTGACCAACCCCAACGCCTGGGTGCTGGGCGAGCCCGGCAACGGCAAGTCCGCGTTGGTCAAATCGCTGTTGTGGCGGATGTCTGCCATCTACGGGACCGGCGGCCGCGGCCGCTTCTTCGCCATCGCCGATCCCAAGGGCGAATACGCCGGCTTCGCCGCCCGCCTCGGCATCCCGGTTGTGCGTCTCTGCCCTGGAGGTGCCACCCGGCTCAACCCTCTCGAGGCGGGGGCCGCCTTGGCTGGCGTGGAGGCCGAGCAAGCTGCCCTGCGCCGTGCCGAGATGGTGACCGCGCTGGCGGCGACCGTGTTGGACCGGCCCCTGGCCCAGGTGGAAGACGCCGCCGTCTTCGCCATCGTGGAGGACCTTCGCCATCGGAGGTGTCCCGCCACCCTGGCCGATGTCGCCGGAGTGCTCGCCGCTCCGACCTCGGAGCTGTGCGAGCGGCTGCGGCGGCCCCCTCTTGAGCTCGCCGACCACCTGGCGACGCTGGGCTTCGCGCTCGACAAGCTCGTGTCCCGCTCCCTGCGGGGCATGTTCGACGGCGCCTCCACCGTCTCGATCGATTGGAACGGCCCCGGGGTCGTGCTCGACCTGTCGGCCATCCCCGTCGACTCCGAGGCCCTGCCCTTGGTCATGGTGGCCGCCACCGGCTGGTTGTCCCAGCTGCTGTCGCGTTCTGGTCCGCGCCGGGTTCAGGTCATCGATGAGGCCTGGGCGCTTCTGGCCAACCTCGCCACCGCTCGGTACCTGCAGAGCTGTTTCAAGCTCGGGCGGACCTACGGGGTGGCCAACATTGCGGTGGCGCACCGCCCTTCCGATCTGGGTGCCCAGGCCGATGACGGCACCGCCACCGCCAAGATCGCCGCCGGGCTGCTCTCCGACGCGGCCACTCGGGTCCTGCTGCGTCAAGCTCCCGAGCAACTCCGTGCCGGGGCCGAGGTGTTCGGGCTTTCCGACGAGGAGCGCCACGTCGTGGCCCACCTCGGGCGAGGCCGGGCGCTATGGAAGCTGGCCGGTCGCTCCGCGGTGGTCCAGCACCAGCTTTCGGGCGTCGAGTCGGTCATCTGCGACACCGACGCCCGCGTCATGGGTGCCCCGACCGAGGCGGAGAGGTGGGCGGCGTGAGCGAGACCAACCCGCAGCTCTCCGCTGCATTGGCCTACGCCGCTGCGGGATGGCCGGTGTTTCCGCTGCGGCCCCGGGCCAAGAGCCCCGACGGCCGCCTCGCCCCCCACGGCCTTCACGACGCTACCTGCGACCCCCGCCGCCTCCGGGCGTGGTGGTCTGCCTCACCGGAGGCGAACGTCGGGGTGCGCACCGGGGTGAGCATCGACGTGGTCGACGTCGACGGTCCCCTCTCGCTTCTCGACCAGATCGGTCCCGGACGGCTGCGGCTAGGGCCGGCAGTCCGAACCGGGCGGGGATGGCACCTCTACTTCACCGCCACCGGACTCCCGACCAAGGCGGCGGTGGTCCCGGGCGTGGACACCCGGGGCGTCGGGGGATACGTCGTGGCTCCCCCCTCCCGGCATCCCGACGGCGGGCGCTACCGCTTCGCCGACCCCACAACCGGAGCGGTGGTGACTGCCGGCGTCCCCGCAGGACTGCCGCGCGTCCCGAGATGCCTCCTGCGCCTCGCCTCCCCGCCCCAGCGGGAGGCCTCCGCCGAGCGGCCGCCGATCCGTCTCGATGCCTCGGCCTACGCCCGCGCCGCGCTGGCCGGGGAGTGCGCGGCGGTGGCCGGCACCGCCGAGGGTTCCCGCAATCACCGGCTGAACCGGGCCGCCTTCGCCGCTGGAACGCTGGTCGGCGCCGGCGCCCTCGACTCCGCCGCGGCCACCGAGGCGCTGGTCAACGCAGCCCTTCGATCGGGGCTACCCGAGAGCGAGGCCCGCCGGACCATCGCCTCCGGCCTCGCCGCCGGCGTCGAGCGGCCCCGCCAGCTCAGCCGCGACGGCCGGGCCCCTCCGCAAGCGGATCGTTCCGGGAGCGCCGCCCTCGTCACGGCGCGCCTCGACCGCCTGGGCGCTCGCAGCGCCGACCGACCACTCCCACGGAAAGGACCATCTCGATGAATTCCGGACTCCCACCGACACCGCCGAACCCGCCTGGTGTGCGCCCCCGAACCACGGCCACGACATCTCCCCCGCGGCTGTCCCTCGAGCTGGTCCCCGCGACCTGTTGGGCCTCCAACTTCCGGGACCTGGTGAGCGCGGCCGCCTGGGGCCGCATTCGCCGGGCCGCCTACGACGCGGCCGGGCATCGATGCGAGATCTGCGGCGGCGCCGGCCGCCGCCACGCGGTGGAGTGCCACGAGCGCTGGTCCTACGACGACGCCGCCCACGTGCAGCGCCTGGACGGGTTCATCGCTCTGTGCCCCCGCTGCCATGCCGTCAAGCACGTCGGACGGACCGGCACCATCGCCGCCGTAGAGGACAAGGCCTGGATGCTGGAAGCTGCCGTGCGTCATGTCTGCCGGATCAACGGCTGGGCCCGGGCCGACCTGGCCGCCGCCTACGACGCCGCCTGGCAGGAGTGGGAGGAGCGCAGCCGTCACCACTGGCACCTCGATCTGGCCGTCCTGGCCCAGTACGGGTTCAGCGCCGAGCAGATCTGCGAGCTCGAGGCCGACGCCGACAAGCTCCGACTGCAGATGGCCGCCGAACGATGCAGCACGGAGGAGACGGCGGAAACGTCGCTGCCCCTGCGCCACACCGGGACCTAGTCGAGGATGGAGCGAACCGGAGGCATCTCGGGATTCGAGCTGGCCGTCCTCGGCCTAGGCGGGGCGGTCGTGGGCATCGGCGGGACGGTGTGGGCCGGCGCCGCCCTGGCTGCCCTGTCACACGGGAGAGGGTGGCACGCCAGCCTCACCCAGGCGCTGGCCGCGGCCGCACGCCTGCGTTCCCACCTGGGCGACCCGAAGGCCGCCTGGGGCGCCGCCCAGGCGGCCGGCCTGCCCGGGCCCGCCTTGTACTGGACCGCCACCGCCGCCGCCGCCCTCGCGATCGGTGCTGTCATCGCCGGACTCGCCCACCTGGTGCACCGCTCGCGGGTGGGGACGCTGCCCCGCTCCCCGCTCGGAGTCGACTCCCGGGCGCGCTTCGCCAAGCGTCCCGATCTCAAGGCTCTTGTGGTAAGCGGCCCCCAGCCCGGCCGGTTCCTTCTCGGCCGGGCCGGGCGGGTGACCTTGGCGACCGAGGCACCCGCTGCCCAGCCCGGCCGGCTCCGGGCCCGACGGCCCTCTGGCGTCGGGGATCGGGGAGCGGTGGCGCTCATCGGGCCGTCCCGGTCGGGGAAGACCTCAGCGGCGGTGAGCGGGATCCTCACCTGGGACGGTCCCGCCGTGTTGTCCTCGGTCAAGGCCGATCTTCTCGCCGCCACCTGCGGGTGGCGGCGGCGCCTCGGCCAGGTCCGCGTCTATGACCCCACCCGCACCACCGGGGCCGAGTCGGCCAGCTGGTCACCTTTGGCCTCGGCCACCACGACACTCGGTGCTCAGCGGGCCGCCCGCGCCCTGTGCGAGGCAGCCCCCAGGGGAGACGACGTCAAGGGCGGCCTGGGCTACTGGCTGGCCCAGACCGAGATCCTCCTCTCAGGGCTCCTCTGGATTGCCGCGCATGCCGGGGTGGACATGGGACGGGTCTGCGAGTGGGTCCTGGTCCAGGACCGGCCCAGCCCGGACGCCCCCGGCGAGATCCGCACCGCCCTCGACTCGCTGCTGGCCTCTCCCGATCCGGTGGTGTCCGAGGACGCGGCCCGTGCCGCCCAGGCAGTCATGAGCATCTGGGCCATGGAAGACGAGACCCGCTCCTCGGTCTATGGCACCGCCCAGACCGTGGTGTGGCCCTGGGCGGATCCGGGGGTGGCCGACGCCTCGAAGGGCGAGAGCATCAGCCTTCCGTGGTTGGTTTCGGGGGCCAACACCGTCTATCTGTGCGCCCCCCTCGACGAACAGGCCCGCCTGGCTCCCGCCTTCGGCGGCCTGCTCAACGACCTCGTCAAACAGGTCTACCTGCACGTGGCCGCCACCGGCCGTCCCCTCGACCCGCCCCTGCTGGTCGTCATCGATGAGGCCGGCAACACGCCCTTGCGCTCCCTGCCCCAGTACGCCTCCACCCTGGCCGGCCTCGGCGTGCTGCTGGTCACGGTGTGGCAGTCGATCGCCCAGATCGAGGTCGCCTACGGACGCCAGGCCGACACCGTGCTCACCAACCACCTCTCCAAGCTCTTCTACCGGGGACTGTCCGACCCGGCGGCCTTCCGCTATGTCGCCGCCGTGCTCGGGGAGGTCGAGGTGGAAACCCGATCGCGTACCCACTCCGGCACCGCCCCCGCGTCGGAGTCCCGCGCCACCACCCGCGAGCCGCTGGTCGCCCCCCACATGGTGCGCGAGATGCCCGCCGGTGATGCCCTGCTCATCCACGGGAGCCTTCCTCCCATCCGCGTGCGCACCCGGCCGTATTGGGAGGACCCGGCCCTGGCCGCACGGGCCCGATTGGACCCGGCCCGCGGGATGGCCCAGCCGGCACCGGCGACCGATCGGCGAGACCGATGACGCGGCCCTACTTCCGCCCGGCGCCCCCGGAAGGGACGGCTTCGGCTCCCTGCCCGCCGGGGTGGGCCGCCGCCCCGGCGGGCACCTGGCGGGGAGCGCGACTCGAGGTGATCTACGACCCGTCCCGCCACCGGGTCGTCTTCCTCCACGGCCCATCGGAGGTCGTCACCCGGGCCCTGGCCCGATCCGGCTTCTCCTGCTGGGACAGAGACGGCGGAACCGAGATGTGGGTCGCCGGGGCATCGGCGCGGCGCCCGCTCCCATCACCCGCCGGCGCGAGGGTGGGCCTCCGGCGCGTGACCGGGCGGGGATAGCGTGTGAGCCGGGACCGGAGCGCGGCCCACCCTGGACAGCTGTCCCTGTTTGACACGCTCCTTGCGAACGAAGACCGCTCGCAGCCCGAAGAGGAGGTCGACGGTGGCCATCCATCCCCGCTCACCATCGCCCCGCCAACCGGAGACCGAGGCGGACCCGAGCCTGGCCGAGCTGAGGGACCGCATCCTCGGCCCGCCCCGACCGGGCGAGGACCTGGAGTCCTATCGGCTCCGGGCCTACCAGGCCAGGGGCCAGGCGGCGGAGCTGCTGGCGGACGGGAGCGCGCCGGACCCGGGCCAGAACCCGATCCCCGAGAACGACCCGTCGGTCAACCAGGAGTCGCTGGCGGCGATCTCGGAGACGCTGTCCGGGGCCGATCGCTCCTGGAGCGAGGTCACCACCCCGCCCCAGCCGTAGCTTTCCGGCCCGCCGGTCAGCCCGATCTGGCCCCGCCGGGGGCCGCCGCCAAGCTCGCCGCCAACCTGGCCGCGCTCGAGATCCTGGAGGCACTGGAGCACCAGGACCGCCCCGCCCGCCCGGACGAGCAGGCCGTCCTGGCCCGCTGGTCCGGATGGGGCAGCCTGCCTCAACTCTTCGACGACGCCGACACCCACCTCGCAGCCCACCGCCAGCGCGCCCGGCGCCTGCTCGGCGACGACGCCGCATGGGCGGAGGCCCGGCGCAGCACCCTGAACGCCCACTACACCTCGGCCGAGGTCGTGCAAGCCGTCTGGTCGGCCCTGGCCGGACTGGGCTTCGAAGGCGGCCGGGTGCTCGAGCCGGGCTGCGGCTCGGGCAACTTCATCGGCTTCGCCCCGGCTCGCGCCGAGATCACCGGCGTCGAGGCGGACCGCACCTCGGCCGCCATCGCCACCCACCTCTACGGCTCCCGCGCCCGCATACTTCACAGCCGCTTCGAGACCTTCGGTGACACCGAGGGATTCGATCTGGTGATCGGCAACGTGCCGTTCGCCAAGGTCGTTCCCCACGACCCCCGCCACAACCGGGGACGCCACGTCCTGCACAACTACTGCATCGTCAAGTCGCTGGCCCTCACCCGCCCCGGCGGGCTGGTGGCCCTGCTCTCCTCCCGCTACACCCTCGATTCCCGCAACCCCGCGGCGCGCCGCGAGATGACCGCCCTGGCCGACCTGGTGGGTGCCCTGCGCCTTCCCGCCGGCGCGTTCTCGGCCTCGTCGGGAACCGACGTGGTCGCCGACCTGCTCATCCTGCGCCGCCGGCCCGACGGCGCTCCACCGGTCGGGCCGGAGTGGACCACGACCGTGCCCGCCCCGATCGAACAGGCCGGCGAGACCGAGTTCCTCAACGAGTACTTCGCCGCTCGACCAGAGACGATCCTCGGGGAGCTGGCCGTAGATCGGGGCATGTACCGCCAGGCCGAGCTGACCGTGAAGCCCACCGCGGAACTGGCCGAGACACTCGCCGCCGCCCTCGATCGGCTCGCCGCGGAGGCCCGCGACGCCGGCGCCGTGCTCGCGCCCGCTCCCGCTCGACCCCTGGCCCGCGAGTCGACCGGCCGAACGGCGTCGGGTGCCGAGGATCATCTGCGCTTCGCCCAGGAGGGCAGCTTCGTCTTGGCCGGCCCAGGAGTGGCCCGGGTGCAGGGCGGCGTCCCGGAGGCTTACCGGCCCCGCTTCGCCTCGGAGCTCTCCGAGCTGCGCCGCCTGGTGGGCCTGCGCGACGCGGCCCGGGCCGTGCTGGCCGCCATGGTCGACGACGCCCCCGACGACGTACTGGCTCCCCTCCAGGAAGAGCTGTCCGGCCGCTACGACACCTACCGGCTCCGACATGGGCCGCTCAACCGCTTCCGCGCCGTGGGCACCGGGCGGGTCGACCCCGATACCGGAGAGGAGCTGACCCGGCGGATCCGGCCCCGGATGGGCGGGTTCCGGGAGGACCCCGACTGGCCACTCGTCGCCGCCCTCGAGGTCTTCGACGACGTGACCGGCCAGGCCCGACCCGCCCCGATCTTCACCGAGCGGGTGATCTCCCCGCCGATGGTCCGCCTCGGGGTGGACACTCCCGCCGAGGCCATCGCCGTCTGCCTGGACGAGACCGGGACTTTGAGCCTTGAGCGGGTGGCCGAGCTGCTCGGCACCGACAACGCCGGCGCCCGAGCCGAGCTGGCCGGACTCGCCTTCGAGGACCCGACGAGCGGGGCATGGGAGCCCGCCGCCCGCTACCTGTCGGGCAACGTTCGGACCAAGCTGGCCGAGGCGCGGGCCGCCGCCGAGGAGGAGCCCCGCTTCGAGGCAAACGTCGCCGCCCTGGCCAAGGTGCTGCCCCGACAGCTCGAGCCGGGCGAGATATCAGCGGGCCTCGGCGCCCCGTGGATCCCCGCCGAGGACGTCGAGGCGTTCTGCGCCGAAGTGCTTGGAGCGCAGGTGGCGGTGGAGCGGGTAGCGGCCCTGGGCCGGTGGAGCGTGGCCCTTCGGGCCGGGGCCCGGGCGTCGGTGGCCCTGTCGTCGGAGTGGGGCACGGCTCGCGCCGACGCCGTGACGCTGCTCGACGCCGGGCTGAACCAGCGCCAGCACACCGTCACCGACGAGGGCCCCGACGGGCGGCGGGTGCGCAACGACGCCGAGACCATCGCGGCGCGCGACAAACAGGAGGCCCTCGCCGCCCGCTTCGGGGACTGGGTGTGGGAAGACCCCGCCCGGGCGGCCCGCCTCGCCGAGGTCTACAACCGCTTGTTCTCCTCGGTTGTGGTGGCGGACCACGACGGGAGCCATCTCAGCCTGCCGGGTCTGTCGGGGTCCTTCCTGCCCCATCCCCACCAGCGCCACTCGGTGGCGCGCATCCTCACCGACGGCCGAGCCCTCCTCGCCCACGCCGTTGGGGCGGGCAAGACCGCCACCATGGTCATCGCCGCCACCGAGCTGCGCCGCCTGGGGTTGGCCGCCAAGCCGGCAGTGGTGGTGCCCAACCACATGCTCGAACAGTTCACCCGCGAATGGCTCCAGCTCTATCCAATGGCGCGGCTCCTAGTCGCAGACCGAGAGCGGCTCTCCCGGGAGCGGCGCAGAGAGTTCGTCGCCCGCTGCGCCACCGGCAGCTGGGACGGGGTGATCTTCAGCCACGCCGGCTTCACCCGCCTCCCCCTCGGCGCCGAGCTCACCGCCGCCTACCTGGCGGAGGAGCTGGAACGCTGCCGGGAAGCACTCGCCGTTTCGACCAACGGCAAGGCGCTGTCGGTCAAACGCCTCGAGCGGCGCATCGCGCAGTTGGAGGAGACCTATCAGCGCCTCCTCGCGGTCGAGGCCAAGGACGACGGGGTGCGCTTCGAGGAGACGGGCATCGACTACCTCTTCGTGGACGAGGCGCACGCGTACAAGAACCGCCGAGTCGACTCGGCCATCGACGGGATGGCGGCGCCGGGTTCCCAGCGGGCCCAGGACCTCGACGCCAAGCTGTGGGCCTTGCGCCGGGAGCGGGGACCGCGGGTGGTCACCTTCGCCACCGCCACCCCGGTGGCCAACTCCATCGCCGAGGCGTGGACCATGAAGTCCTACCTCGCCCCCGACGTGCTCGCCGACGTGGAGCTGGGGCCCTTCGACGCCTGGGCCGCCACGTTCGGGCGCACGGTGACCGCCCTTGAGCTGGCCCCCGACGGCGCCGGCTACCGGATGCAGACCCGCTTCGCCCGCTTCCAGAACGTGCCTGAGCTGCTCACCCTGTACCGCCAGGTCGCCGATGTGCGCACCAACGAGGACCTGGCCCTTCCCGTTCCCGCTGTGGCCGGCGGCGGAGCCCAGACCGTGGTGGTGCCCGCCTCCGACGAGCTTCGGGACTACGTGGCCGAACTCGCCGCCCGCGCCGAGCGGGTGCGGTCCCGGGCTGTGCTGCCTTCCGAGGACAACATGCTGGCCGTCACCGGCGACGGCCGACGCGCCGCGCTCGACCTGCGCTTGGTGCACCGGGCGCCCGATCCGACCGGTGGCAAGCTCGCCTCCGCAGCCGAGCGCATCTCCACCATCCACGCCCAGGCCGCCTCGCACCGCTACCTCGATCCCACCGGGCAACCCCATCCCCGGCCTGGCGGGCTGCAGCTGGTCTTCTGCGACGTGTCCACGCCCGCCGGCTCAGGATGGAACGCGTACGACGAGCTGCGCCGGCTGCTCGTGGCCCGTGGCGTTCCCGGCGGGGTGATCCGCTTCGTGCACGAAGCCGCCACTGACGGGGCCAAGGCGGACCTCTTCGCCGCCTGCCGGGACGGCCGGGTCGCGGTGCTGGTCGGCTCCACCGAGAAGATGGGCGTGGGCACCAACGTCCAGGCCCGCGCCGTCGCCCTGCACCACCTGGACTGTCCCTGGCGTCCGGCCGACATCGAACAGCGCGAGGGCCGCATCCTCCGCCAGGGCAACCAGAACCCCGAGGTGGCCATCTACCGCTACGCCACCGAAGCCAGCTTCGACATCTACATGTGGCAGACCCTCGAGCGGAAGGCCACCTTCATCGGCCAGGTCGCTACTGGCCGGGCCTTGGACCGGGAGGTCGACGACATCGGCGACCAGGCCCTCTCCTATGCCGAGGTCAAGGCGCTGGCCACCGGAAACCCGCTCATCCTCGAGAAGGCGTCCCTGGATGCGGACGTGGCCCGGCTCGGCCGCCTGCGCCGGGCGCACCTGGACGACCAGCATCGGCTGCGGGGCGCCCTGGCCGCCGCCGAGCGCCGGGCCGTCGCCGCCTCTTCCCGGGCCGACCAGCTGGCCGCGGCCATCGCGCGGCGGGTCGATACCAGGGCCGAGCGCTTCGCCATGACCGTCGAGCACACCCGCCACACCCGCCGGCCCGACGCTGGCGCCCACCTGCGCCGCCTCCTGACCGAGCGGTTAGCGACGCTGCCGGCTGGCCCGGAAGCTTCGTCCGAGGTCGGAGAGCTCGGCGGCTTCAGCCTCACTGCCGGCGCCGACCGGCTCATCGCGGATGAGGTCCGAGTCGCCATCCCTGACGCCGCCGTCGAGGTGCGCCTTCCGGTCGAGGAGCTGGCCAAGCTGGACCCGGCCGGTCTGGTCCAGCGGCTGGAGCGCCGCCTGCACGGCCTCGACGCCGCCCTGGAGGGTGCCCGAGCCGCCGCGGCGGCGGCGAGGGACGAGGCGGCCCGGGCCCGATCCCGACTCGGGATGCCCTTTGAGCACGAGGAGGCTCTGGCCGGACTCCGCCGGCGCCAGCAGGAGATCGCCGAGGCCCTCCAGGCCAGCCCCGATCATCCGGCGCCGCCGATAGTCGCTCCGCCGGAGCCGCCGCCCGCAGCCCGCATGGCCACCCGGCTGGCAGCGGCTCCGGCCCCGACCCCACCGAGCAACCGAGCGCCCTGCCGGTGAGCCGTCCGGCAGCTCCATCCCCCGGCGCTGTCGCAGCCCGGGCATAGGATGGCCAGCAGCCTCTTGGGGAGGCGGTCCCCGTCGGGAACGACGGGCGCTCGGGGCCGGCGACATGGCCCTCCACCGTGAACACGACGGAGGAGGGCTCAACATGTCCCAGACCCTGAACCATCAGCTGACCGGCGAACGCCTCGCCGGGCCCACAGCCCAATCGGTGACCGCCGACGGCGTTCTCGTGGCCGAGGTCGAGCTGGCCAGGCGATACGCCAGCTACGAACCGCACGACCACCTGTTCCTCCTGCGAGCTGAGGAAGTCTGGTCGGCCATCACCATTTCCAGGACCGAGCGCTGGGAGGACGAGGGCGGCGCCCAGTGGCCCGCATCGGGCCAGGCCCGGGTGTCGGTCCAGCCGCTCGGTGCTCTCGAGTCAGTCGTAGAGACGATCCGCGACCGATACGGCGAGTCGGGTTGGCGGCAGGTGCTGGAGGCCGGACACGCCAACGACCCAGATCTCTACTGCCGCTGGATACCCATCGCCGTGGAAGCCGACCTGGACGCGGCTGTGTTCTACCGGCGGGATCTGGCCGGTCGGCGCGCCCACGACAAGCCGACCCTCATGCGCCTGCGCCGAGAGGTCGAGGCGCACCTGGCGGAGGCCGGGCTCCGAGTCGTGACGGTCGAGCCTCCCCCCCGGCGTACCCGGCAGGGCGAGAACGATGTCGTCGCCCGCGCCGTTGTCCAGCGATCGGGCTACCAGTTCGGCGTCATCGTGCGCATCGACGACGCAGGAGAGGTGTACCCGCGCTTGGTCGACCTCGACGACGGGTTCGGCCCGGCCATTGGGCCCGTAGCCAACGATGACCTGTAGCGGGCTTCTCGAACGCGAAGCGAAGGACGCGAACGATGCTGGATCTGGGTCCAGCACCGTCCCGCTGCTCCTGGATGCCGCGGAGACCGTGCACGGCGAGCTCACCGCATACGGCTGGCGCTACTACGCGCTCGAGGGCGTCCTCTACGAACGCCACATGTGTCTTCTGGGCGGTGGATTCGGCATGGTCCTAACCGGCGTGACGAGCGCAGTCGGCAACAGCCGCCGACGCAGGCAGGCCGAAGCGCTCGTCGCGCCCCAGTGGCGGCCCTTGGGTCCTCTGCGGATTGCCTACACATCCGAGCGGCTGCTGGTGTGGCACCGCGAAGCATGGTGGTCCGTGTGGTTGGCGGCGGTAGTCGGCAGCCGATGGGATCCGGCGAACGAAGCGCTGGAGCTGTTCTTCCAGTGGGAGGCGCCGTATCGGATCGCTGGCCCGCAAGTACTGCATTTGGCGGCCTGGCTGGGCCTCGATGATCGCCCTACCTTCCATGGGTGACAGACCGCCGGGTACTGGCCGACAGCACACGTCGAGCTTGTACACGCCCGGAACTTCAGCACCCGCGATCGCTCAGTATCAGCACCAGGCACGACGTGCACGCCGTGTCCGGTCGGAAGCAAGCCAAGCGGCCCAGCAGCCTCATGGGTAGGGCCTCAGTACGTCGATCTGGAGTCGGTGACGGGCGTCCCACCCCGACTGGAGTCCCTCTCGGCCGAAGCTACTGAGAATGGCGGCGCCTTGCAGCTTCGGCCTGATATGCAGCGTCACCACAGAGGCAACCTGCCGTGCGTACTCGTGGCCGCGCCAAGAGTTGCGGAAGTCCTGCGAGGACATCAAACCGACCTTCGACGGCCTGCGGACGTGCCCGCCGCCATGGCGGTACCTTGGCCACGATCGCCTGGGTAGCCAGCATGACTCCGGCTAGCGCCGACTGGTGTGCCAAGGGAACGAGTACATCATGGCTGAGGTCAGCATCTCGTTGCCGAACCAGGCCGCCCGAACAAATTCCCTCCCGGTACAAGTCATTCAGGGTGCGTGCCTCCCAAGCCGATTGGGCGTCCCCGTCCAGGCGGAATCGGACGGCGATGTCTGCGATGAGAGGGCGCACGCACCAAACATCTGCGCCTTCAGGTACAGGTATTCCTGGCAGCGGTAGCACGACGCCCACAGGTAGAGGCATCCCAACTGGGAGCCGTTGCACGAGATAATGGAGGGCGCGAAGTGGATGAACCCCGAAGGCTTGGGCGACTAGCTCATGGTGGTTCGGTCTTGGGCGCCGAGGCCAATACAGACAGGCCAGGCACGGCTCAACGCCGAAATCCTCATGTCGGCTCCATCCGAGGTCGGAAGGCTGGGTCCACGCGTTATATGCAGCTCTCGGCAGGCCTGCCTGGACAGCAATGCGATCTGCCCTCGAGTCCAACGCAACGAGAACAGTGTCCACACCTGGCCCAGAACGATCATCATCGCCCCAGGCCGTGCACACCGACTCAACCTTGAGAGACGTACCTTCACAGGCCCGCTCGATTAGAGACGTCTTCGGTTGGTTCGGGTCGGCGCTAGTTGTGAGAACGTATCGTTGCAGATTCCCAAGGTCGATCTGCTCTGGATCAACCACCGTGATCCGGCCAACAGCGGGGTAGCTCCTCAACACAGCCACAGCGGCCTGGCCTATTGCCCCTGCCCCAGCCAGGTGCATGGATCCCATTTCCAGTGCCCGATCGCCGGCTCCGCCGACCCGCGACGCTGCCCCAAGGGTAATCAGATTGATCGACTGAGGCCCAGACCGCGCATGACGTCCAACGGCAAGATGGTCGGCGAATACGGAACGAAATACCTCGCCCACACCCAGGGCCGACGCGGCAAGCGCTGCCGGAGTCGAACATTCAAACCGTAAGGGGGTCCGACCGGGATCGAGGGTCACATTCCAACCGTGAGCTACCACAGCCGGCTGATCACCGTCGTGCGCTCCAGCCCAAGAAAGCCCGGGTGTCGTGCCCGACCATCCCTCATCGAGGTCACAGTCAGGGTTGATCGAATGAATCAACTTCGCCGCTCCATCCACCACTTCTGCTGGCCCCTCAAGCCGTATTGCAGGATAGAGACGAGCAAGCAAGTTCGCTGCTAGCTCATAGCCAACTCGCTGCGTGATCACATCTGCGGTCGGCTCGCCAGCACGAAGTTCGACCACCACCGAACCGAGATGTTCCGCCAACTGCTCGGAATCAATGGAAGGAGCTACCCCAGTGACCGCGTCCGCTACTCGGCTGAAGAATCGGGGGAGCGTCATCGCAGAGTGATGGTCGTTGATGAATCCAGCGGCATCCATACTCCGGTGGCGACGAGCCGATACCATGCCCATTGCTCGATTTGGTGGCGTCCATGGCAAGCGAAGTCATGCACGACGAGGCTAAGAGCACCAGTCGTCGTGGCCAGCGGCATCATGTCGTCAGTGTCGGAGTGAAAAGCCTCCGTCGGATGGGCGTGCACCTGAGCGAGGATTGCCTCGCCCCTCTGGTAGAAGGTTCGGTTCAGGGCAAAGAGGGCATCACCATCCACCACCACTAGAAGTCCGTCAGGGGTGCTGATGGGCTGTTGCTCGGGCTGGATCGCAGACATCACGTGCGCGCTACCACCCACATCATCGATCTTTCCTCCCCATACGACAAAGGCCTCTTCGCCTCGACGTCCGGCTTTAGCTAAAGCGTCGAGTGTGGCGTCAAGAATTGTCACGGGGATGGTGAACTCCTTGACTGACTCAAGACCAACAGTGGTCACTAGGCACCACCTGTTGGCGCCACGACAACTCGGACGGTCTGTTGATTCTTCAGAGCGTCAATATCGCCTTGCATGAGCCGCAAATCCAGCTGCATGGGCATTGGTGGCGGCATTGTCTGGACCGTGACCCGGATACCAAAGACATTACGCACCATATAGCGCCAAACCCGATCGCAGATGGCTGCAAGGCTGCCCTCCCCTGATTCCCTGTAAAGGAGCCAGTCGTCCCCACTGTGCTGTGGGTGGTGGTGATATTCCCGCACCCCGCGAATGCACAGGAAGGGAAGACCTGTATCGGGATGTTGGTCGATTAGAGCGTCACGGATCTCGCCATGCTCATCATGAGGTGCCCGCGTCGGCGGGTTGGTGGGGTCACCCGAGATGGGATCGATGAACGTCAAGGAGGGCGGCCAAAGGTCGAAGTTGTGATAATCCAGGCGGAAACAAGCAGCCACGATTGGGAGCGGCAGTGAACCAACCCCCATCGCTGCCGCCGGCGGCGTTGGAGTGGTGCCCGCACTCGCCACCATGGCCACGTCCACGCACAGATTCTCGACGTTCAGTAGGAGCCACCCTCGGCGTCGGTAAACACCGGCGTTCGTGTCCCAAAGGCGCAACTGCTCCTTCAGCTTTGCCTCAGAGACTCTCGGCTCGACCAGCTGAGGTCGACCCTCAACCACCCGCGCCGGCTTCAGGATTGAGAAACAGGGTCATGCCCGATAGCAACCCGGCCTCCCGCACCGTCTGGTCCTGGCTGATAACCACACCCTGCTCCGTTCGCAGTTCCCAGTTCTCGGGGGGCTGGCCCTGGTTGCCGCTCTCACGGAGAGCAGTCCTGACCACATCGACGACCTTCTCGTTCGGGTGGGCACGAACCGGCTCTGGTCGACCGGACACGACCACCACTAGGTCGATGGTGTTGTTCTCTGGCACGTCCTCTCCTCTCCGGGCGGCTGCGGATCGCAGCGCCCTCATCCCAACTCATAGGGACCCGGGCGGTGACTTCCTCGGTCCTGACCGCAGAAATCTCAGGAATGTAACTACGCACGTGCAACTGTCACGGGCCCCGGGCAGAATGGCGCGATGGCGCCCGCCACCCCAGATCCGGCTGTGGCCAACGATCTGCTCATGGCCGTGGCAGGGGATCCGGACAATACGGACACGGCACGACGATTCGACGAGTACATGTATCCCCTGGTGCTGAACCACGTGAGGAAGCGGCACCAGTTCTTGGCAGCGGATGCCGGCCGGGTGCTGGGCACGCCCGTCAGGGTCCCGGCCACCGCTCCGGCTGAACGGGAAGCTGCCATCCATGACACCGTGGTCGTCACCCTCCGCCGGGTGCGCAGCGGGGCCCAGCGCTTTGATCCCGCCAGGGGCGATGCCATCGATTGGACACTCCGGGCCGCCGCGTTCGCCTGGTGGGACGTGGTTCGCGGCCAGGCCGACGCTACGGCCAAGGCCGGGCAGCCGACGGACGAATCGGACCTCTCAGCTGCCTTGGACAGTTGCCCCGCCGCCCCGCCCCAAGAGCGGGCTGAAGACCTGATGGAGCTCAATCAGGCGCTTGCGCAGCTACCCAACCAGGAGCGAGATGCCCTACTCCTATGCCTTCACCAGGGGTACACCTACGCCGAAGCGGCAGAGATCCTGTTGGGGGACCGGAACCAAGTGCGCAAAATAGATAGGCTCATCCAGAAGGCCAAGGCCACGGTCCGAGAATTGCTGTCAAGCCGCCGACTGGCCGGCCGATAGGTAGTTATCATGCGCGCGTGTCGAACGGGGAGGCCATGAACTCCGGACGAGGCGATTCCTGGCAGGCCTTACTGGGGGATCCCACCGTCGAGTTGTACGGCGAGGACAGGGCGATGGGATATGTGCGGCGGTGGATTGGCGTCCAGCCTGCAACCGCCTCCGCGTTGCCGCCCTCTACCCGTATCCTTGCGGCCGACGCTTACGCTTGGATCACGACCGGCCTCGGTGACGGAACCACCACCGAGGCTGTCACCACTGCGGCATAGCGCCGCTCCCGGCCCGTCGCGGTCGCCCGGCACCTTCTACGGCCCGCCCGCGTCGGAGCCGAAGCAACTTCGGTGGTTGACACCCTTGGCGGTGGCGGCGCTAACCAACTGAGTAGACCTTGGCATCCGTCGCCGCGTAGCTGGCTTCGGAGCCCAAGGACCCTCGGCGTGGCCCGCTCCGGCCGGCGGCTTACCAGTATCCCGGCCGTATTCGGGCCGGCGGCGAAGCAGCAGAGATTCACGGGATTAGTGAATATGCGCTGTCTTGGCTGACATAGCGGCACTACACGTTTTACGTGACTTTACGCTATTATGCCTGCGATGGCCCGCCAGCTCGAACTCCTCGACACCCTCGCCGCCAAAGGGCAGACCGAGTTCTCCCTTGAGGAAGCCCGTGCAGCCTTCCGCGCCTCTGCATCGGCCACCGCAAATGCCCTGCGCCGGCTCCAGGAGAAGGGTCTCGTCGACCGGGTCGCCCACGGCCGCTATGCCATGCGCCCCTTCGGAGCCCTCGGGACATCCACAGCCACTGATGATCCGAGCCTCGCCGTCGGCATCGCCTTCGAGGAACTTCCGCACCGAATCGCCTACCTCAGCGCCCTCGCCAGCCACGATCTGCTCGCGCATCCCGTCAGAACGATCTTCGTCGCCTCAGTCCGCCAGGTCCGATTCACCAAGATCAGCCGGCATCCCCTTCGGGTCATCATCGAAAAGGCCGACACCATCCATCTCCATGCCGAGCCGGTTGGTCGTTCGTGGAGATCGACCCTCGACAGGGCCATCTTCGAGGCGGCACTGCGGCTTGACCTAGTTGGAGGCATCGAGCGCCTGGTCGAGGCAGTCGCCCGTAGCGCCGCGGATACCAACCCGACCAACATCGCCGAGTTGGCCAAGGCGTTCGGACCCCGCGGTCTGGCAGCGCAGCGTCGCATCGCCACACTGGCCCGCACCCTCGATCTGCCCCTCGCCGTCGATCCCGCCGTCACCGTGGAACGCCCGGTAATCCGCTTGGACCCTCGAGACGACCACGTCGAGTGGACCGACGCCAGGTACCGGGTCGCTTGGAACCGAACCGTTGATGAGCTGCGCGAGGTCATCGGCAACTGAGATGCTGACCCGACACGCCATTACCCGCCGGGCCGATGACGACGGTGTCGACGCGACCGTTGCCGAGCGCGATTACGTCCTCGCCCACATCGTCGCCCACCTGCATCTCGCAACGCCGGACGATGGCGGCCAGGTCGTCTTCAAGGGCGGGACGGCGCTCCGATTCGCCTACATCGAGAACTACCGCTACTCAGCCGACTTGGATTTCACGATCCTTGGCGGCTCCGCCGAGTCTGCTCTCAAGTCCCTAACCAACGTAATTGAGGCGGGCCGATCGCACGCTGACCTACCTCATCTGGAGATAGTCGTCGGTCCGATGCCACACATCGCCTATATCGGACCACTGCAGAGCGAACAGCCTCGCTCGATCAAACTTGACCTTGCCACGGACGAGTACGTCGAGTCTGTCGTAGAGGGAACCCTCGCTCCAATCTGGGACGACCTGCCCGACGTCCTTCCCTTCGCCATCTACCCGCTTGAAGAGATTGGCGCAGAAAAGCTGCGATGCATCCTTCAGCGCGTCCAATGCCGAGACCTCTACGACCTCTTGCGCCTGACAGATGAGCTTGGTCTGCGCCTTGCCGACATCCGACCCCTCTTCGAGCAGAAGGCCCAAGCCAAGGGCTTTGACCCTGCGTCATTCCCCCAACGATTCGAGGACCGCCTCGCCCGATACAAATCGCGTTGGAACTCCGAGATGACCGAGCATCTGGCCGACCCACCCCGTTTCGACGACGTTGTCCGGTTGATGCGGCGCCACCTCCGCGCCGCCGGCATGCTCGGGTCGTAGCGGGCCTCGACGGCAACCAGGTCGACTCCACCGTTCAACCATGACGAGGGCGCCTGGTGCTGGCTGGAGGTGCGGGTCACTGCAGACGACGGGCTCGGCTCTGGAAACCCTGAGGGGCGCCGCTCGCGGGCGCAGGCCACGGCCACCTGTTTCCCGACCTGTTACCGTCGGACGCGGTCGCCAAGGTCGGGTGTATCGGCCCTGTCGATCAATCTTGTCGATCAAGCGGGGAGCACTGGCGAGAACGGGTCACACTCGGTCGACCAAGAACCCAGGTCAGGACTACTGAAGTAACCTTCGTGGACGCTATGGACGGTCCGAAAGGGCTTCCGGAGGCTGCGCCGAACGAGCGGCGGGCCAAGGACGGTCGCCCCAAGGGACGACGGTGCCGCCTCCACTACCCGCAATCAGGCGGCCGTCGTCCCGGAGTTCTGGCTGGCCGCTGAAATGCGCAACAGCCGGTCCTCCTCGGTGAGCGTTAGCCGCACCCACTCGTGGCCCCGCGGCGGTACGTGGTTATCCACAACGATGATTTGTAGCCGATCACCGTACGTGCCCGAGACCTCCGCAAACAACTGGTACATGTCATCCAGCCTTTGGGCGTCGTATCCCTCGGTCCCGACGTTGCTGCTGGCGCCGTCGATGACGAGCAGCCCCGGCAGGGGGAGGTCCCTGTCGATCGCAACAGTGTGATGAGCGAGCGCGTGGGCAACATTGACAAGGACCTGCAGACCCTGCGAGCTAAGCCGGTCAAATGGGCGCCCGCTGACGACCGGAAGGTAGGTCGTGGAGTCGACCTTCGCGGTCAAAGGCAGGCCAAATGTGGGGACGTGCAGGCGGTTGAGATATTCGTGGAACCGGGCCTCCAGAGCCGCCACGTTGGCCTGGCCGAGACGCAGGCGCATGGTGACCTCCTCGAGCGCCTGTCGAAGCTCGTCGGCCCGGTTGCTCAACTCACCGATACGGGCAGCCGCCCGCTCGGCCCGCTCCAGGATGATGAGATACTGATCGTACTTGGCGATCTCGGCCTGGATGCGGGACCGTTCGGCGGCCGCCTGTGCGATCTGCACCTGATGATCCGACACGTAGGTCGCGGTCAGCTCATCCAGGCGTCGCCCAACCTCTCTCCTCTCCTCCTCCAGAGCCGCCACTGCCAGCTCCTGGGACGCGACTTCGATTCTCCGTCCCTCGATGAGCTCGAGAGTGTCGGCAATCTGGTCCTCGATCCGGTCCCGCTCCATTCGCAGGGCGTCAGGGTTCGGTGTGGGAGGTGGCTCCTGAAGACAGAGAATGCACGACCCGTGACTGCGCCGGCTCTCGTCGAGCGAGTTACCACAGCGGGGACAGACGATGAACTCGAAGTCGACGAGAGCCTCCCCAGCAACCGCCGCGCGCGTGAGACGGGCCTCCTGAGCGCGGAGCTGCTCGACGAGAGCCTCCAAGTCCGCGAGTTGGGCGAGCGTGGTGCGCAGCTTCGACGTCTCTGTCACGAGACGGTCGGTGATCTCCTGGGACCGAAGGCGAAGAGATGCATCGGCCGGGCGTGCAGTCCTCGCCTCCCCGGCGAGACTCTGTTCCGATTCGTGTAGCTCAGCGGCCTGACGTAGGCGATCGTCCCGTGCGACACGGACCGCCTCGATGCTCTCGAGCTCCGTACCGGCGAAAATCCTTGACGCCGCGGCCGACTCCCCTCTCAGGTACCGGAGCTCCAGCTCGATAGCTCGTAGTTCTGTCTGCCGTTCTGCGACAGACCGGTCGTAGAGGCCATAAACGATCTGGAAGACGTACCTCCGCTTGATGTCCCGGAAAGGGTGGGTGTGACCAAGCACGGATGAGTCGATCTCGTCGCCCCGGAGTACCGAGTAGTTGAAGAAGTCCGAAAAGGTGACCGGAGTCGGATCGCTCTCGGGTCTCGTTGGAGCGGCAGGGACGGTGATCACGGGCAGATCGAGAGTCTGCATGAGCCAGTCCGAGTACGTCGACGGATGGCTGGGTGTTGGCTTCCGTGCTGGAGCGAGGACCGTCTCATCCTCGCTGACGATCTCAACGAGGGAAGTATCTGTGCTGACGAGCCGGCGGAGGATGTTCCATCGATGAGAGGAGATGGTACAAGCGGCCCGAAGCGCGGTGACGTTGGCGGTGACCTCAGGCGCGAGATCGTCAGGAATGGAGGTGAATAGCGCTCTTAGGAGTTTCACGAAGGTGGACTTGCCGGTCGCGATGGGTCCGAGGACAACATTCAAGCCGGGCAGAAGCTCCACCTGTCTGTCACCGCCGACGAGGTCGATCGAATCGACCTGCAACTGCCTCACAACTTCTCCGTCCATCGGGCAGCGCTAACCTCGGGAAAGGTCTCGTAGACGAACTTCTTGAGGGTTGCCCCCGCGAGGTTGAAATGCCGGTACAGCAATCGCGTGGCATCGCTCACTCCCCGCCAGGATGGATCCAGCCTCATCGCCGCCGCAAGCGCAGCTCCAGTGTCGGTGGATCTGTATCCGAGGCCGCGGTTGTACGGCACGACGCTGACCAGTCCTCGTCCGATAAGGGAGCCGAGCAGGGCAAAGTAGCTCGGGTCCCACGGACCGAACCGATACCGTACCATCCGTTGCTCGATCGGGTTGGGTGACAGGACGACGCCGTCGTCATCGAGGTGGTGTCCGCGAGCTTCGAGAGCCCGCTTCAGAAACGCCGGGTATCGCAGGAGGAAGTCCAGCTTCGCCAGCTTCGTCCTTCCCTGAAGACCCTCCTGTTGTCCGCTGAAGGAGTCAATGAGCAGCAGGAGCCGGATCTCGCCTTCAGCGGTCGGGAGAAACGTGTCGCGGTTCATGGTGCCTGCCAAGGAAAGAGGCACTCATCTGAGAGGCAACAGAGCAGCCCCACAAGCGACTGACGATCGCCATTGAACAGGCCCCCCTGGTCTGTGTCCGCCAGTCCAGTCTCGGTCACCAGGCGTGCCCAGAGATCGTCCGTCGTCTGGCCCGCCGTCCTGCAGAGTTGCGCAACGGCACGGGCGTGCACGAGAACCCGGTTACTGACGTCCTCCAATCGGGTCGCATGAGCGTCCGGCCCGGCGAGCAGCTCCAGGCGGCGGGGCTCGGCTAGGGCGCGAAGTCTTCGCGCGTCCTGAACAACGCTCTCGTTCGCTCCGGCTGCGATGAGCTTCTCCTCCAGCGCCGTCAGGGGTCGGGCTTCCAAGAGTCGTTCGATCAGTAGGAGGGCAGCCGACGAGGGCTGGTCGACCGGGACGAGGCCGGTGAGGCGGTCCCGTGTCAGGCGTTTCGCAGCCGCGACCAGCGACTCATCCGTCCCCGCTCCGATCAGGTGTGTCAGATGCGCCGCAAGGAACTCGATGCCTGTGGCGTCTGGACCGAACCCGGTGTCGGATGCCTCCTGTGCCTCCTCAACGATCTGAAGGAGCCGGTGATACAGGTCCTCGACGTCCCCCGCCGGAGTTCCGGGAGTCAGGCGTCCCAGCATGCGGATGCACCTGGCATCGATGTCGGCTCGCGCCGGCTGGTTGGGGACGACCCTAAGACGCGCCAGGAAGTCATCAAGCTCGGCGTGCACTTCATGCCCCAATGCGGCTTCGAGGAGGGCCTGGACCCTGGCCCGGAGGGCGTTGCCAGCCGACGAGCAATCCCTGATGAAGGAGGCGGTGGTTGACGACGGGCTGGCGGAGCCCTCGAGGTGCAACTGGAACGAGCAGGGGCTGTCCTTCGCTACCGCGTATGCACGACAGAGCGAGTCGATGCCGCCTCCGTCAGAGCAGACGATGTCTGCAGTCCAGTATCCCGCGGTAGAGACCCTCGTCTTCACCTGGATGAACACGAGACGGTCGTCGTATTCGAGAAGGATGTCCTCGTGGTGCTCGGCGTACACCGAACGCGGTCCATCGGGCATCAGAGTCCCGAGCCAGTGCAGGAGCGTAAGCTTCGCCTGATAGCGGTAGCGGGCGAAGGTATCCGAGCCGCTGGGATCACCGCCCGGAATTTGGCTTGCATCGACGGGCGTCATATGCGGGAGACACGGCGGCGGGCGGCGCAACTAGGAAAGGTCGCAACGCTGGCCGTCCTCGTGGCTAGGTCACTGGTCAAGGGTGCCCGAGAGGGTGAGCGCGTTGAGGAAACCGCCGCTTGCATCGACGCTGTCGTCCCGCAAGGTGCCCAACTGCGGACGTGACAACTCTACGCAGACCTCCCAGACTCTGCGCTCTAGGTCAGTTAGATCAGTTCGTCCCGCCCCTGCGACGGCGACGCGCTCCAGGATGCCGCCAGGTCTTATCGTGGCCTCTTGGATCGAACGTGACATCAGAGCGAGCCTGGCAAGTTCACCGGTTGGCAACGAACTGTCGCAGAGGGTGCTCAGGCGGCTGATGATCAGCGCTTCAGGAAGGCGCCCAGTCCGGTCAGCCCAGTCGAAAATGTCAGGCCAGTTCCATGCTGGCTGACCACTTACCGTCCACCGCGGTTCAGGTAGCAGCCGACGCTTCTTCCAGACTGCGGCCGTCTGCTGCTTCACACCGAGCCGCTGGGCGATGTCTGCCACGCCAACGGGGTCGCACACGTCCACGAACCTAGACTGTACCATACACATGGACAAGCTGTCCATGGCCTAAGGACAGAAGAGATCACCGGGGATCACCCCGCCCTAGCCTCATTCTGTGCTGGTCGTTGCTGTCGTAGCGCTTGTCGTCTCGGTCGGCGCGCTCGCGGTCGCCATCCACAGTGCGGTCAGTTCCAGACGGTCGGCGGACTCCGCCCACCGGGCCCAGGCCGATGCCCTGGGCCCTTCAGTCACGGTGCTCGAGCCCAAGCCGCTGCGGGAACGTTGGAACTACAGCCCTCAGGGCCTACCTGACTCCCACCTCGGCTACCCACCGGGGGAGGCGCTAGTCGACAAGCGCTTCACCCGGCCGATGCACAATGACGTCAGGATTCTGCTCGGGGCGCACACCTTGTTCGTCAACGAGGGCTCAGGTACAGCGACCATCTTGATCCAGGCCTTCAGGGTCGATCGCTGTGACAACATTGAAGACGCCTCGGCGGTCCTTTTGCCGCGGGCCGAGCTGCCCAGCCCCCGGATCGCAGATGGTCAACTGGTCCTGGCCCCCGGCGAACGCGCCGGTGTCGTCGTACGGCAGGGGCCGACACTCGCCGAATGGTTGCAGCAGGGCGGCGATGTCCCCTATGTAGTTGGGATTTCAGCGGTCGCGTCACCCGACGGCTCGTCTCAGCATTGGCGGCTCGACCTAGTGGCGGAGACCCTTGGTGCCGTGTATGGCAACGACGCGGAGTTTCGTGTCCTGGCACATGTATTACCAGAGGTGAGACTGACTCCACTCCCGCGCACCTACCCAAGACGGCCTCCGAGAGGGCTCCTGTTCTGGAGGTCCTAGCCCTATCCGGCAGTCATGGCTCATTGGGAGGCGGCAAGCAGCAGCTCCTGGCGGTACTGCCCCCAAGTACGAGTTCCCGGCTGGGCACCGACGACCGACTGGGTGAGTTCGTAGGCTGCTCGCTCCACCAATGGGAGATTGAATTCCGGGCACTCGTCGACGACGCGGCGGAGCACAGTCCGAACCTGCGCGTAGTGGGCAAGCGTGGGATCAGGGAGCGCGGCCACGTCCCCCGGACGGACGAGGTCGAGATCCTCCGGCCCGCCCAGCGTGAGCGCCACCACGCCAGCGAACACCCGCCAGTCGAGAACGTGGTGGCTGCCGGGCCACAGGGCGGCCAGGAGGGGTGTGAGAGTCGGCACCCCCAATCCGTGGATACGGAGAGTCCAGCTCGCCTCGTCTTCTTCGGCGACGACGTGGCCCGTGCCCGGGACCGCGAAGCTCGGGGATCGCGGGGGACGGACATGAAGAACGGCGGGGAGCGGGGCGGGGTACACCCGCCGGCCGGGCTGGCGTTTGAAGTTGCCCACCGCCATGAGCAGGTGGTGCCAAGCGAGGTAGCGCTCGGGACCATCGGGTGCCGCCCAGGCTCGCGCTGCCAGGGCCTCGATGTCGGACCACAGGCCGCCGTCGGCCCAGCGCGCCCCCAGTGTCGCCAGATCGGAGCATTCGAGCCCCAGCGACGTGGGCACAGCGTCGACGTTACCGGGTCACCCCTGGGACTCCGAAGATCCTTGTTGTCTTCCGAGGCCGGGGATACCGGCATTCGATATTGCAGGGCAGACTGGCCCCACGGTCGCCCGCCTAATGGACCGTGACGGCAGGAGCACGGGTCATACCTCCCCGACGGCTAGTGCCGCGTCAGGCAACGTTTGCGCGCATCACCAGTTGACGTAGGCGCTCATCTTCCTTGTTGCGGTTCCGCCAGAGGATGTAGCGCCGGATCATCGAGGCCTGCTGGCGGTGGTTCTCGTGGTCGGTGCCGTCAATGCAGAAGTAGCGCAGGGCCGTGAACTGGGCCTCGATGCGGTTGAGCCACGAGGCGTAGAAGGGGACGTAGGCCAGCTCCACGTTGTTGGTCGCCGCCCACTCCCCGACCCGGGGGTCCTTCTGGGTCGAGAGGTGGGGGCCGAAGTTGTCCAGCACGATGGCGATGCGCACCTCGGGCGGATAGAGGCTGCGCAGGTAGCGGACGAACTCCAGGAACTCGGTGCGGCCCTTCTTGGCTTTGACGTGGCCGTAGAGGCGGTCCCGGTTGAGGTCGTAGCCGGCCAGGAGGTGGCGCACCCCGTGGGGGCGTTTGTAGGTGGCCCGGCGTCGGCGGCGCCGGGGCCGGCCCGGGTCGTCGGTGCCCACCGGCGCCCAGTGCCGACCGGGGTGGGGCTGGAGGTTGAGGGGGCCGAACTCGTCCATGCAGAAGACGACCGTGGGGTCGCCCCGGCGGGGCTTGGCGGTCCCGTCGGCGATGGCGTAGAGCTCGAGGACCCGGTTCTTCTTGGCCTCGAAGTCCGGGTCGTTACTCAGCTTCCAGGTCTTGATGCGTTGAAAGGAGACCCCCTCCTCTCGGAGCAGGACCCGCAGGCCCTCGTGGCTGATGTCTTCGACCACCCCCTCGGCGACCAGGAAGTCGGCCAGCTTGGCCAGCGACCAGGTCGAGAAGGGCAGGCGGTGATCCTGCGGGCGGGACAGGGCGATGCGCTTGATCTCCTGGCGCTGGGGCAGGGTGAAGGTCGGTGGCCGGCCCCCCGAGTACCTCGGATAGAGCGAGTCGAAGCCGTCGGCGTTGAAGTTGTGGATCACCTCTCGGACCCGGTCGGTGGAGGTGAAGGCCACCTTGGCGATCTGGGCCACGTCCATGCCCTGGGCCGACAGCAGGACCATCTGGGATCTGCGCCAGGTGACCACCGAACCGGAGGAGCGCCGCACCGTGCGCAGCAACCGGTTGCCCTCCTCCGGGGTGATCTCTCGAACCCGCACCTTCTCGGCCATCGGCCCTCCTGGGATCTGGACATCTTGTCCCAGAGGGGTTCGCGGCCCCGGGCGCGACTCCTGCTACCTCAGGGGGCGAAGGTTGCCGGGAGCGGCACTAGACCGGGCTCGTGGCTTGCGCCAGACGCGCCGAGGGTCTCGACGAACGCCTGCAGCGCCTTCCTGGGAACGACGATCCGGCGACCCAGCCGGAGGCACGGCAGCTCTTCCCTTCGCACAAGCTCGTACGCGAGTGCTCGCGAGATTCCCAGTACGCCCGCCGTCTCCTCGATTGACAAGGTCAAGCGCTCTTGATCCAGCACGTCTCCTCCATTTCGCCCAGGTTCGTAGAACTAGGCCGGTGGCGGGCCGGAAACTTCGCGTTCTGAATCCAGGAAGGGTCGGGGAGGATGGGCTGGCATGTCCGGGGCGAGAAACCGGCGGTGGTCAATCTCACCGGTCCTGAGTGCGAGCGCCTCCGTCACCGGGCACAATTGTGGGCACAAATCTCAAGCACAGAGGAGAGCACCGGAAGAGACCCAGCACACCGGATAGACGGCCGAGACAGGCCAGACCGTCGGAGGAAGTCCTGGTAGAGGACCATTTCTGGCCCCCCACCAGGTACGACAGGTTTGCAGCCCCAACGGGATTCGAACCCGTGTCGCCACCTTGAGAGGGTGGTGTCCTAGGCC
>Ga0070739_10001737_pt1 | contig 31449 bp, 20 predicted proteins | sample Coa_R1_7_FD_66445 | JGI IMG/M metagenome (GOLD analysis project Ga0070739, IMG submission 66445) | Surface soil microbial communities from Centralia Pennsylvania, which are recovering from an underground coalmine fire - Coalmine... | ecosystem: Environmental > Terrestrial > Soil > Unclassified ...
AAAGACCCGCGCGGAACGGATATCCCTCGAAATTTGCAATTACTGTTGCGGCCGGTGTCGGACAACCCCATCCTACAGTCCCTGGTCTCAGATAGAACGTGCCAAAAAGCTGGTTTTTGAGGTCGACAGCCCGGGCGATCTCGTGGGTCGTGTTAGCTCCAAAAGCGTATAACTCGGAATAAGAACGTGCAAAAAAGTGGGCTGGATCGACAACTTCGTAATCTGTGTGCAAATGAGGGCCCGTCATTGCCAGGCCGGGATATGCGGGCTGGTTCCAAGTAAAGAGCGGAATTGGTAGTTCCCGATACTTCGTCTTGAGGGCATAGGGATCCGCAGTTGAGGAGATAACGATCAGATCCACGCCTTGGGCTTTCGTAGCTGGATCGGTGTCGGCCGCTTCCACAATGTTGAAGCCCATCGCTTGAAGATGCTTCTTCACAAGCCCGTCGTCCGAAGGGTGGTGCTTGTCCGCCTCGCCGACCACGAAAAGTAACCTCTTGCCGTGCAAATCGGAAGGAGCTAGCATCTGCGCGGCCATTCCGTGTGCGAAGAAAACGGCCGCTGCAAGGGTCATCAAACCAATTTTCATTGCGATAACACCAAGACTTGCCAGTTATTAGCGTTAGCAGGCGCTGCAACTAAGATGTGATGGGATCTGAGATCAAATGCGATTGACTGAACGCCTTTGGACAGCTTGGCCGTAGCGCCAACTTCGTAACTGATAAATGCGTTCATTTTCACAGCCGTAAGCGTCCCGTCGGCGTTGGCAAAAAAGGCCGCGCCCTTCCAGCCATCCTTGCCGGTTGGCAGAAATGTGAAGAGACCGACCGCTGGCCCGAAGCCGCCCTTCAGCTCTTCAAAGGTCGCTCCATTGTCGGCATCAATGACATCGATCCGACCGTCTGCGCAGCTAACAAAGAGGCGCCGGCCTACAGGATCCAGCGCCAGGCCGGTGCAATCCTTACCCGCATCTGCCGGGATATCACCAAGAGCCTTCAAATTGTTTGTATCCACGACATGAATCATGTTAGTACCCGGAGCCGTAACGAACAAATGGCCGTACCCATTGGCCGCGAGGGATCCTGTCTTGCCTCCAAATTCGACTGACCCAACAATTTCGCTACTATCGCAATCGAATACGATCACACTACCGCTGTCACGAATTGCAACAAAAATGCGTTTTGATCCCTCGTCAAATGTTATATCTGAAGGTGCTTTCCCGCTCAACTTCACGGTTTTTAGAATTGTTCCAGATTGCGTATCAAATATGCTAATTGTGTTTGCATCACTGTTTGCAGCGAAACCGCGTTTCCGATCCGGTACAACTGTAATTGCGCTAATGCTGCCGCCAACTGGAATCTGTCCAACTACCGCCCCGCTGTCGGCGTTCAGAATGTCAATCTCCGCGCCGCGTGCGAGGTAAATCTTGCGAGCTTCCGCATCCACGGCGATTCCTTGTATTCGCCCTGGACCTGCAGGTTTAAAGCGCGCGGTTATCCTTAGATCCCCGCTGCCTGCGGCCAAGCGAGTAGAAAACAGAAGCGAGCAACCAAAAGTCGCGATCCATTCTAAGCGCATGTTGCGAAATCGGCCCTGACTATAGCATCAGCTCCATTAACAAAGGATGAATCGGGAGGCGCTTTGCCTTTTCATCGTACGTTAATTTTTGTTTTAGTACTATTTCTGCCATCTCAGTTGCGAGGTGGGCGCATTCAAACTCCAAAGCCAGGAGGTTCTCATGAAGAGAGCAACCCTCACAAAGGTGGCGCTGATTATGTCCCTGGTTGTTATCCGGCCAGCAGCAGGACAATTAGCAGGCGGCACAATCAGTGGAACGGTAACCGACCCAACCGGCGTCACCGTTCCGCCTGCGCAAGTAGCAATTATAAACTCCGCTACCAGCCAGGTACTCCAACTCACCACCAATCAGGACGGGCTGTACCGAGTGTCTAATCTGACGCCCGGGACGTATCAAATCGAGATTTCCGCTCCAGGTTTCGCCAAGCTCGTACAGAGCAACGTAATCGTGTCGGTGGGATCGGAAGTTGTGATAAACCGGCAACTACAGTTAGGCACCACGCAGCAAACGGTACAGGTTACAGCAACACCGCCAGCAGTTGATACGGCGTCTTCATCGACGGGCGCAGTTGTGGCGGGCCCAACTGTGCGGCAGCTTCCGTTGAACGGCCGCGACTGGACCTCTCTCGCCGCACTAGAACCCGGTGTCGCCGTAATCCGAACCGAAAACACAGCCAATGCTCTCTCCGTCAATCGCACAAACCGCGGCCTCGGCACGCAAATGACGATTAACGGCAACCGGCCGCAGCAGAACAACTACCGGCTCGATGGCGTGAGTGTCAACGATCAATATGGTGGCGGCCCTGCCAGTTCCCTGGGCCAAACGATCGGCGTGGATGCGATCCAGGAGTTCTCTGTTGTGAGCGGGAATGCACCCGCCGACTACGGCAAGAATGCGGGAGCAGTGATCAATGCCGTTACGCGCTCCGGCACCAACGATATCCACGGTACTGCATTCGAGTTTCTGCGTAATAGTGCTTTGGATGCGCGCAATTTCTTCGATGGCGCCACCGTGCCGCCATTTAAACGAAATCAATTTGGTGGCTCCGTTGGCGGACCGGTTCGCAAGGACCAAACTTTCTTTTTCGTTGACTATGAGGGATTGCGCCAAGGCTTAGGCCAAAGTAATGTAATCAGCGTTCCTTCGGCAGAGGCGCGGCTTGGACATTTGAGTGGCGGAAAAAACGTAACAGTCAGTCCAAAAGTTTTGCCCTTTTTAAGCTTTTATCCACTGCCGAACGGCCCCGTAACAGGCGACATCGGAACATACTCTTTCTCGAGCCAGCTCGTTTCTGTAGAAAACTTTGTTACAGCGCGGATCGACCAGCACTTCTCGGACAAAGATGAGCTGCATGGAGTCTTTTTGTGGGATAACTCGCAAACCAACGGGCCGGACTCTTTTGATGTCGTGCAGCTCGGAATACTGTCGCAGCGCAGGACGGCGGCGCTGGAAGAGAGTCACATCTTTTCACCATCGGTGGTCAACATCGCGCGCTTAGGATTTAATCGCGATATCTCTTCCGCCGTTGAATCGCTTGGCGCCATCAACCCGTTAGCTGCCGACCCCAGTCTCGGGTTCGTTCCGGGACGGCCAGTAGGCAGCATCACGGTTGCCGGTCTGACCGTATTTCAAGGCGGCGTGGGATCCGCCGGTCAGTACATTTATCACTATAATTCGTATCAGGCTTATGACGACCTGCTCTGGACGCGGAATACTCACGCGCTAAAATTTGGCTCTTCTTTCGAGCGCGATCAGTCAAACGGCGTTGCAGGAGGAACACCTAACGGCAATGTGTCGTTCGGTTCTCTATCGGATTTCCTGACGGACGTTCCAAGGTCCTTCACAGCAAATATTCCAGGTACCAGCAGCGAGCTCGGATACCGGCAGAGTATCGCTGGGGCATACGTCCAGGACGACTGGCATTTCAAGCCGAATCTAACCTTAAACCTAGGTGTGCGTTATGAGATGTCGACTGTGCCAACCGAACAGTTTGGGCGCTTGACGAGCTTGCCCAGCCTGACAGCGCCACAACTGCGCATCGGCTCGCCGTTATTCCACAATCCAACACTGCGCAATTTTTCTCCTCGCATCGGCTTCTCTTGGGACCCATTCAAAGATGGTAAGACTGCCATCCGCGCGGCTTTCGGCCAATATGATGTTTTGCCGTTGATGTACGAATACCTCCTGTCATCTTTACTGAGCGCTCCCTTTTTTGAGCAAGGTTCAAACAGTACGCTGCCGAAGGGCTCATTCCCTAATACACTGTTCAATAATTTGACTGCTTCATCTTTGCGGGTCCAATGGATCGAGCAAAACCCCAAACGAAATTATGTATTGGAATGGAATTTCAACATTCAGCGAGACCTGTGGAAAGACATTGTGCTCCAAATCGGTTACTCCGGCTCACATGGTGTCCATTTGCCTTTTACCACCTCTAGCGCCAACATCGTGCTTCCAACGGCAACTTCAGAAGGGTACATCTGGCCTACACCTGTGGGAAGCGGAAAAATTGCCAATCCCAATTTCGGCATCATTACTCCGACGCTCTGGAACGTGTCATCCTCCTATAACGCTTTCCAGACGCGTGTTTCGAAGCGCCTGAGCCATGGATTTCAAATTGAAGGCTCCTACACATGGGCAAAGAGTCTCGATACGAATTCTGAGGCAACCACGACTGCTTTTGCAAATTCGCTTACCAATTTGCCCTGGTTCGACCCGCGTCTTACAAGAGGTCTTTCGGATTTCGATATCCGCCATAATTTCATCGCGAATCTGCTTTGGCAACTTCCTTCTCCGCACACAAGCGTGAGACTCGTGACTTGGCTCGCCGGAGGCTGGCAGTTAGGCGAAATCCTTCAGGTTTCTCCGGGCCTGCCCTTTACACCGCTGATCTCTACTTCTGGCGATCCGCTTGGCAGTAAGATCGCTAGCTTCCCGTTCGATGAACCTGACCGCCTGGCGTTGCCGCTGTGCAACAATCCCGTAAAGCCGGGAAACCCAAATCACTACATCAATCTGAGTTGTTTCGCCGCTCCTGTTCCGTCGACGCGGCTTGGAGATGCAGGGCGCAACATTGGGATTGGCCCTGGCCTTTTAAATCTCGATCAAGCGTTTTTTAAGAATAATCGTGTTCGCTGGTTCTCGGAAGACATTAACATTCAATTCCGTGCCGAACTCTTTAACTTCCTAAACCACACCAATTTCAATCCGCCGAATTCAACCAACGTCAGCCTGTTCAATGCCGACCTGACACCGATCTTGAGCGCAGGAGCGCTTACCTCGACTGCGACCACGTCCAGGCAAATTCAGTTTGCACTTAAGTTCGTTTGGTAAACACCGGAGCGGCCCGTGAGCGTGGGAAGCGCCTCCCTGCGGGTGAAAATTGTGGCCACTAGACCCGTTGCGGCTGCGAATGATAGCCACACGCCAGGCATCGCGCGATTTCCGGTGGCATGGATGAAATACGTGCAAATGGCCGGCGTGAAACCGCCGAAGATAGCGGTCGCCAGACTATATGCAAGTGAGAACCCTGAGGCGCGCACGTCCGGAGGCATGAGCTCCGTGAGAAATACCACCATGGCACCGTTATAACTACCAAATATAAACGAGAACCAGAGTTCCACGGTCATTAATTTGAAAAAAGAAGGATTGCTTACGAGCCAAGCGAGCGCCGGATACGCTGTTAGCAAAGAAAGAACTGTGCAGGCCACCAGCAAAGGTCGTCGACCAATTCTATCCGAAAGCGATCCCATGATAGGCAGCCAGACCAAATTTGAGATACCCACGCAAAGCGTTACGCTGAGATTATTTAATGCAGCCAGATGCAGAACCGCGTGACCGAACGTTGGTGTATAAGCAGTAATCATATAAAACGTGACGGTCGTCATCGTCACCAGCATCATGCCCAGAGTCACCAATCGCCAATTTGTAGTGAGACATCGGAGAATTTCCGGCACGCTCGGATGCCGCTTGCGCGCTTGGAACTCTTCCGTTTCTGCCAGTGAGCGCCGAAGCCAGTATAAGAGCGGAACGATCAGGCAGCCGACCAGTAGTGGAACTCGCCATCCCCAAGCTGCCATTTGTTCCGATGATAGCTGCGAACTGAGTATGACTCCGAGAACCGCGGCAAAAATGACGGCACATTGCTGGCTAGCCGACTGCCAACTTACATAAAATCCTTTGTTGCCAGGGGTGGCAATTTCCGCCAGGTATATGGAGACACCGCCCAACTCAACACCGGCCGAAAATCCCTGAAGCAGACGGCCGATCACCACCAATAGCGGCGCTAAGATTCCGATCAGCCTGTACCCGGGGAGACAGGCTATGGATAACGTACCAATTGACATCAGCGCCAGTGTCAGAACAAGTCCGGCGCGGCGCCCTTTGCGATCAATGTATGCCCCCAGTACAATCGCCCCGAGCGGCCGCATGAGAAAACCCACACCGAACGTTGCGAGAGCAAGCATCAGAGACGCAAATTCGCTCTCCTTAGGAAAGAACGTTCGTCCAATCGCGGCCGCGTAGTAGCCGAAGACCATGAAGTCGTACATCTCCAGAAAATTGCCGCTCCCGACCCGGATAATGGACATAATCTTCTTTTTGCGTTCGCGATCTACGGAGGTCATGGATATTTCTCGTCGGCCAATCAAATCTTGCGCGCTTGAGCGTAGCATTCCGGGCATAAATGCACGATTAACGAGGGAGCGCCGTTTAGCTTTTTCTCCGTGAATGTTTTGTTCTATTGCTCCTGCAGCCCGCATTCGCCGCATCGGTGTTCGTGCCATCCGCCGAGGCCCAAGCTGCTATATCAGCATTAATCTTGTGTTCATCGATTTTTTGTTAGCATCTGGGCGCTCCACTCCCTAAAAATGAAAAGATTACTGCGTTTCCTTACCCCATTACTGGTAATAATTCCGGCCCTTAGCAATTATGCACAAGAACCGGATGCATCGAAAGACAGCATGGTCGAATGGCTCGCACCTCCCTTGCAATCCGTTCACCCACAAACTCCCGAACAGGAGGAACGCGGCAGGCAAATGGGCCGACCGGAGCCTGCTCCGGAAATTCTCCAGCCAACGCTCGATCCGGGTCTACCAAAGTATCATTCGCGAACAGATATTCAGATTTCAGGCACGTTCAAAGCCGCTGCTTCCGACGTGCTGGTTCGCTTGGTCAAAATGTGGATCGACGCATTCAGAAAGTATTATCCTAACGTGAAGATCTCCGTGACACCTCCGTATGCGGGAAGTTTGGGAGCGAAGGAGCTGATTGAAGGCGACATCGATTTTGTATTCGTTTCCCGCGAGCTTAAACCGGACGATATTACGGATTTTCAAGCCAAATTCGGTTACAAACCGCTGAGTGTGCCCATCTGCGGAGGATCATACCGGCATTTCGGATTTCTCGATGCGGTCGGATTCTTTGTAAATAAGCAAAATCCGCTTGAGAAGATCAGCTTCGACCAACTCGATGCCATTCTTTCCCGCACGCATTACCGCGGAGGAGAGCCGATTACCCGTTGGGGCCAGCTCGGATTAACTGGCGAATGGGCGGACAGGCCCATTCACGTCTATGGCATCAAACCTTGGAATGGGTTTGAGGAATTTGTGCGCCAAAGAGTCCTAAGCTTCCAAGGACAGCGTGGCGAATGGCGTGATGATGTCAGCTTCGACAGACTTGTTTTCCCTATCGCCAAGCGTGTGGCGGCTGATCGGTACGGAATCGGCTACTCTGGCCTAGCGTACATCGACGCGCCGGTAAAGATGTTGCCACTTGGCGAAACTCACGAGGGGCCATTTTACGCACCAAGTTACGAAAACGTTGCGCGCGCCACATACCCACTTAGCCGGTTGCTCTATTTCAACACGAACAGACCTCCGGGCAAGGCATTGAATCCAGTGATCGAGGAGTTCATCAAATTTATCCTGAGTCAGCTAGGACAGAAAATTGTACTCGACCAGGCAATCTTTTTACCACTCCGTGAATCGCAAGCCTCGAACAGCCTGCAAATGCTAAAGTGAGCGCTTCTCATTTCACTGCGTAGATCAGCACTTTGCTTCCCGTTTTGCCTTCGCCTGGGGATACAGCAACGTATAGGCGGCGGGCATCCGGCGATAGTAGTGCGGTTTTTGCACCCGGAGCGCTCGTTACCGGATGGAGAGCAGTATAGTAATCGGCATCAGCCTGCATGTATGAATAAAGTTTTCCTTCACCCGCAGGTACAAAGATCCGGTGATGCACCTCGTCGAAAATAGCCCCGTCCGCACGCGCGCCGGTCGGCAAACTTGCGATGGTACGCCCGCTCGTGCTGTCTAGAATCACTAATTTCCCCGGGGCGCGACAGACGACGAACAATCTCTGGTGTGCTTCGTCAAAAGCTAGGGGTGCATTTTGACGCGCCTCGTTAATGTGCCATTGGGCAATGATTCGGTTCGCTCGCCGGTCGATTACGAGGAGATAATTCTTGTCCGTTACATTCACGAAGAGCAGCGGCCCGGATTCTTGCAATGCCATCGCCTCGACATGCACTGCATCGATGGGAATTTCGCTTATGAGCTTTCCGTCCTTGGTATCAATTACGGAAATAGCTGAATGGTTCATAGCTACGTCTTTACCACCTGTCACGGCGTAAAGCAATTGGTTCTGTGGATCGAAGGCAATAGAATCGGCGCCCGGTAAGGTTCGTATCGCCCGTTTGAACTCGAACGTATTGCTGTCGAGCACGTGAACGGCATTCGACCCATCGGTAACGTATAGTTCCTGAGCTTCCGGAAGGTACAGGATGCTGTGGGGCGTGTGAAAGCCTCGAATGGTTCGCTCCAGTTTGCGTGTTTTCAGATCGAGCACACGAAGAGTTCCATTGTCTTCAGCCGCGAGGAAAAGCCGCTGCCCGGCGGTATCGATTGCAAGGTGATCAACATCGCCGGAAATATCGGGGAGATCGATCGTACCTACGAGCGTCAAAATGTTTTCTGTGGCGCCTCTTGCCGTTAGAACCGCAGTGGCAAGGACGAAGGCAATAAGTAATTTCTTCATAAGCATGAACTCTCTTACCAAAGAATCTTCAGTGCAAATTGCAGTTGGCGAGAAGTTGTCGCCGTAGTGGTGATCAGCCCTGCAGTGGACACCAAATTACCCGCAGCGCCAAACAGTTGTGCGGCGGTTCTGCTGGGCGTACCAAAATTCGTATGGTTCAGCACATTGAAGGCATCCGCTCGAAATTGTGCTCGGAGGCGTTCCGTAATGCCAAATTCCTTGATCAATGAAGTATCTAAGTTCACGGACCCCGGACCCGTTAGTATGTTCCTGCCGCTGTCGCCTAGCCGTGTGCTTGGAGTCGGAAAGGCAAAACAGGATAGCTTGATGTAGCCGTTGGGATTTCCCGTAACCGCGTTACCAGTGCAACCGGGGCCAGTAAGGCGATCCGGCAGTGAGAATGGATTGGCATTCCCCAAACCGAGCGGATCCCCGCCGATGATCGGCGTGAACGGAAGACCCGTACGAGCAGAAAGGATGCCGGAAAGTTGCCATCCGCCAATTATCTTCCGGGCAAAACCCTGGTGTGTTCCAGGTAGTTCCCACAAGACATTTGTCACAAAATTTTGCCCCACGTTGAAATCAGACGGGCCGCGCAGGAGGGTAGGCCAAAAAAGAAACGGCGCTGGGCTCATCGTATTGCTGAAATTCGTCCCTGCGATCGAGGACGAAGAAATGTCAAGCGATTTGCTCCACGTGTAAGATGCCCCGATGCGTACTCCTCTCTTTTCTCTTGAAAATCGTGCCATCAGCGCATTGTATGTATTTGAGCCATTCCAGACCAGTGAATCGATAGTGCCCGCGGTGGGATTAATCCGTGCCCCGCTTCCTGCCGGAGTCGGCCAAAGGAGATCCGCGGTGTTCAGGGGGTCGGTCGGAAGGACGATGTTGGCATCGTTGGTCCGAAACGGCTGATGTACTCCGTGAGCGCCGCTATAGCCAACCTGCAAGACGCTCGACCAGGGGATCTGCTGCTGGATATTGAAGCTCCATTGTTCTACATACGAACGCTTTGGATTCTGCTCAATATAGGCATTGCGCAGAGTTTGAGCAGCGGTCGCCAACTGATACGCCAGCGTTGGAAATGATCCTTTTGGCGGGTTCGTCAAACTCGCGTTCAGCGAATAGGGCTCAACATTTACGGCAAGCAGAGAGAATTCATAGGTCAGTGGCAGGGTATCGTAAATGCCAAAGCCGCCCCGGATTGCAGTCGTCCCAGTTTTGAAGGGATCCCAAGCAAAGCCGACGCGCGGCGAATAATCGTGGTAGGTCGGATTGTTGAAGTATGGCGAACCAAGATGTGGCTGGGTGGCTGCGATGGTTTGCAGCACGGATAGGTGGCCATAAGCCTCCGTAGGCACGGTTGCCATTTCATAGCGGAGGCCAAGATTCAAGGTGAGATTGGGGCGCACATGCCAGTCGTCCTGTATATAGGCTCCTGGAACCGATTGCCGCATATAAATAGGAACCGCGGTCCCCGGGATGGCTGATGTAAAGCTCGCCGGAACATCTTGCAGAAAGTTTTTGAGCGAGCCAAAGGTAAAGAAACCTACTGTGGTTGTGCCGATTGCGTTAGCTTGAATTCGCTCGAAGGAGCCCCCGATCTTGAGCGAGTGGGCTCCATGTGTCCAGAAGAGATCGTCGTATGCTTGATAGCTGTTGTAATGATTCTGGTAAGTTCCCTCCGCGTTCACGCCGCCGGCAAAAGGCGTAATCCCGGTTATCTGGATTTCGCCGATTGTTTGGCCTGGCACAAATCCAAGCGCGGTGCTGGATGACAGCGGATTGATCGCAGAAGTGCCGGCCGGCGCCAGCGACACCGTCCGCGCAAATCCCAAGCGCGCAAAATTCGCCACACTTGGAGTGAATATGTGGCTTTCTTCAAGGGCAGCATCTTTGCGGTTCACGTTCTCATGGATGAGAGTGAAATTGTACGCATCAGGTTGAGATTGCGCGGCATCATCGCTCAAGAACGTGCCGTGGATCGCATCTTTTTCGGAAAACGTCTGATCGATTCTTGTTGTATATAAGCCTTCGTCTGTGACTTGCTTTGATATGAGCGTCGCCTTTTGTATATCTCCAGTCTGGCCTGGATCTGGTAGTGGATAGATTGCCAGAAAAGGAATCACCAGCGGACTTACTGTGACTTTGCCGGTTGTCAGAATTCCATTTCGAGCATTAATGGAAGGGACGGTATCGATATTCGTGGCCGAAAGGCTCTGACGCAATCCTTCATAGTCGAAGAAGAAAAAAGTGTGATTCTTAATAACCGGCCCGCCGATTGCCGCGCCAAATTGATTTCTTTTAAATGGCGGCACGCTCGCGCCATCGAAGAAATTGCGTGCATCGAGAGCGCTGTTACGAATGAACTCATATAGTGATCCATGAAAATCGTTTGTCCCAGCGCGGGTAACCGCATTGATCACGCCTCCGGATGTCCGGCCGTAATCAGCAGAAGCATTGCCAGTTATGACGGAGAATTCCTGAACCGCATCGACGCCAAGCGCTAGGCCTAGCATATCGCCCGGGCCGCCGCCTGAGTAGTCGTTGATGATAACACCATCCAGACGATAGACATTCTGCTGCGGACGGTTCCCTCCAATGGTTAACTGTGTACCCCATCCGCGGTTGGCACGGGCATTGTTTCCCGCGGTAGCTGCCACTTGTGTATCCATGCTGTGGACGTTCGGCTCTAAAGTGGCTAGAGAAGTCCAGTCGCGTCCGTTCAAAGGTAACTGACGTACGGTCTGGCCTCCAACGGTAGCGCTTGTAGTTGAAGAGGCTAGCTCGATTTGCGGCGCATCGCCTTTCACATCAATTTGAGTAGTCGCACCAATAGTCATGCTCATGTTGATCTGCAGTTGCGCGCCAACCGTCACAGTCGCAGTCGCCTTGGATGTTTCAAATCCCGCGGCAGAAAATGTGAGATTGTATGGTCCTGGTTCGAGATTCGGTGCGCTATAGAACCCCCTGTCGTTTGTGACAAGCGTGCGCGCAATCCCAGTATTTCTGTCGAGAACTTCGACACGTGCTTTCGGCACCACCGCGCCGCTTGGATCCGTAACGGTGCCGCTGATTGTGCCGCCAGCGACTTGCGCAGAACTGTGCGGGCAAAGCGCGCATAGTAGCAGGAGCGCAATCAATTCTGCAATCAGCTCTTCAAGTCTGAGTCTAGCCATAAAATTCTCTAAACTGACACCCGGCGGGTGATTGATGATTTACTCTAATCGCGCGCACATGAAAGAACAATTAACTGTGATCCAGGAAAAAGAAAGTCTTCCGCTATTGAATTGCTCGCAATTGATTCTTGACAGCTTGCCTATTGAGTGGAAGAAATTCTCCTCCCCGAGCAATTTCAAGCTGGCCGTCGCGGCTAAGAATATAGCGAAGAAACTCTCTTACAGTGGGAGTGGCTGGCCGGCCCGGCGCGCGATTTAAGTAGGCATAAAGATAACGCGTGAGTGGGTATCTGCCCGCAACAATATTCTCCCGGGTTGGCTCGTAATAAGGGCCTCTATCGCCTGAGCTGAGGGCAATTGGTTTGACTGTTGGATTTCCATAGGCCAGCGTCGAAAGAGCAATGCCATACGGGTCCTCGGCTAAACTATGCAGAATTTGTTCATCATTTTGAAGTTCTCGGAACTGCTCCCAATTCCATTTGCCGCTACCGCGAAGAACGGTACTGTTGAAAAAAAGAGCAGATCCAGTCTTCGTATCATATCCGTACGCGTGTATCGGCTTGTCTACCCACTTGCCACCTAAACCAAGCTGACCCCATTTCCGGATTTCGGCTCGCTGCTCACAACTGAAGATCGCTTCTAACTGGCTAAAGGATAGTTTTGAAATCGGGTTAGCTTTATTGGTGAATACGACTAAGGCGGGGGATTTCCCTGGTACGTTCAAGCTACCGGTCATGATCTCGACTTCGAGCGGCTTATATTTGAAAACCCATTCGAATGCCATGACTTCTTTCGCCGTAGCTTTCCGTCCCATGAAAGCGAGATCCGCGACGCCGGTGTAAAGACCAGCCATTCCAGTACCGGTTCCCAATAAGTTTGCTTGGATTTTGGCTTGCGGCTGGTAGTGGCGGAATCCTGTTGCCCAGAGCCGGACTACGCTTTGCATCTGGTCGTCTCCCCAGATGCGAATGATTCCCGATATCATTCGCTCCGGCCTATACATGGGAAGCGTGTCGATGTTCTGCGCGCAAAAGGCCGGGCCTACACAGAGAAATGCAACAGAGCTAAGTACTAGCCGGATCATGGGGCCGTTAGTGCAGTTTGCGCAACTGCTCCTGAATTGCGCGTGGGTTTAACGGCAGATAGCCACTTTCACGGATAATCGCTGCCTGACCCTCCTGGCTGAGAATGTAGCGCAGGAATTCGCGAACCGGCGCCTCAACCTGTCCACGCGGCGGACAGTTCACGTAGGCCGGAACAATACGAATCAGGGGATATTTCTGTTCAATCAGATTCGCTTTTGTCGCTTCGTAGTACGGGCTGCGGCTATCAAATGCAAGGGCCAAGGACTTCACTTGCGGATTGGCATAGCGCAAATTTGAGACCGCAATTCCATATCGGTCATTGGCCAAGGCATCGAGAATTTGTTTTCCGCTGTCGTAAATAGACCCATTCGGAAGTCGAATGTGCTTAAAGCCGATGAGATTGCATTTCCATTGATGGCTACCTTTGAGCACGGTCTGCCCAAGATAGTCGGCAAAGTCATCATTGACATCCCAGCCATAAATATTGATCTGCTTGGCTGCCCACTCGCCAGTTAGGCCAAGTTGTCCCCAGAACCGAATATCTCCCAGACCGCGCCGGTGCTCATATCCGAAGATTCCGTCCAATTGCGCCAGCGTGAGTTTTGAAATCGGGTTATCCCAATGCACGAAAAATACCTGCGCGAAATCCATATTTCTCACATCAAGGCTGCCGGTCGCAATATCGATTTCAAGCGGCGAGTAATGCAAGACACGTTCGAATGCGGAGATTTCGAAATCGTGGATCTCCTCGCCTCGGATGGCTAGGTTCCCGACTCCCGTGTAGAGCGCCCCTATTGAAGAAGCCGTGCCATACATGCGGTACTCAAACATTACATCAGGCTGATATTTTGAGAACCCTTGCTCCCAGGCTCTTACCAGCTTCCCCATGAAATCGTGCGTGGGGCTACCATGCCCCCAGAGGCGGATTGTGCCCCGCACTCGCTGTTCCGGTTTATATCGGGGGATATCGTTAAGGCTAAATTGGTAAGGAGCCTGCCATGTGACCGGGAGGAGCGCAGCAAGGATGGCAAATCGGGCATTCATAGAAAGCTAATGAACCGATTCGAATAATTTACTTTCAGACGGAATTTGACCGCGCAATTCGTCTCTTATTTGCTCCGCCTTCTTTTTGAGGTCGGTCTTATTGTCACCTGGCTTGTAGTTGAACACCACACCAAGTGCACCAATCGTTTTTCTCGACTCGTCTTGCAATGGTAGTTCTACCTCGAAGTGATTGCCCGCAGGGCTCACTTCCAGGTTCTCCTTCCCTGTAGTGATTACTCGCAAATCATCCTCGTCCGCCTTTTTCCCGATGCGAACTTTATTGCCTGTGGGCCCACCCCAGGCGATGATCGGATAATTGGGATCGGTCGGCGATTTAACATGCATCGCCAAAATGACGATCTCTGGATGTTTCGCCATAGACTCATCGATTAATTTTTGCGCGTAAATCTTTTGCGAAGGCTGGCGGCAGATCGCTAGCGAAGGGAAAAGTAAAAGGGCTGTGAGAATGTTGTGTTTCATATGTGCGACTCTTAGATACTAAAGTGCGGTACATTAACGCACAGTAAATGGCGCCTGATCTTGTTTTAATTCCCCCAAGGGTGCTTCTAGCGGTAATGTTACGGTAAACGTGCTTCCTTGTCCCAGCTCGCTGGCAGCTTCTACTTTGCCACCATGAGCCTCGGCAGCCAATTTCACGATGGACAGGCCCAGGCCGCTCCCGCCGTCGCCACGGGCTCGAGACTTGTCTACCCGAAAGAACCTGTCGAAGACTCGGCTCAAACAATCCGCCGGTATGCCGATTCCGGTATCGCGGACTACCAATTTTGCAACGGATTTCTCCCGGAGCACATTTACCGAGATCGATCCACCAGAAGGCGTATACCGGATTGCATTGTCCAGCAGGTTGATTGTCATTCTTTTCAGGAGCTCTTCGTCCCCAAAGTAAGGTATATCTTCATGAGCTTCATAGATAAGCTGTACACCTTTAGCATTGGCGAGCGCCTGGGTCCCGCGGCAGCAGCCCTCGATCACTTCATTCAAATAGAGCTCCTCTGGGCGCAAATGGTGCTCGCCGCTATCGGCGCGGGCCAAAGCCAGCATGTCGCTCACGATACGCGCTCCCCGCTTGCAGTTATCTCGGATGACTGCAAGCGATTCCCGGTATTCATCGAGTGTACGCGGTCGCGAGAGCGATACATCCACTTCCCCGTGAATAATGGCCAAGGGTGTTTTCAACTCGTGCGCCGCATCAGCCATAAACTCGCGCATGATGCGAAACGAGTAGTCGAGACGGGACAGCAATGCATTGATGACGGCGGCCAAGCGACCCAGCTCATCGTGAGTTGTAACGGTTAGGCGCTCGTTAAGGTTTCTTGCGCTAATATGTTCAGCCTGTTCAGAGATCGCAACCACGGGCTTAAGCGTCTTTCCGGCTAAAAAGAAACCACCTATCGCAGCGAGGAAAAGAGCCGCCGGTAAGCCGAAAAAGATGATCTGGCGCATGCGCTGCAATTCGTTCACCAAGCGGGTTGTAGGTTCCAGAACCGCAACGGCATACCTTGCGTTTTGAAATTGAAAACGAAGAATTGCGAGGCGGTTTCCGCTATGCGAGTCCGTGAAAAAGCTCGTCCCGGGCGCTTCAGTCAACGCCGAACGGACCCCAGCGGAGGACAAGGCCGAAATGATATCGTCACCGTTGGTGGCGAGCAGCCCTTCTTCCCGGCAGATGGCTGTAGTCAGCCGGTCACGAGCCACCTCGGTGGCATGGCTACCCAGCTTGAATTCGCGAACCGTTTCTTGAGCTCCAGTAAGGGGATTCTCATGAGTTGCAAGTTGAGTGAAGTAGCCCGCTACCGCATCGGCTGTTCGTAGCAGAGAAAAGTCGAATCGAGCCCGCAGGTCGGTCGCTAATAACGAATATACATAGGTACTGAATGCGAGCAGAAGAACGCCGAAGAACAGCACATACCACAGCGTCAAGCGAACTCGAATACTGCTAAACATAAGATGAATCTTGTGGCTCGGGAGAAAGCATATATCCTTCGCTACGGCGCGTATGAATGAGCCGACGTTCGGCGCCTTGATCAATTTTCTTACGCAGACGATTCATATAGACGTCAATCACATTCGAAAGTGGATCGAAATCCTTATCCCATACATGCTCAGCGATCTCAGCCCGGCCCAAAATTCTGCCGGGCCGCAACATTAAGAGCTCTAGTAGTGCATATTCTTTTGACGTCAGCCGGATTGCCCGCCCACTGCGGGTGGCCGTACGATCTAAGGTGTTCAGGGAAAGATCGGCGACTTGTAGGATAGTCGGCCGAACGTGTCGGGATCTGCGTAAAAGAGCGCGAATGCGGGCGAGCAGGACGTCGAAATCAAATGGCTTTGGCAAATAGTCATCGGCTCCGCAATTGAGTCCTGCGACCACGTCGCTCGTTCCGCCTAACGCTGTGAGCATGAGAATCGGCACTTCAATCGATTGTGCACGGGCTTCCTTGCAGACACTGATGCCATCTTTAACCGGCAGCCGGACATCGAGGATTACAAGATCGTACTGAGAATTTGCCATCATATGAAGTGCCTGCGCACCATCATTGGCAATTTCGACGGCGTAGTCTTCGTCGCGAAGCCCCCTGGCCAGCAATGCGGCCATCTGCGGCTCGTCTTCGGCCACCAATAGTTTCACAACTTCATCCCCTACCACAAACCGACCAATTTCCACCACCATATGCCCACGCCGAGCCAAATGACAATATTCACAATCGAGATCATGAAGCCAATGCGCCACCACGTCGGTTGCGCCACGTATCCCGCACCGAAATAAACTGGCGCAGAGCCCGTTCCATAGTGAGTGATGCCGGCATTAAGGTTAGAAAAGAAGGCCAGAGACAGAGCAGCCATAAGCGGCGGCACACCGCCGGCAAGCGCAGCTCCGAGGAATCCTGGATACAAAGCCGTTATATGAGCTGTCATGCTGGCAAAGCTGTAATGAATATAGATGTAGGAGAGCACCAGGATAAACAAAATAAGCGCCCAGTGCCAGCCCTGCATTTGTCCGAATAATTTACTAGAGAAGAATTTAATTACACCAGCTCCATTCAGCGCTTCAGACATCATCACCAGCGGCGCAAACCAGACGAGAGCATCCCACGCCTTATGTTCGGCCAGGAGGTCATCCCAACTTAGAATGTTCAACAGGAGAATGGCGGAAAGGCCACCGAGTGCAACAAAAGTATTTGGAATTCCATGCCAGGGAGATGTGATCCAGCCGATCATCACCGCAACCATGATAGTGAGTAAGCGCCATTCCGAGCGCTTCAAGGGGCCCATCCGCTGCAGCTCTCGAATCGCGAAGAGGCGTGCCGGTTCCGTGTCTCGGATTTCAGGCCTGAAAAAGAAATAAATGATATAAGGGACGATCAACAGTGTCAGAAATCCAGGGACTACGGATGCACCGAACCAGCGTATCCAGGTGAGGTCCACTTTCGCGATATTGTGCGCAAATTCGGCGATGAGTGGATTAGCAGCCATGCCCGTAAGAAAAATGGCAGATGCCGTGTACGTCGCGTGGAATGCGGTGAGGATCAGAAAATCGCCAATGCGGCGCGAACTCGGGCCCGGATGCGAATCGAAGGCCCGAGCCACGCTAAGCGTGATCGGGAAAACAACACCGCCTCCCCGAGCCGTATCGCTGGGCACAAAGGGCGCAAGTACAACATCTGCTGCCGCAAGCGAATAACCGAGCGTAAGCGGATTTCGCGCAAAGCGGCGAATGAAAAGATAACCGATGCGCGATCCAAGGCCGGTTGTGGTCACCGCGCGTGCAAAAAGAAAGGCAGTAAAGATCAGCCAAACCGTAAGATTGCTGAAGCCGCTGAGGATTTGCTCGGGTGGAAGCGAGCGTGTCAACGCCAGAACAGCCATCGCGATTAGAGTGCTCGCGCCCATAGGAATCGGCCTCGCTACCAAGGCGATGATTGTGGAAAGAAAGACGCCCAACAGCCGGCTTTGGCCTACTGCCAAGCCGGGAGGTGCCAGGAAGAACAAGAGCAATCCGGGGACGATTACCGCCATCCAGCGCCATGCCCCCGTTTTTTGCGCACTGGCTCGCTTAACAGCACGCTCGATCGTTTTCAACACGAGGCACAGATAGCTTATCAGCGGAACCTTAATGGAGAATGAATAAGGGCTGTGCGTGAAATCGACACCTCTATTGACTTATTGCTCCTGAGCCTTCGATAACACATATCCTTCACTGCGGCGCGTATGGATCAAGTGCTCTCTAAATCCGTGATCGATTTTCTTTCGTAGCCGGTTTATGTATACGTCGATGATATTGGAATCTGGGTCAAAAGGCTCATCCCAAACCCACTGTGCAATCGTACGCCGCGCAATTACCTGCCCTGGATGCAGCATAAGCAGCTCAAGCAGCGCATATTCCTTTGAGGTCAACCGCATGACCCGGCCCGCGCGGACCGCGGTGTGATTGAGTGTGTTCAGTACTAGATCCTCGAACTGTAGCAGACCGGAGGTGGGTTGCTGGGCTCGTCTCAGTAGAGCCCGGATCCTGGCAAGAAGGACCGGAAGCTCAAATGGCTTGGTAATGTAATCATCGGCGCCGCAATTCAAACCGCAAATGACGTCTTCGGAGTCGCCAAGAGCGGTCAGAATTAAGATAGGAGCTGAAAAGGATTTTTTTCTCAACTCACGACAAACAGATAAGCCATCCTTAATAGGAAGGTTGACATCCAGGATGGCCAAGTCGTAGCTGTTAACGTCCGCGTAATAAAGCGCCTGTTGTCCGTTTGCAGCAATATCGACAGCAAAGCTGTTCTCGCGCAGGCCTTTCGCGATGACTCTGGCCATTTCCGTTTCATCTTCGGCCAGAAGCAACCTCATCTTGAGAAGGAAATATAGCACATTGAACTTCCAGAGGCTCTCGGAGAAATAGCTGTGCCCATTTTGATTGTGTCTAGAGCCCGACGACAATAGCGAAAACTCAGTTACCCTCTCTCACCAAATCAGTTTGAGGCCAAACTGTATCTGCCGTGAGCTGGTCAGCGTCGAGGTAATCAAACCGGCCGTTGAAACAGGCGTTCCGTTTGCACCGAAAAGGCTTAGATTCTGGACTGGCGGCGCGAAGTTCGGGTGATTCAACACATTGAAGAATTCCGCGCGGAACTGCATCCGCCATGATTCCCTGAATTGCATATTCTTGAACAGTGAAGTATCCAAATCGAGCAGCCCAGGTCCGGTAAGAATATTGCGCCCGGCGTTCCCGAGCCTCGTAGCAGGCGATGGGAATGCAAAGCAGTGAGTATTTATGTAATGCGATGGACTGTCAGGATTCACAAGCGACCCTGAACAGGCTGCCCCGGTCACTACATCAGGACGATCAAATGGCGAAGCGTTCAACATGCCGAGGGCATCGCCGCCAATCTGGGGCGTAAAAGGAGTGCCAGTACTGGCGCGAAGCAGTCCGCCCCATTCCCATCCATTGGCTATTCCTCGCAAAATTGCCGGCCGCTTCGGCGCCAATCCTGGTATTTCCCAAATGTAATTGATTGCGAGATTGTGGCGGATGTCGAAATCGGAGAGCCCGCGCCCTTCGGCCGGATCGAACCAGAGGCGCTGCGCGGTGTTGGTAAAGGTATCGCTGGCCAGCGAGCTCGAGCCGGAATCAATGCTCTTTGCGAACGTATAAGATATGGTTCCTTGGAGCCCGCGCAGTAAATGGCGCGTCAGTTGTGCCTGGAAAGCTTCGTATTCGGAATCGGAGTCCCATAGCGTACCCGAGATCTGCCCCACGTACGGATTCAGTGTGATCCCGCGAGTCGAGGGCCAAAACCAGCCTTGAGGCGAGGCGGCGGGTAAAACTCCATTGAAGTCGTTGATGAAATAGGGCAAGTGGACACCGCGCGATCCGCTGTAGTCCAGCATTACCGTTGTGTCGGCCGCGACTTGACGCTGAATGTTGAAATTCCATTGCATCACGTAACTGCGCGGCGGATTGGGCTGAATATAGGCGTAACGGAATGTCGCAGGCGTGAGCAGAGCGAAGGCTCCGGACGGAAATGAGCTAATGCCCGGGTTAGCTATGGTTCCGTTTTCAAAATATGGCGCGGACAGAATCGATGATAATTCAAACAGATATGGTAACGGCAAGTTGTCGTATATGCCGAAGGCGCCACGAACGGAAGTCTTACCGCTTCGAAAAGGATCCCAGGCAAAACCGACCCGAGGTTCGAAATCGAGCTTGGTCGGATTTGCGAAATAAGGCGAGCCGAGATGGGGTGCAGTCGCAGTCAACGAGGGAAGATTGCTAAGTTTTCCGGCCGCCTCCGTTGGTACACTGGCCGCTTCGTAGCGTATCCCGAGGTTGAGCGTGAGATTCTTGGCTACGTGCCAATCGTCCAGCAGATAGACTCCTGTAATCGTCTCTCGCAAGTCGCGCGGGGAGATAGCGCCGGGCAGGGGCGCGTTGAAAGTGGTAGGATTGCCGCTCAAGAACGCAGCTAACGAACCAAAAATAAACTGTCCGAGCGGATTTGATTTGCCCAACTGATTATCCTGAATGCGCTCGATAGCGACTCCGAAATTTAAAGCGTGTGTTCCGGTGGTAACGAAGGCGTCGTCATAGAATTGGAATGAATTATAGTGGAAATCGTACTCTCCGACTGCGCCTACGCCTCCCGGAAAATTCGTCAGCCCCGCCACATTGATCAAGCCGACAGGAGAGCCCGGTATAAATCCCAGGGCAGTATTGGCTGCAGCCGGATTGATGGCGCGCAAGCTTTTGGGCGCTTCGGAAACCACCCGGCTGAAACCAGCGCGCGCAGTATTGACGATGGCCGCGTTAAAGCTATGAGTCTCTTGAAATATTACAGCCTGCCGTCTTGAGGATGTTCCCAAAAGAACGTTGTTGAATGCATCAGGGGCAGTCGTTTTGCCGTCATCGAACATGTAAGTGCCGAAAAGGCTGTCATGATCCGAAAAGTTGTTGTCGAAACGTGTCGTGAAGAAATCTTCGCGCGTTACGGTCGAAACCGGCAGCGTGAAGACGCCCGTGTCGCCCGAAACGGGCCCGTTTGGAGTGGGATAAAGCGCCAAATACGGCTGCACGTTTGGATTGACACTTACTGGTCCGCCCGCAAGCCGACCGCTGCGAGCGGCAAGTGACGGGACCACATCCACCTGCGTGGTTCCAAGCGTTTGGCGCACACCCTCGTAGTCACCGAAAATAAAAGTCCGGTTGTGGACGACGGGCCCACCGGCATCGGCGCCAAACTGATTACGGCGAAACGCTGGAATGGTTGCAGGATCAAAGAAATTCCTTGCATCTAAATCGCTGTTGCGGAGAAACTCGTACCCCGAACCATGGAATTGATCCGTGCCCGAACGCGTAACTGCATTGATTACTCCACCTGATGTACGGCCATAGTTGGCGGGTGGATTATTGGTTACGACGGAGAATTCCTGAACAGCCTCGACCCCGAGCACAACGCCTAAAATGCTTCCGGGCCCGCCATTCGAATAATCATTAATGCTGATGCCATCGAGCCGGTAGTTGTTCTGCTGCGGCCGATTGCCGCCAATGGCCAACTGCGTTCCCAATCCCCGGTTTGCCCGCTGATTGCTCACGGCGAGCGCACTTTGGTCAACCGTGCTTACGCCGGGTTGCAGGAGCGAGAGCTGAGTCCAATCACGGCCATTCAACGGCAGTTCTCGAACGGTTGTCGAGTTCACCGTGTAATCGAGACTGGAATGAGTCTGCTCGATATCGGGAACTTCGCCCTTAACCGTTATGCTTTCCGTTACGGCTCCGACCGGCAACTCCATATCGATGCTCACCTCAGCACCTACTGTCAGCGTAATGCCGGACCTCACAACGGTTTTGAATCCCGCAGCGGAGGCAGAAACCGAGTATGAACCCGGCAATAAATTTGGAACACTGTAGAAGCCGCTTGAATTGGTAGTGACCTCTGTCCTGACTTGGGTTTGCGTATTTGTGATGGCGACCGTCGCCGCAGGAATTGCTGCGTCAGAATTGTCGGTTATCGTTCCTGAGATTACCCCGGCGCCCGCTTGTGGGTGGGCCTGACGCGCAAAGGGAATGAACCAAACCACCAGCGCTGACGCCGCAATTCGACTCCATCCAGTCACTTGGTCCTCCTTCAGCGGTTAGCGCTAAGCTGTAAATCCGCTATTAATGGGGTGAATGGAGTGTAAAACGAGCAGATTAAATAGACTATTAACGCTATGCTAACTTACGCAAAAGTACGCGTTTTCACTCCAGCTTCTTCAGTTGCTCACGGACAACTTCGGCGGTGAGCGGCAAGTAGCGGCCCTCGCGCTGTATACAATCCTGGCCTTCCTGGCTCAGGACATAATGCAAAAATTCATCGATTTTTGGATCGAGAGGCTGTCCCAGGTTGCGATTAAAGTAGAAATATTCTTCGTTTGTCAGAGGATATGTGCGGTCGTGGACCGTTTCTAAGGTTCGTCTGACATACGGGCCACCATGATAGCCCTGAATAGCAAGCTCCTTCATTTCCGGTCCCAAGGAAAGCGGAGAGACATAATACATCGCATAACGGTCTGCCGCGATCGCTCGGCGCGCCTGCAGGCTCCAACTGTTTACCTTGCCATTTGGCATCACATAGTTGGCAAAGCTCCGATAGCCTTCAGCAAACTGGTCGCTACCCCACAAGATTTTGTCGGAAAAGTTTATGGTTGCACCAGCGCGAAGATTTTGCCCGCCAATATGGATCGGCTTGTCCGCCCATTCACCGGTCAGGCCGAGCTGGCCCCAGGTTCGAATATTTTCCTCGGGGCCTCGCGAATATGGGTATTCGGTGTGCCAGACGCTACCAGCATAACCGCCCGAGCGAGCCCCCCCAAACACGCCATCAAGTTGCTTGACGCTAATTTGCGTTAGCGGATTCTCCCGGTTCACGACAATAATGAACGCTGGCGACCATCCGTAAACGTCATAGGAGCCTGTGGCCACCATCACCTGACTGATTGAGTGATGGAAAACCTGCTCGAAGGTGAGCAGATCGCTCAATGTCGCTTTGTTACTCATGCCTAGGTCAGCGACACCAGCCGCTAGTGCCATCACCGCGATAGCTGCGGTGGGCAAGTGGTATTCGATTTTGAGATGCGGCTGAAATTTATTGAACCCCTCTTGCCAATACGCCCCGAGCTCACCATCCTTTAGGTAATTGTTCCCCCAAATCCTGAGCGTACCGCTTAGCTGCCTTTTCGGACGGTAGTGAGGCAGATCACTCAGATCCCAGCGTTTAGTATAGCGGCCGATAGCACCATGCTCTCTCCGAAATTTACTAACATCTTGCGTCCAGATACTTACGCCCGCGTTCTTTGGCTCGGATGTTTGGGGATGCTGTTTGCCCGAGTGCGCCCTAGCCTGCGCGGTGAGCCAGCATCCGCTAATAAGAAATGTCGTTACTATCACATATCCAGTTATTTTCATAGTATAAATTCCTACCTGAAGTTATGGGTTCATAGAAATCTTTGTGTAAGGAGTATTTCGGCCGGCTACTGAAGCTTCGCTAACTGCTCCTTCACTACATCCGCGGTCAGTGGCAAATATTTCGCATCCCGCTGCACGTCATCCTGTCCTTCACGGCTCAAAATGTACCGGAGGAACTCTTTCACCTTTGGATCAACTGGTTCGCCGGGAACTCGGTTGATATAAAAGTACACTTCATCAAATAACGGGTACGTCCGGTTTCGAACTGTTTCTAAATTCAGCTCAACGTAAGGTCCGCTGGCCTTTGCTGCAATTGCCAGCGCCTTTACCCGCTGGTTTTCGTAGGCTACCGAGGAGTAGCCGATGCCGTAAGGATCTTTAGCAATCGCATGGACTACCTGCTCCGCTTCAAGCGTATTAGTGCCGTCGGGATTCTTGTAATTCGCGTATTCATGGAGTTGTTCGTTCCACTTGTCCCCACCATGAAACACCAATCGCTCAAATGTGCGCGGGATATGATATCTCAGGTTATCTCCATAAACATGGATAGGCTTATCCGCCCATTCGCCTTTCAATCCTAGCTGGCCCCATATGCGAATATTCTGTTTGGTGCTCCGTGCGATCTCTGGATTCCACGTAGTACCTTGATATCCACCGTCACGCTCTGCCCCGAAAATGCCGTCCAACTGCTGCATTGTAAGTTTTGAGATCGGGTTGGCTATATTGACAAAAATTCCGAGAGCGTAATTCCATCCCGGCACGTTAAGGCTCCCGGTCACGACTGCGATTTCAACAGGATCGCGGCCGAACATGCGCTCAAACATCAGCATTTCATCGAAGGTGATATGGCGGCTCGGAGCCACATCGGCTACCCCAATACACAAAGCCGGAATCGCTAAACCGGGAGCCTTTACGTGATACTCAAATTTGACATCAGGCTGATACTTACGAAAGCCTTCTTCCCAGTACGTACCCAGATGCCCTTCCTTGAAATAGCCCGAGCCCCACACGCGAATCGTACCGGAGACCTTCTGCTCAGGTTTGTATTCGGGCAGGTCATCCAGATTCCATCGTTTTGTATAGTACGCCTTGGCTCCTCTAGCACCAATCCTTTCCGCGCGGCCCCTTTGTACCTCCAAGCCTTGCCGCTCCTGCGGGCATGCAGCAGTTGCGATCAAAAAAAGTGCAAGAATCCCTTTTCCATAAGTACCATTCATGTTCGGTTAATCCAGTTTCCGCAACTGCTCCTTTATCAGCCGTTCAGTTAATGGCAGATAAGCACCATCACGCACAACAGCCGCCATGCCGTCTCGACTCAAGATGTAGCGGATAAATTCCTCGATACGTGGCTCAACTGGTTTCCCCGGCGGCCGGTTGATGACGAGTGTTGTATACCTGGTGATCGGGTAGTTTCGCTCCCAGACATTCGCCTTCGTAGGCTCATAATATGGCTCGCCCTCTTTGCGTGCCAATGCGAGAGTCTTAACATCCGGATTCGTATAGAGAATATTGGCGTAGGCAATGCCATAAGGGTCCTTAGCGAGGGCACGTAAGATATAGATACCCGCATTAATAATTTCACCGTTCGGCGCTCTGCCATTGTCGAAATCCTTTAACTGTACGTTCCATTTGGCGCTATTTTTCAATACCACTAGCCGAAAATATCCAGCCATGCCGGTATCGAAGTTATACCCATAGACGTGAATCGGCTGCTGCTGCCACCTGCCCGTCAGCCCTAGTTGTCCCCAAGTACGAATTGGTACTTTCGCTCCCTGACGTAGCTCGCATCCGTAGACGGCGTCTAGTTGTGTTAACGTAAGTTTCGTGAGCGGGTTATCTTTGTGGACGAAAACCTCAAGCGAAAACGTCTTGTGCTGAGTTGCATAGCTGCCAGAGCTAATCTCAATCTCGAGTGGCTCGTAGCCAAACCATCCTCTAAACGCATGCCTTTCCGGGGCATACAGTTCGCGCCCTAGAAACGCGATATCTGCTATGCCGCCATACAGTCCAGCGATAGCCGCCTCTGTTCCAAGCAACTTGGTCTCAAACTGCACATTTGGCTGATATTTCTGAAAGCCGTCCTCCCAAGCCTTCATAAGTGATGGAATGTAATTGTTCCCCCAATTGCGAATGATTCCGCTCACCATCTGCTTAGGACGATATGGCTTAAGATCTTTGAGATAGTTGAGCTCCTGTCCGGAGACCAGCAGCGGTAGTGCCACAATCGCTGTATGAATAAATGGTCGGCAAGTCATTGCAATTTCTCCCTCTGGCGGCGAACTGCATCGCCGTTGAGAGGCAGATAGCCTCCATCCCGAATCACCGCCTCTTGACCTTCGCGACTCAGTACAAAATGAAGGAATTCATCGATCTTAGGATCGATTGGCTGTCCCGGTGCACGGCGAACGAATAGGTAAGGAGTTCGTGCAAGCGGATATTTTCGATCGATCAACGTTCCTGGAGTGGCTAAGTAATAAGGCCCACCCTTATCTGAACCAATAGCTATTGGCTTTACAGATGCATTACCATAGGCTAAACCCGAGATGGCAATGCCGTAGCGATCTTTTGCCAGCGCATCCAATATCTGTCGCCCTGCATCGAGTCCAGAGCCATCCGGATTTTTGGTATCGGTGAATTCCCGCAATTTACAATTCCATTTACGGCTGCCATTCAGCACAGCTTGCTCGAAAAACTGAGAGAAATCCGAATCGATTGCAAAACCATACAAGTCGACTGGTTTATCCTCCCACTCACCTCTCAATCCTAGGTCGCCCCATACGCTAATGCTCTTTAGGCCGCGCCTGTGATCAGCACCAAAGATCGCATCGAGTTGCGCGAGAGTCATACGGGAAAGCGGATTGTCACGATGGACAAAAATCACCAAAGCAAAATCCTGATTAGGGTTAGCGAGGCTACCCGTGGCCACCTCAACCGAAAAAGGCTTGTAGCCCAGTCCTTGCTCAAATCCATCAGTTTCAATAGGCCAGATCTCGCGACTCATGAAAGCCACGTCAGCGGCCATAGTGTATAAACCTCCAATTGCCGACGCGTTTCCGCGAAGCTGGGTCTCAAAGGTAACTTCCGGCTGATACTTGCGGAAACTCTCTTCCCAACGTTTCACCAATCCCTCGGTAAAATCATGGGGCTGATTGCGGTGGCCCCAGATGCGAATCGTACCGGAGACTTGCCTGCGCGGGCGATAACTCGGAAGAGAGTTCAGCAATAGAGTAAAATCCTGCGCGGAAGAAATCACAGAGATAAAAGCGAGGAACCACATGCCACAGCAGAGACGAAGCATGGCGGTTTGATGTCAATCCAGTTTTCGAAGCTGCTCACGGAGATAATTCGCAGGCAGCGGATAGAAGAACCCGGTGTGCGCGATGATTTGCTGTCCCTCACGACTCAGAACAAAGCGCAGGAATTCGCGTACTTTCGGATCCAGTGGCCGCCCTGGCTCCCGATTTACGTAAAAGTAAGCATCCCGCGTTAGCGGGTAAGTGCGATTGGCGACGTTTTCAGGCGTGTACGCAACATAGGGTCCACCTTCTTTTGCGGCAATCGCAAGCACTTTAAGGTTCGGGTAATTCTCAGCGTGAAACATTGCAACCCAGCCGATCCCATATTTGTCTTTCGATAAATCCTCCAGCATTTGGAGACTCGTGACTGTTTTGCCCTTCTCACCCACCTCGGCCTCTTTGGGCTCCACATACTCGCGCAAATTCGGGTTCCATTTATCGGCCCAATGAAAGACTTTGCGTTCGAAATAGACCTCAAATCCGGGAGCCGCGTACCCATATGTTTGAATCTCTTTATTCGCCCATTCACCGCCGAGCCCAAGCTGACCCCAAGTGCGAATATTTGTATCGCGATTACGAGCATACTCTGATGTGAAAAGGATATTGTTGGCTGGATTATTTCCGACATCCCACCCGCCCGTTCGCTCGGAGCCGAAGATCCGGTCTAGCTGATCCATCGTCAGGTGCGTGATTGGATTATCTTTATTGACGACAATCGCTGCGGGCCACAGCGCACCTCGTTTCTCGTAATCGCCTGTAGCAACTGAAATCTCTGTAGGCAGATATCCATAAACGTTGTAGAAGGGCATCATGTCCGAAATCTTCGCATCGTCCCCGGCCGGTGCGAGATCCGAAATGCCGGTGCAAAGACCTCCGATAGCACCTTCACTGCTGGTTGAAAAGTTATTGGCGAACTGAGCATCCGGCTGATATTTGAGGAAGCCATCCTCCAGGGCGGCGGTGGCAAATTTGAGATACGATCCCAGTACGCGAATCGTGCCTCTCACCTCGTATTCGGGTCTATATGGTGGAAGATCGCCTAAAGCGGGAGCGGGCAGTAGCTCCCAGGCTGCCTGAATCAGTGCACGCTCTTTTCGAATGGATTGCTTGGCATCACTCAGGGCCTTCCAGGCAGCATTGCTCGAAAGCTCGCTGCGGACCTGTTGCAATGCTCGCTCGCGTCTTTCAAAGGCGAGCGAATCTGGATATTCGGCCACCAAAATTGAATGCCAGGGCACTTTGGCACGGTCACGCGCAGCAAACAAGAAGTAACTGGTGAGAATATGCCGCTCTCTGAGCGACTCCATTTCCGGAATCACATAATCTTTCACGTACTGCGCGTAACGGTCTGATGTGGCTAGGATTGTGTACTCGTTTACCAGGAAGATGGCCTTGGTCGAATCGCGCGGGAATGTCTCTCCCCGGGCGAGCGTATCGACTGTAGTTGTAATGACACCCGGTCCGATTTTGCGCGCCCCGTTCTGCTGCCATCTCCGGAGAGCATATTCATCCGGAAACTGAAGTACAGCTATCGAGACAAACTCATCTTGTTTCGACTGTGCGGGATTCAGGAGCCATGCATCCGCTACCGCCCCGCTCTGACGCCAATCAGCAAGCAGCGCGGGCAATCCTGCACCGCCGGAGGCCCTGGGCGGAACCGTGATCACAACGTGCACAGGCGCGGCAAAATCTGCACATGCAGCGAGAGAGATGGCAAGAACCCTAAACCAAAATCGCTTCATTCGGATTAAAAATTAGCACTCGACACATTAACATCCGATGAACGCAAGCCATGCAATTACGTTTGATGAGTTTCATGCTGCGTTTAGGTTAGAAAAGTACACTCACGGTAGCAAGGTTTTATATATGGCGAATCTGGTATGCACTCGAATTGACAGTCGCGACGTGTCAGTACCCCTCAGCACCAACAAACACCTGATTCGCTGGGTCGAGAAGATCGCAGCGCTGACTAAGCCTGCTTACGTGCATTGGGTCGACGGCTCCGAGGAAGAAAATAGTGCCCTCTGTCATTCGATGGTTGAGACCGGAACACTCATCAAATTGAACCAGGACTTGTGGCCCGGATGCTATTACGCACGCTCCGATGCAAGCGACGTCTCCCGCGTCGAAGACCGCACCTTCGTTTGCTCCCTCTCCCGAGAAAATGCGGGCCCCACGAATAACTGGATAAATCCTTTTGAGATGCGCCGCAAGCTGAAGGAGTTGTTCGATTGCTGTATGCGGGGCCGCACGATGTACGTTTTGCCGTTCAGCATGGGACCTGTCGGTTCACGAATGTCGCAGATCGGTGTGCAGTTGACCGACTCGCCTTACGTTGTTGTAAGCATGCGCATCATGACTCGCATCGGACTTCCAGTCTTCCGCGAAATTGACAAGGACGTTAAACGCGTTGCGCCGTGTGTCCATAGCGTCGGCGCTCCCCTTGCGCCTGGGGAGAAGGGTGTTCCGTGGCCCTGTAATAAAGAGAAGTACATCGTACATTTCCCTGAAACCCGCGAGATTTGGTCATACGGTTCGGGCTACGGCGGCAATGCATTACTGGGCAAGAAGTGTTTCGCGTTGCGGATTGCATCGAATATCGCGCGGGATGAAGGATGGATGGCCGAGCATATGTTGATTCTGGGCGTGGAAGATCCGAAAGGCGAGAAGACTTATGTGGCAGCGGCATTCCCAAGCGCGTGCGGGAAGACGAATTTCGCCATGATGATCCCGCCTACCGGTTTCCTCGGCTGGCGCGTGTGGACCGTGGGCGACGACATTGCATGGATCAAGCCAGATGAGCAAGGAAGACTTCGGGCGATCAATCCGGAAACAGGCTTCTTCGGCGTCGCTCCAGGTACTTCTCCAAAAACCAATCCAAATGCCATCGCCGCCCTGGCAAAAAACACAATCTTCACGAATGTAGCACTCACACCAGAAGGCGGGGTTTGGTGGGAAGGTATGACTGAGCAGCCTCCGGCTGAGTGCCTCGACTGGCAAGGGAACAAATGGACACCGGAAATTGGGAAACGGACTGGCAGAACAGCCGCACATCCCAACGCGCGTTTCACTGCTCCGGCTATACAGTGCCCTTCAATCGATCCGGCCTGGAACGATCCAGAAGGGGTCCCAATTAGCGCATTTATTTTTGGCGCCCGGCGCGCAAGCACCATCCCTCTGGTGTATCAAACGTTCAACTGGAGCAGCGGAGTCTATGTGGGCGCCACCATGGCGTCTGAAATGACGGCCGCAGCCCAAGGCGTGGTGGGACAAATCCGCCGCGATCCCATGGCCATGCTGCCCTTCTGTGGATATCACATGGGCGACTACTTCCGCCACTGGCTCGTCATGCGGCGCTCGTTGAGCACTACGCCGAAAATTTTTCATGTCAATTGGTTCCGCAAGAATGGTGACGGCAGTTTTCTTTGGCCAGGCTTTGGCCAAAATATGCGCGTGTTGCGATGGATCATCGAGCGCGCGCGTAGCCGGGCCGGGGCGAAAGAAACTCCCATCGGCTGGGTGCCACGCTATGAAGACATCGATTGGAGAGGATTTAGCTTCCCGAAAGATCGGTTTGACCAGCTGCAGACATTTGACCGCTCCTCTTGGCGTTCTGAAGTGATTAATCAGGAAGAGTTATTCATAGACTTACACGATCACTTACCGCCAGAGATGATTTACGAGCGTGAGCTTTTGATTTGCAAGATTATAACGGCTAAGGCTTAGCCGGCCATTTAATCGCACTAGAAATTTCGCATTTGCGATTGCAATTCAGGAGAAAACTCATGTTTTTTATGAGGCTAGTGTCTACTGGATTCTTTGCGGCATTGTGCTGGATTGCCCAGGCAGCGGGCCAGCAGTTATTTTCTTCGCCTGTTTCAGACAGCGAGGACGTGGCGCGTGAAGCCCTTGGCAAAACAGCGGCGAGCGACCCGGTGCCTGAGCCGGTTACCTTACAGGACGCCCTTGCACGCGCGCAGAAAATCTATTCGCCATATCTGAGTACAGTGACCAACGCCCGCCTGGCGCATGAGGATTACCGGCAGGCTCGCAACGGGATGCTGCCGTCTATTTCGTATCACCAGGAATACCTGGGAACGGAGGGCAACGGAAAAACCCCGAACGGGCGCTATGTCACCAATGATGGCGTTCATGTTTACCGGGCCTGGGGAGTCTTTCGTCAGGATTTTCCGCCCGGTTTCTTCTCTGGAGCACCATACAAGCGCGCTGCCGCTGCTGCCGCGATCGCGGATGCAAAGGCAGAAATTGCCCGGCGCGGGCTGGTGGTTACGGTCACCAAGGCTTTCTATACGCTGGTTGCGGCGCAGAGAAAGTACGCCACGGCGCAACAGAGCAGATCGCTCGCGCAGCGATTCCTGGAAAACACTAGGAACCTTGAGCGGGGAGGCGAAGTAGCTCATGCCGACGTCATCAAAGCACAAGTTCAGCTCGATCAGCAACAGGTGGCCTTTGAAGAAGCCGAGCTGGCCATGACCAATGCGCACCTAGCGCTTGCTGCGCTCATTTCGCCCAACTTGGATCAGAACTTCACAGCCGTCGACGACATGGATCACGCACCTGTTCTGCCCCCCTTGGAGGAAGTAAAGAGACTGGCTGCGAGGAACAATCAGGATGTGCGGGCCGCCCTGGAAACGCTAGAAATGGCCAAACAGGATGTGACGATTGCCCGTGCGGGATTTTTCCCTACCCTTAGTTTTACTGGTAACTATGGCATCGAGGCCAATGCATTCGCCTTGCACAGCCGGGCAGCAGC
>Ga0070739_10001740_pt1 | contig 31402 bp, 30 predicted proteins | sample Coa_R1_7_FD_66445 | JGI IMG/M metagenome (GOLD analysis project Ga0070739, IMG submission 66445) | Surface soil microbial communities from Centralia Pennsylvania, which are recovering from an underground coalmine fire - Coalmine... | ecosystem: Environmental > Terrestrial > Soil > Unclassified ...
CATGATGAGAATATCCTCCAAAGCCCCCCTGCCTCCTCTGTAAACAAAGAGAACAGGATAGCTCAATAGAGGACATTTCTACTTTGGTAAAACCGGACATTATCATTTTGGGATTACAGCGGCAAAGCCTCATTAAAGAACGTCCCCAACGCGAACCTTCTCGCTCTCGTCCCTTTGTCAGCATAACAGAAAACCGAGGAAGGATCTCTATCCCATCAGTGCCTCCTTGGCGATCCCCCCATGAAGGGGGATTGTTGGAAATTCGGTTCGACCCTAAAGTGAAAACCATGCAGGAGAGAGATCGCTCCTGCAGAAAACACGATCGAAAACGGAAAGGAGGTGATGACGATGAAATCCTATTTCCTATTCCTGGCCGGATTGATGCTGATGCTCGGTCTGTCGACCGGATGTTCCGACTCCGGCGCCACCCACCCGGCCGACGCCGAGGAGAAGGTGCCGGTCCTCTCGGAGAAGCTGACCGCCGAGGAGGAGGCGCTGATCGCCTCGGCCGAGGCGGAGGCAAAAACGGCGGTGAACCCGGCTGCCTTTGAAATGCCCTGATGAAAGAAGAGAACCGAATTGAAATTCCAATGATGAATCAAATGATAAGGAGAGAAAACCATGTTCACAAAAATAAAACAACAGATTGCAGGGGCGCTGGCGGGGATCTTCATCGCCTCCTCCGCCTTCGCCGCAAGCCACCGCGAGGCGCCGTTGATCTCCATGGACCCGGAGGCCGACATCACCGATTTCTATATTTTTCGAAGCTGGGAAAATCCGGACAAGGTGATCTTCGTGATGAACGTCATCCCGATGGAGGAGCCGAGCGCCGGTCCCAACTATTTCAACTTCGCCGACGATGTCCTCTATGAAATCCACATCGACAATAACAAGGACAATGTCGCCCAGAACATCACTTATCAGGTTCGCTTCAAGACCGAGATCCGCTCCCTCGGAGAGTCCTTTCCCCTCTCTTACGTGGCGGTCCCGCCGATCACTGCGATCGACGGCCCCGGCTCGGAGGGGTTGATCCTCCGCCAGAGCTATACCATCACGGAGAAACGACTCGGACAAAAGGAGAAAAACTTGGGGATGGGGACGATGTTTGCCGTTCCCTCGAACGTCGGCCCGCGGACCATGCCCGATTACGAGTCGCTGGCCGAAAAGGGGATTTATCCGCTCAGCAACGGCGGGCGGGTCTTCGCCGGGCAGCGGGATGAGAGCTTCTACATCGATCTCGGCGGGGCGTTTGATACGCTCAATCTCCATGTCTCGCCGATTCTCTCCGCCGCCGATGACGCCAATGACAACCAAAATCTCACCGCCGATTCATTCAGCGGATTCAACGTCAACACCATCGCCATCGAGGTCCCGATCAGCGAGGTGATGGGGAAGAACGGCAATAAGGTGATCGGCGCCTACGCCACGACCAGCCGTCCGCGGGTGAGTGTGATCCGAAAAAACAACACGCGAGAAGGGGCGGCCGGTTTTATTCAGGTGTCGAGGATGGCAAACCCCTTGGTGAACGAACTGCTCATCGCGACCGCCGATAAGGACCACTGGAACGCCACCCCCGCCGAGCAAGAAGCGGAATTTCTCAATTACTACTGCAACTCCTCCCTCGCAACGGCGTTGAACCTCGTCTTCGGAACGAGCTTCCCGACGACGAGCCGGGATGATCTGGCGAATCTCCTTCTTCGTTACAGCGACAGCCCAATTACGAATCTCTGCACGGCCGGCGCGGGAGGCTTGCGCCTCGCCGATCTGCTGCGGGTTGACCTGAACGTACCCCCGACCGCGCCGGCAAATCAAAAACGGCTCACGGTCTTGGCCCATGACCCCTCCGGGACCTCCACGCCCGATCCGGCCGGCTGGCCGAACGGCCGCCGTCCAAACGACGACGTCACCGACATCGCCCTCCGCGCCGTCGCAGGGGCGCTGATCAATCCGGCCACCCCATTTCTCGGGGATGGGGTCAACTTCAACATCGGCGCCAAAGGAACCAATGTCACGGCGAACGGGATTGCAACCGTCTTCCCTTTCCTCCCGACGCCGCACAATGGTCGTGATCGTCGCCACATCGATCCAAGCGAAGCACCTTAATGAACGAAAGGGGTGGGGGGATCTCCCTCCACCCCTCGGAGGGAAAACGATGAACAGAGAGAAGAGTTTTATTTTTCAACTCAGCCGATTCGTGATCTTTGCAGGAGGGATGATGGTCTCCCTTCTTTTCGGAGGGCAAGCCGCACTCGCGGCCTCGATGCCGACCACCGATCAACAGATTCTCTCGCTGGAAGGAGAGATCGCTAAAGCGCCCGAATCGATCCCGCTCCGCAATCGCCTGGCGTCGGCGTATCTTCAGAAAGGGCGGGAGACCGGCGACGCCGCCTACTTCACCCGCGCCGAACGGCTCCTCGACAAATTGCTCTCGCAAGCGGCAAACAACGGGGAGGCGCTCGGCCTGCGGGCCTGGGTCGCCCTCTTTAAACATGAATTTAAAGAGGCGGCGGCGTGGGCCGAGAAGGCGCACGCCGCCCAACCGAAGAACAGCTTTCACGATGGCGTTCTCAGCGACGCCTCCCTGGAATTGGGCGATTATCCGAAGGCGATCGATTACGCGCAAACGATGCTCGACCTGAAACAAGATCAAGGGGCGTATAGTCGGGCCGCCCATCTTCGATCTCTGCATGGCGATATCGACGGGACGATCGACCTCTGGCGGAAGGCAATCCGCTCCGGCTCGCCGCATTCCGAACACACCGCCTGGTGCCAAGTGGAATGGGGGGATGAATATTTCAACATCGGAAAAGAAAAAGAAGCCGAAGCGGCCTATCGGGCCGCGCTGAAAACCTTTCCGGGATATCATCGCGCGCTGGCCGGCCTTGCGCGATTAAAGGCGACGGAGGATCAAAAAACGGAAGCGGCCCAACTTTACCAGCAGGCGATCGCGGTCATCCCTTACCCGCAATACATCTCCGCCCTCGGCGACCTCTATGCGCAGATGGGGAAGGCCGAAGAAGCTCGCAAGCAGTACGCCTTGGTCGAGCAGATCGCATTGCTCGATCGGATTAATCACCTCCTCTACAACCGGGAGCTCGCCCTCTTCTACGCCGATCACGATCGGAATCTCGACGAAGCGCTCCGACTGATCGAACGGGAGGCGGCCGTTCGAAAAGATATTTATACCGAGGATGCGCTCGGCTGGGTCTACTATAAAAACGGCCGCTATCAGGAGGCCGATCGGGCGATGCAGGAAGCGCTGCGGCTCGGAACAAAAAATCCGCTCCTTTTCTATCACGCCGGCATGATCGCCCGCGCCCTGGGGAAAGAGAAAGAGGCCCGGCGCCTTCTCAAAGAAGCGCTGGCGCTGAACCCGCATTTTCATCCCATCTACCAACAGAGCGCCCGGGAGACACTCACGGCGCTGACAACGTCCAAAGGAGGTCGGTCATGATTCGATTCATCCTTTTTGTTCTTTTTTCTCTTCTCTTCTCGATCGGGGAAGCAAACGCCCATCCGATGGGAAACTTCTCGATCAATCACTACTCCGGATTGGAGATCGGACCGGACGCGGTCGAGATCCGCTACCTTCTCGACCTCGCCGAGATCCCGACCTTTCAGGAGATGCAGGCGATCGATCGAGACGGAAACGGCGTGCGGAGCCCTTCGGAACAAGAAGCCTACCTGAAGGAAAAGGCCGATGCGTTGGGATCGAACCTCATCTTGACCCTTTCCGAAAAGCGCCTCGCGCTTGTCCCGATCGCGCGCGAGATCACCTTTCCCCCGGGGGCGGGCGGCCTTCCGACGATGCGCCTCTCACTCCTCTACAAGGCCGCCCTCCCCTCCCCCGTTGCGGCCGGCGGATCGGTTCATCTTTCTTATCGAGACGACAATTATGCCGGCCGGGCGGGGTGGAAAGAGATGGCCGCGGCCGGTCGGGACGGGATCACCCTGATCGGCTCTCCCCTGCCGGCGCGCGGAGGAGAGTTGAAGGCCTACCCGGAAGCGGAGATCCAAAGTCCGCCGCAGATCGTGGCGACCGACTTCTCGTTCATGCTGGGGCCGACCCCCACTTCTACCGCAACACCGACGCAGACGGCGGCCGTCGGAAAAGGACCGATCCGAAACGATCGGCTTACCGCGCTGATGACCGGCGTCCCCCCGACCGGCCCGATGCTTCTTTTTGCCCTTGCGATTTCGTTCGGACTCGGCGCGCTCCATGCCCTCTCCCCCGGCCATGGAAAGACGATTGTCGCCGCCTATCTCGTCGGCGCCCAGGGCACCGCCCGGCATGCCTTCTTCCTCGGAGGCATTGTCACCACCTCTCACACAATCGGCGTCTTTCTCCTCGGCTTCATTACCCTTTCTCTTTCAAAATACATTCTTCCGGAACAGCTTTATCCCTGGCTCGGTCTCCTCTCAGGCCTGACGATCGTGATCATCGGCTTCTCCCTCTTCCGGCAACGCTGGCAGGCGATGCGGCACCACCGGGCCGATCATCCCTCTCCTTCTCACCCCCACGCCGATGATCATCATCATGATCACGGCCATTCCCACCGCCATGATCACTCCCATGCGCCGACCTTTTCCGGTCTTTTGGGATTGGGAATGACCGGCGGGATGATTCCCTGTCCATCGGCGCTGGTAGTTCTGCTGAGCGCCATCGCGTTTCATCAAGTGGGGTTCGGCCTGGTTCTTATCGTTGCCTTCAGCGCCGGCCTCGCCGCCACGCTGGTATCGATCGGTCTGATCATGGTTTATCTCGGAGGGGTGGTGCGGCGGTTCGACCGCTTCAGCCCGCTTCAACCGATACTCCCGGTCTTCTCCGCGGCCGGGGTGGCCCTTCTCGGCGGGGTGATCGCAATCGGCGCTTGGATACAGTAAGGGACAAAAACATACAGGAGGAAGGTATTCGAAAAAGGAAAATGGCTTCCACCTTCCGGAACGTTTCCGGATTTTGGAAGCGGGGGAGTCCACCTTTGACGCGGTTTCATTAGAAAAGAGCCATTTTTTTGCATTCCGCATTGTGGCACATCCCTTGCTTTAGTTAAAAATCAATTTAAAAAGCCATCCCAAACAATCAAATACCAGGAGGAGAAGATGAATTGCAGAAAATGTGGTGGATTGATGGTCGCGGAAAAATTTTTATTCACTTCGATCGAGTCGCGTCCCTGGGATTACTTCGGCGCGCGATGCCTCTGCTGCGGACGGATCGAAGACCCGGTGATCCTGGCGCATGAGAAGCGCGCCCGATCCCGAATGGCAAGGCGGTCGCTTTAATCGACGCGGGATCATCCGCTTTTGTCGGGAATCATCCATTTTGGTTTTGTGGGTGGAATCGCTCCGCTGTAATTCAGTATAATGGCGTCATCCGGCCAATCAGCGGAGCAGAATGATGGACTCGTTCTTCTCAACCCCTCTGGAAACCCGACTCGCGCGCCCCCTCGCCGAATCTTCCCGGCAGGCGGCGCTCACCCTTTTTCACTCGGTCGCCGCAGACGTTCCGGCCTACTCGAATTTTCTAAAACGACAAGGAATCGATCCGGCGCAGATTCAAACCGACGCCGACTTTGAAAAGCTCCCGCTCCTGACCAAACAGAATTACATGCTCGCCTACCCGCTTCCCCAGCGCTGCCGCGGGGGAGCACTGCACGATTGCGAGATGATCGCCGTCTCCTCCGGCTCCACCGGCCAGCCGCTGTTTTGGCCCCGCTCCCTGCGACATGAGTTGGATGTGGCGTTCCGGTTCGAGCAGATCTTTCGGGAAGCCTTTCAAGCCGACCGCCGCCCCACGTTGGCGGTGATCTGTTTCGCCCTGGGAACTTGGGTCGGCGGGATGTATACCGCCGCCTGCTGCCGCCATCTCGCGCAGAAGGGCTACCCGATCACACTGGTCACCCCCGGCAACAACAGGAATGAAATCTTCCGGGTGGTCGAGACCCTGGGACCTTATTTCGAGCAGGTGGTCCTCGCCGGTTATCCGCCGTTTATTAAAGAGGTCATCGATCATGGAATCGCGCAAGGGGTCGATTGGAAACGGTATCGGATCAAGTTGATTCTGGCGGGGGAGGTCATCAGCGAGGAGTGGCGGACGCTCGTCTGCGAGCGGGTCGGATCAGCCGATCCGGTCCACGACACCGCCTCGCTCTACGGGACCGCCGACGCGGGGGTGTTGGGAAATGAGACGCCGGTGTCGATTGCAATCCGCCGATACTTGGCGCGCCGTCCCGATGCGGCGCGGGCCCTCTTCGGCGAATCGCGTCTTCCAACCTTGGTTCAGTACGATCCGCTGAGCCGCTTCTTCGAAGTCACTCCCGAAAGAACCCTCGTCGTGACCGGCGACGGCGGCGTGCCGCTGATTCGATATCACATTGCCGACAAGGGGGGCGTCGTCCCCTATGAAGCGATGCTTCAATTCCTGAAAGAACAAGAGGGAAACCCCTTGAGGGAACGGCTGCCGCATTCCGCTCCGCTCCCGTTCGTCTATCTCTTCGGCCGGGCCGACTTTACCATCTCCTACTACGGGGCGAACATTTATCCGGAGAATGTCACCGTGGGACTGGAGCAAGCGCCGATCAAAGATTGGGTGACCGGGAAGTTCGTCCTGCAGGTGCGGGAGACCGAAACAAAGGACAAGCTTCTCACCATAGTCGTCGAACTTCTTCCAGGGATTACCGGCGATGAGCAGAAGCGGCAGGCGGTCGCCGGGTCGATCGAGCGTGAGCTTCTGCGGCTGAACAGCGAATTCGCACATTATGTCTCTCCCGATCGCCGGCGGCCGGAGGTCATCTTAAAACCGACGGGCGATCCGGACTATTTTCCGGTTGGGGTGAAGCACCGGTATACGCGAAAGTAATGGGCATGAGCAACGATGCGCTATGATGTGATCGTGGTCGGAGGAGGACCGGCCGGAAGCACCACCGCGCGCGAGTGCGCGGCGCGAGGGCTTTCCGTCGTGCTTCTCGACAAAGAGCGCTTTCCGCGCGACAAGCCGTGCGGCGGTGGCGTCACGCTTCGAACCGCGCGGCTCTTGCCGTTTGAACTGTCGCCGGTCGTGGAACGCGCGATCTCCGGCATTCATTTTACCTTCTCCCACCGCGCCGGTTTTGCCCGCGATGCAGATCAACCGCTCTTTTATCTGACGCAACGCTGCCGGTTGGATTATTTTCTGATCGAGAAAGCGGTGAAAGCCGGGGTGGTCGTGCGGGAGCGGACCCCTCTTCGGGAGATCGAACGGGACCGCTCGCGCGTGGTGGTCCGCGCCGGGAACGACCTCTTTGAAGGGCGCACACTGGTCGCGGCCGACGGCGCCAACGGAGTCACCGCCAAGCGCGCCGGGCTTGCAATACGGCACTGGCGGATCATCGCCCTGGAGGGAAACGTCACTCCCGAAAACGGCTTTCCAGAACAGTGGCATCACCGCGTCGGGACCGATCTCGGCAAGATCGCCGGCGGATATGACTGGCTCTTCCCAAAGGGAGATCATCTCAATATCGGCGTCGGCGGCCTGCCGTCGGTCGGATCGACGCTCCGCCGGAGACTCGACGACGCAGTCCGCTTCTATGGCTTCGATCCTGCCTCTCTCTGGGGGGTCCGTGCCGCCCCGCTCCCCGTCCGACGTCCCGATGCGCCGCTGGTGGATGGCAACCTCCTCTTGGTCGGCGATGCTGCCGGCCTGATCGATCTGCTGACCGGCGAGGGGATCTACAGCGCCATCTGGAGCGGTCGTGCGGCGGCAAAACATCTGGCGCTTTATCTTTCCGGAGAAGCGCCCGACCTGGAGGGCTATCGCCGAGAAATCGAGCGCGAGTTGCTCCCGGAGCTGCAGATCGCTTACCAACTTTGGTCGCTCCTCCATCTCGCCCCGGCCCTTTCGGCGGAGATTCTCTTCCACAGACTGAAAGGAAACCTCAGCCGGCGTTTCGGATGGACCCGCTTCAGCCTCTTCTTACAAGGGGAGGACCGTTATCAGGATTTGAGAAGGGATTTAGGACCGCTCTGGCGGCCGATCGATTGGATCATCCGGCCGACGATGTTTCCGCGGGTGTCAAAGCTATTGGGGATGCTGAACCGGTAGCGGCCGAAGAAGGGGATAAAGGAACCGTCGAGAGCACTTTGGCCACCAGCGCCCCCTTCCCTTCCACCCCGACCTTCCGGTAAACCGATCCAAGGTATTCTTTAACGGTATCGACCGCCAGGCCCAGTTGTTGGGCCATCTCTTTCATCTGCTTTCCCGCCACCGCCAGTGCCAGAATCTCTTGCTCGCGAGGAGAGAGGCGATGCTGCTGTGAAAACGGGCGCAATATCGTTTCCGGCAGAGGAGGAGACTCTTTCGCCGCCGTCCAGCAGATCCGAAAAAGCGGAAAGTGTCCAAAGCCGCTTTGAGAAACACCGATGCTGTAGATCTTCCCCGCTTCCTTCAGTTGCACCCGAAGCGGTTTCAGCGGCTGCAACGACAACTGCCCAAGCCAAATCGGAATTGCGCTCCGCAGCCGGGCGGCGAAAGTCGGCGTCTCCTTCAGCGCGCTCTCCGCCCGAAAATCGCTCCAGACGATCACCCCCTTTGAATTGGTAAAGAGGGTCGCCGACTCCGCGGTCGCGCAAGCGATTAGTTCCAGATGGGGGGAGAGAAGATCGAGCAGCTTTCTCTCCTCTTCGGAAAAATCATGCCGCGTCGAGGAGCGGGAGAGATAGGTGGCGAGATAGCCTTGCGGCGTTCGCACATAACAGGCATAGGAAAACTGGATCTGGTGCTTTTTCCAGTAGTCGTAGCGGTATTCTTGGAACTGCGCTTTCGGCAGCCAGCGCGAGAAGGTGGTCGGATGATGAAAGGAGAGAAACTTCTGCTCCGCCATTCGTTCAAAAATCGGTCGTTTGAACTGCCAAAAATAATTATTGTGATCTTGAAGGGAATCGGTCGAGCTGAGATTGGTGAGGGTGAGCGGCGAGGGGATCATTTTATGGGTCGCCGGATCGACCTTGAGAAAAGCGATCGATCTATCAAAGGGCACGACCCGATTCAACGCGGCGAGAAAAGCTTGCGGATCTTCCCAAGGCGAGACCCGGCTGATCGACCGGATCAAACTGAGCAATCCTTCTATTTTACGATCTTCAAGAAACATGCGACCCTGCCGCTTTAGAAGATCGGATTATAACAAGACCTCCGGAAAGGGTCAATGATTTCTGATGGGATTCCACTGGGTGGAGTCCAGCGCCCGCTTCCCCATTTCAGCCTGCGTCGGAAGGTGGCTTCAGGCCAACCTGTGGATAGAGAGTCTGGCGGTGTTTTGCCAGTGGTCACGCACATGGTCGCTCCCCGGCCGTCCCTCCCACTCCCATGGAATCTCTTTGACGTTCAGACCGACGAAGTGCGCGCCGCACCGGCCGAGAACCGGCTGGTGCGGGGGAAAAGATTTTTCCATGCGCCCCAAATGGAGAGTCGCAGCGCCTCAAATCCATTGGGACTGACATCGCCGATAGTCCGGCGGATACCGAGCGTTCGTCCTGCCATCAGAGCCTCTCCTCTCTAAGATCTGAATGTCGGCAGTCCGGCTTGGCTCCCTTTCGAGTCCCCACCTCATTCTACATATTATTTGCTTTCCGAACGGAATGAATCAAGAGGGCGGTGAAACAGCAGGCAAGAACAGATTAAAGGAAGGCGAGGGCAACCTCATCGGCAAGGAGGAGCCCCTTCGAGGTCAGCCGGATTTTTCGTTGATCGACAATGAGGAGTCCCTCCGAAATCAGCCGGTCGGCCGTCTCTTGCAAGGAGAGATCATTCTCCAGGAGTTCGAGCGAGATCCCTTCGGTCTTTCTTAAGCCGAAGATCACGCGATCCTTCCTCACCGCCTCCGGGCTGACCTTTTCAACATGATCTATTGGAAGACGTCCCGACGCGATGACTTCTAAATAAGTTTGGAGGGAGTCGGTGTTCGACCGGTGCTCCTGATGAAGATAAGAGTGGGCGGAGAGGCCGATCCCGAGCACCTCGCCCCGATCCCAGTAAAGAAGATTGTGCCGGCATTCGTAGCCGGGCCGAGCGAAGTTGGAGATTTCATACTGCCGGTAGCCGGCATCCCTCAGGCGCGACTGCGCGGCCTGATATTGCGCAATCGCCTCCTCTTCGGAGGGGAGCGGCAGCAAACCGGCCTTCGCCTTTTTGTAGAAGAGACTCCCCTCTTCAATCGACAGACCATAGAGGGAGAGATGCTCCGGCGCAAGATCCATCGCCGCTTGGAGCGTGGCGTCCCAATCCGAAAGAGGCTGATCGGGCAGCGCGTAGATCAGATCGATGCCGATATTTTCAAAGCCGACCGCGCGGGCTGCCGCGAAGGCGGCGCGGGCCCCCTCCGCCGTGTGATGCCGGCCGAGCGCCTCCAAATGCGCATCCGAGAAAGACTGCACCCCCATCGAAAGCCGATTGATCCCCCCCTCCCGAAGCGGACCGAGGTTCGCCGGGTGGATTGTGGCGGGATGCGCTTCCAAAGTGATCTCGACCTCTGCTCCAAAGGGGAGTCGCTTGCGGCAAAGATCAATAAGACCGGTGAGGATCTCCGGAGGGTAGAGGCTCGGCGTCCCTCCTCCCAGGTAAACGCTAATAACCTCCCGCTCCTTCCAGATCGGGGCTTCGGCTTGGAGAGTGATCTCTCGTTGAAGCGCATCGGCGTAACGGGCGGCGAACCCTTCTCGGTACCCCTGGATGTTAAAGGCGCAGAAGGAGCAGCGGGCCAGGCAGAAGGGAAAGTCGATATAGAGTCCGATCGACTTCATTCCGCTCTCCCCTCGCGGCCCTCCAAGGAAAGGGAGCGAAGAAAATGATCGGTCTTCTTCGGCAGCAGGATCTGTTGCCTTTCGTAGAGTGCGAGCATCTCCTTGAGAAAAATCAGATCGGCCGGGCGGTCGATATCATACCAATAGGGGAGCAGCGCGCAACCGTGCTGTTCGGCATTCACCTTTCGCAGCGTCTCGACCAAGACGCGATCGCTTCCCCATTCTATCCCGCTGAAAAGATCGATCAACGGCGGGCGCGCGCCGATCAGATAATAACCGCCGTCGCAGCTCGGTCCGATCACGAGCGGAACCCGTTCAAGGCGATCAAATGCCTCTCCGATAAATTCGGCCGGCAGCGTCGGCGCATCACATCCGATCAAGACCACCCGCTGAAATCCCTCTTTAAATCCCCATTCAAAGGCATTCCGCATCCGATCACCTAAGCCCTCCCCTTTCTGCTCGATGAGGGGAAGCGACCGCTCCCGACCACATCGGACCAAAAATGGATGGTCGATCGGGCCCGGCGCCGCCAGAGCCCGTCGGACCGGAAGGGGGTCGGTCAAAAGCAGGGTATCGAGGATCAACGCCTCCTGGAGCGTCACCCTCTCGTCGGGGGTGAGAATCGGTTCAAGACGGGTCTTGATCCGTCCCGAATCGGGGGCTTTGGCGAAGATGATCAAAATCGATTCATTCTGCATCCGGATGCTCTCATCGTTTTGATTGACGATTAACACGATCGATGGCGGCTGTCAACCGCAGGCCCCTTTTGCATTGAATATCCAGGGGAAAAATGATATAAACATTGAAATGAAAAAGAAACGAAAAAGCCGAACGCTCCGCATTTTTCTGGCGCTCTCTCTCCTCTTTATTTTTTTCTTCGCAGGCTATATCGCCTACCTTGATTATCAGGTCATCAAGAAATTTGAGGGCCAGCGGTGGAAGCTCCCCTCCAAGATCTACTCGGCGCCGCTGGTCCTCTCACCGGGCTTGGACATTGAGAAAAGCGCGCTGGTCACCCGCTTAAGAAGACTCAACTATCATCCGGTCAAACGTCCGGTTCGGAAGGCGGGAGAATATTATCTCACACAAAACAGTCTCGAAATTTATCTCCACGATTTCGCCTATCCCGATCGCCTCCAGCAAGGAATTCCGGTGAGCCTCTCTTTGACCTCCGGAAAACGGATCGATCATCTGATCGATCTCTCTCTGGCGGAAGATCTGGAGCGGGTCTCGATTGAACCGGAGGTCATCGGCGGATTTTACGAGGGAGCCTGGGAAGAGCGAAGCCTCATCCGCCTGTCGGAGGCTCCGCCGATCCTCATCAATGCCATCATTACGATGGAAGATCGCCGCTTTTACGAGCATCGCGGAATCGATCCGCGCGGAATCCTGCGCGCCGCCTGGACCAATCTGCGCGCCGGCGGGATCGTTCAGGGAGGAAGCACCCTCACGCAGCAGTTGGTCAAAAATTTTTATCTCGACGGCAATCGAACCCTGAACCGAAAAATCAATGAGGCGATCATGGCGCTCCTCCTCGAACGGCACTACAAAAAGGAGGAGATCCTGGAGACCTACCTCAATGAGATCTATCTCGGCCAAAACGGAATCATGGGAATTTACGGGGTCGGACAGGGATCTTGGTTTTACTTCGGAAAACCGGCGAACGAAATGACGATCGGAGAGTCGGCGCTGCTCGCCGGGATGATCCGCTCTCCCAATACCCTTTCCCCTCAGAAAAATTTAAAGAAGGCGATCTTGCGACGCAATCTTGTCTTGGAGAGGCTCTTCTCCGAACAGAAGATTACGCTGCAGCAGTATGTGCAGGCGCGGGCCGAAACCGTCTCGGCCCGCAAGGTGAGAGAGCGGTTGAACGTTGCCCCTTACTTTATCGATGAGGTTCGCCAGCGGATGGCGGCCTCCTATCCGAGCGACCTTTTAAATTCCGGCGGACTTCGAATCTTTACCTCGGTGGATGTCGAGCTACAACGGATCGCCGAGGAGAAACTGCGCGATGGACTCCAAATGCTGGAGCGGCAATATCCCTCTTTGAAGCGGGTGGAACCGGAGCGGCAACTGCAAGGGGCGCTGGTGGCGATCGATCCGCGAACCGGCGAGGTTCGGGCGCTGGTCGGGGGTCGCGATTATGCCACGACGCAATTTAATCGGGTGACGCAGGCAAGGCGGCAGCCGGGATCGCTCTTCAAGCCGTTTGTCTATCTCGCCGCATTCGATCAGGCGGCGAATGGGAAGGAGCCGTACACGCCGCTCAGTCAGGTCGAAGATGCCCCGATCACGCTCCAGGCCGGAGGCCGCGATTGGACGCCGCAAAATTATGATCGAACCTATCTCGGTCCGGTGACGCTGCGCGCGGCGCTGGAGCGATCGCTCAATGCCGCGACCGTGCGGCTCTCTCAGGAGGTCGGCATCGAGAAGATCATCGCCACCGCCCGCGCCTTGGGAGTCACCAGCCCATTGAAGGATCTCCCCTCTTTGGCGTTGGGAACATCCGAGGTCTCCCCGCTGGAGATGGGGGTCGCCTATGCGACCCTGGCAAGCCAGGGGGTGAAGCGCGAGCCGATTTTCGTACAGGGGGTGATCGATCCGGCCAACCTTCGTCTCGATTCATCCGATGCGGACAGCCCTTCCCCATCGGAAGCGATCTCGCCGCAGGCGGCCTTTCTGGTCACCCATCTGATGGAAGGGGTGATCAATTCGGGAACCGGTCAGGGGGTCCGAAAGCTCGGCTTTGACCGTCCGGCCGCAGGAAAAACCGGAACCACCAGTGATGAACGGGATGCGTGGTTCGCCGGATATACGCCGGAACTCGTCACTGTTGTCTGGGTCGGATTCGATCAAAACGATCCTGTGGCGTTGACCGGAGCGCAAGCGGCGCTGCCGATCTGGACCAGCTTTATGAAAGAAGCGGTCGCCGCCACTCCAACAACCAGTTTCACCCCGCCGGCCGGGATCGTCTTTAAGCGGGTGAACGAAAATGGAAAGGTCTGCCGCGACGGAAAAGAGGAGGCCTTCATCGAGGGAACCGAGCCGACGCAATCGTGTGAAGGGGGATTTTTTAAATGGTTCGAACATCTTTTCTTTTAATCGCACTCCTCGCAAGCACCCTCCTCGGCTGCCAGAAAGAGACCCAAGGCCCCTCTGAGATCGTGATCGGCGTCGCCGGTCCGATGACCGGCGATCAGAGCAAACTCGGAGGGGATGTGGAGCGGGGGACCCGCCTCGCCGTCGACGAGTGGAACGCGCGCGGCGGAATCAACAGCAAGAAAATTCGCCTCGAAGTCGGAGACGACCAGCATGATCCGAAACAGGCGGTTTCTGTGGCGAATAAACTGGTGAATTCCGGCATTGTCGGCGTGGTAGGACATTTTAATTCGAGCGCATCGATCCCGGCCTCTTCCGTTTATAATGGCGCCGGCGTTCCGATGATCACCCCTGCGTCGACCAATCCCCGATTGACCGACCAGGGATTCTGGAATGTCTTCCGTGTCTGCGGCCGAGATGATCAGCAGGGAAAGGTCGCGGCCGATTTTGTCGGAAAAGAGCTGAAGCGAAAGCGGGTCGCCATCCTCCACGATAAGACGACGTATGGTCAGGGATTGGCCGAGGAGTTCCGCAAGAGCCTCTCCGCTTACCCTGGAATTGAGGTCGTCTCATTCGATGGGATCACCCAAGGGGATAAAGACTTCCGCGGTATTCTCACCTCGATCAAGGGGAAAGATCCGGAGATCTTCTTCTTCGGCGGAGTCTTCCCGGAAGGGGGGCTTCTCGCCAAGCAAGCAAAGGAGGTCGGCCTCACCGCCCCGATGCTCAGCGGCGATGGGGTGATCGATCCGAAGTTTATCGAGATCGCCGGGGCCGCGGCGGAAGGGACCTATCTCACCTTTACGCCCGATCCGGAGAAGATGCCGCAGGCCAAAGGCTTCTTAGAAAAATATAAGGCGAAATACGGGAACGAACTTGCTCCTTATGCCATCTACTCTTATGACGCCGCCAACATTCTGCTGACCGCCTTGGCGGAGGCGGACAAAGAGGCGAAAACGAAAGATGGGAAACGGGTCGCAGAGATCGTCCGGAATGTAAAGTACGACGGCGCCCTCGGCCACATCGAGTTCGATGCGAAGGGAGATGTGAAGAAATCGCCCTACATCATCTGGATCACCAAAAACGGGAAGTTCGAAGAGTTCTGGAAGCCGGAGGGGTAATCAGTGGTCAATGACACAGGCGTCCGGAAGTTAATCGATGAGATCGTTCAAAAAATTGTAAAGGAGTACCGGCCTGAAAAGATCATCCTCTTCGGCTCCTATGCCTATGGGGAGCCCCACTCCGACAGCGACATCGACCTTTTAATTATCAAGAAAACAGAAGAGAGACCCATCGATCGAAGAGTGGCCGTCAGAAGAATCCTCTCCGATCCGAATCTTCGAACCCCGATCGAATCCCTCGTCCTTACCCCCGAGGAAATTAAAAAACGTCAGACGATTGGAGACCAATTTATTGAAGAGATTTTGAGACGGGGGATGGTTTTATATGCCGTCTAAAGAATCCCTCTATCCCAAAGATTGGTTTCGGATAGGTTTTCTTCTCTCCAGAGGCTGGTCCTTGAGGAGGATTCACGAACTCGACTCATTACTCAATGATGCTGTCATCTATGAACCTTCTTTAGAAGAATTTCGAGAAGCCTGCCTAAAAATTACCGAATATTATTTGGAAGAGAGATATCCCTCCGCAATACCTTCTAAGCTGAATAAGCAAGAGGTCGCCGAATCTCTCAAGGTTGCAACGAAGATGATCGAGAAAATTAGGTCGATCGTTACCTAGATAAGGAATCCGGTTTCCCATGGACATCCTCCTCACCCCCACCGGTCTGCGGGGCCTGGCGAGTTTCGGCGGTCTCTTCCTCTTTATGGCCATCGAGAACCTCTCCCCTTTTCGAAAACGGGTCGATCCGATTTTTCGCCACTACGGGGTCAATCTCCTGATCGCCGGCGCGAATGCGGCGATCGTCGGCATCGCCTTCGGCGGGGCGGTTATCGCTTATGCCCGGTTTCTCGAAGCGCGCGGGATCGGGCTGCTCCATCTCTTCCCGGTGCCGCTCGGTTGGAACATCGTACTCTCGCTTCTCTTTCTCGACTTCGTGACCGATTTATGGCACATGGCGTATCACCGCTGGCCGCTCCTCTGGCGGCTTCATCGGGTCCATCACACCGACCGAGACCTCGACGTCACCTCGGCCTCCCGGTTTCACTTGGGAGAGGTCAGCGTGTCGATTCTTCTCCGGATGGGGGCAATGACCCTTTGGGGACCGGCGTCGATATCGATTGTGATTTTTGAAGGAGTGCTCCTCTTCGCAGCGCAGTTTCAACACAGCAACTTTAAAATTCCGGAGCCGTTTGAGCCGGCCTTGCGCATCCTCTTCGTCACCCCCGACATGCACCGGGTCCATCACTCCGACATCCCCGGAGAGACCAACTCGAACTATTCGACGATCTTCTCGTTCTGGGATCGATTGATCGGGACCTATCGGATGGCGCCCCAGGAGCGGATCGTGATTGGATTAAAGGAGTATCCGAATCGTGAAGACCGCACTTTCTTGAAGCTGATCGCGATGCCGTTCGGCCGGCGCTGCAGCAGTGCGGTGACCGAAAGTGGGCCGACAATCTCACTGGAAGGAAGGGTTTAACAATGTTTCTGCAGCAATTGATCAATGGGTTGACCCTGGGCGCAGTTTACGCGCTGGTGGCGCTCGGCTACACGATGGTCTATGGCATCTTGGAGCTGATCAACTTCGCCCACGGTGAGATTTACATGATCGGCGCCTATCTCGGGATCATCTACCTCGGCCTCTTTACCGTCACCGGCCTGACCGAGTCGCACCTTTTTCTCGCGCTCATTTTGGTTTTCATTCTTTCGGCGGCGACCTGCGCCGGCTATGGGGTGACGATGGAGCGGATCGCCTATCGGCCGCTGCGGCATGCGCACCGTCTCTCGCCGCTGATCTCGGCGATCGGGATGTCGATCTTTCTTCAAAACTATGTAATGTTAACCCAAGGCTCGGCCGACAAGGTCTTTCCCCACATTCTCCCGACCGGTCCGATCGCCGCGGCGGGAATTCCGATCAGCGGGATTCAGCTCTTTATCCTCCTCGCTTCGGTTGTCCTGATGGGCGCTTTGCAGTTCTTCGTTCGAAAAACACGCCTGGGGAAAGCGATGCGGGCGACGGCGCAGGACAAGATGATGGCGTCGCTCTGCGGCATCCCGATCGATCGGGTGATCGCGGTGACGTTCGGGATCGGATCGATTCTCGCCGCCGTCGCGGGGGTGATGGTGGCGATGTACTATGGGGTGATCCACTTTACCATCGGCTATGTCGCCGGAATCAAAGCGTTCACCGCCGCAGTCCTCGGCGGGATCGGCAACATCCCGGGGGCGATGGTCGGCGGATTGCTGCTGGGACTGGTGGAGAGTCTGGGAGCGGCCTACCTCTCCAGCGAATTTAAAGATGGCTTTGCATTTTTGATTCTGATCCTCGTCCTCATCTTCCGGCCTTCGGGACTGCTCGGCGAGAAGGTCCCGGAGCGGGCATGATGATAAATAGTAGAGCGTGAGGCATGGCGCATCTGGTGTAACGATCTAAATAAAGACTTCTTCCAGCGTCGGCCCCACATACGATAGAGGTTCAATTGTCCTTCTCGATGATAAAAAATTCGGTGTTGATTGGCCTCTGGCTGGGATTGCTCGCGCTCCCTTTTATCGGGTGGCCGGATGCGGCAAAACTCGCGGTGTCTCTGGCGATCGGCATGGCGCTCTGGAGGAGCATCATGGCTCTCGAGAGAAGCGCGTCTGTTCACGCCGGGATCACCCTCTTTCGGAAAAGGCTCAGGGAGATCGGCTACTCCCTCGTTCAAACAAACCGGACGGCGCTCCTCATCGGAGGAGCGATCCTGCTGCTGATCCTTCCGATCTTCTTGAACAATTACTACATCGATACTCTCAGTCTGGCGGGACTGTATGCGCTCCTCGCCGCCGGGCTGAACATGACCGTCGGTTATGCCGGTCTTCTTGACCTCGGCTATGCCGCTTTCTATGGGATCGGCGCCTATCTCTATGGTCTGCTCTCCGCCGGGATCGGCCTCTCTTTCTGGCTCGGTCTTCCGCTCGGCGGGGTTGCGGCCGCCGCATTCGGCGTCATTCTTGGGATGATTACCCTGCGTCTTCGTGGGGACTATCTGGCGATCGTGACGCTCGGCTTCGTCCAGATCGTCTACCTGGTTTTCAACAATTGGGATTCGGTGACGAACGGCCCGAACGGAATCTTGAACATCGGACGACCTGCATTGCCTGGATTTACCTTTCGTCAACCGGTCCATTTTTATTATCTCATCCTGGTCCTCCTTTTTCTCGTCGCAACCGCCATCAATCGACTGACCCACTCCCAGATCGGCCGGGCCTGGATCGCCATCCGGGAAGATGAACTCGCCGCGGCGGCGATGGGGATCAATCCCACGCGGATGAAGATCCTCGCCTTCGCGCTCGGGGCGGGGGTGGCCGGAATCGCCGGCGTCTTTTTTGCAGCCAAGTACACCTTCATTTCACCGGAGAGCTTTACCTTTCTGGAGTCGGTTCGGGTTCTCTCGATGGTGGTGTTGGGCGGGATGGGGAGTCTCCCCGGCGCCATCCTCGGCGCCTTTTTACTCACCGTTCTGCCGGAACTCCTTCGCGGATTGGCGAATTACCGGATGTTGATCTTCGGCGCCGCGCTGGTGATCATGATGGTCTTCCGACCCCAGGGTCTCCTCGGCAAGCGGCATGAATGACCGCTGTCTCGGCCGAACCGACCTTATTCTTAAAGGTCATTTGAATCAGGCACGCGAGAATAACTGAGTTCGCCGTCGCCGGAGAGGGTCCGGTTCAGCGCTCGGGATCTCGGTGTGACTTCTCCGGTAACTTGCGAAAGGAGCGGTGCTGTGATAAAAACGAGTAAGGATCGCATGACAAAGGAGGGAGAAGACATGGGAAAAAAGCTTTCCTTCATCACCCTGTTTCTGCTTGGGCTCTTCACACTGGGGATCACCCAGGCCGGCGCGGGCGGGCCGAGAGTCCCGGCATTTGAGCTTTTCTCTCTGGACGGGAAAAAATACACCGACCAGGACCTGCTCAATAAGCCGACGCTCCTTGTCTTTTGGGCCTCCTGGTGCGATGTCTGCCAGCATGAACTCCCGAAGGTCCACGACCTGAAAGAAAAAATGAAAGGGAAACCGCTCCAGGTCATTGCGATCGGATTTAAAGATTCGGAGGCGAATATCCGAAATTATGTCAAATCGCATTCCGCCACTTTCAACTTCCCCGTTCTCTACGATCCGGGTGATCGGGTTGCCGCGCGACTCAAGGCGCAGTTTACCCCCACGCTTTTTCTCTTGGATAAAAAGGGAGAGCTGGTTTTGTATCATTTCAGCGGCGGCTTTTTCGAGCGGCCCGATTTCCAAGAAGCGCTTCAAAAACTTCTCAAAGAGGCATAGACACACCACCTGTTTAGGTCAAAATGGACTTTCGTTACGAATACATCACGACATCGGAGGCGCTGGCTGAAGCGGTTGATTACCTGCGCGGCACGAGCATCATCGGGGTCGACACGGAGGGAGACTCGCTCTACAGCTACCAGGAGAAGGTCAGCCTGATCCAGATCTCCGGCGGGGGCCGACATTTCATCTTCGATCCCCTTCTTCTTGAGACCGTTCAGCCGCTGGCAACCCTTTTAGAAGATCGATCGATCTTGAAGATTTTTCACGGGGCCGATTATGATCTGGTCTCGCTCAAGCGCGACTTCGGCTTCAACATCGGTCCGATCTTCGACACCACCCTTGCCGCCCGCGCGTTGGGGATTCGGGAGTTTTCACTTCAAAACCTGATCGTCCGCTATTTCCAGGTCACCTTGTCGAAGACCCATCAAAAATCGAACTGGTCGATTCGTCCCCTGCCGAAGGATCAGCTCGACTATGCCGCCCAGGATACCGCTTACCTGATCCCGCTCTATGAACTTCTGAAAAAAGAAATAGAAGAAAAAGGGAGAATGGATCAGATTGAGGAAGAGTGCCGACTGTTGGAGGCCATTACCTGGAGCGGGAAGTCGTTTGAACCTGATGACTATCTCCGGATCAAGGGGGCGCGCGCCCTTCCTGCTTCCGCTCAGAAGGTGTTGAGGGAACTCGCGGTGGTGCGCGACCAACTGGCGAAGAAGAGAAATCGGCCGCCGTTCAAGGTCATCTCCAATGATGATCTTCTTAAAATGGCCAAAGAGTCCCCCCGGTCGGAGGAAGAGTTGAAGCGCCTCTTTCCCAGAGATACGGCCCCGGTTTTTCGAAACCCCTCCCTCTGGCTCAACGCCATTTCCAAGGGGCTGACGACCACCGATCCTCTTCCCAAGACCGAGCGCAACGGGAGCGCGCCGCTCACTCCTGATCAGGAGAAATTGTTGACCCGCTTGAAAGAGTGGCGAAACAAACAGGCGGAGCAAGAGGGAATTGAACCGGCGATGGTGATCACCAGCGGGGTCTTGCGCGAGATCGCCAAACAAACCCCCAAATCGGTCGAGGCGCTCCGGGAGATCGCGTCTCTTCGGCAATGGCAGCTCCGCCGCTATGGGGAGCCGCTTCTCAAAGAAATCTCCACTCCTTCCAAATCCCCTCGAAAAGAGTAGATAGGGATCAGGTTATTTTTTGCCGGCGTGGTGGAGCAGAAACTGCCTCTCAATCCCCATTGCTTTTAAAGTGACTTCCCCCTCCATACGATAATCCATTTCCTCCGGCGCGCCCTTCAACATCGGCGCCAACTCACGCGCCTGCTTCAAACGGACCTCCACCGGCAGAACAATTTCGACGGAGCCGCGCCCCGGAAGCTCGAAAGGATCCGATTTCTCTCCCGACGCAATTTCGACATCATGGAGATAGAATTGATACGAAAGATGCTGGACAGTCATACCGACCGCATTCGGATTGGTCAGCTGAACGGCCAGACCGAGCGAGGCCCCCGAGAGGTCGATCCGATCGATTCGAATTCCCTCCACCCGCCACTCCGGCTTTGCAAGAATCTGGGTCGGCGCACAACCGAAGAGGATCTGGATAAGAAAAATAATGAAGAGAGAAGAATCGCCCCACCGCTTTTGCATCCGCTGAGATTACGGGATTCAACAATGTTTGTCAAAGGCCCTTTTTCTCTCTTTGGCCTTGACAGAATATCTATTTTTGGTATCTTTTACCACGAATAAAGTTTGAAGAATCCATGATCAAGGCAAACCAGCCGAAAGGTTGGGGCGCAAAGCTTCAAGGCTTCGCCGGTTGACTTTCGCCGGCATGCTAGTTGGGCCGCCGTGGATAAATCTAAATAAATAAGAATCGCTATCCTTATTTATTGATTTATTGCGTAGCCCATTTCTGAGTTCGGAAATGGGCTTTTTGTTTGAAGCGATCGGCTGCCCGTTCCAGATCGTCCGAAAGAAAAACTGAGGAAACATAAATAAACAGGAGGCAGTGGAAATGAAAAGGTTACTTGCAGCGGCTTCGGCTTCATTGATATTGAGCCTCGGCTTAACCGCTTGCGGCGGTGGCGGAGGAAGCAGTTCTCCATCAGGAGGAAACGGCGGCAATCTCCAGGCGACCGGCTTTCAGGTGCCGACCGAGATCTCGGCGGTGCCGACGAACCTGTCCGGCAGCGTCTCCGGTGTCGGCAACCCCAAGCAAGCTTCCGATCGAAACTCATGGCTCTGAAAAGAGCGGCGACCGATCCCGGCACCGATTACAGTAATGCCCAAACGGTAAAGTTTGTTGACGAGCATGCCCTGGATCAGTTCAGCATCATCGAAGATATCATGAAGTCGATGGCGCAAACCCATTATGCCGATGCGGAGAACCTCAACAAAGGTCCTTATAAGGCGATGGTCACCCAGCCCGGCAATGATAAAGGCTCGGCCTCCAAGCAACTGCAGCCTTGGATTGTCGATTCGAAGATGACCACCGAGAACGGAAAAGACGTGAATGTGGTTCAGGTCTGGATTGATGATACTCAAGATGGCCAACCCCGGACCATTAAGGCGCAAATGAAAATCTTCGCCTCGGCAACAAAGAAGGCAGACGGCTCCTACAAAGATTATGGCGTCTGGACGCTCAATGCCGGCATGGGTGACGGCATGAGCTTCACCGCCGAGGCCTCAATCGGGCCGAACGGGGAGGCGATTGTCAAAGTCCATGACATTGAGAGCCATGGCGGTGGAACGGTGGACAGCAAAGGGATTCTGGATAAATCGGATACAAGCGGCTTCGGCAAAGTGGACTTCCCGGATTTCAGCAACTGCCACAGTCCGAACTGTACGCCGACAGTCACCGAGGCGAAATATGTCTATGATGCAAATCATGTCGCTATCCAAGTCGGTTCGAATACTGAATTCAAAGATCGAAACTCGGTCACCGATATGGTTCAGCGATACGGGATGTATGACAGTGTGACCGGAGCAGATGTCCTCAAAACCCATTCGTTCGGCTTCCCCGTCACCTACACCGATACAAATGGCGTCCAACAGTTCGCATACTATGGCGCGTGGCAGGGACGGCATCAGCTCTGGGCCAACGGCGCGACCGTTCCGGCCGGAACCACGGTCACTCGGGCCGACCGGAACTCCAACCAAACCGCCGAGACTTACAAAGTCTCGAACACCTTCCTGGGAGACTTGGTGAAGCGAACCCTAGTTACCGGGGACATTAATGACATCAAAAACATTCCAGTACAAATCTGGGTCAATATCAATTATCAGCTTCAATGGAATGGATCGCAGTGGATCAAGTGCATCAATCCTGACTTCCACACTTTCCCTCCCACCTGTGGCGCAGGATCGGGACCGATCAGCGACTTCAGCTTCCTGGTCGCCAATCCGAACGACACCCAGAAGTTCATCATGATCAGCCGGTGGGCGCCAGGAAACCCGCCCCAGGAAACCGATTATGTTTATGATCCTAATGGCGCTTCAGGGGCTGGCTTCTACGTCGCCACTCGAAACCAGAACGGCGGCTTCACCAGCACCGGCACGCTCTATTCCCCATCGAATGGAGATCAGATGATGGTGAACATCGGTGGCTCCATCTACATCATGTACAACGGCACATCGTGGGTTGAAAAAACCGTTGCCTCGTTCGATCAAAACACGTTTACCCCGACCTTTGCTCCTGCAAATCAAGACAAGCCCTACGCGCTTGATCTCAATAGGGAGTATTACATCAATAACCAAGGGGTCAATTATGTGGTGAAGCTGACGAGCACCAACCCCGATGTGTATGATGTCAAAACCGAGCTTCAATCGGTGGCAAACCCGGTGAACGTATCGACATTTATTGACGCGAACACCATCTTCAAACCTCAGTTCGACAGCACAGGGAATTCGACCTATCAATTCATCACCGACCCGGCCAGCCCGAATTTCTTAAAGCTGGTCTATGCCACGGTCGGGACGAATGATCCAAGTGCGCATGTCGGAGATGTCGTCACACAAGGTCAATGGGGACTAGTGGCCTATGTAAACGGAGTCAGCACCGGAACCCAGTTCAACTGGGAATATCCGAGCAACGGGCAAAACATGGGCACCATTACCTATCTGCTCAACAATGATGGGTCCTATAAATTGCTCGATGATCCGATTCGGCTCCAAGCGATCACCTTAACCAATCATGCGGGAGAGTCAAGGACGGTTGCTCTGCAGTTTGATGGCTGGATGCAGGGTCTTCCCGATCTCTTCCAAGAGCTCCAGAAGAATAATTTCGTGATCACCGCTGATATCGCTGATAAAGTCATCAACATCCCGGCGGGGACCGAAGTGGTCGATGCGAGCGATACAAACAAGCATTACCTCATCAAACCGCTGGAGGTCAGCGAGTACCTGAATCCAATCAGCGATCCGGGCAATCTGGACCTCACCCTTGCGACGAACCTCGATCTGTCGACCGTCCCGACGTTCGTCGATCCGGGAATGGGTGATGCGCCTCAGGTGACCGGGGTGAAGTACTCGGAAGGAGTGTTAGTCGAATAACTCTCCTGCCCGCGCAGGAAGGGGGGTGCCAAGGAGGGCACCCCCCTTTTTTGTTCGATTATCTTTCCACGGGGGAGATCGGGCGCGCCCCGGAGACCACCTCCGCAACCCATCGGCAGACTTCCGGCAACCCCTCCCCTTCTTTGAGATTCGTAAAGAGGAACGGCCGTTCGCCGCGCATGCGCCGGGCGTCTCGGTCCATGACTCCAAGATCGGCCCCCACGTAAGGGGCGAGATCGATCTTGTTGATGATCAGCAGATCGGATCGTGTGATGCCGGGCCCCCCCTTGCGCGGGATCTTATCCCCCCCGGAGACATCGATCACATAAATCGCCCGATCGACCAGCTCGGGGCTGAAGGTCGCCGCCAGGTTATCCCCGCCGCTTTCGACGAAGATCAATTCCAGATCGGGAAATTGATGGATCAGATGATCGATTGCATGAAGATTCCCGGAAGCATCTTCCCGAATCGCCGTGTGCGGACAGCCGCCCGTTTCGACCCCGACAATCCGCTCCTTGTCCAACGCGCCCGCCCGAATCAAAAACTCCGCATCTTCCCGCGTGTAAATATCGTTCGTGACGACCGCAATCCGATAACGATCGCGCAGGCGCTTGCAGAGCCGCTCGACCAGGGCGGTCTTCCCGGAGCCGACCGGCCCGCCGATTCCAATGCGAACCGGCCAACGCGATTTCTGCGGGGCCGAATCAAATGATTCATGATGATGAACGCCTCCCATCTCCTTCCCTCCTAAGACTGGAACAGCCTCATCTCCGCCGTTTCATGCCGCATCCCGCGAATCTCCAGCGCCGGCTGGAAAGAGCGAGGAAGCGCCTCAGCCGATGCGGGGTTTTCCAGCGCCCCCGACTCTCCCAATATCTCCCAGATTCGATGAAGGATGCGCTGTCCCTCCCCTTGCCCGATCGGCAGCAGCCGCAGCCCCGCCGAGACCTGCCCTGACGCAACCCCATAGAGATAGCCAACCTGGGTTGGAGCGAACGGTCGCCCCGCCGCGGCTCCCGCCAGAGCAAACGCCGCCGCGGGATCGCCGCGGAGCCGTCCGTTGGATAGCGCTTCCAGACACTGACGTGTCCAGCGGCTTGGGTAGAGATCGGCCGTCATCTGAATCCATCGCCGCCCGATCGCCCGTCCCCCTTCCTGGTGTTCTCTCGGAAGGCGCATCGCCAGGCCCTCTGCATCGGCTTGGCAAAGCAGATCGAAATCCTCTCTCACCGCCGCCTCATAAGCGCGACGGAGGAGAACCCCTTCGCCCGGCACGACCGAATAGATCAGCTTGGCCCGAATCCAGCGAAAGAGCCCATCGCCATCCCGTACCGTTCCGTCTCGGACCGCCTCTTCCAACCCAAACGAGTGCGCATACCCCCCGGCCGGGAAGAAGCTGTCGCACCATTGCAGGAGACCGAGAAGATCTTGAGGAGAAAGGTTCATTTCCAGATCCGTATTTGTAGGGGCGTATCGCAATACGCCCCTACAGCGGTCAGAAGAGAAAATACCGCTGCGCCATTGGCAACGTCTCGGCCGGCTCGCAGCGCAGCAGCACGCCGTCGGCGCGGACCTCATACATCTCCGGATTTACTTCGATCCGGGGGAGGGCGTTGTTCAGCCACATCTCCCGCTTCCCGATTCGCCGACACCCTTGCACCCCCTTTGTTTTCTTCCGCAGTCCCAGCTTTCTTCCCAAGTCATTCTCGACGGCCGCTTTCGAAAGGAAGGTGAGGCTGTTTTCATAAGGGGCGCCGCCGAAGGCGCCGAACATCGGGCGATAGATCACCGGCTGCGGGGTCGGAATCGACGCGTTCGGGTCTCCCATCGCCGCCTGCAGAATCATTCCCCCCTTGACGACCAGCTCCGGTTTGATCCCGAAGAAAGCGGGCCGCCAGAGAACGAGGTCGGCCAGCTTTCCCACCTCGATCGATCCGACCTCATCGGCGATGCCGTGCGCGATGGCCGGGTTGATCGTCACCTTCGCGATATACCGCCGGGCCCGAAGGTTGTCGCTCCCCGCGGCCTCTTCCGGAAGCGGGCCGCGCTGGCTCTTCATCTTGCTTGCCGTCTGCCAGGTTCGGAGGATCACCTCTCCCACCCGACCCATCGCCTGGGAGTCGGACGACATAATCGAGAAGGCGCCGAGATCGTGGAGGAGATCTTCGGCCATGATCGTCTCCGGCCGAATGCGCGAATCGGCAAAAGCGACATCCTCCGGAAGCGCGGGGTCGAGATGATGGCAGACCATCAGCATATCGAGATGTTCGTCGATGGTGTTGACGGTGAACGGCCGGGTCGGGTTGGTCGAAGCGGGAAGAACGTTCGGCTCGCCGCAGAGGCGAATGATGTCGGGAGCATGGCCGCCGCCGGCCCCTTCGGTGTGATAGGCGTGAATCGTCCGGCCGCCGATCGCCTCGATCGTCGCCTCAACGAAGCCGGCTTCATTCAGCGTATCGGTATGGATCGCGACCTGGACATCCATCTGATCGGCCACCTTCAGCGCGGTGTCGATCGCGCGCGGCGTGCTCCCCCAATCTTCATGAAGCTTCAACCCGATCGCCCCGGCGAGGACCTGCTCCTCTAGCGGCGCGGTTGCGGAGCCGTTCCCCTTTCCGAGAAAGCCGAGGTTGATCGGAAAACCGTCGGCCGCCTGGAGCATCCGGCCCAGATTCCACGGCCCCGGTGTGCAGGTGGTCGCCTTCGTCCCGGTGGCCGGTCCCGTTCCGCCGCCGATCATCGTCGTGATCCCGGAAGAGAGCGCCTCGTCGATCTGCTGCGGACAGATGAAATGGATATGGGTGTCGATCCCGCCGGCGGTGACGATCATCCCTTCGCCGGCGATCACCTCCGTGGCGGCGCCGACCACCATCCCTTCGGTCACACCGTCCATAATCTCCGGGCTTCCCCCTTTGCCGATGCCGACGATCCGGCCCCCTCGAATCCCGATATCGGCCTTGACGATCCCCCAATAATCGAGAATGACCGCGTTGGTGATCAGTAAGTCGAGCACCCCTTCGGCCGAGGTCGCCGTCACCGACTGCCCCATGCCGTCCCTTAACACCTTCCCCCCGCCGAACTTACACTCATCCCCATAGACCGTCAGGTCGCGCTCAATCCGGATGATCAGGTCGGTGTCGGCCAGTCGAACCCGATCCCCCGCCGTCGGGCCGAACATCTCGGCATAAACCCGCCGTGGGATCTTCAGGCTCATGATCGCTCCTCTTTAAATTGCTTTTTGCGAAGGCGTCCGAGCGCCGCACCTTTCTGCGCCTCCCCGGTCCCCCCTTCGGTCAGGCCGTTCAAGCCGCGGACGGTCCGGCTTCCGCCGAGCTCCACCAGCGTCACCCGCTTCTTCTCCCCCGGCTCGAACCGGACGGCATTTCCCGAGGGGATATTGAGCCGCATCCCGAACGCTTTTTCCCGATCGAAAGAGAGGGCGCGGTTCACCTCGAAGAAGTGAAAGTGGGAGCCGACCTGGACCGGACGATCTCCGGTGTGGGTGATCGTCAGCTCAACCGTCCGCCGCCCGGCATTCGCCTCAATCTCCCCCTCGGCGATGAAGTATTCTCCTGGAATCATGGTATTCCTTCTTCGTTAGACGTTATTCGTTAATCGTTAATTGTAAGATAGGAAGCAGTTGTTCTTTGCCTTTGGGTTTTCCGTTTAACGAATAACGATTCACGAATAACGTTGTTTAAGAAATTGGATCGTGAATCGTCACCAGCTTGGTCCCGTCGGGGAAGGTTCCCTCGACCTGGATCTCCCGGATCATCTCCGGCACCCCGTCCATGACGTCGTCGCGGGAGAGAATTTTTCTCCCCATCGCCATCAGCTCCGCAACCCGTTTTCCGTCGCGAATCCCCTCCAGAACCTCCGAGGTGATCAGCGCCACCGCCTCGGGATAATTCAGCTTCAGCCCCCGCCGCCGCCGCTCTCTGGCGAGTTGCGCCGCCATGTAGATCAGGAGCTTCTCCTGCTCCCGGGGTGTCAGATGCATCGCGGTTGTTCTCCAATAATTTTGTCTCGGTAGAGACGTCCCGTCGGGACGTCTCTATGTTAATATAGATCCAATCAGACGGTAAGATACCTGCGAACGACCTCATCTGTCAATTTGTCCACCGATCCTTCCGCCGCGATGGCCCCTTTCTCCATCACGTAGAATAAGTCGGCCACCTCACGGACCAGGGAGAGATATTGCTCGACCAGCAGAATCGCCATTTTTCCCTCTGCTCTCATCCGCTGGATGACCGCCACAATCTCTTTAATGATCGACGGCTGAATCCCCTCCGTCGGCTCATCGAGCAGCAGCAGACGCGGACCGGAAACAAGGGCCCGTCCGATCGCAAGTTGTTGCTGCTGTCCGCCGCTGAGATCCCCGCCGCGCCGCCCGAGCATCGTCTTTAAGACGGGGAAAAGATCGAAGATTTCCGACGGGACTGTCTTCCTTCCGGAGGCCTCCAGCCCGATCAGCAAATTCTCTTCCACGGTAAGAGAGGGAAGGATCTCACGCCCTTGCGGGACGTAGCCGATCCCCTTACGCGCACGCTGATAAGGGGCCGCCTGTGTGATCTCCTCGCCATTGAACATCACCCGGCCCACTTTTGGGGTGAGTAGACCGATGATCGACTTCATCAGGGTTGTCTTTCCGACCCCGTTCCGCCCCATGAGGCAGACGACCTTCCCCGCTGGAATCGTGAGATCGACATTCCGAAGCACCTGGCTGTCTCCATATGAGACGTTCAATCTCTCGACGGTTAACATCCCTTTCCCCTCACGCCCAACGTCTTCTCGCTCTGATCGTCCCGCTCTCTGCCGAGATAGACCTCGACCACCCGCGGATCGGTTTGAACCTGCGCCATCGGCCCCTCGCAGAGAAGCGTCCCCTCATGAAGAACAGTCACCTTTTTTGCAAAATGGCGGACGAACTCCATGTCATGCTCGATGATCAAAACCGAGTGCTCCCGCGCAATTCCTTCCAAGAGCAGACCGGTCTCCTCCCGCTCTCTTCCGGTCATCCCCGCCACCGGCTCGTCGATTAAAAGCAGCTTCGGCTCCTGCGCCATCACCATCCCGATCTCAAGCCACTGCCGCTGGCCGTGGGCGAGTGTTCCGGCGAACCGCTCGGCATGCTCCGACAACCCAATCCATTCGAGGATTGCCTCAATCCGCTCCCGCTCCTCTCGTCCGTGGCGGCCGAAGAGGGAAGGCAGCACCCCTTTTTTACCTCGGAGGGCCAACGCGAGATTATCGAAGACGGTATGGTGCGGAAAGGCGGTCGGCGTCTGGAATTTTCGGCCGATCCCTTGGTTGGCAATCTGATGCTCCCGCAGCGGAAGGAGATCGGTCCCTTCTTCAAAGATCACCCGCCCCTTCACCGGCTTGACCTTGCCGGAGATCACGTCGAGCAGGGTCGTCTTGCCGGCGCCGTTCGGTCCGATGACGAATCGCAGCTCCCCCCGCTCCATAAAAAAATTCAGGTCGCGCAAGGCAAGAAAGCCTTCGAAGCTGACGGTCACCCCCTCCAGATAGATGATCGTCTCCCTCGGCCTGGTCATCCCGTGCTCTTCCGCTGTCTCGAGATCGACTGGCCTCTTCTCTAGGTTCTGATCTGTTCCACCTCGTCTTTGGCCGTTCGATGAGGGAAGATTTCCCGCATCTTCGCCAGATGATTTCAACCGCCCAAAGCGCTGTCCGAGCCAGCGGCGACACTGATTCGGGAGGCCGACCAACCCGTTCGGGAAAAAGAGAACTCCGCCGACGAAGAGCCCGCCGAGAAGAAAGGGCCAAAGTTGCGGAACTTTGGTCGTCAGATAGGTCCGAAGCCCGTTCACGACCACCGCCCCGAGCGCTGCGCCGATTAAGGTTCCGCGCCCTCCCAGCGCCACCCAGACCACCACTTCGAGCGATGGGAGAACCCCCATCTGGCTCGGGGTGATGATCCCGACCTGGGGAACATAAAGCGCCCCCGCCACCCCCGCCAGGAGGGCGGAGAGGGCAAAAACAAAAACTTTGAACCCGGTTGTAGAGAAGCCGCAAAAGCGGAGGCGATGCTCGTTGTCGCGAATCGCGCGGAGGACCTTTCCTAATTTGGAGGTGACGACCCATCGGCAGAGAAGAAACGCGCCGATCAAGGCAAGAACGGTGACAACATAGAGGGCTCGCTGTGTTGCCTGCGTTTGAAGAGAGAATCCAAGCAGCGTTTTAAAGTCGGTCAGACCGTTTGTTCCGCCGAGGTTCATCTCGTTTCGATTAAAGAGGAGCCAGGCGGCGAAGGCGAGCGCCTGCGTCAGGATGGAAACGTAAACCCCCTTGATCCGGCTTCGGAAGGTGAGATAGCCGAAGGCCGCCGCGAAGAGGGTCGGAACAAGGATCACCCCCAGCGCCGCAAACCCGAAATGATCGAACGGCTTCCAGAACCAGGGGAGGCCCTTCACTTGATTCCAGACCATGAAATCGGGGATCGCCTCGCCATATTTGCTCTGGGCGGCGCCGATCTCCAGCATCAGATACATCCCGATCGCGTATCCTCCAAGGCCGAAGAAGACCGCCTGACAGAGACTTAAGATCCCGGCATAGCCCCAGAGAAGATCGAGACCGACCGCCAAAATCGCAAGCGAGAGGTACTTCCCAAGCAGATTGAGATAAAAGTCGGGGAGATGAAGCGCCGCATCAGCCGGAAGAAGATTGAGAATGGGCAGAACAAGACCCAAGATCAGCGCCACACCGAGCCATGCGATTCTTTCCTTTGTCAAACCGATCACCACCGAACGATGAAATTTAAAGATTGCGCAAATTCAAGATCGCGATCTTATGCCGATTCCGCCGCCCGTCCTTTCGCCGGGAAAAGACCCGACGGTTTCCGCTGAAGAAAGAGAATAATCGCCGCCAGAATAAAGATCTTCGCGTAGATCGCCCCGCCGGTCCCGCCGATCATCGGCTCTAAAATTTTGTTCAGCATCCCGATTCCCAGCGCCGAGACGACCGTCCCGGCGAGTTTGCCGACCCCGCCGACGACCACGACCATGAAGGAGTCGACGATATAGGTCTTCCCCATCTCCGGATCGACATTCCCAACCAGGCTCAACGCGCAACCGGCGAGACCCGCCAGCCCCGCTCCGAGGGCGAAGGTCCAGCCGTCGATCCGGCGGGTCGAGATGCCGAGACAGGCGCTCATCTCCCGGTTCTGTGTCACCGCCCGGATCTTCAACCCCCAGCGGGTTTTGGAGAGAAGGAGATGCACGCCGATGAGTCCCGCGATACTAAGGATTATGATGAAAATCCGATTATACGGAAGAACCAGGCCGCTGGTTGCCTGCACCCCGCCACGGATCCAGGTCGGCGCGTTCACGCTGGTAAGATCGCCGAAATACCATCGCGCCGCCTGCTGCAAAATCATGCTGATCCCCCAGGTCGCGAGCAGCGTCTCCAGCGGCTTCCCATAGAGAAATCGGAGCACCCCTTTTTCCAAAAGCCATCCGACCCCGCCGGCGACGAGGAACGAGAGCGGCAGGGCGGCGATGAAATAGAAATCGTGATAGGCGTTCG
>Ga0070739_10001744_pt1 | contig 31383 bp, 22 predicted proteins | sample Coa_R1_7_FD_66445 | JGI IMG/M metagenome (GOLD analysis project Ga0070739, IMG submission 66445) | Surface soil microbial communities from Centralia Pennsylvania, which are recovering from an underground coalmine fire - Coalmine... | ecosystem: Environmental > Terrestrial > Soil > Unclassified ...
TACATGAAGCGCACAGAGATAGACGCCTGGGACAGCCGAGAGCACACGCGCATCGGCGTCACGTACGACACGGATCTGATGCCCTTCGCACGCAGACTAGCGCCGGGCGAGACGTTCACCACGGCGAGCGCCTCGCTGATCCCTTATCGCAGCGGCGACGGCTTCAGTGATCCGCAATGGGTGCTGCCATCATATGGGGCACACGTGTTAGAGCGCCGCGTCGATACATGGGGACCGCCATGGATCTACAACACCTGGGAGCCTTTCGCGCGCCGCATCAATCACAAAACGACAATGGAACTGATCGAGGCTGCAAGCGCGATGGGCATGGACATTTTTGCCATCGACGATGGCTGGCAGCAGGAGTATGGGGAGAACGCCGTCAACTTGGCCCTATTTCCTGATGGCCTGGAACCGATTCTGTCGGCTCTGACTGAGCACGGTATGCGCCTTGGTCTGTGGGCTCCGCTGGCTGCGATTGGCGCCTCGACCGCAGTATACCGCGAGCATCCGGCATGGGCTGCGCGCGACCAACAGGGCAAGCTAAAGATGACGTCGACGGCCGCAGGACCGAAGGTAGTAATGTGTATGGCCTCAGCATATCGCGAAGCAGCAGCGGCACGCGTGGTCGATGCGATCCGGCGGTACCATCTCGCGTATGTGAAACTTGACCTGACTACGATCTTTAATGCCTATGGCGAAGAACCGGGGTGCTGGGCGAAGGGACATAATCACGAGAGTTGGGCAGAGTCATTGAACAGAATCTATGAGGGGATCGCGTATGTCACGCACAGGGTCTATGAGGAATTTCCCGAAGTTCTGCTGGATCTGACCTTCGAGCTATGGGGTCAAAAGCATATCATCGATGCGGGACTTCTCGCCACAGGCGACCTGGATTGGCTGAGCAACGTAAACGACAGCGGGCCCGGAGCGGCAGGACCGATCCAGGCGCGGCAGCTTCTCTACCAGCGTGCAATTTCCATGCCTGTGGAGAGCATGCTCATCGGCAATTTGCATGCGGATAGGCAGCCGATCGCAGAACGTTTTGCGACGGCGCTTGGGTCGGCACCGATGCTCTTGGGCGATTTGCGGCAGCTGAGCCTGGCTGATCGCCAGTGGTTCCGTGAAAAGATCTCTTGGTTCAAGAAGCTACGAAAAACGGCAAAGATTAGTGAGAGCTTCTTTCCGCTAGGCAGTTGGCGGCAGACAACACCCTCCGCGTGGGATGGATTCGCACGGCTTTCGCGCAACGGCAGGGGCGTGATTGCCCTATTCCGGAATGAGTCAAGTGCCAGTGAAGCCAAGCTGGAACTGCCTCTCCTTCCCCCGGGGCGCTACAAACTGCGGTCAATCCTCAGCGAAAGGGAACTCGGAGAATTTGCGCAAGCTGACTTGGCACGTGGAGTGCCGGTGGCCTTCCCTGAAAACGGAACGGTTCAGCTTCTCGAATTACATCCGTTAACTGGATGAGGTGCGCGCTCAGTATTTTGGGGGGTGGTGGCTGAACTCCGGCGGGAGTCAGGCTTTGCTTTGACAAAGCAGGGCGAGCTATGGCGCTTGGACAACTCCAGGCACGTGTTTGAGATAAATTGAGCGAGATGGGTATCCGGTTGACTCACCAAGGCACAACCCGTAGTATGCGGGACGATGGAAGCTTATCCCCGGAACCTGCGTGAGTTCGACCTGCGCTTTGGAAATGACGAAGATTGCCGAGAGTACCTGCGGCAACTTCGCTGGGCGGAGGGCTTTCGCTGCCCGCGTTGCGGCTGCAGGCAGAGTTCGCCGGTGCGGACAGTGCTGTTACGGTGCCAGGAATGCCGGCATCAGGTTTCGGTGACCGCAGGCACCATCTTTCAGGACACCCGGGTTCCACTTCGTTTGTGGTTTCAAGCCATGTGGTGGGTGATGACGCAGAAGAATGGCGCCAGCGCTCTTGGCCTCCAACACATCCTGGGACTGAGCCGGTATGAAACCGCTTGGACGATGTTGCACCGGCTGCGTCGCGCCATGATGAGACCAGGGCGCGATCTGCTCGCGGGCCGCGTGGAAGTGGATGAGTGCTATGTTGGCGGCCCGGAAGAGGATCTGCCAGGACGACTCAATCTCGACAAAACGCTGGTCGTGGTCGCTGCCGAAGAGGATGGACCGGGCATTGGGCGGATTCGCATGCGCCAGATTCCCGACGCCTCGGCCGCCAGCCTGGTTCCCTTCGTAGGGGATTCGATTGCTCCGGGCAGCGTTGTGCATACCGACGGATGGCTGGGATATTCGCCCTTGGAGGATAAAGGCTTCGCGCATGAGGTCACGTACGTGAAGGGGAAGAAAGAGGCCGCTGCGCAATTGCTGCCGCGGGTGCATCTGGTGATCTCATTGCTCAAACGGTGGCTGATGGGAACGCACCAGGGCGCGGTCAGCCACAAACACCTGGACTACTACCTGGACGAGTTCACGTTCCGCTTCAATCGCCGCAAGTCAAAGAGCCGGGGCAAACTCTTCTTTCGCCTAGCACAGCAGGCTGTCGCTGTCGATCCGGTCACGCGGCGCCAAATCGTTCACCCGGACGCCGACCATTTTTAAGCCAAAACACAACCCTTTGGGGCCTGGTGAGTCAAACGGATACCCATCTTGAGCGAATTGTACGTCCTGCGCCGACGTCTTTGAAGGCTGCGACCGAAGGATTCCTAAAGACTCCTCGATCGTGTCGCCGCCGCACCAACTGAACGACCCTCGACTTGAAGTCGAGGGGTTGATCGGGCGCATCGAATAAATTCGATTACGCGCCCACTCTTAACAAAGCCGCCGACTTTCAGTCGGCAATCTCGCCGCTTTCGGAGACTTCGACCAAAGTTCTTCGCCTGAAGGCGAGGGGTTTCAACCATCCCCGATGGGGACACTAGCACTGTAGGGGCAGTGTAGGGGTTCGTAGGGTTCTAAGAAAAATGCGATTCAATTCTCAGAGACGCCATCAATTGTTAACGCTATTCTTGAAGTGAAACTCATCGCATTTTGTTTCAATTCAAATTCGGACAAGCACGAAATAAACACAAGCAAGGCGAAACCTATGAGACTGTCAGGAAAAATAACGATCGTGGCCGGAGCAGCAGCTGGTCTTGGTCGAGCGGTCGCGTCTCGATTTGCACGCGAAGGCGCCTCTATCGTAGCAGCGGACATTAATGTGCAGGATGGTAAGGCACTCTGTGATCAACTCCAGATGGAAGGGCTGAATGCAGTTTTTATTAAGACGGATGTGTCGCAAGAGTGCGAGGTAAATGCGTTGTTCGATACCGCGCTCTCATTGTATGGCCGGGTCGACGTGCTATACAACAATGCTGGTGTTCTACTCCCCGAACGCGATCGCCCCATCCACGAAATCAGCACCGCCACTTGGGATTACATCATGAGCGTCAACCTGCGAGGGTCATTCTTTTGTGCCAGGCGGGCCATAGCCGCCATGCTTCAAAACGGAGGAGGATCAATTATCTTCCTTGGATCTCCCACCGGCCTGGTCGGCTGTGCACCGGAGTTGACTGCGTACAGCACTAGCAAGGCGGCCATTATGGGCTTGACGCGCGTCATGGCAGTTGCGCACGCTCGGAACAACGTTCGTGTCAACTCCATCATTCCCGGAACGATGGACACCCCTATGAACGGCTATATTCTTGCCAATCAGGAAGCTCGAGAAAAGTATCGTGAGGCAGTTCCCGTCGGCAGGCTCGGCACTCCCAAGGACATAGAGGGCCTTGCGGTCTTTCTTGCTTCCGACGAATCGTCGTACTGCACCGGTGGACTCTACATGTGTGACGGCGGCTTAACTGCTATGTGAACTGACCACCGGCTAAGAGCCGGCGGCTTCAGTGTTACGGCTCAAAGCCGGATCAATCGGCCATGCGGCCGATATTGCTGCTTTAGCCGCGTGGTTAATACGCCTTCCTGAGCACGCTGACCGATTGGCCAAGCGGTGACCAAAAGGCGAAAGACAATAGCTACCGCCGCCTGAAGGCGTGGGGTTTACCGATCCCCGATAGGCGACTCTAAAAAGGATCTCCAAAGGATCTCCGGAGAAAGTCGATGTTACGCCTCTTGAAATCTGCCCTGATTGCCTTAATTGCGGTCTCGCCGCTGGCTTGCACCGCGTATCCAACGAGTGTCTCGTTCTCTTCGCCTCCTTCTCAGGTGAATCATCATGACTTTGTGGAAGTTAGTGCTTTCATCCAGCACACTGATGCTGTGAATCCTTTCGAGGACGGATCACTGACTGGAGTCGTCGAAACAGTCGACGGCGCTCACCGCCCAGAGATTGAGGGGTTTTGTGACTCTGCCGATGGCAACACGTTCGGGATCCGTTTCATGGCGCAGGAGGCAACTAAGTACAAATAAACAGTCACATACAAGCAGGGACACTTCGAAAGGACTGCGTATGGAACTTTTCAGGCGGATTACTACCACATGTGAAGGGAAGAATGAAGATGAAGGTTATCTGGAATCATGGCGGTATGCTTCAGGGCATTTTGCTCGGAATGTCTGCCGCCCTCATCGCGAACGCAACATCAGCTCAGTCTAGCGGACCTACTAAGGAACCACTGCCGGCGAGTGACCGGGCCGTCTTCCCGCTCAAAGTGAGCGCTAACCACCGCTATCTTGTCGATCAAAATGGCCGTCCTTTTCTTATCGTCGGCGATTCTCCCCAAGGCATCATGGGACGACTGACAGAGGCAGATATAGAAAAGTACTTTGCAGACCGGCAGGCGCACCGATTCAATACTGCCGGATGGATCGATGTGGCATGTGCGGGGGGAGACTACCCTGACAACAAGGCTGGCAGCACTGTCGATGGCATTCTCCCCTTTACGGGGTACGTTGAGGGTGGAACTGACTACACTCATTACGATTTATCTAAACCTAACGAAGCTTACTTTACGCGCCTCGATCATGTGATCGAAATCGCAGCCGCGCACGATATCTTCGTTTTTCTTGATCCGGCAGAGACCGGCAACCCGGGAGGAGGAGGAGACTGGTTGTTAACGCTGCACAACAATGGTCTCAAAGCGGCCTTTGCATATGGTGAATATCTGGGACGCCGCTATAAGAAGTATGCGAATGTTGGTTGGATCAGCGGCAACGACTTCAACCTGTGGCGAGTTCCGGCCAATGACGCATTAGCGCTTGCGGTGGCAAAGGGAATCAAGTCTGTCGCACCCGAGCAGATCCAGACGGTCGAATTGAATTATCAGACGAGTTCCTCACTCGACGACCAGAATTGGGCACCCATCATCTCTCTGAATGCTACCTATACCTATCCAGCGACATACATCCAGATGCTTCGCAGCTATAATCAGAGTCCGATCATGCCGGCATTTCTCGTAGAAGCTCACTACGATCTGGAAAATGTTGGAGAGCCGAGCGATTATGGAACGCCGAATGTTTTGCGGCGCCAAGAGTACTGGACGATGTTGAGTGGCGGTGTGGGACAGTTCTATGGCAACCATTACACATGGACCTTTGACCGTGGCTGGGATACCTACATTGATACACTCGGTGTGGCCCAGCTTGAGATTTGGAAGAACTTCTTTGTCTCGCTACCTTGGCAGGACCTCGTTCCCGATCAGCGGCATGAAACCGTAATAGCTGGTTACGGCACATTCGGAAGCAATCAGGTTCGGCTCGATTCGCAGACGTTGACGACGCAGGACAACGTAAGAGTGAGTGAGAGCGATTACGCAACGGCCGCCAGAACTCCTGATGGCTCCTATGTTGTCGTCTATTTGCCAACCACTCGGACGATTACTGTGGATATGAGGCGCCTGCGCGGTCCAGCTACCGCTGAGTGGTTCGATCCGACGGCGGGAATCTACCAGGTTGTATCGGGTTCGCCGTTCCCAAATTCCAGTATCCGCACATTTTCACCTCCGGGGCTTAATGCCGCTGGCGATGGTGACTGGGTGTTACTCCTGAATGCGACGGAAGCAGGCAGTAAATAGAACTAGTACCAGCTTCGCACGATTCATCGGTCGTGGACAAAATAAGGCCGCTGTCCGCAAGGCTGCTGTCCAAAGCGTACAGAGTGGCCTAGCGATTATGGGTCAAGTGTGCCAGTTGTCGGCAATCAAAAGATTTGAAGGAGCAATAACATTATGCAATCTCTAGCCAAAACTGACAATGTCCGGGCAGCCATCGATGTGTCCTTGATTCCGTATCGAACTCTGGGCTCAGGCGTGAGGATGCCCGCGATTGGTTTGGGGACATTCGGCTCCGATCACGTTTCTCATGATGCCGTGGCGGATGCGGTGAGATACGCCGCTAGCATTGGCTACCGCCATTTCGACTGCGCATCGGTGTATGGCAATGAGGACCGGATCGGGCGCGTCTTGCGGCAGCTTGTTCGCGGGGGCATTCGCCGCGAGGATATGTGGATCACGTCGAAGCTCTGGAACGACAAGCACGCCGAAGACGATGTGGTCGCCTCGTGCGAAAAGTCGCTGGCCGATCTTCAGCTCGAGTATCTCGATCTCTACCTGGTTCACTGGCCCTTTCCCAATCATCATCCACCGGGATGCGACGTCACAGCACGCAACCCGCATGCGGTGCCGTACATCCACGAGATCTACATGCGCACGTGGCGCAAAATGGAAGAACTGGTCGATCGCGGGCTGGCGCGGAACATCGGCACGTCCAACATGACCATCCCCAAGATGGACCTGCTGTTGCGCGATGCGCGCATCAAGCCGGCGGTGAACGAGATGGAACTCCATCCGCATTTTCAGCAGCCGGAGTTTTTCCGGCATCTGGTCGAGCGCCGCATTCAGCCGGTAGGCTACTCGCCGCTGGGATCGCCGGCTCGTCCCGAGCGCGACCGTACGCCCGAGGATACGTCGCCGACCGAGGATCCGGTGATTCGCGGGATTGCCCAGCGGCTGGGCGTGCACCCGGCTGGCGTGTGTATCAAGTGGGCGATTCAGCGCGGGCAGATTCCCATTCCGTTCTCGACCAACCCAAGGAATATGCTGAGCAATCTGCAGGCTGTAGTGAGTGAGCCGCTGAGCGCAGAGGATATGAAGGCGATCGAAAAGCTTGATCGCAACTGCCGGTTAATCAAGGGCCAGGTCTTTCTCTGGAAGGACAATCAATCGTGGGAAGATCTTTGGGATGTCAACGGAGTGATTACGCCCACATAGTTTCGGCGCTGGAGATAAGCAATGAAGATGATGAAGGCGGCGTTCCTTCCCGGAGACAGTACCGTCGAGCTGAAGACGGTTCCGGTGCCGGAGCCTAGTCACGGCGAGGTGCTTCTTGCCGTGAAGGCTTCCACGATTTGCGGATCGGACATTCGGGCCATCTATCGCGAGCACCTCGGCAAAGGGCCCGAAGGCTACCAGGGGGTAATCGCCGGGCATGAGCCCGCGGGGCAGATCGTTGCGGTTGGACCGGGCTGCCGCCACTTCGAGGTGGGCGACCGGGCGATTGTGTATCACATCTCAGGCTGCGGCGTGTGCAACGATTGCCGGCGCGGGTACATGATCTCATGCACCAGCGCGGAATATCGCCGCGCGTACGGATGGCAGCGCGACGGCGGAATGGCCGAGTATCTGCTGGCTGAAGAGAAGGACCTGATTTCACTGCCCGACTCGCTTACTTATCTTGACGGCGCGCAGGTGGCGTGCGGATTCGGCACGGTGTATGAAGCGCTGCGGAAGGTGGGAATCAACGGCAGCCATTCGGTACTGATCACGGGGCTTGGGCCCGTGGGATTGGCGGCGGGAGCGCTGTGCCGAAAGCTTGGTGCCGAAAAGATCATCGGCATCGATATTTCGGCGGAGCGAAGGGATATCGTTGTGAACCTCGGGCTTTGCGATTACGTCTTCGCAGCGGGTGCAGAAAACGTGAACGAGGTTCGCGAGCTTACCGGCGGCAATGGCGTGGAACGCGCGATCGACTGTTCCGGCAATGCGGACGCGCGCGCGGTTGCGATTCGCGCCACTCGCAAGTGGGGAAAGATGGTGATGGTGGGCGAGGGCGGCACCGTGGCGTTTAATCCTTCGCCCGACATCATTCACGATCAGAAAACCATTTACGGATCCTGGGTCACATCCACTTGGCTCATGGAAGAGTTGGTGGACCGGCTCGTCCGCTGGAACCTGCACCCGGAAGACATCGTCACGCACCGCTTCTCTCTCGACCAGGCAAGTGAAGCCTATCAATTGATGGCTTCGGGCCGCTGCGGTAAAGTTGCGGTTTGCCCCACTCTGGAGTGATCCATGCACGCCGCACCGGCCGAGCGCCACGCCGCACAATCCTCGTCAGCGCCGCTGCTTCCGCGCCACGGCAAGCTCGCGTTCTTCCTCGTCACCGGGTTGTTCTTTCTCTGGGCCATCCCCAACAACCTGAATGACGTTCTCATCCGTCAATTCATGAAGTCGTTCGAGATCAACCGTCTAGAAGCCGGTCTGGTGCAATCGGCCTTCTACTTCGGCTACTTTTTGCTGGCTATCCCCGCTGCTCTCGTCATGCGCCGCTTTGGATACAAGACTGGACTCCTCACCGGCCTCATCCTCTACGCAACCGGAACCTTCCTCTTCTATCCGGCTTCCATGGCCAGGAGCTACCCGCTTTTCCTGTTCGCGTTGTTCGTCATCGCCAGCGGTCTCGGTTTTCTTGAGACTGGCTCCAACCCGCTCATTGCCCAGATCGGTGATCCTGCCACTTCAGTCAGAAGACTCAACTTCTCTCAGGCCTTCAACCCGCTCGGCTCAATCACTGGAGTCCTGATCGGAACAGTATTCATTTTCTCGGGAAAAGAACCGGACACCGATGACATTGCGCGCATGAAAGCGCAGGGCACATACGATGCATTCCTCGGCCATGAAACCCTTCGCGTGCTCGCTCCGTACATCGTACTCGGCGTGGTTATCCTGGTGTGGGCTTTCCTCATCTTCCGCACCAAATTTCCGGCCATCGAGGGCGATTCCGCCGCCTCCGACGGTCACCGGGCCGGCGGTTATCTCACGTTGCTGCGTTACCCTCATTTTCTTTCCGCCGTTTTTGCGCAGTTCTGCTATGTGGGCGCACAGGTTGGCACATGGAGCTATTTCATCCAGTACGCAGAAGATTACACGCACATCCACGAGAAGCTGGCCGGTTATCTGCTCACCACCACTCTGGCGGCCTTCGCCATTGGCCGCTTCTCCTCGAGCTACGTAATGAAGCGTTTTCGTCCCGGCATGATGCTCGGCGTCTTCTCCATCGCCAATACCCTGCTCGTGATGATCGGAATTTTGCGGCCGGGATGGGGCGGCCTCATCGCCGTGCTCCTCACCAGCTTCTTCATGTCGCTCATGTTCCCCACCATCTTCGCTCTCGGCATCAAGGGTCTCGGCGAGCACACCAAGGAGGCGTCATCGCTCCTCGTCATGGCCATCATCGGCGGCGCCGTGTTTACGCCGCTGATGGGCCTAGCCTATCAGGAGACCAAGAGCATGGCGGTCAGCATGATTGTTCCGCTGCTCTGCTATGCCGCCGTCGCTGTCTTTGCCTTCGTCGGGGCTCATGCCGCTCCCTTTCCCAAGAATTGGGAACGAAGGATCAAACATCTGGTTCCCGTCTATGGGCATCGCAACTGGATCGTTGTCGCCGATTCGGCCTACCCCGCGCAGTCCAATCCCGGGATTGAAACGTGGTTCACAGGTGACGATCACATCCCGGTACTTGAGAAAATCATTCGCATAATCAACGAGTCCGGCCACCTGCGGGCCAGCATTTATATGGATGCCGAGTTCGAAAAAGTGCGCGAAGACGATGCTCTCGACGTGACCGCTTTGCGGCAACAAATCGATCGCGTTCTGAGTAGGAAGAATGTGCATGTCCTCCCCCACGACCAGATCATCGCCAGGCTCGACGAGAGCGCCAGGCTCTTCAACATCGCCATCTTCAAATCGGCTCTCGCAATCCCCTACACCTCGGTCTTTTTTGAGTTGGATTGCGGCTACTGGAATGCCGACGCTGAGACACGTCTGAGAGATTCGCTCGAAAATTCAAAAAAGGAGGCGTGACCCGGCCGATTCGTTCGCAGATGGCGCACGTCCTCCGAGCCGAAAGGAGTTGTTCATGATGCAACGAAGAGAATTCTGCAAGTCGATTGCAGCCGCTTTCGCGGTAAACGCCATCCCCATAAAGGCACAGTTAGAGACAAGTACTCCTGCGGGCTTCAATCAACTTCGCCGGACATACGAAGAATTCTGCGCCATGCCTGAAAAGGACCGCGTCTTCTATGCATTGGTGGATGGCAAGATCGTCGAGAAGAAGCTGAACGACGCCGATTGGTCGCCAACTGCATGGGGCGAACCGCCTGAGTTACCCGGCGGTTCATGGGACGGAGTTCCGATGCAGTCACCAGTGAGTGGCCTGGATGGCGATGGACCCTACCAGGCAAACTGGGATTCTCTGCTTCACTACGAAGCTCCCGAATGGTATCGCGACGCGAAGTTCGGCATCTGGGCGCATTGGAGCCCGCAATGCGTGCCCGAGGACGGCGACTGGTACGCGCGCAACATGTATGAGGAGGGATCGCCCAATTACCGCTATCAGATTGAACACTATGGTCACCCGTCGAAATTCGGCTACAAGGATCTGTGCGCGCAATGGACGCTTTTGAACTGGGAGCCGGAGGCGCTGATCGAGCGTTACAAGAACGCGGGGGCACGGCTCTTTATTGCGCTGGCCAATCATCACGACGGGTTCGACGCGTGGGGATCGAAGCACCAGCCCTGGAATGCCTTGAATCACGGCCCGCATCGCGATGTGGTGGGGGAATGGGCAGCTGCTGCGCGGCGGCAAGGAATGCGATTCGGCGTGACGGTACACCAGGCGCGCAACTGGTGGTGGTTCCAGACTTCTCATAATGCCGACAAAAGCGGCCCTCTCGCCGGCGTGCCATATGACGGGCGTATGACGATGGCCGAAGGCAAAGGGCAGTGGTGGGACGGGCTCGATCCGCAGATGCTTTATGGCGTGAAGCATCCCAAGGACGCGCTGCCGGATGCCTCTTATGTGAAGAACTTCTACGACCGCACGCGCGATCTGATCGATCAGCACGATCCGGATCTGCTGTATTTCGATAACGCACTGCTTCCGCTGGGCTGGGGCGGCATGAACATCGGCGCCTACTTTTACAACCATAATCTGAAGACACGCGGCAAGATGGAAGCTGTGTTGAACATCAAGAACGTGCCCGACAAGCTGGCCAAGGCGGTGGTGGCTGACTACGAGCGCGGCCTGACCAGCGGCATCATGCCGTACGCATGGCAATCGGAAACCTGCATCGGAGAATGGCACTACATTCGCAGGCTGTTTGAAGGCCTGGGGGCATTTGGAGGCTACCTGCCGCCGCGCGATGCGATTCATTGGCTGGTCGACACAGTGAGCAAGAACGGCACATTCATTCTCAACATCCCCGGTAAGCCGGATGGGACCATCGACAGCAAGGAAATCGCTGTTCTGGATGAGATCGCCGCGTGGCTGAAGGTCAACGGCGAAGCCATCTTCGAGACGCGGCCATGGACCGTCTACGGTGAAGGTCCCAATGCGATCAAGAGCGGATCGTTCCAGGGTAACAGCATCAGCACGCTTGGCGAAAAGGACATTCGCTTCACGCGCAATAGAGCCAACACCGTCATTTATGCAATCTTTCTAGGATGGCCTGAAGGTGAAGTGGCGATTGCATCGCTCGGTTCGGCGAAGAAGACCAACCCAGGAAAGATTATGAATGTCACGGTGCTCGGTTCGGGCGCGGCCATCAAGTGGAGGCAGGACGCTGATGCATTCCGGCTGGAGCTACCCCAGCAACTGGAGGTGGCAAACGCATACGGTACGGCGATAAAGGTTGCGCTCAGATGAACGAGTCCGGAAACCGCAGCATTTTCCGGGCTCAAACTCTCACGTTTAGCTAAGCTAGGCGAGAAGTCGCGGGCGGCAGCATACTACTGTGTTGATCCCGCCATGAGATCGATTTAAGACCGTTCGCAACTGCTCGCTGGCCCACGGTGGGACAATAGACCGAATTTCCCAACGTGTCAGACCAGGATGCGCCGAGCGGAATCAGAGTTTTACAACAATTTTTGCGCTATTTCCTATAGCCTTATTTTACGTGCCTATAAGAATATGAGAAAACTCGTTTGATTTCATTATTGTTCCTCTGACGAGAATTGGGAAACGCCAATGAAGCTCTCTTCGCAGGTCGCGCTTGTCACCGGCGCCGCTTCAGGTATTGCGCAGGCGGTAGCTATTCGCTTTGCTCAGGAAGGCGCGTCTGTTATGGTGGCCGACACTAACGAGCGCGGAGGCGTGGAAACAGTTAACCTCGTCCAAGCTTGTGGCGGAAAAGCCCTCTTTGCGTGCCTTGATGTGTCGCAACCCGAAATGATCAGGCAGGTAGTACAAAAAACCATTCATGAATTGGGCGACCTGCACATTTTGTTCAATGGTGCCGGGATCTTAGCTTACGGGACTGTGCTGGAAACTACGGAAGACGCATGGAACCGCATGCTGGCGGTGAATTTAACCGGAACCTTTCTGTGCTCAAAAGCTGCTCTTACCCACATGGTTGCGAAGGGCCGTGGCGTGATTATCAACGTAGCATCCACCACTGGTTCTCAGGATGCCTGTGCTCATGCCGCCGCATACGTTGCATCAAAAGGAGGCGTTACGCTTCTGACGCGTTCCATGGCGATCGATTATGCAAAGCAGGGCATCCGCGTGAACGCGATCTGTCCCGGCCCCACGGACACGCCCATGCTGCGTAACGCGCTGGCCGACAAAGAGCTTGAGGTATTCGCCAAGACTTTTCCCATGAGCCGGCTTGGCCGACCGGAGGAGATTGCTGGCAGTGCGCTCTTCCTGGCCTCAGACGATGCGTCCTTTGTCACCGGCGCGCTCTTATATGTTGACGGCGGACAAACCGCTGAGGTATAGCAGTAGATTTACTCCAAAAACGAGAGAATCTTTATGGTTTTCCAGAAAATAGGCAGGTTCTGCAGCCGCATCGCAGTCCAGCCGGAAAGGCGAGAGGAGCCTCATGAATCTGCCCAAGACTGGTGAAGTCCAGAAATTGCACCGGGTTCTCTCGCTGCGCAACTTGATTTTCTATGGGATCGTCGCCGTAACCCCAAGCGCCCCGGCGACGGTGTTTGGCTTAGCGGAAATGAAGAGTCATGGGCACGCGGTGGCGACCATCCTGGGGGCGATGGTAGCAATGATATTGACAGCAATCAGCTACGGGCGCATGGCGGCGGTATATCCCTCCGCAGGCTCGGCGTATGCCTACGTCAGCCGCGGCATTCATCCTTATCTGGGCTTCTTCACCGGTTGGGCCATGCTGCTCGATTACGTCTTTATTCCCTCGTTCTGCACGATCTATGGAACGCTTTCACTCCAACGCGCGCTTCCATGGATGCCATTCCCAGTGGGCGCTCTGCTTTTTGCCGGTGGGATTACCTTCCTGAACCTGCGTGGCATTCGCTACACGGCGCGTGCCAACGACGTGATGCTGCTGTTCATGTTTGGTGTTCTGATCGCTTTCATCGTGATGGCAACGAAGTATATCGTAGTTCGCCACGGAGTCGGCGGTTTGCTTTCTCTCGATCCGCTCTACAATCGCGCGACTTTCCGCGCAAGCGATATCGCTTCCGCAACCTCATTCGCGGCGCTTACGTACCTGGGCTTCGACGCCGTGACGACACTAGCGGAAGATGTGAAGAACCCGCGCCGCAACGTGCTACTGGCCGCTGTGATCGTGTGCCTGTTCACAGGGCTGTTCGGTGGGCTGCTGGTGTATCTGGCGCATCTTGCGTGGCCCGACTACACCACTTACTCCAACGTGGAAACCGCGTTTATCGATGTGACCGGGCGCGTGGGAGGACGATGGTTGTTTCAGGCCATGGCCATTCTTCTCGTGGTCGCAAATATTGGGGCGGGGATTACGTCGCAGGTGGGTGCTGCCCGACTGCTTTTCGGAATGGGGCGCGAAGATGTGATCCCGCGCCGTATCTTCGCTCAACTGCATCCGGTGCGAAATACGCCTTCGATCAACATTCTTCTGTTGGGAGTCCTTGCTTACTTCGGTGCCCAGGTGATGAGCTATGAACTTAACGCCGAACTGCTCAACTTTGGCGCGTTTCTTGGATTCATGGGGGTCAACGCCGCCGTGATCTGGACTTTCTGGCTTCGCAGAAGCCCTCTGCGCGTGCGAAACCTTCTTCTCGATTTCATCGCGCCTGGATTGGGCTTTCTGTTTTGTGCAGTCATCTGGGTGGGTCTCAGCTGGCCGGCGAAGATTGCGGGCAGCATCTGGCTGGTAGTCGGTTTTTTTGTGTTGGCCACACACACGCGTCGGTTTCGCGAGTCCCTGCTAATGACAGATCCCTCCGTCTACGAGTAAATCAAGGAGCAAGCTGCGATGCGGATGAAAAAATTCATTAACGATCCGAAGCAAATCGTTCCCGAACTCCTTGATGGTTTCAGACTGGCCTTCCCCCGCCACGTGAAGCTTAGCGGAGCCAACACCATCGTGCGGACCAACCCCAAGCCCTCTGGGAAAGTGCGCCTAGTGACGCTCGGGGGCAGCGGACACGAGCCCGGACTGAGTGGGTTTGTGGGCCGCGGCATGCTCGATGCCAGCGTCGTCGGCGAAATCTTTGCCGCACCAGGGGCGGCCAAGTGCATCGAGGCCCTTCGCGATGCCTGTGCGGGTGATGAAAGCGCGTTGCTTATCGTGCTCAATCACGCCGGTGACGTGCTGGCCGCCAATATCGCTATGCAGGCCGTCGAACGCGAGCGCCTGAACGTGAAGATGGTTCTCACCGAGGAGGACATCTCCGGTCCGATCGGCGATCGGCGGGGCCTTGTGGGATGTGTTGCGGTCTACAAGGTGGCAGGTGCAGCAGCTGAAAACGGAGCTTCGCTGGGGAAATGTGTGGAAGTGGCGCGGCGTATGGCTGAAAATATGCGCACCCTGGCTGTGGCTCTTCGCACTGCGACGCATCCCGCTACAGGGCAGCCCATCTTTGAACTCGGCGACGAGGAGATGGAAATCGGTATGGGCCAGCACGGTGAAGCCGGAAATGGCCGTATGCAGCTGAAATCGGCTGACCAGACCGCGGAGATCATAATGGGGCGGTTGCTCGCTGATCTGAAGGTGAATACCGGAGAACAGTTGCTGGTCATGCTAAATGGGGCTGGCGCAACCACGTTGATGGAACTATACCTTGTATTCCGCCGGGTGGCGCGGGTGCTAGAAGCAAAGAAGATTAAGTTGGTGCGCAGCGCGATCGGCGAGTTCATCACGACACAAGAACAGGCCGGTTTCCAGATGATGATTGCACGCATGGACAAGGAACTGTTGGAACTCTGGGATGCGCCGGCCGACACGCCGTTTTTCAGGGTATTATGAACGATCTCATCTGCATTTGCGATTTGCGGCGCATGTTTGCGGAAGCTGCAGTGCGAATTCGGGACCACTCTAAAATGCTGTCACAGCTCGATAGTATCGGCGGCGACGGCGACCACGGAATCACGATGGTGCGTGCTATGGAAGTGCTGGAGAACGAATTGAACGTGGAGAACGATAAGCTATTGAACGACCGCCTCAAAGATGCAGGCTGGGGTGTGCTCAGCGTCAGTGGCGGCGCATCGAGCGCCCTTCTCGGCACCTTCGTTTGTGGAATGGGAGACGTAAATCTGGGACGGGAAAACGATTGCAAGCACTTGGCCGCCAGCTTTGTCGCCGGTTTGCACGCGGTTGAGAAGCAAACTAAGGCCCGGCCCGGCGATAAGACCATGATGGATGCGCTTGTACCTGCCGTACAGGCGATCGAGGCCGCTGCAAATTCCGGTGAGTCCATCGCACGCACGATGGAGAGGGCGGCGGACGCCGCCGGTACTGGTGCGGCATCCACAAAGGACATGATCGCCAGATACGGACGTGCAAAGTTTTTGGGCGAAAAGGCACGCGGATCGGCGGATGCAGGCGCGACTTCGATCGCTCTTCTGTTTCAAGGATTCAGCGCCGCGTTCGCTGAACAGGAGGGGGCTTGATATGGCCGATACGCATGATATGCAGGATGGCAAAAACTTCCATCTCGATGTTCCGCAGACGTGCCCTGTATTTGAGCTTAAGGGCAGCAACTCGCTCGACTGGGGCATGAAGAACCGCTTGGCGCGCATCTTTTCTGCAGATGATTATCGTACCGTGATGCTGGCCATCGATCATGGATATTTCCAAGGCCCTACAACTGGCCTCGAACGAATCGACATCACGACCACACCTCTGATTGCATTTGCGGACGCGCTAATGATTACGCGCGGCGCGTTGCGCAGCTCCATCCTCCCGGAAATGAACAAGCCTGTTGTGCTGCGTTGCAGCGGCGGCCAGAGTATTTTGAAAGAGCTCTCCAACGAGCGCATTACTGTCGATATCGAAGACGCCGTTCGGCTCAACGCTTCTGCCTTGGCTGTGCAGGTGTACATCGGCGGTATGCATGAGCACGAATCCATCGGCAACCTGGTGGAGGCCGTGGACGCAGGGAATCGCCATGGCATCCCCACTATGGCCGTTACCGGGGTAGGTAAGGAGCTGGTGCGCGATGCCAAGTACCTCGGTCTCGCAACGCGAATGTGCGCGGAACTTGGTGCGCACTTCGTGAAGACCTACTACTGCGAAGCAGGCTTTGAGCGCGTGGCAGCAGGCTGTCCTGTTCCGCTGGTGATCGCCGGAGGAAAGAAACTTCCCGAACTCGACGCGCTTGTGATGTGCTATCGCGCCATTAATGCAGGCGCAGCCGGTGTCGATATGGGCCGGAACATCTTCCAGTGTGAGGCACCAAAGGCCATGATCCAGGCAGTACGCGCTGTAGTACACGGAGACGAGTCGCCCGAGAAGGCCCTTGATCTCTACCACTCCCTCAAATCGATGGATGAGAGAGGTCAACATGCCAAATAAGAACACGACCCAGGTGGTTTGCATCGCCGAGTTCTTTGCCAAGGACGGTAAAGCCGACGAACTGATCGAAGCGCTTCACGTGTTGATGAAGCCCACTCACGCCGAGCCGGGCTGCATCCGCTACGAACTGAACCAGCGCGTCGACCTGCCAAGTGGCATCACTTTCATCGAGAAATGGAAGGATCAGAAAGCATTCGATCAACACTGTGCCACGCCCTACATCGCTAACTTCTTCGATAATGTGCGGCCGGGGCTTGTCGATCGCTTCGAAATCAAACTCTACGAAGAGTTCCTGCCTTGACGCCATGAACCTCGACCAGATCAAGACGCCAGCGCTGATTGTCGATCTCGATGCCATGGAGGCCAACCTCCACGACATGGCGAATTTCTTTGCCGGCCGGTCATGTAAGCTACGTCCACATTTCAAAAATCACAAGACCCCGATGCTGGCGTGGAAGCAACTTCGGGCAGGAGCCATCGGCATGACCTGCGCGACTGTGGACGAGGCTGAGATTCTAGTCGAGCACGGTATCGATCGTATTCTTATCGCCAATGAGATTGCCGGGCAGGAAAAACTGGAACGAGTCGCCGCTCTCTCTCGGTACGCCTCAGTGATAGTTTGCATCGATAACCGTCACGCGATCCACGATCTCGCCGCAGCGCAGCGCAATCGTAAATCGCAGATCGAAGTCTTAGTAGATGTGAACATCGGTCTGAATCGTTGTGGCGTTGTACCTGGTCAAGCCGCGCTCGACCTAGCAGGGTATGCGCTGGAACAGGGCCTCGTTGTGCGCGGTATTATGGGCTATGATGGTCATTTGCAGGCACTGCCAGCGGGTCCGGAACGCGACGAAATCGTTCGCCAGGGAAGCAAGGCTATTGTCGACTCCGCGGCTCTTCTCGAATGTGCAGGGATTCTTGCCCCGATTCGATCCACAGGAGGCACGGGAACCTATGCTGTTTCCGGCGACTATCCGGGCATTACCGAAATCCAGGCTGGGTCATATCTGCTTATGGACGACATGTACGCAAGTCGTGGTGCACCTTTTCAGCGCTCTCTCACCGTCCTCGCTACTGTAATCAGCACGCGCGGGCAAGAGCATGCAGTGCTCGATTGCGGCGTGAAAGCCATCAGCGGAGAGCGTGGCCTGCCTGCATTGAAGGATATGCCCGGAGCCCACCTCACCACACTCCACGCTGAACACGCGATCGTCCAGATTGATCCCAATTATCTCACGCTTACACCCGGCCAAAAGGTTGAAGTATGGGTGTACTACAGCGACGCGACTGTCAATTTGCATTCGAGAATGTATGGAGTTCGCCATGGCGAAGTTGAAGAAGTCTTCCCCATCGAGCATTGATGCCACTGCGCACGCGGTTGTAGTAACCCGACGACGGCATAGCCGCCTTGCACAACGCGTAAAGCTGCCAAATACCTCATGCTGCGATTCCTTCGACTTAGTCGAACCACAAATCAATGCCGAAGGTGTACACATCTGGCCATTCAATCAATCCTTTCCTATCGACATCCTTTTCGTCACGGTTGATGATTGCCGACGTGTACGGATGAACCGCCACGGATACTTCGAAGTGCTTTTTCTTTGTTGCGGCGCTGCAAATTGCCACATCCAGGATCGCCTCTTGCCATTCAACGAAGGTGACCTGGCGATTATCGGCAGCACGCTCTATCACCGAATCGAGTGCCAGTCCTCGTCTCCGCTCACTATCGCGGCGCTATTCTTCGATCCCGACCTGATCCGCTGCGACGGCGCCAACGACAGTGCTCACTACCTCATGCCTTTCCTCCTCCAGGACGAGAATTTTCCCCATGTTATACCGGCCGAAACGGGAGTGCCTCGACAGGCGCTCGACCTGATGCTGCGCATCCGCTCTGAGCTACCTGCGACAACGGCACGTGGGCGCCTCGCTGTCAAGACATATCTAAAAATGCTTCTGATGCTACTTGTCAATCAATACGCCCCTTACGCAGGTACGGTGGAAATCTACCAGCGTCAGCTGCAAAATATCGAACGCTTAGGTCCCTTGTTTCGCTACCTGGGAGACAACTGCACCGAACCCATCCATGTGCGGGAGGCGGCCCGCATCTGCGGCATAAGCGAGTCGCATTTCATGAACCTATTCAAGTCCGCGACTGGCCTATCATTCGTTTCTTACTTAAATCACTACCGCATTGAGCGTGCACAGGACCTTCTGGTCAGAACCAACGAATCCATGGCAGAAATTAGCCAGAGGGTGGGATTCTGCGATCAGAGTTACTTTGGCACAATTTTTCGACGCATCGTTGGTATGACCCCTGCAACCTACCGCCGACAGATGACTAACAAGTTGCTGGGAAATCAGCAATGCCAAACCTATCACATGCCCCGATTGCGGGCAGAAAGCATGAGCGATCGCACTTCCAGAAATGTGAACAGCTACCGGCACCACCGGCTGGGACTTGATCTATGAGCTTGACGATGCCAATGAGTAATTGGCAGTTCTTTCTGCGCAGGCATCATTGGCGTTTCGCGATTCTTCTAGACTAGAATTCTTCGCGGCAGGACTCATGCCTCACAAATCAGATTAAGAGTAGGGCGGGCAAGCATCGGAAGTGGCCAAAGGACCGATTCAGCCTCGACACATCGATGAATCGGAGGTCAATCAGGTTCGAGAACCGGAGGGTTTGGAACATCGAAATGAAAACCCGGGAGAATGTACTTTCAACACATCAATTCGACGCCCTGTTCCAAAGCGTCTGCAACTGGGGCGTGTGGGGCGACGACGACGAACGTGGCACTCTCAACTACATCACCACAGACTGTATACGAAATGCAGCTGCGCTGGTTCGATCGGGGCGAACCGTTTCCATGGCGGTTCCTATCAATAATGTCGCCGGCCCTGACAATCCGCACCCTGTCGCGCATTACATGACTCAGTCTTTTGATAATTGCTCTGTCCTCGGCGAACCTAGTTTTGCCCTCGACTATCTCGCCGGTGAGATCCACGGTGACTGTCACACCCACATCGACGCTCTGTGTCACGTAGCATACAAGGGTCGTCTCTATAACGGCAAGGCCGCTACCTGCGTTACCACTCGTGGGCCAGATTCCCACGACATCACCATTTATACTCATGGTATCGTCGGTCGCGGAATTCTGCTCGACATCCCCCGCCTGCGTGGCGTCAAGTGGCTTGAACCAGGTGAGGCTGTTACCCCTAAGGAATTGGAACAATGTGAGCAAGCCGAAGGTGTGCGACTCAGCCGGGGTGACATCCTGATTTTTCGAACTGGACATCACCGGCGCCGCCTCGATCTTGGTTCCTGGAATAACGGTTATGATGGAGAGGGTAAAGCGGGCCTAAGCGCCTCGGCGGTTACACTCCTCCACGACCGTAAAGTCGCAGCCTTTTTCCCGGACGGCGACGGTGAAACTGTTCCTAGTGGAGTCGAAGGTGTCGCTTATCCGATTCACGCACTCCAGATCGCAGCCATGGGGATGATTTGTGCCGATAGCCTCAATCTTGAAGACGTTGCCGCCGTCTGCGAAGAGGAACGCCGATGGGAATTCCTCGTCGTTGCTTCGCCGCTTCGCCTGCCTAGAGGGACTGGATCTTTCTTCAATCCAATTGCCATTTTCTGAGGTCTGACGTATCTTCATATCCCCTATGAAGCATCCCCTCATGTAACCTCACTACGAAATTGGAACCAGAGCAAATACATGTGACTTTGGCTGCGCGATGGTAGAACGTTTCTGCATAAGCTCTTTTTCCAAGGAATCTGCATTCTCCATCGTAGGCTGTGCTGCCGTTAGGTTATAGTTGGCAAGCGGCACCTCCACTGTGCGCCAACGGAAGTAATGAACATCACAGTGCTCGGCAATTAAATCGTAGACTTCCTTTGCTTGCTTCGACATTGGAGTGTCCAAAATAGCCAAGTTCACACCGTGCGCTAACTCATCGTTGTTGAATGTGCCGATTGTATTCCCATCTACTTTTAGTGCATAGACTCCATTCTTTAATCCGTTGACCTGTAAAGGCTCGCTGTTGATTTCATTTGTCACATCGGCGCTTTTCAGCACAAAAGGCGTAAGTTCTCCGCCCCACATTCGAGACCATTGCGCAAAGGGTAGAGGCAGGGCGTCGTCCTTTTCCGTCCAATGGATTGCGCCGTTGCCACCCAGATCGGAGATTTGGGTGTATTGCGATGACACCACCTTTGGCTTACCTTCAGAAGCATCGATTGTTACTGCTGTGACGGCTCTTCGCCCTCCCCACGCCTTCAGAAGTGCTTCAGCCATCACTAAGCTCATCGCGAACCCAGGATGTACCCGGTCTGGAAGAAGCTGCTGTGCCTTCTCAGCGTCAAGTTGAGTTGCCTTCTTCAATGTATCCACAACGGGGGTATTCATATCTACGACTGTTAATCCGGTCTGCGCACCGAAATTCTTGAGCCATTTTGAAAAGCTGACCAGCGTTTCGTTATAGCCACCAGGAAAATCCTGCGGCCGCGTTACATCGTCGTACGCCGATGGTTCGATCGCTGTAATCCTAATCCCCGGCAGTGCGCTTTGGATGGAGCTAACAATATGTCGGTAGCCGTCAAAATATACCTTGTCCGCCGTTTCGTTTTCGGGCTGGTATGAACCATCGTTCATACCGAGCATGATCGTCACCAGCGTTGGGTGGTAGGAAATCACATCGCGCTGCAAACGCAGATCAACTGATCCACCCCCGCCGCCTTTTACCGTGTCTCCTCCCCAACCAGAATTTATAAATGTTACGTCGAGGCGCGGGTATCGCGTCGCGACGTAAGTCTCGACGATTTGCGTATAATGCTGCTGCTCGGTGATGCTGTCTCCGTAAAATACGACCCTATCACCGTTTCTTAATTGAAACCCTGATTGTGAAAGCGCGATTCCTTCGCATGCTAGCCATGCAATGCCAACCAACAATCTTCGGTGACTCATTATCTCCTCCCAATCGGTCCCCAGAATCGAACCATCAATATCATTGTTCCGAAACTTGATTCAACGGCCCAATCACGGCATTTCGGACCAGTAGACGCACTTACCTGCAGTTCGTAATTCTGCCGCAGCAAATTGAACGAGATGCACATCGGATTGCGACCATTCCCGAATCGGGAGTCTCATTGGGCCAACCACCCGCCGTCGATCGGAATCGAGGCCCCGGTGATGTTGCTCGCAGCAGCAGTACAGAGAAAGAGAGCAAGCGAACTGATCTGTTCGACGGTCGTAAATGAACCAGAAGGTTGCTTTTCGAGCAAGAGCCTGCGCGCAGCTTCTTCCAGCGCAATACCTTCCGACTTTGCCTTCACATCAATTTGCGTCTGCACCAGTGGTGTCCGTACCCATCCTGGACAGATCGCGTTGCAGGTAATTCCCGAACCGGCCGTTTCGAGTGCTACAACCTTCGTCAGTCCAAGGAGTCCATGCTTTGCCGCAACGTAGGCTGCTTTGCCTGAAGACGCGACCAATCCATGCGTGGAAGAAACGTTGATCACGCGGCCCCACCCAGATCGCCGCATCAGAGGCAATGCCTTGCGAATGGTGTGAAATGCCGCAGTCAAATTGATGGCCAGAACGCAGTCCCAGCGGTCGGGAGGGAAATCCTCGATAGGCGAGACGTGCTGAATGCCGGCATTGTTTACGAGAATGTCTACGCATCCCAGCCGCCTCTCAGCATCTTCAATGAGGTCGGCGCATTGGTTGGCTTGTGCGAGGTCTGCCGGGTTGTAGAGAACCTCTGCGCCGAAGGCTCGTGCCAGCTCTGAACACTGGTTTTCGATTGCCGCTCTCTCCTCGAAACCATTCAGCATGATCGAACAACCTTGCTCTGCGAATGTTCTGGCAATCGCTTCGCCTATTCCGCTCGTCGAGCCTGTGACAACTGCCACCCGTCCTTTGAGCATTAGTTCCTCGACCTTGCAACATGCGGAACCGCATAGTTTGTTTTTGGTGAACTGCATATGAAGCTCGTGGCAGCATTGCTGGTACCATGCCCTATATATTCAGCATATTTAGGGTAGGGACATAAGGGACGCTGAAATTGTACGACTCCTGCGGAATCATACTTTGTCGCGACGATTTGATCTGGCGCGATTCCCTGTTCTACCCACTTCACCATTGCAGAAAGAAGATCGAAGCTATCAGCGCCCGGGCCGCCGCCGCAATGATACATGCCCGGAATCATGAACAAGCGGTAATACTTGTCGGGTGTGCCATCGGATCTACGCAGGTGTCGGCGCTCTGCTTGCATGCGATTCGCTACAGCATTCCAATAGTCGACTGAAGCTTGGGGGATTACGAGAGGATCTTCCCACCCATGATAGATGAGCAGCTTATGCCCTATGGTCTCTAACTTATCGAGGTCTGGATCAAGTGAATTGACGCTTGGTCCTAATTCGCGAACGAATTCCGTCGCTTGTTTGTCAAAGTCGAATGTGCTCCAATTCCAGTGGGTTCCAAAAACCCACTCGAAGATAGGCGCAAAGGGGGGTGGGGCATCTGAGCCTGTAGGGCCGAAGGTCATAGCCCACTCCCCCTCGCTTCCAAACGTGACGCCTGGGTAAAGTGACTGATGGTTTTTGGGGTTTTCCGGGCCGGAATAGAGTAACTCCGCTGTCTTCACCTGTTCTGCTGTGAGGCAATTGTCGCTATCACTCCCTTTGCACTGAAGTGTTGCCGGGTTGAAATGGCAGCGACGTGGATCGGCAATGATGCCATCCTTTACTTCGTCCAAACCGTCACACGCGGCCACAACAGCCTTTTCAAGCATATGTGCCTTGTCTGGAGGAATATATGCACCTGGACTTCGATGGGTTGCTATGAAGTTCCAAAGGATGCTCAGATGGACGCCGGTTCGATTGTTGGGTGGAGCCCCGCCAATCAACCCATCGTAATCTTCTGGGAATCGCTGGGCCTCCGCCAATGCCTGGTCGCCTCCAGTCGAACATCCCAGAAAATAAGAATACGAGGCAGCGTGTCCGTAGTAAGCATCGACCAGACGCTTTGCAAACAGCGTCATCACATGAGTGGCGCGATATCCCCAATCGATCCATCGTTCGGGGTGATTTGCAAAGATTGCCTGGTCTTTGCCAGCCGGGACGGCTAGGCCCATATCGGTATTGACGACGGCATAGCCCTTTCTTAGGCCAGATGCCAACTCCTCGTAGAAAATGAAGCCTCCGAACCCTCCGCTTCCAGTGCCCAAGAGCCGTCCGTTCCAGTCTGATTGGGGGAGCCACATTTCGACGCCAATGTTCGAGTCTGTGCTCGGTCTCAAGGTCGCCACGACGCGACAAAATACCGGTAGTTCACCAATTGGCTGATTGTTTAGCACTTGGCGAAACGAATTATGCGTTACCACCTCGGCCTTTTCAATTGATCCTTCAGGGAATTTCAATTTGGCGAGATCCGCGCAGGTTTCGGCTCCTGCTTGAAAGTGCAATGAAAGTAAGATCATTAGCCCGACACAAATACGCCAGCGAAATTGCTGCATTCGTTCAAGAAACAGATAGCCAAGAGCCATTGCGTGTATTCCTTTCATTCGAATATCCGGTTGTGTTGAATGCACTTGCGTTGGACCCTTCGGCTGAGACAACCGAATAAGACGCTATACCTGCAGGATTATGCCTCGCGTTTTTGATATGCGCTTCCATTTCTTTCGGCACTGTGGACTATCTCAACGTGCACCGAGATTGGCCAAGCAGTGTCGCCTGTGTGAGTGAACTGATGATTTTTCTCATCCCAGGAGAGTTCGGTGATTTCCCAGTCTCCAGATTCATAGGCGTATGTGTTTCCATCGTCGGAATACAAAGTGAAGTGCGCGTCTGCTCCTGGATAAATGCGAAATTCTGCGATGGCCTGCTTCTCATTCGTGCTCTGAATGGGAACTCCGAGCGGAAGGATGGAACCTGCACGAACAAAGACAGGAATCGTATCGATGGGGGCAGACACGGTGATCCGCTGGCCGCCGTGGAGGCGTTCGTTCGTCCAGAAATTAAACCAATCGCAACCTGCCGGCAGATAGACCGAGCGAGTGGTTGCTCCCTGATCGGTAACAGGGGCGACAAGCAATGCGGGACCAAACATGTACTCATCGCCGATATCGGCAACATTTGGATCGTCTGGAAAATCGAGGAACAGTCCACGCATGAATGGCGCGCCAGTCTCATGTGCCTACCAGCTGAGCGAATAGATATACGGCACCAGTTCGTAACGCAGACGGAGGTATTTTTCCAGAATTGGTTCCGCCTGTTTGCCATAACTCCAAACCTCATTGTGCTTCCGGATCCCATGGGAGCGAAAGTTTGGCTGAAATGCACCGTATTCAAACCAGCGCACATACAGCTCTGGATAATCGTCGTAGTTGCCGACATTATCGCGTGCATCGCTATAATAGGGTCAATGAGAGGAGGATGCTCTGGAGTATGCTGACTTGGCAAACCCTGCCATCCTCCGATGTCCGTCGACCAGTAAGGCATGCCGCTGGCAGTGAAGTTGATGCCTGTGGGCACCTGTCGTCTCAGCGTGTCCCAATTGGGGCTGATATCCGATGACCAAAAGATGGTGCCGTTATGCTGCGCGCCGAGATAACTATCACGAGCGAGGATCAGTGCACGCTCCTTCAGGTCGGACCGCATTCCGTTGTAGAAAGCAGCGGTATGGAACAACGGGTACACGTTGAAGAACTGCGTGCCGGGTCCAATGTAGAAGTACGAGCCATTAGGCGGCAGATCAGGCTCTGTCTCATCTGCCCAGAATGCGTCAAAACCTTTTGAAACGTAATTCTCCTTGATGATCTTCCAGTACCATTTGGCCGCTGCGGGATTAGTCGTATCGATATCGGAGCCAGCCTTGTCATAGGGCATCCCATTTGTGGGAGAACCGTCGGCCAGATGTTCGAACCAGCCCTGCTTTTGGATGAAGTCGAAGTATCGACTGCCCGGCACGAAGCGGGGCCACACACTGATCATGACGTGATAGTTCATGGCGTGCAGTTGCTTCAGCATTCCGACAGGATCGGGCCAAGCCTTTGGGTCCAGGTCCATCGCCCCCATTTTTGTATAAGTGAACCAATCAACAACCAGATCGTCGATCGGCAAATGTCGCTCACGATATCCTTTCGCAACAGCCATCAATTCAGCTTGTGTGCTGTAGCGTTGCTTGGATTGGATGTATCCATACGCACTCTTCGGAAGCATGGGAACATCGCCCGTAAGGAGGCGGTACCCGCGATAAATTGCACTGTAATCTCCAGCGATGACAAAGAAGCTGACCCGCTGTCCAACTTGCGACTTGAATGTGTTCTGGTCATTAAATCCGAGCGCGATCGTCGTCTTCGAAGGGTTGTCCCAGATCAGCCCATAGCCCTTGTTGGTAACAAGGAAAGGCACGCAGACAGATTGGCCACCGGGAGCATCGTAATCGTGCGCACACTGAATCACATGGCCTCGGCGATCAAAAAATCCTTCCTGATTCTGTCCCAGCCCATAATCGTGCTCGTCCTTGGCAGCAGCAAAGCTCGCACCGACCGTGAAGAACGGCGGGGCGGTAGGGCGCCGGTCATATTCAAGATCATGTGTGCCGTCTTTGTAGTTCAGGACAGCCATTTGCCAGCCATTAAGACGGAGAAGCGGTACGCCGCTCGCCGTCGTGATGTTGAGGCCGACATACCCAGTTGATCCGAAAAAAAACTTTGCAGTCTCGGGCAATGGTCCATGTCCAGACGGCTGCGGTGCGAGAGTCACCGTGAGATCGCTTGATTGAAGAACGTCTCCTTCGGTCCCTGCACGTTGCGTCCAGCCGGAAGAATCAGGCTGGGCGCTAATGCCATACCCGGGCGCAGCCAATGCGTCCTTTCGCTGCAGGCTTATGCTGACCCGCACGATGTTCCGGGCATAGGGATCGATCAGTACAGTGGCATTTCCACGCTCTACGGCATTGCCACGCTCTACTCTAATATGGGCCGTTTGCGCGATTCCCTGATAGACTGGGCCAAGCGCGCACAGGAAGATACCCAGTCTGCAGGATCTAAGATGTTTATCAAGGCGGCCGAATTCCATGATCGAAAGAGATTCTCCAGAAAAACGATTCATACTGCCTCACCGCAAATAAACGGAACAAGAAAAGGAGAGCGATCTATCGCTGTCACTTTAGTGAGCTATGCGAGCCTTCAGCGTAACTAGGACGATGTCGTTGCTGCGCATCGGGCTAGCTCCTGCCGCACGGACTCGTTGGGAAGCGGAACGACGCCTTGCGGACGCAGCTCCAAATAGACCACGTCTCCCGGGGCTAATCGAAACGAGTGACTAACCAGCTTCCTCTGCACATTCGGCCGGAAGAGCCTTGCCTCAGGTATGGCATGAGCCCGAAGCAAGCGATGCTCAGCGAGGGACAGATTTTGAGGAGTACCCAAGGATTGCCATGTTTCATAGCAACTCCCAGCACCTGCAATGATTCGCTCTTGTATCAGCACCGGCTTCGTGGATTCACTCCATGGGATTACAACCGCGCCTTCCCATACCCCTTGCTCTTCAATCCTAGGAAGGCTCCGATGCCACAAGAGGATCTGCAGGCTCACTCCTTCGCTCGTTGCCACCAGGCCCCGGCCAGGGCCAAGGTCTTCGTGCTGAAGTTCCAGTCGTCCGCCACGCAGACGGTTGAGGAAGCAGAAAGCGTTAAAGGTTGCTTTCGGCAGACCATTCAGTGTCAGTAGTCCGTATGTGCCGGAAAACTCACTTTGCGGCATGCCATCTTCGCCAAGCAAATCGCTCGCCGTCCACCAACCAAAAGTCTCACAATCCTCATCAACTGCGATGGCGAGATCGCAAACAGTGGCTCCGCCCGACGCATTATCCAAGCTTGGATTGTGGTTCCAGGCGATCGTTCCATCAGGCAATGGCATCAGGCAATCCCACTCCGTCCAATGAATTTCCAGGTTGGGAAGCGCCGACTCGCGAACACTCTTGCGCACACTTCTCACGATGTCCGGCACAAATCTGCCTGGCTTGTACGGGCTGCTTTGAAGGCCCGGGTACTCCGCATATTCGTCCTGCGGGTAGATATGGGTACTGATGAAATCAACCGGCACACCTTCTGTGAAACAGTGCGAGATAAATTCTGGGATCCACGCACCACGCGCAGTTACCGGTCCGCCCACTCGCAGACGTGGACTGACCGCCTTGAGCGCCGTCGCTGAGATATCGTAGAGCCGCCAATAGTCTTCCCTTGAGCCGGGCCAAAAATCGGCGATATTTGGTTCATTCCAGACTTCGAAATACCACTGCGCGATTTCTTCCAGGCCATATCGGTCGGCACAGTGACGGGCAAATGCCCCAACTAACGCACTCCATTCGGAATAGTCTTTGGGCGGTGAGATGTTCAATTTCCAATCGAATACCGTCTTGGTTCCGGAAGCTAATCGTACGGGCATTGGAGATAAGTTCACAAACGGTCGCAGATGAAGCCGTTGCAACGCATCGAGAACCTTGTCTACTTGAGCCCACCGGAAGGCCAGCTTTCCGTCTGATCTGCGCCCAACAATGGCCATCTCATCCTGAAAAAAACCGTAAGTCCGGCAATAACGATAGCCGATCGCGCGCTGCAACGTCGCCAAGTGATCCTGAAGATCTTCACGCTGGAGCAAAAGTGGTACGTCAACGGCAATCGCGTTTTTCCAGGGCTTTTGAAGGGGCGCCGAGGGTGCGGCCCTAGTCACAGTGATGGATGAGGGATGCTCGGCATTGGCGTTGGATGCCGCTGCTTGCGCCTCTCCGGTTACGCCGAGTGCCGTTGTTGCAACCGAAGATACGAGGCTCGACTTGATGAAATCACGCCGTGTAAAACTATGACTTGACGCGTTGGCATCGGACATTCCTGACATGCTGTTCATTTCTTAGATCCTGACCTCGAAGGAAAGCGCGTGGTAGAGATCTGGTATACCGGAAATTCTCAACGTCAAACGATATCCGCGCCAGACTCGGCCTGCACAACCAAGGGAAGATCATGGATCATTTGGCAAGGCCAAATCTAGGAGGATCTTGGCGAATTCTGTGAAAAAGCTCTGAACGGCTTTCCTAGTCGGCTCCTGCGCTACTTAGCCACATCCTGACTTGTCAACGTGGGGTACTTGCTCGTGCATCAGACTGCGGCCCGCTGTCGAAGCGGGCCGCAAGCGGTTCACTGAATCCAAAGCCAAATATGCAAGACACGTTCGGTAATCTGGTACGCTGTCACAATCCGCACGGCTTGGTCACAAGATCGGAATTCTCGGTGATCGTCTGAGTGCTACTGTTCCAGTACAGATAGACGATGCCCTTGAGCCATGATGGGTAATCCGGATCCGATGACACGCAGGTTGTGCTCGGCAGTTGCATTCCCTTGCCCAACGTGCCGCTGGCTGTTGGCATCATATCGTAAAGCAAGGACGGATTGGTGAACGCTCCAGTGTTCGCGTTATACCCCATGCAGGCGACCGTGTTCGTGAATCCGCTGCAATTGGGCACTCCCATCCGGTTCGCTAGCGCGTCGGAGGAATTATTGAACATCGGATCTTCGTAGGTGTTTACTCCGTAGCTTCCACCGCCGGATATGACGTTGTAGCCAGGATCACACGAATCACCACCTGGACATGCGGTTTGCAATCCTTTGAAAATATTTTGGGAATTGGCCGGATTGCCGCCCGTATTGCCAATCGCAGTCGTAGTCCCGCTGCCATAATTCGCTCCCACCACCAGCGCCCAAGCCTCTTGCTTGCCTCCCGCTTGGCCTGCTGGCCATGCGTCCCGGCCGATGTTGTTGTAAAGGTTGATGTTCCACGGCAGAGGGGTTGACGAGTCCGTGGCGATATTAAATTCGCCTTCATCTGCCGCGCCGTACTCCGTGTAGTTCTCATAGTTCTGCGCGGCGCCGGCATACATCGTGTTGTTATACACCTTCAGCGTCAAGGCATCGACGGAATAGCCCTGGTAGAACATCTGCATGTTCTCCTCCTCGGACAAAACGCCGAGGTTATTACGGGCTACAATCTGCTGCGTGTAGTCATCTACGTCTAGCGTATCAAACATATAGTTTTCGCCGTCGCTGCAATACGTGCAGCCGCTGGGATCTGCTGTCTGTTGGCTGTTATAGGCAATGTTGCCATCGAGAAAGATGTGAGTGCCCGGGCTCGTGTCATAGTTTTGTACGCCAATCACATCGATTGCGGCATCAAAATAGCAACCTTCAGAATGGCAGTCAGACCGGCCACCGGAATTCTGCGCGATATTTCCCACAATGGCCCAATAATCCGCTCCCGGGTTCGTGGCGCCATGGCTGTCCATCCCGAACCCGTTTCCGTTGTTGTAAGCAATGTTGTTGATGTATGCGATGTGGTGCAGAACGCCGGATACCCCTCCGTTCGCCGTTCCTCCTATATCTCCCTCGAACGCCATCCCTGCGCAGTAGCCGTTGTAGCCCATCGACACGCCCCACCCTTCAACCGCCCAGTTGTCTTGATTGATTTCAATCCCTGGAATTGTGTACTGTACGTTGCACGAGGGTTCAGTGACTTGACAGGTTCCAACATTGCCCCCACACAACAGCGTCGCGAAGTAAACGCCGCCGTTGCCGTCGATGCCGCCGCTTGACGATGGGCAATTCGATACGGAACCGAAGCTCCACATCGGCGAATAACTTCCCGGCGCCGCGATGATCACGTCCCCGCAATCGACCGGGTGATTGGGCGTGAGCCACGGGTCTGAAGGCGATGTACCGCTATTGCTATCGCTGCCGGTCGGTGACACGTAATAGAGATGCAGAGGTGTAAACGGCACGCCGCTGCTCCCGCCTCCGGATGTAACCGGACCAACGGAATTGCTGGTCGCAGGCGTCGATCCGTAGGAGTTCGTTGCGGTCACAGTAACCGTGATTGTGTCCCCGACTTCGCCCGATACCAGCACGTAAGACGACGAAGTCGCTCCCGAGATCGCTGTCCCGTTCGCGTTCCATTGATAGCTGTACGAGGTTGGGTTGTTCGTCCACGTCCCAGTGGTCGTAGTCAGCGTGTCGCCCACGACCGTTGTCCCGCTAATGACAGGAGGGGCCGTATTAACCGGGGCCCCGCTGACCCCACCGGCTTGCAGTGTGGCATAAATCGACCAGTTCCCAATCGCACTGCTCGGACCCGTCGAGAATGTCGAGGGAAGACTGCCGTTCTCAGTGTAAGAATACCAATCAGATGTCCCCGAAATCCTTTCGACGGGGAACTCGAGATTGTTACTGCTGGGATTATAGGCCAGCCAATATGTTCCAGCGGTAAGCGCCACTTGCGAAACCACATTCTCGGTATTCCATCCAGTTGTGGGAGTGAACTGCGCCGTCGATGCCACGAGCTTTCCA
>Ga0070739_10001745_pt1 | contig 31382 bp, 30 predicted proteins | sample Coa_R1_7_FD_66445 | JGI IMG/M metagenome (GOLD analysis project Ga0070739, IMG submission 66445) | Surface soil microbial communities from Centralia Pennsylvania, which are recovering from an underground coalmine fire - Coalmine... | ecosystem: Environmental > Terrestrial > Soil > Unclassified ...
GCCGGCAGGCCCTGCGCGTGGTTCGAGCGTTACCGCGACTGCACGGCAGACGACGCGGTGCCGCCGGCCTGGCAGCAGGTGGAGAAAATGGTCGCCGTCGGCCAGATGGTGGCAGGCATCGCCCATGACCTGAACAATCCGCTGACGGCGATTCTGGGCTATGCCCAGTTACTCGGCGATCGTGTGCAGGACCCAGAGGCACGGGCCGACCTGGAGCAGGTTGCACGGGAAGCCGAGCGCGCAGCGGCTCTGGTGCGGAGCCTGCTGGTGCTGGTCCGGCGCGCACGCGCCGAGTCCACGCAGGTCGACCTGAACGAACTGGTGCAGCACACCTGCCGGCTGTGCAACTACGAACTTCGACGGACCCGAATCGAACTGCGGCTGGACCTGGATCCCGCGCTGCCTTCGTTGACGGGCAATCCAGTCCAGTTGCTGCAGGCCCTCACCAACCTGGTGCTGAACAGCCTCCAGGCGATTGCCTCGTCCGGTGTGGGCAACCGCATCTGTGTGCGGACGCGGCATGACGCCGGGCGTGTGTTTCTGGAGGTCGAAGACAACGGCCCGGGCATCCCTGTCGAGCTGCAGCAGCGTGTCTTCGAACCGTTCTTCACCACGAAACCGCCCGGGATGGGCACAGGTCTCGGGCTGGCGGTGGTCAGCCGGGTCGTGCGCGAACACGGAGGAGAAATCTCTCTGGTGAGCTACCCCGGTGCCGGTGCCACCTTCACGTTGATCCTGCCCGTGCGCACGGACACCGCGGCGACTCCGCCATCCGCTGTGGAACAGACGGTCACGAAAGCCATCCGCTAAGACACCCGGACCACCGTCCCGCTTCACCGCCTCCGGCAGTCTTCAGGGCTTCCACCCGCCGATCCGTTCGCGGCGGCAGAATGGTCTTGTTCGCCAGTCAGCGCGGGGCTAGCATAGCGGGAGCGAAGGTGACCGTTGCCTCCCTCTGCCCGGCTCCAGGTCTTTGACCCGGACGGCCTGCGCCAGACTCTTCGGTTGGGACGCACGCCTGTCTGCATCGGGCGTGCGCGCGATTGCCAGGTCATTCTGGACGACAGCCGCATCAGCCGGCATCACTGCAAAATTGTGCGTCAGGGTGACCGCTACTGGGTGACGGACCTCAACAGCCGCCACGGTACGCTGGTCAACGGCGAGAGGATCGAATCCCGCATGCTGGAACCGGGTGACGTCATCGAAGTCGGTGTGCCGACCGGATTCCGGCTTCTGTTCCGTCTGGGCGGAGTCCCTCGGGGTGGCGTGCGGGGTGGCACGCGGCGGCTCGATGCCCACCGGCAGGTCAGCCGGCTGGTGCTGCTGGTGCGTGCAGCGAATCGCCTGCTGGCTCAATCGGTTCTGGAAGAGGCATTGGCCGTGGCGCTCGAAACCGCCTGTGAGATCATCGGCGCCGAGCACGCCGTCCTGTGCCTGCAGGATGCCCGCGGCGAGCTGCGGCCGAGGCTTGCGCGAGGCCCGCAGGCCGAATCGACCAGCCTGGAGGAAGCTGCCGCGGCCGCGCTGCGCGAGGCGGTCGAGAGCGGGCAGTTGCGGGTCGGGCGCACGCCGGCGCTCTATCACAAGCGGTGTGGACCGGACCCGGCCGGCGCCTGGATCGTTCTCCTGCTTGAGCGTCCCTCGGTCGTTGGCGTCACCGATTCGACGGTTCTCGGGCCGCAACCGTCTCTGCTCGGGGCTCTGTATCTGGCCGGGGGCGGCTGCGGCCAGAGCCTTTCAGAGCTGGACGAAGAGCTTCTGCAATCGCTGGCTTCCATGGTGGCCTCGGTGATCGAAAACGCGCGACGTCTGGCCGAGCGCCGCGAGCAGGAGTGGCTGGAAGGGGAGCTCGCGCTGGCTGGCGAGATCCAGCGGCGGCTGACGCCCCGGCAGCATACCCATCCTCCCTATCTGTCGGTGGCCGCTCTGCTCGAGCCATGCCGGCGCCTGGCCGGGGACTGCTACGACTGGGTCGAGCTGCCCGACGAGTCATGCATCGTAATGCTGGCCGATGTGGCTGGCAAAGGACCGGCCGCCGCTCTGGTGGCCGCTCTGCTCCGGGGAGCCTTTGCGGGCACAGTTCTGTTCGGGCGTCCGGTGAGCGACGTCGTGGCGGCCCTGAATCAGACGCTGCTGCGGCGGAGCGGCCCGGAAAATTTTGCGACCCTGGTGTGCGCCCGTTTCTGGCCGGACGGTCGGCTGGAAAGCGTGTGTGCAGGGCACCCTCCGCTCTTTATTCTTCGCCGGAGCGGGGAGGTCGAATGCTGGGAACACGGTGGGCTGCCGGTGGGGCTGTTTGCCGAGGCTTGCTATGAAATGACGTCGATCCGGCTGGTTCCCGGTGATCGGGTGGTGCTCGTCTCGGACGGGGTGATCGAGACCTCCGTGGCCGGCCACGAACTGGGGCTGAGGGGGCTTGAAGGGCTGCTCCGGGCCGTCCCGACAGGTACAGCAGCCGGAGTCCTGGAATTTCTCCGTCAGGTCGTCGTGGGTGGCTCAAGGAGCAGCGAAGCTGCTGATGACCGCACCATCGTCGTGCTCGGTTACCACGGGAACCGGCCTAGACCTGCCGGCGAAACAGAGCCACCGAGGCCGTGAGCAGCACCAACGACATGCCTCCCAGCACCAGCAGGTCCCGGCCGATGGCGGGAAGTCCGGAGTGTTTGAGCAACAGCGTCCGCAGGGCGTGCACCGTGTAGGTGAACGGATCCACCACAGAGATCCAGCGCAGCCAGGCCGGGAAACCCTCGATGGGATAGATGGCGCCCGAAGGAAAAAACAGCAGCGTGTTGAGTACGCCGAAGACGGCGCGGGGCACCAGCGGATCGGTGACCCGCACCATGGTCAGAAACATCAGGCTGATCATGGCGAGCGAGGCTACCGCGCACACGAGCGCCAGATAGAGCAGCCGCACCGGCTCCCACAGCTCAGGAATGCCGGCAATCAAACCGCCGATCACCGTGATCACCATGCCGGCCATCAGACCTTTGATCGTGCCCGCCAGATTCAGCCCCAGGACCAGCTCGGCGCGTTCGACCGGGGTCACCAGATAGCCTTCGTGCAGCCCGCGCGCGCGATCGTCAATGAAGGTGATGCCGCCGCCGATCATGGCCACGACAAAGATGGCCATGGCAATCGAGCCCGGCAGCAGGTACTGGATGTATTCGACGTAGGGATAGAGCTCGACGACGTCCAGATTCACAGCCGAGGGCAACGAGGGCGGTGTGACAGGACCGTTCAGGTCAGCGGTGAACCGGGTGAGCCGGTCGATCAATTCGCTGGCCAGAAAGCGGTCGGTGTTGTCCTCGATGAAAACGATGCGGGGTCGGTCCCCGTGCCGGACACGACGGGAGTAGTCCAGAGGCAGGTGGACGATGGCCCGGACGCGACCCTGCCGGAGATCGGCCACTGCGGCCGGCAGATTCGGGTAATCCACCAGTTGCAGCGTGCGCGGGCCGGCTCGCAGGGCGGCCAGCCCCTCGCGCACGCGCAGGGCCTCGCTCCCCCGATCCTCGTCCACCAGGGCCACCCGCACATTGCGGACGCGACCGCCGAAGGCGTAGCCCAGCACGATGAGTTGCACCAGCGGAAAGATCATCGAGGCCACCATCAGGGCCGGGCTCCGCAGGAACTTTCGCATATCGCGTTCCACCAGAGCTGCGATGCGATAGGCCTTCACGCAGTTCCCCCTCAGCGGTACAGATAGCTGATGTCGAATCCCGCCCGCTGGACTTCGTCGCGCAGGGCGCGGCCGGTGTAGTAGAGGAACACGTCGTCGAGCGAGGTGCTCTGCACGTGCACGCGGCGCACCGCCACCTGGCGCTGGCGGGCCAGCTCCATCAGGGCGGCGACGGTCCGGGCGCCGTTGTGCGACAGCAGGCGGAAGACGCCGTCGCGGCGCTGCACCTCGACCACCTCGTCCAGCCGCGCCAGCGCCTCCGCCCAGTCCGGCGGTGACTGATCGAACTCGCCTTCGATGATGTCATGGCCGGGAATCGAGGCTTTCAGCCGCGCCGGGGTATCCAGGGCTTTCAGCGCGCCCTGGTCCATGATGGCCACCCGATCGCACAGCCGGTCAGCCTCTTCCATGTAATGCGTCGTCAGCACGATGGTGAGCTGATGTTCGGACCGCAGGCGGTGGATCATTTCCCAGACGTGGGACCGCGAGGCCGGATCAAGTCCGGTGGTGGGTTCGTCGAGAAACAGGATCCGTGGCCGGTGCATCAGGCCGCGGGCCACCTCGAGCCGCCGGCGCATCCCGCCGGAGAAGTTTCGCACCAGCTCGTTCCGGAACCGCGTCAGATCCACCGCAGCCAGCAGTTCTTCCATGCGCTGGCGGCGCTCGTGGGCCGGGACACCGTAAAGCTTGGCGTGGAGCAGAAGGTTTTCTTCGGCGGTCAGCTCGGGATCGGAGGTCAGCGCCTGCGGAATGACGCCGATGGCCTGCCGCACACGCTCGGGCTGGCGCACAATGTCCCAGCCAGCCACCCGGGCGGTACCCGACGTAGGCGGGAGCAGGGTGGTCAGCATGCGAATCAGGGTCGTCTTGCCGGCCCCGTTGGGTCCCAGCAGGCCGAAAATCTCGCCCTGGGCAACGGTGAAACTGACATCGTCCACGGCCACAAAGCTGCCGAACACCTTGCGCAGGCACTCGACTTCGATCGCGGCCGTCACGGCTGCCTGCTCCCGGTGCCAGTTTTCGGTTTCCACCAGCGCTGCCACCAGTGCGGAGCCGATAGCGGCGGCAGCAGCACGGTAGCGGTCATGCCGGTGAACAACCGGCGGGACGGATCGCGGACGGCCACCTTGATCGCGAACGTTTTCACGTCACGCTTGCTCCGGCTGACATCCCGTTGCGTGGCGAAATCCCCCTCGACACCCTTGAAAAACACCACCCCCGTCAGCTCGCGTCCCGAAGGCAGTCGTACGCGCAGTGGCTGGCCCAGGCGGATGGCATCAATGTAGGTTTCCTCGACCTCGGCACGGACCCAGAGGTGATCCACGTCGACCAGAACGAGCACCGGCGCGCCCGCTGCCACCACCTCGCCTTCGCGGGCCACGCGCACCGAAACAACTCCCGATAGAGGAGCGTACAGTCGCATGTAACCCAGGCGCGTGGCGGCCTGCTGTTGCTGCGCCCGTGCCTGCCGGATCTGAGCTCGCGTGGTTGCCCGCTGCCGATCCAGCACGCCGAGCTGATCGCGTGCGGCGCGTGCCGCCTGCACGGCGGCCTGCTGGGCGCGCACCTGCTCTTCGAGCGAAGCCACGCGCGCGCGGTCGGCCCGCACGGCCGCCTCCAGATGATCGCGGTCCTGAGCCGAAATGATCCCGCTGCGGAACAGAGCCTGGCTGCGCGTGAAGTCCTGCTCATCGCGCCAGAGATCGGCCTGCGCCTCGCGCAGTTGCGCCTGCGTGGCGGTCAGAGTCGCCTGGGCCTGCTGCAGGGCGGCGGCGGTTTGTCGGTCCGTCAGTCGATACTGTCGGTCCAGTTCCGCCAGGCGGCTGCGGAGAGCGTCGACCCCAGCCTGGCTGGCCCGCAACTCCGCCTGCAGTTCGGCCGGATCGAGTTCGGCCAGTAACTGGCCGGCGTGAACCTCCGAGCCTTCATCCACCAGCAGCCGCACCAGTCGGCCGCTGAGCTGCGGGCTGATGATCACCTGATTGCCATCGACCACGCCGACCAGAGGAATGTCCGCCCCGTGCGGAACGGTCAGGATATAGGACACCAGAGCCGCCAGCAGAGCCGCTCCGAGCAGGAGCAGAAACAGACGCTGCCTCATTGTGCTTTCCCCTCGCTAGCCACCAAAGCGTGATCGAGAAAATCCAGAAGTGCGATGCGGCGGGCTCGGATGGCAGCCGGCGTCAGCAGATTACGCCTCACGCACTGGCCCCAGGCTGTGGCAGCGGCAAAGTAGCCCCCGGTGGCCCCCAGAATGGAAAACGCCGCCTGCTCGACATCCACCTTGCGAAACTCGCCGCTGCGGATCCCCTGGCGCAGCAGGTCGGTCAATCGGCGGAACAGAGGACGGAGATAGGCCTGCACGATCCAGCGGCGCTCGGAACTGGCTTCGAGAAACTCCCGCTGCATCAGGCGAAAAAAGTGCCGGTGGGTCTGTGCAAAGGCCAGGTAACCCTCGACGAATCGGTGCAGGGCTTCCCGGGCAGAGCCGTCGGCAGGGGCGACGGCCTCGGTGGTGGCAGCCAGCAATCCTTCGAGCGACCGGCGCAGCACGGCGCGGTAGAGATGCCGTTTGTCCGGGTAGTAGTAGTACAGCAGAGCCTTGTTGACGCCAGCGGCAGCCGCGATGCGGTCCATGCGCGACCCCGCAAATCCGTAACGGGCAAAGTCCAGCTCGGCGGCAGCCAGAATGCGGGCAGAGCGGCCGGTCGTGGGTGGACGGGGCACCGAGGCGCTTAACTAACCGGTTAGTTTAACTCTCGCGCCGGCAACGCGCAACCCGCGTGCAACCCTCCTTCATCCCAGAACACCGGCCGAGCCCGGGGGAGGATCGTACGAGTAGCGCGTGCGTTGTCGCTGCCGGTGCCGTTCGAGCGCGAGCGCGATCAGCCGGTCAATCAGCTCGCGGTACCCCAGGCCGCTGGCCTCCCACAGGCGCGGATACATGCTGATCGCGGTGAAGCCGGGAATGGTGTTGATCTCGTTGATGTAGATGCGCCCGGTGGGCCGCTCCAGGAAGAAGTCCACCCGCGCCATGCCCTCGGCGCCGATGGCCCGGAACGCCCGCACCGCGTAGGTCTGGAGTTTCAGCACCTGACGGCGCAGCAGAGGCGCCGGGACGAGCAATTCGGTGCCCGGCTCGAGATACTTGGCGGCGTAGTCGTAGAACTCGCGGTGCGGGACAATCTCGCCCGGCAACGAGGCCTGCGGTTCCTCGTTCCCGAGAACCGACACTTCGATCTCGCGGGCATCCACAGCGCGCTCGATGAGGATTTTCTCCGCATACGCCAGAGCCTGCACGATGGCCGCTTCCAGGGCCTCCTCCTGTTGCACCCGCGTCATGCCCACCGACGAGCCGAGCGTCGCCGGCTTGACGAACACGGGCATGCGGAACTGCCGCCGAATCTCGGCCAGGATTTGCTGCGGTTGTTTCTCCCAGTCCGCCCGATGCACGGTCAACCAGGTGACGACGGGCAGACCTTCCCGGTCGAACAGCCGTTTCTGTACGTCCTTGTCCATGCCAACCGCCGAGGCCAGCACGCCGGCGCCCACGTACGGAATGCCGGCGAGTTCCAGCAGACCCTGCACGGTTCCGTCTTCGCCGAACGTGCCGTGCAACACCGGGAAGAAAACATCCACCGCCACCACCACGGGGTGATCGTTCGCGTCCAGGCTCCGCAGCCCGGCCGACCCCGGCTCCGGCAACAGGAAGACCCGGCGGCCACGGCGAAAAACCTCGGTGAGCGTGGGCGGCTGGGCGCAGTACCACCAGCGCCCCTGCTTGTCGATGCCGACAGGGACCGGCTCGTACTTCTGCGGGTCGAGAGCGCGCAGAATGGAGGTGGCCGAGGCGATGGAGACCTCGTGCTCGACCGAACGTCCTCCAAACAGCAGCCCCACGCGGATCCGCTGGCCGGCCGACATACTCGGGTCCACTCAGTCCCTCAAAGAATCTTCTTGCCCAACGCCGACAGCACCAGTTCAACCCCCAGCATGGCGGTTTTGTTGTGCAGGTCAATGACGGGGTTGATCTCCACGATCTCGAGCGAGAGCATGGCCCGGCTGTCGGCAATCATTTCCATGGCCAGATGCGCCTCGCGGTAGGTAACGCCGCCGCGGACGGCGGTGCCGACGCCCGGCGCCTCCGAAGGATCCACGAAGTCCATGTCGAGACTCACGGCCACGCCGGCAGTGTCGTCGGTGACGAAGCGGAGCGCCTCGGTCATCACCTCGCGCATGCCGCGTTCGTCGATATCCCGCATGGTGAACACACGCACGCCGGACTGTTTGATCAAACGCTGTTCCTTGCTGTCCAGGTTGCGGACGCCCACCAGGGCGACATGCCGGGGTTCGACGATCGGGCGGAAACCCACCAGCTCGGTCAGCTCGGGCGGGCCGTGGCCGATCAGCGCGGCCAGAGGCATGCCGTGGACGTTGCCCGAGGGGGTGGTCTCGGGTGTGTTCATGTCGCCGTGCGCATCGAGCCAGAGGCAGCCGATGCGCTTGCCCTGGCGGTGGAATGCGGCAGCCACGCCGCCCACCGAGCCTACCGCCAGCGAATGATCGCCGCCGAGCACCAGCGGCAGATAGCCTTCGTTGACCGACTGCTCGACGATCGCCGCCAGACCGCGGCAGGTTTCGGCAATTTCTTTCAGATATTTCGCTCGCCGGTCCCCGTAGTGCTGCTCTTCGGCCTGCCGGACGGCCACGTTGCCATAGTCTTCGACCGCAAAACCGAGCTGGCGGATGCGGGCCTGCAGGCCGGCCACCCGCATGGCCGACGGGCCCATGTCCACGCCCCGGCGGCTCGCGCCCAGGTCCATCGGAACGCCAATGATGCGGATCTTCTGCGGCATCGGCTCCTCTCAGGGATAGACGCGATAGATCGTTCGCGGAAACGGGATGACCTCTCGCACGTGCTCCACGCCGCAGATCCAGGCCAGTGTGCGCTCCAGGCCCAGGCCGAAACCGGCGTGCGGGACGCTCCCGTAACGGCGCAGATCCAGGTACCAGTCAAAGGCCTCCTCCGACAGACCCTGGTCGCGCAGTCGCGCCCGCAGCTTTTCGTAGCTCGCCATGCGCTGCCCGCCCCCGACGATCTCGCCGTAGCCCTCCGGAGCGAGCACATCGAAACCCAGCGCCAGCTCGGGCCGTTCCGGATCGGTTTCCATGTAGAAGGCTTTGATGGACGCCGGGAAGCGGTGAATGATCACGGGACGATCGAACTGGCGCGAGAGAATGGTTTCCTCGTCGCCGCCGAAATCTTCACCCCAGGGGGTGGGGTTGCCGGCGCGGTGCAGGCGTTCGATCGCCTCGTCGTAGGTGATGCGTGGGAAGGGCGGCTCGATCCGCTCGAGCGTGCTGCGGTCTCGCTGCAGTACCTCCAGCTCGCGGCTGCGGCGCTGGAGCACGCTGCGGACGATGTGGGTGATCAAGCCCTCGGCCAGCGCCATCATGTCCTCGAGGGTGGCAAAGGCAGCTTCGGGCTCGAGCATCCAGAACTCGGTCAGATGGCGGCGGGTCTTCGAGCGTTCGGCCCGAAAGGCCGGGCCGAAGCAGTAGACGCGGCCCAGCGCGGCCGCCGTCGCTTCGAGATAGAGCTGCCCGGACTGCGTCAGGTAGACCGTGCTGCCGTCGACGTACTCGACGGCGAACAGCGTCGTGGTGCCCTCGCAGGCCGAGGGCGTGAAGATGGGCGCATCGGTCTGCACGTAGCCCTGGCTGCGCATGAACTCGTGGGCCGCCCGGATCGCCTCGTCGCGAATCCGCAGAATGGCCACCTGGCGCGGTGTGCGAATCCACAGATGGCGATGCGCCAGCAGGAAATCCACACCGTGTTCCTTGAGCTGGATCGGATAGGGATCGCTTTCCGGGACGCGGTGGATCACCCGCACGGCGTGCACCTGCAGCTCGAAGCCGCTCGGCGAGCGCGCATCGGCCCGCACCGTTCCGGTGACTTCCAGACTGGATTCCTGCGTCAGGTCGCGCAGAATGGCAAACGCCTCCGGGCTGTCCTTCTGCGAAACCACACCCTGCAGCACGCCGGTGCCGTCGCGAAACAGCGGGAACAGCAGGCGGCCCGACTCGCGCAGATTGTAGAGCCAGCCGCGCAGCGTGACCTCGCGGCCGACGTGCTCGGCGATGCGGTCGATGGTGACGACCTCAGCCATCCGTGCTTCCTCCACCTTCGGGCCGGGCCGCCGCTGCCGCCAGTTCCTCCAGGCGGGAGAAGACTTCGGCAAGCTGGCGGAGCACTTCGGCAGCCGTGCCGGGCTCGGGTTCCTTCAACTCCAGCACCAGCGGCAGCGGGCGCGGCGCGGTGGCCAGCAGCGCCATGACCTGCGGCCAGGGCAGTGCGCCCTCGAACGGGACCAGATGGTCGTCACGGGTACCACGATTGTCATGCACGTGCGTGGTCAACAGATGCGGGCGCATCGTCTCGAAGGAGGCCTCGACGCCATCGCCCAGATGTGCGTGCCCGGTATCGAAGCACAACCCGACTCCTTGCAGGTGCGTTTGCTGGAGAAAGGCGACCAGATGGGCCGGGGCGGCTAGCTCGCCCGGCACATTTTCGAGTGCCAGGGCAATGCCCAGCGGGCGCGCAAACAGCAGCAGGTGTTCCAGCGAGGCGAAAGCGGCATCGTAGAAGCGCGGATCGGCCGGCTGGCCTGCCGGCCCCAGATGCAGCACCAGTACACCGAACGGCACGGTTTCGGCCAGCTCCAGCACCCGCTTGATTTCGTCCACCGCCTGCTGGCGCCGCAGCCGTTCCGGCTCAGCAATCGAAAGTGGCATGCCACCCCGGCCCGGGTGATCGGTTTCTGTCGGGGCATGAACCGACTGCAGGGCGAGCCCGGCGCGCTCCAGCCAGCCGGCCAGCTCGCGCCGGGCGCTGGCCGAGCGGTAGTCGAAGTGGCCCGGGGCGCAGAACAGCTCGATCGCTTCAGCACCTGCCCCGGCAGCCTCCAGCACGCCCTGCTGGGTCAGGGTCCGGGCCGAAAACAGATAGGTCGAGAGAACACGCTTCATCTTTGGCCACCAGCGCGCCAGATGCCTGGATTCCTAATTGCCCGCAGCCGCCCCGCCCCGCCGCGGATCGGCTGCCCCGAGACGGGCCCCGCTGGAGGGATCGATGCCAATTGCGTTGACCTGGCCGATCCATCCCCGGATGCGGACCCGGTAACCCCGCCGCAGCATCCCCGCCACGGTCTCGGCGGGCAGCCCGGGCTCGACATCCAGAATATCCGGGATCCACTGATGATGGAACCGCGGCGCATTCACGGCGAGCTGAGCCGGTAGCCCCAGCCACACCCAGTTCAGAACACTCAGCAGCGTGGCCGAAATGATTCGTGGGCCACCGGGAGAGCCGGTGACGAAGCTCAGCTGGCCGTCCCGCAGCACAATCGTCGGCGTCATCGAGCTGAGCGGCCGCTTGCCGGGTCCGACGGCATTGGCCGGGGACTGCAACAGCCCGAACAGCTCGTTCGGGCGTCCCGGGGCGGTGGTGAAGTCGTCCATTTCGTCGTTGAGTAGAAAGCCTCCGGGCGCAGTGACGCCAGATCCAAAAAAGTCGTTGATCGTGGTGGTGTTAGCGACCGCGTTGCCTGCTGCGTCCACCACGGAGAAGTGAGTGGTCTGGCCAGGCCGCCGCGCCGTCCACGCCGACCATGCTGCGGCCGCGGCGAACTGTGCGGGGTCGCCGGGCCGGACGCGATCGCTCGGCGTGGCGCGCTCGGGATCGATCGTCTGGCGCAGCGACGCGGCATAGGCCGGATTGAGCAGGCCGCGCAAAGGAATGGGGATGTAGTCGGGATCGGCCAGATACGCGGCACGATCGGCAAACACGCGCCGCAGCGCCTCGGCCACCAGATGTACATTGGCATCGTTCCAGCCGGCAGCAGCCCGGAACGGCAGCCCTTCGAGAATATTGAGGGCTTCGATGAGGGCGACGCCCCCCGAGCTCGGTGGTGGTGCGGTAATGAGCGTCCAGCGATGGCCGCCGACGGTGTAGGCTGCTTCGAGGGGTGTCCGCAGCCGCGGCCGGTAGGCGGCCAGATCCTGTTCGGTGATCAGCCCGCCCATGCGGCGCATTTCGTCGGCCAGCCGCTGCGCGATCGTGCCCCGGTAGAACGCCGCGGGACCGTGACGGGCGATCTGGCGCAGCGTCGCGGCCAGGTCCGGCTGCCGGAAAATCTCCCCCGGCTGGTAGAGGCGGCCGTCGCGCAGAAAGATGTGTCGGCTGCGGGAGAAACGCTCCAGGCGCCGCTGGCCGGCCGCCAGATCCCGCGCCAGCCGCGGGCTGACCGGAAAGCCCTGCTCGGCCAGCCGAATCGCTGGCGCGAGAACCTGGGATAACTTCAGCCGCCCAAACCGCTCCAGAGCCAGGGCCAGTCCGGCCACGCTGCCCGGAACCCCCACGGACCGGTACCCCGTCGTCGCTGCCTCGGGAATCAGATTCCCCGACGGGTCAAGATACATGGTGGCCGTGGCCGCCTGTGGGGCAGCCTCCCGGTAATCCACAAATGCCGTCTGTCCAGTGGCCAGACGAATCAGCATGAAGCCACCGCCACCCAGATTGCCGGCTTCGGGATAGACCACGGCCAGAGCAAAGGCGACGGCAACGGCTGCATCCACAGCGTTGCCACCCGCGCGCAGTACCTCTACACCGGCCGCTGTCGCCAGGGGATCGTCACTGACAACCATCCCCCGCGAGCTGCGCACCGGCTCAACCGGCCAGTGCCGTGCCTGCGCGGCATCGCGCTCGGCCTGCTGATACTCCAGAGCGGTTGCCGATGACTGCTGGGGGGCCACAGAACGGCCGAGCAAAACTGGAAGGGGCAGGGCGAAAGCCGTCGTCACGGCCAGCCACCGCATTGCTCCCCTGCCGGCAAGCTCCATAGAAACGTTCGAGACTGTATGCAATCGTCGCCGGGAGCGTCAAGCCGCTCCCGAGCGATCCTGCGCTGGAGGCGTTGAACGGAAGGCGCGCGCAGCCTCGACACACCGCTGCAGCTTGCCCAGCGCCTCCTCGACGGTGCGCGTCTTCAATCCGCAATCCGGGTCGATCCAGAGCTGCTCGGCGGGAACGACCGTCAGGGCGCGGGCCACACGCTCGCGCACCGTGGCCGGGTCCTCCAGCACGTGTGAGTGCACGTCCACCACGCCGAAGCTCAGATCCTTGGTAAAGCGATGGCTCCGGAACAGATCCAGCAGGTCCAGTCCGCTGTTGGACATTTCCAGGTCGAAGTTATCCACCGGCATCTGCAACATCTGGGGGTAGATGTGCTCGAAGGCTCCGTAACAGGCATGCGTGATGAAGTAGGCGTCGAGCCCGTCGGTGACCCTCTGCATGGCTTCGATCGCCACCGGAAGTTCCTCCGGGCGCACCGAAAGCGCCGGTTCGTCAATCTGGATGATCCTGCAGCCTGCATCGAGCAGCGCTTCGACCTCGCGACGGATCACGCCAGCCAGCGCCATGCAGGTGCTCTTGCGGTCGGGGTAGTGTTCGTTGAAGCTCCAGTCCATCAACGTGTAGGGACCGGTCAGCATGCCTTTGACAGGCCGTCGGGTCAGACCCTGCGCAAAACGCCACCAGGCGACCGTCAGCGGGCCGGGCCAGCGAACCTCGCCGGTGATAATCGGCTTGTGGTAGTAGCGGTTGCCGTAGCTGCGGACCAATCCGCCTTCGGTGAATCCGGGCAGGCGCTCGGCGAAAAATGCCACCATGTCGCCCCGGTACTGTTCGCCGTCCACCAGCACGTCCACGCCCAGCTCCTCCTGCCGGGCAATCCAGAAGGCAGTGGCGCGCTCCTCCTGGGCGCGCAGAGCGGACTCGGTGATTTTGCCCCGACGGTAATCGTTGCGGGCCTCGAGCAGCCAGTCCGGCTTGGGCAGACTGCCGACCGAAGTGACCGGCAGCAACGGCAGGTGGATACCTAACCGTTCGAGTTTGTCGCGGCTCATCGCGCGTTCCCCATCATCCCGCTCCGGCCACCAGAGCGCGGATCTTTCCAAGAAGCTCCAGCTTGGCCCGGGCCCGGTCGCGGGGCAGGTACTCAAGCCCGCAAGAACAGCCCAGCCAGCAATGATCGGCGCGGACCGCCGGCAGCAGGCGCTCGAGCTGCCGGGCAACCGCGGCCGGTTCCTCGAGGCGTGTATTGCGCCCGTCGAGCAACCCGAAGGCCAGCGGCAACCGGCTGCCACTGCTCATGACGGACTCGGCCAGCCGCTCGCCGTAGGTGAAATCGAGCCCCAGCCCGTCCACCGGTAAGGCGGCCAGCCGTTCGTAAAGTGGGCTGCAGTCGCGGAAATAGACGTACAGCACCAGAGCCGTGGGGTGGCCGGCAGCAGCGGCTGCTTCTCTGGCTGTGACCAGCCGCTCGATGGCGGCGGCGAACACCGGCCAGTCCTCGGGATAGAACAGAATGGCCGGTTCGTCCACCTGGATCTGTCGCGCGCCGGCCGCCGCCAGTGCCTCGACCTCGGCTGCTAGAGCCTCCGCATAAGCCTGCACGCGCCTTTCAAGCGGCTCGATCGCTGCGGCCTCCGCCAGAGACAGCCGCGCCAGCGTGTAGGGACCGGTCAGAACTGCCTTGAGGACTCTGTCATGGGTCGCGCCGTCGAGCTCGGCCAGCAGGCGCCGAGCCGCCAGGAACTCCTCGACGACCAGCGGTTGCTGGCGCCGGGGCGGTTGTGCGAGCACCGGTTGCCGGAAATAAAAATTCGTGTCGAAGAAGCGCAGCAAACCGTTGATCCGCACACCTACCAGGCGCCCGGCCAGATGCGAAACCGGATCGTGCCACCGGATTTGCCCGTCGGTCACCACATCGAGGCCGGCGGCGAGCTGGTCGGCGAGCGCCTGCCGGGTCATCTCCAGCATGGCCGCCTCGACATCGGCCGCGGTAGCCTCACCGCGGTCGAGCGCTGCCAGTGTCCGCCGCAGAACCTGCAGAGCAGGGCTGTCGCCGATGCGGGGGTAGTTTCCGTTCTGTGCCAGCCAGAGCTTCATGCCGCATCCTCGAGCGCCAGGAACTCGGGTTCCACCGGTCCCGGTAGCAGTCCTGCCGCCGCTCCACGGGCCAGCAGCTCGCGAATGGCCCGCCGGCCTGTGTCACCGAGCTGCAGCGTCCAGTGGTTGACGTACATCCCGACGAACCGGTCGGCGAGCTCGGCGTCCAGTTCGCGACCGAAACCGAGCGCATAGTGCAGGGCTTCCTCGCGGTGGTCGAGGGCGTAGCGAACGCTGCGGCGAATCGCGCGCGCGATCTCCCGCGCCATTGGCTCGGGGACACTCCGCCGGACGGCGTTGACCCCGAGCGGCAGCGGCAGCCCGGTCTTCTGCTGCCACCACAGGCCCAGATCCACCACCCGGTGGAGCCCGTAACGCGCATAGGTGAGCTGGCCTTCGTGGATGACCAGTCCGGCTTCGACCGCACCGTCGCGCACCGCCTCGAGAATCCGGTCAAAGGGAATCACCACCGTTTCAACCGGCGGTGCAAACAGCTTCAGCACGAGATAGGAGGTCGTCAGCGTGCCCGGAACCGCCACCCGTCCGCCCAGTAGTTCGTCGGGCTCGATGGATCGTGCCGCCACGACGAGCGGCCCGTAGCCATCGCCGAAGCTGGCGCCGCAGTCGAGCAACCGGTAGCGGTCAGCGACATGGGCATAGGCAGAAACGCTGAGGGCTGTCACGTCGTAGGTTTCACGCGCAGCTTCCCGGTTGAGTGTTTCAATGTCGGACAACACATGGGAAAAGCGAATGCCCGGCGCCCGCACTTTGTTGGTAGCGAGGGCATAGAACATGAATGCGTCATCGGCATCCGGCGAATGGGCTAGGCGAATTTCTACACTGCTTTGTTGTGGTGCTGTTCCGGCGTCCATTGTGGCAAAGACGCACCCTCCCGCTTTCCGATGCGGTGTCAGGGAATGTGTGAATCACAAGACTAGCACAGCGAAGCGCGGCCGCCAAAACGCACGCTAGCGCAGCACGACGGCCGCCGTGCACACTGCAAGTGCCACCAGCGCAGCCAGCAGCATGCGAATGCGGGGGTGGCCCAGATTCAACGTATAGCCGATGCCCCAGCGCTTTTCGACCAGCATGGCCTCGTCGTCAGGATTCACGTAGAAAATCCCCAGCTTCCAGTGTCGGTCCGCGGTGCGGTCTCCTGCGGGCAGAGAGGCTTCCGGTGGCCGAGGTGCGGGAAGCGCCAGAGGGCGAATCAGCCAGAGCAGCACGCCGAACAGCCCCAGCGTGCTCGCCGCCAGAAAGCTCATCCCTGGCGGCCTGGCAGGATCCGGACGCAGGGGCAACAGGGCTGCCCACGCAAAGATCGCCGCCAGGAAATATTCCGCAGCGAGTAGAATCTTCAGGATTTGTCTGTGCCGGAGCTGTTCGAGCGTTGCGGCGGCTTCGCTGGCGTGCACGCGCGGGGCATACAAACTGGCGGCCCGCGCAAGAAAGGCGACGACGAGACAAGCCACCAGCCCGGTCAGCAGGGGCGCAAAGGCCCCTCGGACACTTTTGGTCGCCCAGCGGTTTGGATGGCCCAAGGCGTCCCAGTGGACCGGCCACTCCGCCGGTAGCGTTGACCAGTGCAGGCGGAGGAGCAGAGCGGCTGCCGCCAGAATCAGGAACGGGAGGGCTTGTCCGACCGCGCCGCCCGGCAATTCCAGATGGCGCAGAACGAGCGCCGCTTCGCGCACGGCCGAAGGTTCGACGCCAAAGCGGCGGGCGCGCTCGTGAACAGCCAGGTAAGCGAGGAGTGTAAGCCCGGTCTGCACCAGCAGACTCACCGGCAGAGCTGCCGGAGACGCCCAGGCCAGTGCCAGCCCGACAGCCAGCGCCGTGGCTGCCAGCACACTCCAGCGATAGCCCGCCAGCAGCCGCTGCGCCTGCGGCTGCTTCCAGAAATCGCCGGGCACTGTCACGGCAAAGAAAATCTCGGGCCGGCTCACGCGGGGCAACCGCATCCAGTACAGTCCCAGCAACAGAATCACCCCGACGCCCAGAAAGTGCAGTTCTTCAGCGGTCTTCATGGCTACCTGCCCGTAGTTGTTTTCAAAATCCAGTTCGCAATAATCTCCACGACCGACGCATCCACGTGCACAGGCGCGGAACCGGTGAGGGGATCCGCGGCCGCAAAGAAATGGTTGAGCCCCGGCAGCAGCCGTGCCTGCACGTCGCTGCGACCATCGAGCCGCTTGGTCCATAGCGTCAACTCGCTGGCAGGCACCTGGCGGTCGGCTGTGCCCTGGAGCAGGAGCACGGGAAGCTTCAGCCGTGCCAGCTCAGCGGCGGGGTCGTAGCCGCGCAGATCGAGCCAGTAGGAGGCGGGGGTCATTGAGCCGAGGAACCGAATCTGCGCATCCGGCTTGAGCTCGGGGCTTTCGATCTGCGCGACGGCCTGCTCTGCCGCGGCAACTTCCGCCGAGGCCTGGTCGTGCGGCAGAGCCCCCTCGGCCGCCAGCCGACGGACCTGGTCGAGAGCCAGCCGCTCGATGGGAGTCACAGCCCCCGCAAGCAGGATCAGGCCTGCCAGGTGCACCTCGGTGGTGCGCCGGGCGATCCGCGGAGCGAGCGTCGCGCCCAGACTGTGCCCCAGCAGAAAAATCCTCCCTGGGTCCACCTCGCGCCGGCTGGCCAGTAGACGCAGAGCACTGACGGCATCATCCACGGTTTCTTCCTGCACGGTCAGTCGCATGGGATCGGCTGCACTGGCCGCGCCATAGGCCCGCGTGCGCTTGACGTAACGCAGCACAGCGATGCCACGGCTCGCCAGTCCCCAGGCCAGGTCCTTGAAGGGTTTTGCCGCACCCACGGTCTCGTCAGCGTCCTGCGGGCCGGAGCCGTGCACCAGAACGACGGCCGGAAAGGGACCGGAACCGGCCGGCAGTGTCAGCGTTCCCGGCAGCTGCCAGCGATCCGTGACCACATTGACGGCGACCTCGTAAAACGTCTCTGGACGGGCATAGGCGGGAGCTGTCCAGGCGGCAGAAGCTGCCAGAGGACGAAAGAGCAATCCGACGATCTTGCCGTCATGGATGGTGACAAGCGCCTCCAGCCGACCGTGCTCGAATTCGCACTGAACCACCACCTGCACAATTGCCGCTGCCGGCGCGGATTTTTGCTCCACGCCGGCCATGCGAACAAACTTGCCAGAGCTCTTCTCGAGCGCCTCCCAGGCCTGTGCGAGCCGTTGTGGCGGCAGAGCGGCCTGCAGGGATGGATCGAACCGTTCGTAGGCGGCCTGCACGCGTCCGGCGGCCAGATCTTTGATCAACTGCCGGGCCTGCTGCAGTGCCGGTTCTTCCTGCGCCGGGACCTGCACCGAATACAGCAGGGTTAGAGCAAGCAGTCCCAGCGGCACAACCGCATTCATCGTCGGTCTCCTTTCCATAATTTCTTCGCGACCGCCCGGGCCTCCCGCATCACCTGCTCGAGCCCCAGACCGGCTGCGGCCGCGCGCGAGAAGAGACCCTCCAGTTGACGTGAGAACACAACGGCCTGCTCGAGACCGGCTGCAGCCGCGGGGCGGGTGCGCACACGGGCTCCGCGGCCGGGACGCAGTTCGAGCCAGCCCTCGCGAGCCAGTTCCCGGTAGGCCTGCGCAACGGTGTTGTGATGCACGTGCAGGTCGGCGGCGAGCTGGCGGACCGGCGGCAGGCGGTCGCCCGGACGCAGATCGCCCGCGACGAGCCGGGCACGGATCTGGTCGGCAATTTGGAGGTAGGCCGGTTCGGGGAGGCTGAGGTCAATGCGGATGAAGGGGGTCGACATGCTTCGTTTGTACAGTACAACTGTACAAATGTCAAGCCCCCTCCCGCTCTCCGCCCGTTCCGGAATTTGCCTGCTCCTGTGTCCGCGCCGCCGCTTCGGCCAAAAGCGCCGGCAACTGCTGGGTAAAAGGCCCCTGCGCCAGAACGCGGTCGCAGCCAGCCTCTTCAGCCTGTTTGGCCAGCTCGGTCAGTGTGTGGGGCAGATAGCCGACCACGGGAACGGAACAGCCGGACTGCTTGAGCTGGCGAATGGCTTCAAGCGGCCGCTCCCGCGCAGTCAGATCCACGATGATCAATGCTGGAGCCGCTTCTTGCGCCTGGCGGAGCAGCTGCGCGCCGGTGTGAACCACGCGCACTGGAAGACCGACCCGGGCCGCCGCAGCCTGAATTCTGGCCTGAAAGAAGAGATTGTCCACCAGAACGAGCAAATCGTTCACGGTCGTCCTCCCTCGTTCTTCCCCGTGTATCATGGGCACCAGAAACCAGCAAGCCGAGCGTTCCGGAATGTCGCTGCCCGAGGGCGTTGCCGAAGACCGGTTGGTGTGCGGGCTGGCCGCCATCGGAGAGTCGCTGTTCGATGCGGCCGGGCTGGCTGCTCGCGCTGGAGTGGATCCGGACACCGCGCGGAGCTGGCTGGCGACGGTGGCGGAGCAGAACTGGGTCCGGGAGATTTTCCCCGGACGGTATGTTGTGACCTCTTTTGGTCGTCTTCGAGCGGACCGGTCGGGACGACTGTTTCTGCTGGGTCGTGCCGGGTGCCACCTCTGCGAGCAAGCTCGACAGGTGCTTGCGCCGCTGGCGCGTGCAGCCGGCCTCGAGCTCACCGAGGTTGACATTGACGCCGACCGCACACTCCGAGGGCTGTACGATCAGGCGGTACCTGTGGTTTTTGCCGATGGCCGCGAGCTGGCCCGCGGACCTCTCAGCCACCAGCGGGCCCGCCAGGTGGTGCGGCGGGCGAAAAAGTCTAGTCGGCGTGGGGTGATTTTGCTAAACTGGTGCCGCAGGTTCTTCCTGCAGGGTCCGAGCCGGTTCCGGGGTTGATGCGAACTGCATTCGCCGGCCCGCCCCTTAGCTGAAGTTGTACTTCTCGCAGAAGCGATGGCCACGTCCGTGTTCGCTGCCGAAACTGTCTCCCGACGGCAGGCCGTATCGAGTCTGCTGGGGAAGATTGGCGAAACGCCGCTGTTGCGCCTTGCACGCATCGGGGCCGCGTTTCCGCATGTCGAGCTGTATGCAAAGGCGGAATGGTTCAACCCGGGCGGCTCGGTGAAGGACCGGGCCGCACTCGAAATGATTCTCGAGGGCGAACGCAGCAGCCAACTGGTCCCGGGCAAGGTGATCCTGGACGCCACCAGTGGCAACACGGGCATTGCCTACGCGATGATCGCAGCGTGCCGGGGCTACCGGGTAAAGCTGTGCGTGCCGGCCAGCGCCTCGGCCGAGCGGAAAAAGATTTTGCTGGCCTACGGTGCCGAGCTGGTGCTGACGCCCGCCGACGAGGGCTCCGATGGGGCGATTCGCCGGGCGCGCCAGATCTATGCTGCCGACCCGGACCGCTATTTTTACCCCGATCAGTACAGCAACCCGGCCAACTGGCGGGCGCATTACCGGACCACGGCGCGCGAAATCTGGGAACAGACCAGTGGCCGCATCACGCATTTTGTGGCCGGGCTGGGCACCAGCGGAACCTTCGTCGGGACCGGACGGCGCCTGCGCGAGTTGCGGCCGGAGATTCAACTGGTGAGCGTGCAGCCCGATGCGGCCTTCCACGGGCTCGAGGGGCTCAAACATATGCCGACGGCGCTGGTGCCAGCCATTTATGACCCTGGCCTGGCTGACGAGAACATCTGGGTGCGCACCGAGGACGCCTATCAGGCGGTTCGACGTCTGGCGCGGGAGGAGGGGCTGCTGGTGGGTCCCAGTTCAGGAGCCGCGCTGGTTGCCTGCCTGCAGATCGCTGCACGCATCCCGCCCGACCGTCCGGCGGTGATCGTCACGGTATTTCCAGATTCCGGGCAGCGCTACCTGAGCGAGCGTTTCTGGGACGAGGTGTGAGATGCTGCGGTTAAGCGCAGAACTGGCCGCACGGATTCGAGAACATGCCCGGCAGGCTTATCCTGAAGAGTGCTGCGGGGCGCTGCTGGGGCAGGAAGGTCCCGACGGCCGTCAGGTGGTGGCCGTGCTGCCGCTTGAAAATACCCGCACCGATGCCCGGCGGAACCGGTTTCTGGTGGACGCCGCAGGCGTGCTGGCGGCCGAGCGCGAGGCGGCGCGGCGCGGGCTGACGCTGCTCGGGTGGTATCATTCGCACCCGGACGCTCCCGCCCGCCCCAGCGCCTACGACTGCGAACATGCCTGGCCCTGGTACAGCTATGTGATCGTTTCCGTCCAACAGGGCCAGCCGGCTGCGCTGACGAGCTGGCGGTTGCAGGAAGATCGGGCCGCGTTCGTTTCCGAGCCCGTCACGGAAGCGGCAGTGGCGGTCGGCTGAATGGAACCCGGAGGGAGCAACGTTATGGCTGTGCGCATTCTGATTCCGACTCCGCTGCGACCCTACGCCGGGCGTAACGAGGCCGTGGAGCTGGAGGCGGCTACCGTGGGGGAGGCCCTGGCGCGACTGGTCGAACAGTTCGGCGAGCTCCGGCGGCACCTGTATGCCGACAGTGGCCGCCTGCGGAGCTTCGTCAACGTCTACGTCAACGACGAGGATATTCGGTATCTGAAACAGGAACAGACGCCGTTGCGGGACGGCGACGTCATCAGCATTGTGCCGTCCATTGCGGGCGGTCGGGGAGCGTGCCATGACCGAATCGCGTGCCGAGCATCTGACTGAACCTGTGACGCTTTCGCGCGAGGAGATTCTCCGCTACAGCCGCCATCTGATCATGCCCGAGGTGGGGATGGAGGGGCAGTTGCGCCTGAAGCGCGCCCGGGTGCTCTGCGTGGGCTCGGGCGGGCTCGGCGCACCGCTGGCACTCTATCTGGCCGCTGCCGGTGTCGGCCGGCTCGGCCTGGTGGATTTCGATCGCGTGGACTTCACCAATCTCCAGCGGCAGGTCCTCTACGGAACCAGCGATGTGGGCCGGCCCAAGCTGGAGGCGGCGCAGCAGCGTTTGGCAGACCTGAACCCCGAGATCGAAATCGTTCCCTACGAGACCCGGCTCACCAGCGAGAATGCGCTGGACATCCTCGAGCCCTGGGACATCGTGGTGGACGGGACCGATAATTTCCCGACGCGGTATCTGGTGAACGATGCCTGCGTGCTGCTGGGCAAGCCAAATGTCTACGGCTCGATCTTCCGCTTCGAGGGGCAGGTAAGCGTGTTCGGAATGCCGGAGGGACCCTGCTACAGGTGCCTGTACCCGGAGCCGCCGCCGCCAGGTTTGGTGCCTTCCTGCGCCGAAGGGGGCGTGCTGGGCGTGCTGCCTGGCATCATCGGCTCGCTGCAGGCGATGGAAGTGCTCAAGCTCATTTTGGGCATTGGCCAGCCGCTGGTGGGACGCCTGCTGCTGTTCGACGCCCTGGCGATGCGCTTCCGCGAACTGCGCCTGCGCCGAAACCCCGACTGCCCGGTCTGCGGTGAGCGCCCGACGATTCGTCAACTGATTGACTACGAAGAGTTCTGTGGCATCCGGGGCGAGGAAGCACCCGCGCGGGTGACCGATGTTCCCGAAATCGCTCCGCGCGAACTCTACCAGCGTCTGCAGAGCGGCGAAGATATCTTCATTCTCGACGTGCGTGAGCCGCACGAGTATCAGATCTGCAATCTGGGGGGCTACCTGATTCCACTGGGGGAGCTGCCCCGGCGCGTCCACGAGCTCGACAGCGCACGCACGATCGTCGCCCACTGCCGCAGCGGCAAGCGCTCGGCCGAAGCCGTGGACTTTCTGCGTCGGGTGGGCTTCACCCGCGTCTGGAACCTGCGTGGTGGCATCCTGGCGTGGGCCGACGAAGTGGATCCGACAGTGCCAAAGTACTGAGACCCCGTTCAAAGGAGGCAGCATGGCAGCTACTCGCATTACCGTTCGTCCGAACGGTCCCTACCGCATCGAAGGCGATTTCGAGTTGCTCGACGCCCAGGGGCGGCCCTTTGGTCTCGGCGGCCGAACCGCTATTTCGCTGTGCCGCTGCGGGCACTCGCAGAACAAGCCGTTCTGCGACGGTAGCCACGCCAGCGTCGGCTTCCAGAGTGTGGTTGAAGCGCGCGATCTCGACGCACCGAAGGGGTAGCTGTCGAGCTGCTCTGAGTTCGGCCACTCGGCAGCTTTGATCGCCGGGCGACCGCCACTCACACCCGCACGAGCGGCTCGGGTGAATCCTCAGAGCTTCTCCGGCTTTGGCGGGGCTTCGGTGGTCGGCCGGCGCGCCGTGGGTGGCAGCAGGCCGTTCAGACGGAGGTACATCGCCGCCTGGGCGTAATGGTCGGCGAGGTCGTTCGTCAGCGCCAGCAAGGCTTCGGCGCGGCTGCCCGTGCGCCCGCCAAACAGCCGCACCGATTCACCCAGGCGGCTATCCCGCAATCCGGCCAGCGCCTGCTGGCAGAAATGGAACGAGTCCCGCAGGGCCGCGACGAGGCTTTCCTTTGGGCTTCCGGAAGTCAGCCCGGAGGGCATCTGCCCGCTTTGCCCGCCAATCTGGCCGCACAGGAACAGGTTGGAGCGAGCTACGTGCAGCACCAGCTCGCCAAAACTCATCTGCTGCGGCGTGGGGCGAAAGCTGTATTTCTCTGCCGGCATGGCCTCGGCCGCAGCGATCAGGTGTTCGGCCTGCCGGGCGACAATCTGTCGCGCCGCCGTGCTCACCGGGTCTGCATTGGCCGGCCCCTGCGCTTTCATCCCCAGGACCAGGCACAGGCACGCTGCGAAAACGGCTAGAGTCCTTACGGTGCGCATCGCTTCCTCCGCGGCGATTCTACGCGTGGAGCCAGTCAGCCGCAATGCGCAATAAAAAAGCGGGCCCGGAGCCAGAGGCTCCGAGCCCGCCGTCAAGTTCCGTTGGCTCAGGCCCTAGAAGCTGAAGCTGGCGCTGAGCTGAACGATGCGCGGTGCAATCCGCGTGCCGGTAATATGGCCGAAGAGGCTGCTGGCCACGTTGCCGTTGGGATTGGCGAACTGCGCATGGTTCCAGGCGTTGAACAGGTCAATCCGGAGCTGCAGGTTGGTGCTCTCGGTGATGGCCGTGTCCTTCCAGAACGAAATGTCCCAGTTGTTGATGCCCGGGCCGTGGAAGAAGTTCCGGCCGGCGTTGCCCAGCGTTCCGATGGCCTCACGAGTAAACGAGCTCGGATCGAACCACTCGTTGCCGGTTGTATGCCGCGGATCGCCGAGCAGACGCACCGGCGCCACCACCTGCGGCCGGTCCCAGCAGCCGTAGAAGCTGATGACCGGCGTGCACTGGAGCGAGCGGAAGTCGCTCTCGGTGAGCGTGATGGGGAAGCCCGTCTGGAAGGTCGTAATGCCCGAGACCGTCCAGCCACGGGTCAGCCGCGACGGCAGCACATGGAAGCCCCAGTCCGGAATCCGGTACAGATACTGGAGCACCAGCCGGTGCCGCGCGTCGTAGGCCGAATCGCCGTAGCTGCGACGGAAGTCGCCGGGCACGATGGCGCCCTGCGAGTTCTCGAAGCTCGAGCCGAAGTCCAGCGCGTGGCTGTAGGTATAAGCACCGCGGAGGTACAGCCCGTGCCACATCGCCTGCTCGATCGTCAACTGCAGGGCGTTGTAGTTCGAGGTCAGGAAGGTGCCCTGCTGACCGATCGAGCCAAAGATCGAGGCATCGGCGACGGTACCTACGCCAGGAAAGATGAATTCCACGGCGCGGTTCTGCGGGCAGCCCGGTGTGCTCAGACACACCTGCGGGTTGTAGGGGTTCAGTTCGACAACCCCTTCCAGCCGGCGGCCCTGTGAGCCCACGTAGCTGAGCGTGGCGATCGTGCTGTTGCGGATCTGGTACTGCACGGTCAGGTTGTAGTTCATCGCATACTGCACGTTGAAGCGCGGATCCACGACGTTCAGTGAGAAGGGCTCGAAGAAGGTGAAGTCCACGTTGGTGTTGCCGGGCTGCGGCGGAGTGAACGGATACTTGTTGGGAATGGAAGCCTGCGGCCCGCTCGGCGTGCAGTTCGGGATGGGCTGGTTGCCCAGGCCGATGCACCTGATATCGGTGAACGGAGCGGCAAACGATGGGTTGCCACCCACATCCCCAATGCCGAAGTCAATCAACGCGAACGGCGGGGCCAGCAGGTTCTGCAGCGTCAACTCTTCTTCGGAGTTGTCGTAGTAGATGCCCCAGCCGGTGCGGATGCTGAGCTTCGGTCGGGGATTCCAGGCGAAGCCGATCCGTGGTGCGAAGTTGTTCAGCTTCGTGCTGTAACCCGACGAAGTGATGCCGGGATCGCCGGGGAACAGCAGCCCCACCGGGGCCGTCGGGAAGACCCGCGACTGCTGCCCGGGCCGGAAGGCGTTGATGGCCACGCCGTTGTTGTAAAGGTCGGTCAGCGGCGTGTCCACCTGCCAGCCGGCGCCGTAGGTCATCGTCAGCGTCGGCAGAATCTTCCACTGGTCCTGGATGTAGGAGTAGACCTCCCAGGCCCGGGCGTTGATGATGTTTCCGCTGGACTGCCCGTAGCTGTCCGGGAAGCCCAGCAGGAAGTCCAGTCCGGGGTTACCGGTGCTAAATGGTCCACCCCCTCCGAAGCTGAACGTTCCGCTGTTTTCGAAGAAGAACGGATTGAACACGTGGCCACGCAGTACCGTCGTGCCGAACTTGAACGCATGGCGCGGCGTCGTGTAGCTCAGGTTATCGGTGAACTGGCCGGTGTCGTCAATGCGAGGCTGGGGCCCGTTCAGCGTGAACCCGAGCGTAAACAACCCGGTGATGCTGATCACGGGAACGCCGGCCCCCTTGGGGTTCTGCGGGTTGATCTGGAAGCCAAAGTCCGATGGCAGAACCGGATTGACCGGCTCGACAGCGTCGAAATTCAAACGGTTGTAGCCCAGACGCAGTTCGTTCAGCAGGTTTGGCCGGAAGATGTGGTTGTAGCTGAAGGCGAACTGCTTGATCGCCGAGGTATTCCTCTGCGGGAACCCCGGGAGATTGGCTCCGGTAAAGGGTAGCGTGTTGCGGGTGGTGTCGTCTTGCCAGAATACATAGAAAAACAGGTTGTCGTTGGGCGTAACGTTGTAGTCGAATCGGCCGCTGTACTGGTCCGGTTTGCCTGTATTCGAGGTCACGAACTGGAACGTGGGGATGTTGCCGCTGGTCGCATTGGGCAGCGGCACGAACTGGTTCACCAGTTTGACCGAAATGGGGTTGAAATCCTGCGTGGGAATCTGACCGGTGCTGAAGAGTGTGCTGTACGAAGTTCCCGCCGGGCAAGGGTTCCCACCGGCAACCGGGCACGGCGACGCGCTATCACCGAACAGCGGAATGGGCGACTTCGCACCGGCCGGGAAAGAGACCCCTGTGAAATTCCCCTGCCGCTGGGCGGCGCTGAAGACGGGGGTATTGCCCGCTCCGCCCGAACGGCTGCGCGTGCCCTGATAGGAGAAGAAGAAGAACATCTTGTTCTTCCAGATGGGCCCGCCAAACGTGCCGCCGAACTGGTTCTGGTGGAATGGCGGCACGACCTTCGAGAAAAAGTTCCGGGCATTCAGAAAGGTATCGCGGTAGAACTCGAACGCCGTGCCGTGGAAGTTGTTGGTTCCCGATTTGGTCACGGCGATCAGGATGGCGCCGGAGTTCCGCCCGTATTCGGGGTTCAGCGTGTTGGTGACAATCTGCACTTCCTGAACGGCGTCCGGGTTCAGGGCCGTGCCACCGAGAGGTGTGTTCAGCGGCAGGTCGTTGGCGTCAATGCCGTTGACCAGATAATTGTTGAACTGGCTGCGGTTGCCGTTGGTGGCGAAGTTGTTGCCGAAGCGATCCGAAGCCGCCACCACGCCGGGCAGGGACTGCTGGAGCTGGATCCACGTGCGGTTCAGGAGCGGGAAATTCTTCACATCCTCCCCGGCCAGCTGACCGCCCAGCTGCATTGTTGTCGTGTCAATCTGCAGAGGCGGTGCGGTGACCTCGACGGTTTGCGAGACCTGCCCGACCTCCAGCTGCGCACTGACGACGAAGGTCTGAGCGGCGTGCAGCTCGATGCCGGCCTGCGTGAAGGTCTTGAAGCCGCTCTTGCTGATGGTGACGGTATAGGTGCCCGGCAGCAACTGCGGGACGGTAAAGCTGCCGTCGGCAGTGGTGGTGACGGTCACGGAGAATCCCGTTGCTGGATTCTCGATCTTGACGGTGGCATCGGGAATGGCTGCCCCGGTCGGATCCGTTACCGAACCTCGGATGGTTCCGGTGACCTGGGCATGCAGGGCGGGCGCACCAAGAAACAGCACTGCAAACGCAAACGCCCAAATTGCGGACGTACGTAAACGCCGCATGACGCTGCACCTCCTTCCTGTCTCTACTGGAACTGACACAGGGCCCGCCATACCATAAAAGGCGAGCCTTCTGCCCCGTCCCATTGCTACTGCAGCTTTGCGCCCGTGTCAAGCGGGAGAATGCGGGAGAGGAAATCTTCGCTATTTTTTTTGCTTTGTGTTTGCCCCTCTAGCTTCTATAGAACGGTCTCAATGCCGGGCTCGATGGATAGATGCGTCTGCGGCACGCCGTTGATGATGAACGCCTCGCCCTCGGCGGAGCTGAAGCGCAGGTAGCGGCTGATGTGGTAGTCCTCGTCAAAAATGCCCAGCCAGCGTTCGAGCTCTTGCCGGGGCAGTCCCAGCGCCGCCAGCGGCACCGCACGGCCATACTGCCCGGCCAGCTCCAGATACCGGCCGACCAGCTCCTTGAGCGTCACGGTGCCTCCCGGGCCGGGTTTGGCGCGCGCTGGCCGCGGTGTATCATAACCCGGGTGCGCGCTGCAGGAGACGGCAGCGCCAACTGCGTACAGCATCACATCCCACTGCGACAGGGAGGATTTGCATGGCCGTACAGGTGGGGCACCCGGCGCCCGATTTTACCCTCAAAGACCAGGACCAGCGCGACGTACGCCTGAGCGATTTCCGCGGTCAGAACGTCGTGCTGCTTTTTTACCCGCTGGACTGGAGTCCGGTCTGCACCAATGAGCATGCCTGTTTCGTAAACGAGCTCAAGCGCTTCGAGCAACTGAACGCCCGCCTCCTCGGCATCAGCGTGGACAGCGTGTGGTCCCACAAGGCCTGGGCCGAGAAGCTCGGCCTGCGCTACCCGTTGCTGGCCGACTTTCACCCCAAAGGGGCCGTGGCCCGGCAGTTCGGGTTCTATCTCGAGGACAAGGGCATTGCGGCGCGGGCCATCGTCGTGGTGGATCGCGAAGGCCGCGTGGCCTGGGCCAAGCAGTACGAGATTTTGCAGGTGCCTGACGTCGGGGAAGTGGCCGCCGTACTGGAAAAACTTCAGTAAAGCTTCCTGCAACCTGCCCAGGTCAGCAGGGTCAGAACGAAACGCCAAAGGCGCCGAGCAGCAACAGCACGTTCAGAGTCAGGATAACAACCGTCGTCAGCCCGGCCAGGACCGTGGTGAGGGGGCGGTTGACCAGCTGCCCCATCACCTTTCGGCTGGCCGTCAGCCACAGCAGCGGCAGCAGCGCGAACGGCAGGCAAAAGCTCAGGCACACCTGACTGAAGATCAGAATGCGCAGCGGATCGAGCCCCAGCGCGATCACCACCAGCGCCGGAATCATCGTGATCAGACGGCGCAGGAACAGGCTGATCCGCAGGTCGAGAAAGCCCTCCAGAATGACCTGCCCGGCCAGCGTCCCGACTGTCGAAGAGGACAGGCCCGAGCAAAGCAGGGCCACGGCAAACGCATCGGCTGCCAGACGCCCCAGCAGCGGCTGAAGCGTCAGATGGGCCTGCTCGAATGATTCCACCGTGAGGCGGTGTCCGAAGAAGGCCGCGGCTGCCATGATGACCATGGCCGAGTTTACCAGCCAGGCTCCGTTCATCGCGACCAGGACGTCGAGCAGCTCCATCCGTTGCAGCCACAGCCGCGAGCTGTTGTGCCGGCGGGGTAGCACGAGCGCACTGTGCAGGTAGACCACGTGGGGCATGACGGTGGCCCCCAGCATCCCGACCGCAACATAGATGGACGAGGCGTCTACCTGCGGCAGGATCACTCCCCGCACCACGTCCGGCCAGCTCGGCCGCGCCAGCCAGATTTCGACGGCATAGGCCAGGCCGATTAGTCCGACAAAACTCATGATGACCAGCTCGAGCTGTCGGAACCCGTACTGCTCGATGGCCAGGATGGCGAAGACGCACACACCGGTCAGCAGGGCGGCGGAAAACAGGGGCAGGTGGAACAGGAGATAAAAACCCAGGGCCGCGCCCAGAAATTCCGCCAGATCGGTGGCCATCGCTCCCACTTCAGCCGCCACCCACAGCACCAGATTGAGCCGGCGTGAAAAGTGCTGACGGCAGTTCTGCGGTAGCGTCCGTCCGGTGGCGATCCCGAGCTTGGCGGAAAGGTACTGGATGAGGATCGCCATCGCGTTCGACCACAGCAGCACCCAGAGCAACCGGTACCCAAAGCGGCTGCCGGCCTCGATGTTGGTAGCGAAGTTGCCTGGATCCATGTAGGCCACCGAAGCGACAAAAGCCGGGCCGAAGTACCACCAGACGCTGCCCGGTGCAGGCGGCGCAGGACGCGCGGCGGGCTCGGCGATCACGCTACGCTGTGGCGGTTCGGACATGGCGGGTACAACAGGCGTCATTCTAAACGGAGTGCATCGCAGGCTCCAGCTCTGGGGGCCGCCCTGTGTTAGGCTCACCCCGGAGGAAACGATGAGCGAGCAGGAAACCAGACCTCAACTGCAGATCAAAGCTGATGAGCGCGAGATGCTGGGGCAGTACTCCAACCTGGTCTTGATTCACCATACGGCCGAGGAGTTCACGTTGAATTTCATCTACCTGTTTCCCCAGGTGCCGCAGGGCAAGCTGCTGGCCAGTGTGATCATCAGCCCCGCACATGCCAAGCGGCTGCTGCGCGCGCTGGAAGAGAATATCGGCCGTTACGAAGCGCAGTTCGGGCCGATTCCGGAAACGAAGCTGCCGCTGCCGGAATCCGACGTAGGATTCGTCCAGTAGGCGGATTCAACGGGCGCCGGCGCGCACCGCCTGCAGGCGCTGCGCGAGGGCGTGGTGTTGTTCCCAGAGTTCCTGCGGGAGCCGGTCGCCAAACTTGCGGAAGAACTCGGCGATCGAGTCCAGCTCGGCTACCCAGTCGGCGGGATCTATCCGCAGGGCTTCTGCGATGCGTTCGGGCGGCAGCGCCAGACCGTCCAGCGTCAGCGAGCCCGGGGCTGGCACCAGACCGATGGGAGTTTCTGTAGCTGCGGCGGTGCCATCGAGGCGATCGAGGATCCACTTCAGGATGCGCACGTTTTCCCCGAAGCCCGGCCACAAATACCGCCCCTGGCTGTCCTTGCGGAACCAGTTGACACAGAAAATGCGGGGTGGATGACTCAGGCGGCGCCCCATCTGCAGCCAGTGGGCGAAGTAGTCGGCCATGTTGTAGCCGCAGAACGGCAGCATGGCCATCGGGTCGCGGCGCACCACGCCGATCGCGCCCGTGGCGGCCGCAGTGGTTTCCGAGGCCAGTGTGGCGGCGGCATAGACGCCGTGTTCCCAGTCGAAGGTTTCGTAGACCAGAGGGGCGACACGCGCCCGCCGGCCGCCGAAAATAAAGGCCGAAATGGGCACGCCGGTCGGGTGTTCCCAGCGTGGCGACAGCGAAGGCAGTTGCCGTGCAGGCACCGTGTAGCGTGCGTTCGGATGCGCTGCCGGTGCCGTATTTTCCCACGGACGCCCGCGCCAGTCGATCAGCCCTGCCGGAGGCTCCGGCGTCAGGCCCTCCCACCAGGGTTCTTTCTCGGGCGTCAGGGCCACATTGGTGAAGATTGAATTCTGGCGCAGGGCGACCATAATGTTGGGATTGGTCTCCGGGTTGGTTCCCGGCGCCACGCCAAAAAATCCCGCCTCCGGGTTGATCGCGTAGAGATAGCCATCGGGTCCGGGATGCAGCCAGGCAATGTCATCGCCAACCGTCCACACGCGGTAGCCCTGCTCGGCCAGCGCCGAGACCATCATGGCCGTATTCGTTTTCCCGCAGGCACTCGGGAAGGCGGCCGCCATATAGGTAACGCGGCCGCTCGGGTCTTCCAGGCCCAGAATGAGCATGTGCTCAGCCATCCACCCTTGCTGCCGCGCCAGCCAGCTTGCAATGCGCAGCCCGAAGCACTTCTTGCCGAGCAGCGCGTTGCCTCCGTAGCCGGAATTGATGCTCCAGATGAGTCTGTCCTCAGGAAAGTGCAGGATGTACCGCTGGCGAGGGTCCAGCGTGCCCAGCGAGTGCAGCCCGGGAACGAACTCCTCGCCACGCTCCAGGCGTCCGCGGGCGGGCTCGCCCATGCGCGTCATGATGCGCATGCTGGCCACGACGTAGAGGCTGTCGGTGACCTCGATGCCGAGGCGAGAATACGGAGAGTCCACGGGCCCCATCACGTAGGGGACGACGTACATCGTCCGGCCCCGCATCGAACCGCGGAATAACGCCCCGACCCGTTGCCGGGCTTCTGCCGGATCCATCCAGTTGTTCGTCGGGCCAGCGTCGTCGCGGTTGCGCGTGCAGATGAAGGTGACCTTTTCCGTGCGGGCAACATCGTCAGGATGGCTGCGGTGGAGGTAGCAGTGGGGGAAGGTGCGAGGGTTCAGTTCGATCAAACTGCCGTCCTGAACCATTTGTTCGATCAGCGCCTGGTATTCCCGTTCGGAGCCATCGCACCAGACGACACGGTCGGGTTCCGTCAGGCGGGCAACTTCATCAACCCACTTCTCGGCTGCCGTGGACAAAACATCCTCCCTCTTACGCTTTCGCTTACCCGCACATCAGC
>Ga0070739_10001748_pt1 | contig 31352 bp, 27 predicted proteins | sample Coa_R1_7_FD_66445 | JGI IMG/M metagenome (GOLD analysis project Ga0070739, IMG submission 66445) | Surface soil microbial communities from Centralia Pennsylvania, which are recovering from an underground coalmine fire - Coalmine... | ecosystem: Environmental > Terrestrial > Soil > Unclassified ...
TGCAGAAGGCAAGCGCCCAATCCCGATCCTCCGGATGGATATGATCTCTCCAGAAGCCGGGCTCCTTCAACCAGCGCTCCGCCGGGTAGCCGAGAATCCGTTCGGCCTGCTTGCTGACGAATGAGAACTGGAACGTCTCCGCATCGGCCTCCCAGACGATCCCGTCGAGGGAGTTGACCATCTGCTCGTATTGCCGGCGCGACCGATCCAACGCCGCTTCAAACCGTTTCTGCTCGGTCACATCGCGGGTAAAGCAGCGGGTATGGACAAATTTTCCCTCTTCCCACCGGACGTTTGAATCGATCAGAACCTGTTTGATCGAACCATCTTTGCACCGAAGCCGGGCCTCGTAGTTTTGAAGCGTCTCTCCGCGGCGCAAACGGCTGAGGATATCTTCAATGGCATCGCTATCGGCATGAAACTCGGCGATGTGACGGCCGACATACTCTTCCCGTGTGTAGCCGAGGAGATCAAGCTCGGCCCGATTGGCCCTCAGAATGATCCCGTCCGGCCCGACCCAATGCAAAGCCATCGCGGCATTTTCAAAAAAGTCGGCCAATTCCTCCTCGCTCCGGCGAAGCGCCGCATAACTTTCCCGAAGAGCGATCTCATTTTTCTTCCGATCGACGATATCCCTTAGAAGCCGTTCGACCTCTTGGGAGACCCCGTTGCCTGAAAGAAATTCCTCCTGGGGCATATAATAAGGATTCCGGCAGATCAGCCCTCCGGAAATCACCTTCGGGTGGGTTCGAATGACATCGAGGAGGACCTCCGGCTGAAATCGCTGACGATTGTACTGACAGATCCCGATCACCTTGTTGGCCGGGAAAAAATGGTTCAGCTTGGCTTCGTATTCGATGAACTGCTCGACGCCTCGATTGTCAACCGGCGCCCAGGTCATCTCTCCAGTCACCCGTAACGCCGGATAACCGGCTTTTTCGGCGGCTTCGACCTCCCCCTTTAAAAAGGAAATCATCTCCGGATCAAAGTATCCCTTGGCAAGATAGGCCCGCTTGTCTACAATTGATAAAGCGCCCGACCGGATCGACTCTTCGGCATCAATCCCTTCCCGCTTCATCGCATCGATCACCGTGGAGGCGGCATTCTCATCGACAATGTAAATACACTTTTCCCCCCGCTCCAATCCGATTCGGATAAACGAGACAGCGGCGGCGAGTTGCTCCTGAACGGTTTCATAAATGAGGCAAAGATGATCGTGGGGGGAGGCCTGTTCGATGGTTTGGTCCAAGAAGGGATCGCCGTGGTCAGAGTGACTCATTTGTCTCCTCGGGGTGAGGCGCGTTGAGAAAGGGGGGAGGCACCCCTTCTCCGGAGCGCGACTAATCGCGCAGGGAATTTATTTAAAACAACTAAAATATGATCGATTTATTATAGGTAAAAGGACTCTTCCGACGCAAGGGGTCGTCTCTTGAAGCGATCTTCTCATTGGGATTTCGCTCCTCCGGCACCGAAAGAGGGTTATGAAAGGCGGTAGATCGGGCCGAATTTTTCCTTGAGGTACTTGATGAAATAGGTCGGATTCAACGGCTCTCCGGTTACCCGGCGGACCAGGGTGTCGGTCGGATATTGCTTTCCCCACCGGTGGATCTTTTCGTTGAGCCACTTCTTGAGCGGCAGGAGATTCCCCCCGGCAATCTCCCCTTCGAGGCCTGTGATCTCCTTCTTGGCCTGATTCAGGAATTGAATCGCATAGAGGTTCCCAAGCGTATAGGTCGGAAAATAGCCGATCGCCCCACCCGACCAATGGACATCTTGAAGTACGCCGTCGGCATCGTTATCGGGAACGATGCCGAGGTATTGGCGCATCTTTTCGTTCCAGAGGGAGGGAAGCCTTTCAACCGGGAGATTCTCCTCGATCAGGGCCCGCTCGATCTCAAAGCGGATCATGATGTGGAGATTGTAGGTCAATTCATCCGCCTCGACCCGGATCAGCGACGGACGCACCGTATTGACCGCCGCGTAGAAGCTCTCCAGGTCGATCCCCTTCAGCCCTTCCGGGAAGGTTTTCTGAAGGATCGGGTAGAAATGCGTCCAGAACGGCTTCGATCGGCCGATTCCGTTCTCCCAGAGACGGGACTGGCTTTCATGAACCCCCAGCGAGCGCGCGTCACCCAGTGGGGTCCCGTAGAGATCGGGGTTCAGTCCTTGATCGTAGAGAGCGTGGCCCCCTTCATGAATCGAGCTGAAAAGAGAGGAGAGGAGATCATGCTCGTCGACCCGCGTCGTGATCCGGACGTCGGTCGTATGAAAGGAGGTCGTGAACGGATGGGCCGAGAGATCCTGCCGTCCGGTCTCGAAATCAAACCCCATCGCCTGGAGCACCTGCTGGCCGAAGGCCAACTGTTTCTCCGGCGCGTACGAGCGATGAAGAAAATCGTTCTTCGGCTGAACCGGCGCGTGGACGATCTTCTCCAGCAGCGGAACCAGTTCGGCTTTGAGCATGTCGAAGAGCGGAACCAACTGCGTCACCGTCATCCCCGGCTCATAATCGTCGAGCAAGGCGTCGTAGGGGGACTCTTTGTAGCCGATATAGCCGATCTCTTCTTTCTTCAGCGCGACCATCGTCTTCAGATGCGGGGCAAATTGCGAAAAGTCGCTCTTCTTTCGCGCCTCGACCCAAACCTGCTGTGAGATGGACCCCTCTTTTCCATACCGCCGGACAAAATCGGTCGGAAGCTTCGTCGCTTTGTTGTAGTCGCGCCAGACTTCTCTCAGGAGCGCCCGTGAGGGCTCGTCCCATTCTCCGCCGTCGATCTCACCACTTTTTAAATCGACCCACCGAGAGAGGAGTCGTTCCATCTCCGGACCGACGCTCATCTCATGCGCCATTCCTCCCAACGTCGACAACTGCTCCGCCCGCGCTCGTCCCGCCCCGGGCGGCATATAGGTCTCCTGATCCCAATGAAGCAGCGAGATCGCACTCGACAGATGTTGTATCTCTTGAAGGTATTCAATGAGCGGCTTGAGATCTTGAAGAGTCTTCACGGCGCACCTCCGAAAGGTTTGGGGTCATTGTAGCTGAAGATGAAGGAGAAGACAATTCGGTGATGATTGCGGAATGCGGATTTCGAAGTTCAAAAGCGGGCGAGGCGCGCCTCGCCCCTACCGGTCTTATACGTCCGCAGCAAGATATGATGATTGACAAGCCACTCCCGGCGGTTTAGAATTTTTTATTACCCTCAATGAAGGAAGGAGGCCGCCATTAGCGACGCATCGAAATTTTATCAGCCGCAACGTGAAACACCGCAAGAGAAGCGATCTCAAAGTCCGCTGCAGCTCATCGATCGCATCCTTGCAACCACACCCCAAGAGGATCCTCGCTATCCGTTGATGAATGCCCTCCGGGGAAAGATCCTTGAAGGCGATCTGAACATTCAACAGGTCCAGCAGGAAATCAAAAACCTCAACCAGGTGGTGGAGAAAGTCACCGCGCCGGCCAACCGGATCGGCACCCTCTTGGGACTCCCCGCGCCCGACCTCGCCCATATCGTCGTCGGAGGGGCCGACTACTATACCAATATTGATCCGCGCCTCAAACCGGAAGAGTTGCAGATCGGCTCCCAGGTTCTGGTGAACGAAGCGTTTGCCGTTCTCCGATCGATCGGGTATGACCGGAACGGATCGATCCAGAAGGTGACCGATGTTCTCCCCGACGGCCGGCTCCGCGTGGGGCAGGATGTCGGAACGCAGTCGTCTTTCGTGATTCGCGCTTCTCAATTGACCGATGTCCCCCTTAAAACCGGCGACGAGGTCCGGATCGACGCAAGCCATCGGGTCGCCGTTGAAAAAGTCGATGCGGCGCAGCGGCGCGAGTATTTTCTGGAAGAGACGCCGAAAGTGACATGGGAAGAGATCGGCGGTCAGAAAGAGGCGATCGAAGCGATTCGCAACACCTTGGAGCATCCGCTCCTCTATCCCGATCTCTTCAAGAAATACGACTTCTCCCAACCGAAGGGCTTTCTCCTCTACGGCCCTCCGGGCTGCGGGAAGACGCTGATCGGAAAGGCGACCGCGTATAGCCTGGTGCAGAAGCTCAAGGCCCAAGACAATCCGAACGTCGAAGAATTCTTCCTCCATGTGAAGGGACCGGAGATCCTGAACATGTGGTTGGGGGAATCGGAGCGGATGATCCGGGAGATCTTCGCCCGCGCCCGCGAGAAGCGCGGAGCCGGCTATCTCCCCTTCATCTTCATCGACGAGGCCGAGTCGATCCTCGGGACCCGCCGCTCGATGCGCTCTCATAATATTCTCAGCACGCTGGTCCCGATGTTCTGCGCGGAGATGGACGGCATCGAATCGCTCAAGGAGATGGTGATCATTCTCGCTTCGAACCGTCCCGATCTGATCGATCCGGCGGTGCTCCGCCCCGGCCGGATCGATCGTAAGATCAAAATCAATCGCCCCGACCGGCAGGGAGCGGAAGAGATCTTCGGCATCTATTTGACAGCGGGCGTTCCCCTCTCACCGAATTGGGTCGCCTCTCACGGCAACGACCCCGAACAGGCGCGCCAGGCGTTGATTAAAGCAGCCGTTGACGCGATCTTCTCGAAGAGTCCGGCGCAGCAGATTCTGGAACTTCAGCTTCGGAGCAGCCGGCGCGAGATCCTCTATCGCTCGGATCTGATCAGCGGCGCCCTGATCGCCTCAATTGTCCAACGGGCGAAGGAGCGGGCGATCAAGCGAGCGATCACCGGAGGGGAAGATGGGATCGGGCTGGAAGATATCACGCTCGCCGTTGAAACCGAATACCGCGAGGGGGAGATCCTTCCCCCCAACGACATCGTCGAGGACTGGCTGAAGTTGATCGATGCCGATCCGGAAAATGTGGTCGGGCTCTCTCTCTTAGACAAAAAAGAGAAGCCCCGGCCGGAAAAACGAGTCATTTGAGGAACGAGGAAACGTTAATCGTTATTGGTTATTCGTTAAATGTGAAAAACCAAAACGATTACTTCTTTATCTTCTACGAATAACGATGAAGCTCTTTGGAATTGAAACAGAATATGGCATCACGCGGGAAGATCTCGACCAGGTCGATCCGGTCGTCGAGTCGATGGAGTTGGTCCGCGCCTACCTCGACCGGCCCTTTCGTCCCGGCTGGGACTACAGCGGCGAAGATCCCCGGCAGGACGCCCGCGGGTTTCGGGCCGACCGCCTGGCGCAGGATGAAGAGGAGGAGGCCTTCGAGAAGCAAGATCGCCACCGCCCGTTCTCTTTTCATGAGATGAAGAGCGATCTCGCTCTGACCAACGGCGCCCGCTTCTACAATGATCATACCCATCCGGAGTACTCTACTCCGGAGTGTCGATCGCTCAGAGACCTCGTGATCCATGACAAGGCGGGGGAGCGGATCGTCCAAGCGTGCGCCGATCGGCGGAATGCGGTCCTCGGAAAGCCGGTCGTTCAGCTCTACAAAAACAACACCGATTTCTACGGCCACAGCTACGGCTGCCACGACAACTATCTCCTCTCCAGGGCGATCCCGTTCGATCGAATCATCCGCTATCTTACCCCCTTCCTGGTCACCCGGCAGATCTTCGCGGGGGCGGGGAAGGTCGGTGTCGAGTGCTCGGATGCCTATCAGCCCGGCACCTATCAACTCTCGCAGCGGGCCGATTTTATCGAAGTGGAGATGTCGGTCGACACGATGGATCGGCGGCCGATCATCAACACGCGGGACGAGCCGCACGCCGACCGAAACCAATATCGGCGCCTCCATCAGATTTTGGGAGATGCCAATCTCTCGGAGGTCGCCACGGCGCTGAAGGTCGGGACGACCTGGCTGACCCTTCGGCTCATCGAGATCGGCGCGGCGCCGGAAGCCGCGATCCCCGAGCCGGTCGCCGCCGTCCACGCCGTCTCGCTCGACACCACCTGCAAACGGCCGGTACGCCTCATGAACGGGAAGACGATCACCCCGATCGACCATCAGCGGCTCTACCTCGCCGCGGCGCAGAAGGCGTTCGGGCAAGAGGCCGATCCCGATACCCAATGGGTGCTGTCGAAGTGGGAGGAGGTCTTAAATGATCTCGACGTCGATCCGATGATCCTGACGAACCGCCTCGACTGGGTCGCCAAGAAATGGCTGCTCGAAATCTTCATGGAGTCGGAGCGATGCGGCTGGGATGATCCGCGGCTGCGCGGGCTCGATCTCGAATATCACAACCTTGCCCCCGACCGGGGCCTCTTCATCGGCCTGGAGACGGAAGGGAAGATGGAGAGGCTCTCCACCGAACAAGAGATCAAAGAGGCGATGACCACCCCGCCGGCCGACACGCGGGCGGCGATTCGCGGGCTCTGCATCGAAAAGTTTTACGACCAGATTCACCGGATTCAGTGGGAACGGGTCGTCTTTCAAAACGGACTATTTAATAAAACGTTGGAGATGAACACCCTGTTCGATCCGGCCGAGATCGCCGCGCTGCGAGCCCGCATCGGAGCGGCCTCAAGTTTTAAGGAAATTTTTGATTAACAGGCGTTTAACTCCACGGCCGTCATTCCCGCGAAAGCGGGAATCCAGAGGTTTAGTCCGTGCATTCTGGATTCCCGATTAAACATTCGGGAATGACGAAACAAAGGATAAGGAGAAAAGTCATGACCGAATTCATGGAACGGCGCGAACGTCCCGTCGATCCGCTCGAGAAACCGCGGGAGGAGGGAGGACCGAAGCGCCCCGACACCGATGCCAGCAAAAAAAATCTGCTGGAGCGAATGAAAAAGGTCGACCCGAAACAGGCCGAGCGCTATCGACAACGGACGGGAGAATAAATAACGTTAGGCGTGAGGCGTTAGGCGTAAGGGGTAAAGGCAAGAGATTTAAAATCTTTTGACCCTACTCATCACGCCTCACGCCTAACGCTTCACGTCATTTGGAGATTCTATGCATAACGGAGACTTTTGGTCTCTTCTCAAGTCGACCGGCTATCAACTTGGGCCGGGGTCGCTTCCGGAAGGTCGCGGGGCGATCGAGAGCAAAATCGCCCTGACCCAAGGAACAACGATCTTTGGGTTGAAATACAAAGACGGTGTTCTGGTCGCGGGAGATCGCCGGGCGACCGCGGGGACGACGGTGATGTACGACCGGACCGACAAGGTCCTCGAAATCGACCGCCACTCGGTGATGGCGATCGCGGGGGTTCCCGCCACGGCATTCGAGATCGCGCGGGTGATGGAGCATACTTTCAAATATTATCGGCGCAGCCAGCTCCAGGAGTTGAGTCTGGAGGGAAAGGTCCGCGCTCTCTCGAAACTCCTCAAAGAAAATATCCCGATGGCGATTCAGGGAATCGGCGCCGTCGCCCCGATCTACGCCGCCTATGACCTGCCGAGAAAAGAGGGAAAGATTTTCTTCTACGATATTCTCGGCGCCGAATTCGAAGGGGTGGAGTTCGCCACCTCCGGCTCCGGCTCTCCCGCCATTCGTGGTGTGCTCCACTATCAGAACCGTTGGGGTGCGCGGCCGCTCGCCGAGCTCTCCGAAGAGGAGGCGGTCATCCTCACAATGCGGCTCCTGGAAACCGCCGCCGAATTCGATTCCGCGACCGGCGGGAGCAATCGGGAGACGCATCTCTACCCGATCATCAAACTGGTCACCCACGAAGGGGTCAGAGAGATTTCTCAGAAAGCGCTCGAATCGCTCTATGCGCGCAACGTGGTCGGGCGACCCGCCGTGGGAGATCCCGGATTGAACGTCGGATAAATCCGATTTTAAAAGAAGGGAAGAGATAAATGGTTTTTGACGAACCTTACCGATGGGTCGAAGCGGTTCGAAACCGGCGGGATTATCTCGAAGAGCAACTCTCCGCCGGCAGTCCGATCGTCGCCCTTCCGTTTCAAAACGGCCTGATGATGGCGGCGCTCGGCGCCGGAACCCCGAAGCTCTACGAGATCTACGACCAGATCGCGTTCGGGGGGATCGGCCATCCGGCCGATCTGGAGAAGCTGCGGAACGTGGTCCTCGATGCCGCCCATGTCGAAGGATTCAACCGCTCTCCGGTGGACGTGACGGTCCGCCGCCTGATGAAATTTGTCCTCGCGCCGATGGTCAAACAAGCGTTCGAAGAGGTCCTTCACGCGCCCTACATCGCGAAGATTGTGATGGCGGAGATTGGAATTCTCTCCGGCAAGCCGCTCTTTTTTCATCTCAATTATGACGGGGTCTTCGAGGAGGAGGCGCGCGGCGTGGTCCTCGCTCCGACAGCGCTGATGGGAGAGCGGATGAAAACGTTCCGCGATGCGGCCGGTGAGACCGATTCTTGGGGCTTCAAAGAAACCCTCCAGCTCGCGCTGAGGACATGGGCGATTTCGCAACTGCCGACCGATCTGGAGGCGGAAAAAGAAGGCGGCGCCCCGCCGACGCCGAAGGAGCTCGATCCGCTTCTGAAGAGAAGCCTCGAATCGCACACGATTGAAGTCGCCCTTCTCGACCGGACACAGCCGGGAAGCTCCAAATACCGGACGCCGTCTCAGGAAGAGATCGAAAAGGCGTTGAAAGGTTGGTTGAAGTAGATGCTCTCTCGAATCCTCGGCCTTGAAACGGAATATGGTTGCCTCATCAATCAGGAGCGCTCGAATGAGTCGCCCGAGCGAATGGCCTATCGAATCAAAGAGGCGATCTTTAAAAAACAGAAGCTCGGGCTGATCGATCTTCACCACCGGGCGTATGACGAACCCCCCGGCAACGGCGGCTTCCTCCTCAATGGCGGCCGGATCTACATCGACATGGGGCATATCGAGTATGCCACGCCGGAGTGTCTCTCCCTCACCGACCTGGTGTCGTACGACCGGGCCGGAGACCGGATGATTCAGAACACGATCGATGCGTTGGGATGGTCGGATCGGGTCTCGATCATCAAAAACAACATCGATCACGAGACCGGCGCCACCTTTGGGTCGCATGAGAACTATCTGGTCGCGCGCGACTTTCCTTTCTCATACGACGGCCTCAGCCAGTTGATCCCGTTTCTCGTCACGCGGCAAATCTTTACCGGCGCGGGTCGCGTCGGGGCGCACCTTCTCCCGGACGGATGGATCGTATTGGGGGAGATGGAACTGCCGCAGATCGATTTTCAGATCTCGCAGCGGGCCGATCACATCGTCAATGATTTTTATCAGTGGGTTCAGTTCAACCGCGCCATCATCAACACACGCGATGAACCGCTCGCCGATCCGAATCGGTACCGCCGGATTCATCTCCTCCTCGGCGACTCCAACATGCTGGAGTATGCCACCGCGCTGAAGTTCGGCACCACCTCGGTCATGCTGTCGCTGATCGAAGAGGGGGCGGTGCCGGAAGGTCTTGAACTCGCCGACCCGGTTCTCGATTTAAGACAGATTTCGCGCGATCCGGAACGGCGATGGATCGTCACCCTTCAGAACGGAAAGAAGATCTCCGCGATCGAGCTTCAGGCCCTCCTCCAGAGAGAGGCGGAGCGGGCGCTCGTCGGAAAAGACGATCAGACCGATTGGATTATTTCCGAATGGGGAAAAACGCTCGAAACGCTCGCGACCGATCCGGAGCAACTCGTCGGCAAGATCGACTGGATCTCGAAGCGGTGGCTTCTCGAATCGTTCCGGGAATCGGAAGGGGTCGCATGGAACGATCCTTGGATGGAGAGCCTCGATTTGGAGTATCACAACATCAACCCGACCCGAGGACTCGCCATTGCATTGGAGGAGGAAGGAAAAGCGCAGCGCCGGACGACCAACGACGCCATTGATCTTGCGATCGACTCCCCGCCCCGCAACACCCGCGCTTCCGCGCGGGGAGAGTTGATCCGATCGCTTTTACAGAAAGAGATCCCCTACGTGATCAATTGGTCGAGCTTCTACGTCGATGGAAAGAAAAGCCTTTCGATGGAAGATCCTTTTAAAACCTACCTCGCCGAGATCGGCCCCGATTTCTTGGAATAATCCTTTTTACGCGTGACCGGCGCAGAGGCCCAACCGGTCGATCTTGGCCAATAAGAGTTCAAACGAAAAAGGTTTCGGGAGATAATCATTCACCCCGGCCTGAATCGCCTCTTGATGCATGTCCGGCGAATCTCTCGCCGTCATCATCAACACCGGGGTCGTCCGGCCCTGACGCCGCAACTCTCTGCAAAGTTCTAATCCGCTGATTCCGGGAAGATAGACATCGAGAAGAATCACTTCGTACGGGTGCTTCTGCGCAAGCCCGAGGCCGATTTCTCCGCTGAGAGCGATGTCGACCCGGTGCTGCTCTCCCTCCAAGCCTCTTTTCAAAAAACCTAAAATTCGCTCATCATCTTCGACGATCAAAATATTCATACAGATCTCCATCCATTCTAAACGGCCGTACAACCGAACTGCGATCAGACACGAAGAGATCTCCGCAATGATCATGATCTCTTCATGGCGTGATCCGGTCGGGAACTTCGATGGTAAAGGTGGTCCCCATCCCCAGCTTACTTTCTACACGAATCGTCCCTCCCAGAGAGGAGATCATTTTTTTAACAATAGCGAGCCCCAGGCCGGTTCCACCGCTGTAGGAAACACCCGCTTCTTTCAGAATCCCCTGCTCGTACTCCTCGAATATTTTTTCTAAATCCTGCGGCGCGATTCCGATCCCGGTATCCGAAACGGAGAGTTGAATGCCGCGCCGCCTGGAAAGAGGACGAAGATTGATTTGAATTCCCCCATGCCGCGTAAACTTGATGGCATTGCTCAAAAGATTGCTCAGCGCGCTTTTGATCCGGACCGGATCGGTCATCAGCCGGCCAGGACAGGCGGAGTCAATGATCCGCTCAAGATAAAGCTTCTTCTCCTGGAGGAAAGGCTCAAAGGGGATGCAGACCCGTTCGACCAATTCGGACAGATCGGTCGCCACCACCTGCACGGGCATCTTCCCGGAGTCGATCCTTGCCAGATCCAGAATGTTGTCGACGAGGTGAATGATCTCCAAGACATCGATGCTCATCCGGGTCATTACCCGCGCCTGCTCCGGCGTGAGCCCTCCAAAGGTTCCGTTTCTGATCAATTGGATAAAACCGTGGAGACTATTTAAAGGGGTTTTCAACTCATGCGCGATATAGGATAAAAATTGACTTTGAGAGGGAAGGGACGATTCCTCCTCGTACGGTCCGGGCGGGGCGACTTCCCCTTTCTTCCGGGTGAATACTTTCTCTCCGAGGCGTCTCGCTTCTCGCTCCGTCTCTCGGAGGCGAAGCCGAAGCGCTTTCAGCTCATCGAGAAGCTCTTTTTTCGTTTTATGTCGATCATCCATGGAGGATCGGTCCTGTCTGGAAGAGCTGATTTGAGGATCGACCGGATGCATGAAGAGAGTGGACGAGAAGCGTGAAGAAACGATCGGCCTCTCCGCACACCGGCCGTTCTGAATCGACGTCGGCAGAAAGAGAATCGAGGGGAACGCGACCCTCCCACGAAAGATGGAATCACCTCCTTGATGCATGGCGCTAGTAGATGAACCGTGCCCCGACTTTGTAGAGAGAGTCGGAAATCTTCTCAACCCACCGGACCTCCACCAAGGTTGGAATGTTGATTGGAACCGATTCGAGCTTGAAGGCCATTCTGAGGAACTGGTTGACCTCCAATTTCACCTTCGTGACCAGGCAGACCCCTCCGTCGCTGATATTCTTGGCCTTCCCGGTAATGGCCGACCGAGGCGGCTTCTTGGTCTGGAGAGAGGTTCCCTTCCAGAGAATGATTTCCTCGTTGAAGTGGACCCTTTTATTTTCTCTGGGCGGATTGAAGATGGTTTTTTGAGCGATATCGTTCAGCACCAGTGATGTCATTTTTTTCCCCCCCTTTTTTTTCACATTCACGGCTCGTCTATTTTTTGCTTAGGAGTCCAGCTTAACGAAGAAAAATGAAAAATGAATGAGGAAAAAATTAGAAAAGAATTAAAAGAGAGTGCAAAAAGGAAAGAGCCGAATCGGGCATACGGAAGAGTCATTAACCGGTGATTTTGTACCCGATATCCCGAACCGTTTGAATGAGTTTCTTGGAATAGCCTTCGTCCACTTTCTTTCTCAGGTAACGGATGTAGACATCGACCACATTGGTAAGCGTATCGTAATGGTATCCCCACACTTTTTCTAAGATCGAGGTTCGACTCAACACTTTATTCGGATGCGCCATGAGATATTCGAGAAGGGCAAATTCTTTTGCCGTCAGGACAATCAGCTTTCCGGCCCGTCGGACTTCGTGAGAATCTATGTTCAGAACAAGATCGGCCACCTTGAGCTCCCGGGTCTCTTCCCGATAGGGGCCGCGGCGCAGAAGGGCTTTCATCCGGGCCAAAAGCTCCTCGAATGCAAACGGCTTCGTCAAATAATCATCCGCCCCGATCCGAAGCCCCTCGACTTTCTCCTCCAGGGTATCTTTTGCCGTCAACATCAAAATGGGCGCTTCGATTTTCTCTTCTCTTAATATTTGGCAAACCTCCGACCCGCTTTTTTGAGGAAGAACCAGATCAAGAATAATGAGCCGATAAGGAATCGCCCGCGCCATGTCGATCGCCTTCTGGCCATCGTGGGCCACATCGACGCTGTAATGCTCTGCCTCCAGCCCTCTCTTTACGAAGCTGACGATCCGCTCATCATCTTCAACAAGGAGAATCTCCATCTCGACCCTGACCTTTAAGAAAAGATCTCTCGGTTTTATTGACTCACGCGTCGGGCCTCAAGAGCGCCGCTGCGCGTCTCTGATCTTGATCGGCGCACGCTACGCCCGGTGGGCATGTTCAAAAATCGGAAGGTGCACCGTCACGGTCGTGCCGACGTCCATCTGGCTGGCAATGACGATCTTACCATCATGGGCTTCGGCAATCCACTTTGCAATCGGCAAACCGAGTCCGGTTCCTTTGGCGATCGACTTGGTCTTTTCAACCCGATAGAATCGCTCAAAGACGTGCGGAAGCGATTCCTGGGGAATGCCGACTCCGTAATCGACAATGCTCATTTTTCCCCAGCCCTCTTCCCGCTCCCAAACGATTTCCACTCTTCCGCCGACTTTCGAATAGTTGATCGCATTATCAATGATGATGACAAAGAGCTGACGAAGCCGCTGCGGATCGCCACGAAGGACGATCTGCTCCTCCGGCCATCCTTTTAGAGAAAGGGTGACCCCCTTTTTCAAAGCAAGGACCTCCCCCTCATGAAACGCTTCCCTGATGATTTCCTGAAGCGCAATCTCCCGCTTTTCAATCTGAAGATTGCCCGACTCCGAGCGCGCCAGAAACAGAAGATCGCTGACCAGCTTGTTGAGCTGATCGACCAAAAGAATAATATACCCGAGCACCCGTTTATATTCCGAGAGCGGCTTTTCCTTTCCGCGCAGCGTCACCTCGGCCTCACCCCGGATCACCGCCAGCGGGGTTCGAAGCTCATGACTGATATCGGCGAAGAACTGCCCTTTGATGTATCCGAGCTCTTTCAACTTTTGATTGGAGATCTCCAGCGCCCGTCGCGACTCCTCCATCTTGTATCGGGACTCAAATTCCTGATAACGCAGTCGAGAGACAAAATAGGCTCCGGTCAGGGCGATGATCATCGTTGAGATCAGGAAAGCATTGTTGTTGATCAAGATCTCCGGCCGGGTAATATGATCGTAGAGGAAAACAGGAACGATATAAAAACCATAGATGAGAAGACAGATCCATGCGGTATTTCTCACCTCCCAAACAAAGAGCATCGCGATGGCAAGCATCACCAAATTCAGACCTGCATAATAAGGGGATTCATATCCCCCGAGATAACGGACCATCAGGGCGATCGTCCCGCCGATCAAAAGGGTGGCGATCGCTCCGATGAAATTGATATGCCTCTTCCCGAAGGGGGTAAAAGAAAAAAGAAAGAGAAGGAAGGTCAGCACGGATGAAACCAATCGGATCAAAAGAAATGTCTTAAAATAGTCGGAAACCGCAAAGTAATCAAGAATGCTAAAGAGGGGAACCAGCGTGAATCCGAGTGTGCAGCCGATCCGGATACGGAATGTATTGATCTCTTTTACATAGGTATAAAAGGCGGAATGGAGCTGGGGGTCTCTAGTTTTTTCCATAGGAATGGGAGGCGGCTTCCTGCCGCTTGTAAACGGGGGCATCCCGCCCGCTCTCTTTTTTGACACTCAGATAGAGCTGTCCTCCCTCATCGTCGATTTCCACCTCGACATGAGAAGAGGACGGAAGCCCTTCCGCCATCTGGATCATCTCCATCGGGGTTCGATGAAGGACATACCACTCCGCTCCATATTCCATAAAATAGCGCTCCGGATTGGCGGCGTTGAGATTTCCGATGACCAGTTCCCCTCCCTCCGAGAGCAATCGATATAATTTCTGCAAGAGACGCTTTGCGATCGGCATCGGCAGATAATCAAACAAACCGATCGCATAAATTAAATCCTGGCCCTTCAATTGATTCAGCGTGTAGGGGTCGAGAATCAACTGATGGATCGAGCGGGTGAGAAAGAAGACACGGATGCGGCTCTGCGCGGCCTCTTTGATCTCGCTGATCTTCGCGCGACAGTAGTCTAGCGCTTCTTTTTCCGTATCGATCAGCGTGACCCGGCAGGGATCGCTCATCGGGTTCACCTGAATGAACTCCTGAATTTCTTTCGCCGGTCCACAACCGATGCTCATAAAGGAGACCGACTCTTTATGATGTGAAACACGGTCGATCGTTCTTCCAATCCTCTCCAGGATATAGGGGGTCCGTTTCATCACAGATCGGGCCGCCGTCACCTGACAGCAATAGCGATTCACCAGGCGCGCAAAGAGCGATTCCCCCTGATCGTGATCTCCATAGAGCATGTTCATCATTTCATAATCGCCGGGATACCCCAGCGGTTTTGAGTAGGCCCGCTTCACAAAAGGTGAAAGGAGCAGGAATGGATGGAGATGATGTTGGAAGTAATTGCGATGAAGATGATGCTCGTAAGGGGTAAACGCCTTGACGATCTCGTTCATTCTTAAGATAAAGTAATCCAGATACGTCGAGAAGACCCCTTCCGCTAAAGCGAGGGAGTCCGCCTCCAGCTTCAGCCGGCGTGCTTCCTTTTCCGACCGAAAGGCCGATTCCTCCATCTCCAGTTTCTGCTTTATTTCGGAAAGGAAGAGATGCAGATTGGAGACAATCACTTTAAATGAGGGAGAAATTTCATGGAGGACGGCCCTGCTCTCCAGAAAGGAGCCTGAACCTTGGCTCCCCGCTTCTTTCATCTGTCCGGACAGCGTGGTCATTTTGGAGAAGCGATTCTTTTCCATAATCCTCTCCTCAATCTCTCCCCTTGATTCAGTGAAACATGCTGATGTCGTTCAAAATGCCAGCCGAAAAAACGAAAGATCCCTTCCAGGTCTCCAAGAAAACCTTATCGCACAGTTCTGTTCTTGTGAGGGGACTCTGACCGCTCTCCTAATGTTCTTACCGAACTCTAGCACGTTGGAAAGGTTTTTCAGAACCCATCCGACGTTCTTGGAGAATGGCTTTGAGACGATCGGTCCCAATCGACGTGAACGATTCACTGACACAAAGTTAAGAAAAATAAAGCCGGATAGACTCCGTCAGAATAACCGATTTCATCGAGAATGACAATGATTTTGATTGATCGACTCTCCGGGGCGAATACGGACGGAGCTGCAAAAGAGAGTGCGAAAATCTAGAGATGAAATAGAAATAAATGGAGAAAGAATAAATTTTACGATAAAAGGAATAGAAAACATAGACCAGTAAATACAAGGTCGGGATTCTGATGTCGCTACGGTTCCGTTTCACCGTCAACAACATTCCCTCCTACTTGGTCCCTAGAAATATAAGCCCGCAGAAAATGTTTGTCAAGAATGATTCATGTGAACGAGCCTTTTAGTTCATCAGGCGGCGCTTCTTTAAGAAAAAACCGCCACTCAAAGTTTATGCTGGATCACAATCACGTTTCCTTATTAACCACGTCCTCCATCCCTGTGTCCTCCATCCCTGTTGTTTTTTTTCTCTCCAAGTGCTAGGATAAAAAAACTTTTTGACGCGATTTTAAGATGAGATGAAAAAGCGGTTTACTCCAATTTATTTCCTTTCTATTTTAATTCTCTTTTTTTCCTCCCCCGCTCTGTCGCTTGCCGCCACCGATTTGGAAAAAGCAAAATCCCATTTTGAGGAGGGGGTCGATCTAAGCAAGCAGCGCCGGTTCGATGATGCGATTATCGAATTCACGCAGGCCGTTCGACTTAATCTGGAAAACCATAAATATCACCAAGCATTGGTTCTCGGTTATATTCAGACCCGACGAGGACCGCAGGCGATTGCCTTTTACAAAGAGCTTGCCAAAGAAAACCCTCAAAGCGCGCAGGTCCATTATTGGCTTGGACGCCTCTACCTCGAGAGCCAATCTCTCAATGATGCCTTAAAGGAATTTTTGGAGTCGGCGCGGCTCAGTCCCAAGGACGACCATCCTTGGGTCTCGCTCGGGCATGTCTACTATCGGCTCGGAAAACAAAATGAGGCGCTGGATGCCTATCTTCAGGCGAACAAGCTCTCGCCCAAGATCGCCATCGTTCATGCCGGCCTCGGAAATATTTATTACGCCCGAAAGGAATATCCAAAAGCTCAGAAGGAATATGAAGAGGCGTTGAAATTGGACGCCACCCTCACCGACGCGAAATTCAACCTGAGCTTGATCTATGAGAAGACCCAAGAGGTCTCCAAGGCGATTAAGATCTGGAAGTCGCTCCTCGAGGAAGATCCCAATGAATCGAGGGCCAGAGAGAAATTGGCTCGGGCCTACTTTTTGGGGGAACAATATCAGAATGCGGTTGAAGAATATCTGATGCTCTCCCGGGTCAAGCAGAGCTCCCCGGAGGTCTTCTTTGCTCTTGGAGAATCCGAGGTGATGCTGGCCTCTGTCATCAACGACTCGGCCGATCAACAACAGCTCAAAGAAATGGCCATCGAGGCTTTTCAACGGACCATCGAGCTTGATCCCAACAATACTCAAGCGCGCAAATATCTCGATCGGCTTCAATCGAAAAAACCGGCTTCACAAAAGCGCTCCAATTAGATTCGCCTCTGTTCCCTTCGCCTCTTTGCGACTTCCTTAATATTTTTGTGACTTCCTCAACATCCCGGCGAATTGCATGATCTAGACGCCTCTTTTCATCGGACCGAATGCCCTGCAAAATTGACCTTTTCCTGTTCTTGCGGTATGATACAATCACTTTTTTTGAAGAGGGTGGAATCTATTTTATCGAGTGAATGATGGCGCGATTAACCTATAAAAATGCAGGGGTTGACATTGAAGCGGGCGATCTTTTTGTTCAAAAGATTACCTCCATGGTTCACTCGACCTATCGGCCGGAAGTTCTCACCGATCTGGGCGGGTTCTCCGGTCTTTTCGCCCTTCGTTCTAAAAAATTCAAAGAGCCGGTTCTGGTCTCCGGCACCGACGGCGTCGGGACGAAGCTCAAGATCGCCTTTATGACCGACCGGCACGACACGGTCGGGATCGACCTCGTCGCGATGTGTGTCAATGATGTGATTGTGACCGGAGCCGAGCCGCTTTTTTTCCTCGATTACTTCGCCACCGGAAAACTCTTTCCGGAAAAAGCGGTGGAGGTCATGAAGGGAATCGTCGAAGGATGTCGCCAAGCCGGCTGCGCGCTGATCGGCGGGGAGACGGCCGAGATGCCCTCATTTTATCCGGCGGGGGAATATGATCTCGCCGGCTTCGCCGTCGGCGTGGTGGATAAAAAGAAAATCATCGACGGAAAGAAGATCCGGCCGGGAGACCTCTTGATCGGCTTGGCTTCTTCGGGCCTTCACAGCAACGGCTTCTCGCTGGTCCGGAAAATCGTTTTCGAGAAGATGGGACTCACCGTCAAAGATCACTTTCCGGGGCAATCGAAATCGATCGGAGAGATCCTGCTGACCCCCACGGTCATCTACGCAAAAATCTTCTCGAAACTCAAAGAGAAAGTTCAGATCAAGGGAGCGGCCCACATTACCGGAGGAGGCATTACCGAAAATCTCCCTCGCGTCCTTCCGCCCGGTTGTGCGGCCCAAGTGCGGCGCGACCGCTGGGAGGTCCCTTTCATCTTCAAGACCCTTCAAGAGATGGGTGAGGTCGAGACGGAAGAGATGTACACCGACTTCAACATGGGAATTGGGATGATCCTGGTCATCTCCCCGAAAGCGCTCTCTCAAACCCGCTCCCTCCTAAAACGCCTCCGACAGGAAGCCTATCTGATCGGAGAGATCGTCAAGGGAGATGGGACGGTGACCTATGTCTAGCAAAGAGCGCCCCGCCTTAAAAGCTTCCGACGCGGTTCTCCGTTTGGGGGTCCTCGCCTCCGGTCGGGGAAGCAATCTTCAATCAATCCTCGACGCGATTGCGCATGGCGCCCTCTCGGCGCGCGTGGCGGTGGTCATCAGCAACAAGAAAGAGGCGCCGGCGTTGGAGCGGGCGGCGCAATATCAGGTCCCTGCGCTCTTCATTGATCCCGCGCATTATCGAAGTCGAGAAGAGTACGATGGCGCCATTCTTCAGCGGCTCAAAGAGTATGGGGTCGAATTGGTGGTGCTCGCCGGTTACATGCGGCTGGTGACCCGCACGTTGATTGAACCGTATCGGGATCGGATCATCAACATCCATCCCAGCCTTCTCCCCGCCTTTCCGGGAATGCAAGCGCAGCGACAGGCGCTGGAGTATGGCGTTCGGGTGAGCGGTTGCACGATTCATATTGTTGATGAAGAGGTGGACCATGGCCCGATCATCGCCCAGGCGACCGTTCCCGTTTTTGAGGGAGATACCGAAACGGCGCTGTCGGATCGGATCTTAGCCGAGGAGCATCGCCTTCTCCCCCACGTCCTTCAACTCTATGCGGAAGGGAGGCTGAAGGTGGAAGGAAGAAAAGTCCACATTTGCGAAGCGGCCTCCGTGAGGTCACCCCGATGATCTGCCCGAATTGCGGCTGCGAGCAGCGCGACACCGGAAGATGCATCCAGTGCCAGATGACCCTCCCCGGCTTCAAAGAGCTGTCGTCTAAGAACGAGGCTTCCCCCCCTCCCGTCCTTTCTTCCAAAAGAGCCGGGAAGGAAGAGAGCGGGCAGGAAGAGGAGGCCCCTTCCATCACCGAGCGGACCGATAAAAGGAGTCGCAAGCCGAGTCGAAAGGAACCGATTCGGGTGGTGCGGCCGGAGCGGCGCCCGCAATCGGAAGAAGGGGCGCAGAAGGTCCTGATTACCACGACCCAAAAGATTGAAGGCAAAAAGATTAAAAACTACTTCGGCTTGATCAACGCCAACATCATTATCGATCTGGAGGAGCCGCTTGACGCCGCGACCGGAGGCAAAGTCTCCTCATCGAGCGCATCGCATCGGAGCCAGTTGAAGACCGGCGTCCTGCTCGCCCTGCGCGATCTTCGCGGAGAGGCCGCCCTGTACGGGGCGAATGCGGTGGTGGGGGCGTCCTTCAATTTTCATCGCATCGATCCTGGGTCCCTTCTCCTCTCCGCCCTGGGAACCGCCGTATGGATCGAGGAGCCGGGTTAATCTTCCTCGACGCATCCGTGTCATAAAGAGAAAGACGAATGTCCAATTTTATGAATGTCAAAACCGGAACGTGCTCCAATTAGAATACCATGGAGGTATTAATATGACTGGAGAAGAATATCTCGAATTAGGTCTTGCTTACATCCGTGAGAAAAATTGGGAGTCGGCCCTGAGCAACCTGCTTGAGAGCCAAAAGCGTTTTTCAGACCTTCCGGAAGAGAATGTTCCCCCACGTTTGTTCTCAGCGCTCGGCCTTTGCTACGTCATGGCGAAGAACAATATCATGAGCGGTTTAACCTATTGTCAGCGCGCCATTTCACTGGATCAATATGAACCGAGCTTCTATTACAATCTCGGTTTGATATATTTAAAAATGGGAGATAAGAAAAAGGCCATTGCGGCTTTCCGAAGGGGATTGAAGTTGAATCCGGAGCACTCCGGCATCTGGTCCCAGATTTCTCAGATGGGCCTTCGCAAGCCGCCTGTTTTCTCTTTTCTTCCGCGCCAACACTTCCTCAACAAACTTGCCGGCATGTGGCTCATGAAACCGAAGGTGGCCAAACCGGTCTATCGAAGATCCAATTGACAATCGCAATCAAATGCTATAATCTCTTGTCTGCTTTGACCCTCCGTGGGGCTGTAGCTCAGCTGGGAGAGCGCCTGGTTCGCAATCAGGAGGTCCGGGGTTCGATCCCCCGCAGCTCCACCAAAAATCAACAACTTAGAATATCTCACCTGAACGTAAAAATAAACAGTGACCAAGCGGTGACCAGCAGGAAGCTCCTTCTCCTCATTTCCTGGGGTCATCGCCAGAAGACGATTCTGGCTCTCCGCGCCGCCGCCATTTGGAAACCTGTAGCTTTGTGATGTCGGTTAATTTCTCGGCCTGCTCGACGAAAAGTTTCCGATAGGCCGCAGGTATGCACCAGTCTAGGCCCCCCCTCTTTCAAGAGCCGTAAATTTAAAAGTGTTTCATCCGCCATCACTGTCCGGCCTCAGACGGGCATGGGATAACACCGCCACCCCCTCTCTCGGATCGGCCTCTCCGAAGATAAAGTTTTGGTCAGCGACAGTAAAGATCGATCGACACGCCCCCAGGACCTGTTCCACTTTGGTTATAAGGAAACCTTAAACCGGGCCAGTCTTTTTTAATATCTGGGTGGCGGAATGCTGGCGTCGTTCTGGATCATATTAACTGGAGGGGGGAAGATCGACCGGACGTGCGGGACGGCGGGGACCCCGAAGATCGGCTGCAAGGATGCGGCAAGGGACTGAAGGGTCGCATCGGAGACATCGCCGAGAGGAAGGAGATGGATCAATGTATTTGCTTCTCCGGAAATTGCGGCGGCCGCAAAGAGCCGCTCTATGGGGTAAAAAAAACTTTCCTTCAGCGAGGGGGCCAGCTTGAATCCCACGGTCTTGGAAGCTTTGATGGTGATTCACCTCTCCCGTCTTCGGATTTCTCCCCCTCCGAGCCTTCCGCTTCTTCACGCTAAAGACCTCGGAACCGGGACAAGCAAAACGCCCCTCCTTTTTGAGGGTCTTGCCAAGGGCGGAAAAGACCGCCTGCACAACCTCCCCTGCCGCTTTCTTCCTGAAGTCCACGACACTGGTATTCTGATCCAGACTCAAGCTTTCCAATGGTAATTGCCATCAGAAAGAATTTGGAGCCTTTGACGAAATTCAAGTCCTTGTTATACTTAATTTCAATTCTATTTCTTCCATTGCCTTTAATCCCCTGATGGACAAGGCCAAACTGGTTAGGAAAGAGTAGTTCAAACATATCAGTGGGAACCCAATTATGAAACATTGCACAATTTTCCTGTTCACGATCCTGCTATCCGGGTGTGCAGGTCCTTTTTCGCAATTTTATCAAGATCAAACCGGTGGAGTCGACATAACCACATCAACGAGGTTTATTATTTCATCCGATGAACCAAGGTTATTTCGTGGGGATGATCCAGAAAAAGATATCCAGCGTATGTTAGAAGAAGGGTACTGGATGGTCGGCTATTCCTCTTTTTACTATCCAGGGGATGTTGACGCAAGTAAAGCGATAATCCAAGCAAAGCGGGTTCATGCGTCCGTTGTTCTTTTTTCTTCAAAGTTTAAAGACACTGTATACGGCGTTGCACCAATGACCGTTCCGAAAACCGAAACATCTACAACGTCTTTGCAGGGAAGCGCCCAAAGTTACGGGAACTCCTCCGGTTGTGTAGGTATCTATGGCTGTGGGAGTGTTTCTGGAACAACAAATACAGACGTCTATGGGATGGCAACCACTACGAAGAGAAGCCAAGAAACCGTGTATCTTCCATACAAGGCTGACCGCTACGAGTACTTGGCAACATATTGGGTCAAGGTCAAGCCACCTATTTTAGGTGTCATCACACTTGACCTAAGCCCGGAAATTCGCCAAAAGATCGGAAGCAACAAGGGAGTAATAGTATCAGTCATAATGAAGGGATCCCCCGCATTTGTTTCGGATATTTTTAAAGATGATATTCTGAAAAGAATTGGAGAAAGGGAAATCCTAGATACGAAGAATTTCCAAGGCATACTGGAACAGTATGCAGGCAAGAAGGTTGAGATCTTTCTCATACGAGAAGGGAAAGAGATTAGAAAGGAAATTCAGCTCAATGAGAGAACAGAATAGGATTTTGAGTTGAAATCTTTATTCTGTGATTCTTGTTCAGTCGCCGATTCCATCTTAGAACATCTTCGAGGTAAAAAATATTAGCAATGACCACGAAACAGGAGTATCTCGTCAGTGAATTGGGGATTCTGGCGTGGGGAGCATCGGTTCAACGAGCACATCTCTACGCGGCGAACTTGCCTCAAGGGTCCCAAATCTCCATAGAATTTCGTAAACACGTCATCAAGTTCGTTTCGTCAAAGCTGCTACCGCAATACAAGAATCCCGTAAGCGAGCCAGAACACTACAAGAACATCGACCGCCTGATTAAATTCGCGAACGCGGAGGGGATGCGTGTTCTCGGATCAAACGGTTACAAGTACGGCGTCGCCCAAAAGTTTTTGAACCTGACCTTAAAGTATCACTGGTGCTTAGGATTAGCGGAAGAACCCCCTCATTGTCCTGTCGACCGGCGCGTGATCGACAAGACAAATTTTAAAGGGAAAGCCAACTGGACTGAAATCGTCGAGGCGGCGGAATACAAGAAGATAATCTCGGGGGTACATGATCTTGCCAAGAAGGAGGGTCTCTCCATAGCGATGTGGGAGCTAAAATGCTACAGCCGGCGTTAGGCACCAGCACCCATGAACGACGGATATGACTCAAACACTGCGTCAACAAATCGCCGAACTTTGGTGTAGGATTGTCCAGACAGTCCCCGAGCAAGTCTTCGGCTCTATGAGTCAACTGCTCCTTAATCGTCACCCTGGCGACCTCCTAGCCCAGCCCGGATTTGTCGGTCCTCAATTTGAACCAGGTAACCTTGTCTTCCTCGCTATGAATCCAGGTGCCGGGTTCAAGGAAGGGCGTAGTAGTCTCGATCAACAGCGCTATCTTATCCTAGAACGGCTGCGCGACGCCAGCCCTACGGCGCGGCTCTCTGTTTTTGATGAGCTCGTTGCGGATTACCTTACGACCTTTCCTCACCGCAAGTTCTACACAACCTATGTCGCCCCCATTCTTTCTGGAAGTGCCATAACCATTGAAGAGGTCGCCATCCTCAACCTTCTAAATTGGCGTACGGAGAGGGATTTAGATAAGGACCTGCGCCAGAAGCTTTACGAGCTAAGTTGGAATGCTCAAACACGGTTTCAGATCGACCTTCTCCATCCTGGGAAAGTTGTGGTCTTGGGGACCAAGGCGGCATCTAGCTTCCGTCGCCTTTATCTCAATGAGTTTTGTTATGAGGTACCGAGAGTGATAGGAAATAACATTGATGACCGTGGCAAAGCCGCGGTGGAAGAGTGTGTCAGGGTTCTGCGACAATGGAGCCGAACAACACCTTCTAAGGATATTACTGAGTGAGTGCCTAACAGAGCATGCAGACCGACGCGTTCATAGCTGTGCGGCTGACGCATGATCGTTATGAAGAATTTTCTTCGTAATCATAAACTTTTTATGGTTTGTATTTTCGATAACTCGTAGGTGCACTCGTGAACCGTTCCAGATATAATCTGAAAATGTAAAGAGAGCAAGTTCCCATGCGTCTGGGACTGTTCTGTGCTTTTCCACAACTTTCCTGAAAAACCTGTTGATAATCCTATCTGCGCCTTCAACTTTATCCGGCCCCTGTTGACCGAATGGCCTCGCTCACCACATTGCACGTATTTTAGGCATTGTGGTCGAATTATTTCTCCCACAAGATCCAGTATCTGTTCCGGGAAAAAACAAAGAGGGAACCTCTTAAATATTCAACCCATCATCCCTCAACCGGCGACACAGCTCTCCTCTCTTCCAGGAGTGAAATGCTGCGATCTCTTCGGGAAATCCTTTTGCCACACGCGCCAAGTTCTCATCATTCGCCTGCACGATTGCCTCCCATAAATTTTCGGAGAAACCGTCCAACATGCCGAGATGAAACTTCACGCATTCCTTCTCTCCGGAAGTATAGTGGTCGCTGTTCAGGATCTCCTGCACCATATCGAACGGATCATTCTCCATCTCATCGGCTTCCAATATATTCCTCCCTCAGATGGTTTCGGCAAATATGCCAGAAAAAAAGGCAAAAAAAAAGAGGCCCCCCAACCGGGGGGACCCCTTTTCGAGAACAAAAATCTCTTATGACGCCGCCTGAAGTAGGGGAAGATAGCTCGATGCCTTGATATTCTCGCAGGCCACGGCTTCAATCTCCTCTTCCATCATCTCGATCAGCTCCGAAACCACAATCTCCTTCCTCCCATGCAGTTTCAACATGTATCCCTCGATCGCCTCCTCGATGATCTTCCGGCAGAAGGCCTCCACCGTTTTAGCGCTAAATGCCGGCTCGGTGTCGACATAGTGGAAAACCTCCTCATCGGAGAAGATGGCCGGAAAAGATCGCTGATGGGTCTGGGAGAAAAGAAAGGTATGGAGCAGAAACGCCTTCGTATTCTGAATATCCGGAAAACCCGATATGATCTGCGGAGAGATCACATCGAAGACTTTCACATTCTTCGACAACCTATCCAAATGCCGGATTACCGGCGCTCCCGGCTTCTCTCTTCTCAATACTTCCAACATCCTTTGAATCTCCTTGAGATGCTGCGGGAAAAGGGGACGAAGCCGCCCTGCCATCTGCATCCGCACTTCGGCGTTGTCCAGTCCTTCCGACATACAGCCGTACTGGGCATAGAAGAGGTTGAATCCCTTCATGATCGACCGGGTGGTCGCTACCAAGACCCGCCCCATCTTCTCATCCAGATGATCGAACGATTCCAAGATGCGATACCGCTCCGCCTTATCCGTCTCCCCGGTCACCGCATACAGGGCCCCGGTCGTGGCCGCGATACTTTTCTGGGAGAAGCGATAGCGGCAGGAGATCAACACCGGAGATTCATGAACCTTTGCCATCTGTGAGAGCTTCCTTGCGAAATTCTCAAAGCTTGCGCTCCTCGCGATGGTCCGCCGGATGCCACCGACATCCTCCTCCCGGAGGGTCAGCTGTATCTCTTTTTTGGCAAAGATCGACCCCAGCTTCTGTAGAATCCGGTCTGCAAACCGCAAGACCAGCGGAAAATTGACCGACTCGGAGGCCTTGAAGATGATCCCGTATTCGGCCAGGGTCTGCGCCAAATCGACGTTCTCGCTGCCGATATCCGAAATCACATCCGCGAGAGCAAACCGCTCGGACCCCTGCAGATCCTCCAGCACACTCTTGAGCAGATCGAGGACCTCTTTTAAAAAGATCGGGTATGTCGAGAGGATCGACGGCCGAAAATGGAGCAGGCCGTCTTCTTCCGCCGGAAGCTCTGTGACATCGCCCTCTAAAAGGGTCAGCACCTTTGCATACTCCTGGATCTCGCAAGAGAGCCCCAAGGCGTCGATCAGCATCTCCGTGATCAAGGATCGCTTTTTCTCGATCTCCTCATCGAGCCTCTCCCTCTCTCGCAGGGTCTTTCCTTCAGTCTTCCGTTCCTCCAGAAGATCGACCATCTCAAAGAAACGGACCGGAGCAAAATACTGGGCCAAGTCGTCCAGGAGCCGATGCCCCAAGAGACCTTCGTAAGAAAGACCTCGCAAAAGGTAAATGAGATCTTTCTTTTTATGAGACTCAATCGCCAAGTACGGGTAGCACTCCGTCTCCTCGACGATCTGAAACCCCTTATGAACCTTCCGATGGACCACCTCTTCCTTCTGAATCAACGGGATACCGCGAACCTGCGCATAGGCCGCCACGAATTCCAACCGCAGCTTTCGGAATTCCGCTTCCACGGCCTCTCCAACCGTCCACCAGGCGCGCTGGCTGCCTCTGACCTTTCGGACCAGATTCACGAACATCATCAGATTGAGAAACTCTCTGATCTTCTCCAACACCTCGAGATTGGTGACCGCCTCCAGGAGATTCGATTTCAGCTGTTTGGCGTTGATCTGGAAATGGACTTCCTCATCCGCGTTCAGCGCCCGATCGTAGGTCAAGGCGGATGCGATCTCTTTGAGCAGAGGGATGCAGGGGATCAGGCAGCTCATCTCCCGCGATCCGGGATGGACCAGAGGCCGCTCAAGGCCGATGAGATGCTTCACTTTTTCCCCCGCCGGCTGATGAATTCGGGTAAAGCCGACGCCAAGCTTATTCATGACGTCGAGGAGGGTCGGCTCCACGCTGTGACCCTCTTTATCCTTTCCCAACCAGGAGGGGATGTTGAAACGATGCGAGTGGTAAACCGCCATGTAATAGAGTGAGAGAATGGCGCCGGCGCAGTCGGTATAGACCAGTTCCAGAACGTACTTCTCAGGATCCTCTCCTCCTTTCTCTCCTTTCTCTCCTTTCTCTCCGTCTTTGTCCTGTGCGTTTTTTGCCGATTTTTCGATGAGGTTCATCATCAAGAGAATTCCGGTCCGGGAACTTCCGCGATTCAATAGTCTCAGAAGCTGGTTCAATGTGATCCTGTGCTCGGGATCGGAGCGCTCCTGTCCTGCGGCCAGATGCGCCTCCATTTTCAGCGCGATGTCGGGATCGGCATGAAGAAAGGAGCCGATGTTGATCCGATTCGTCGCCAGCAGATAGAGAAAATCGCCGGTGTCATTGTTCGTGGGGGTGGCGGAGAGGCGATAGTCCACCCAGAGAACTCCTCTTCGCCGCAGATAGGCGTAAAGGCGCTCCATCGCATGCGAGATCCCACTCTCGGAGTTCTTCAAGAACGACGATTCATCGGCGACGATCATGAACTGAAACCCTCTTCGGATGAGGATCTCCAGAGGTCGAATAATCTCTTCCTCCTCCTTGAGCCCGAACTCATGGCGGCTGAGAACGACGCAATCGCCGTCTTTGACTGTGAGGGTGGGCAACTTCTTCATCTGGATCTGGTGCAGCGTGTCTTTAGGAACACCGATCTCGACCATGGAGTTGATGACATTCCGGCAGAGGTTGGCCTCGGTAAAATAGAGTGTGAGGAGTTTGATGGGAAGACATTGCCGTTTCGCCCACTTCTGATGAATCAGGTGGGAGAACACCTTCAGGAAGATCGGCGTGGTGTAGGTCTTGCCGGCGCCGACCTGGGCGAAGTTATTCAGCCGGAAGGGATCCTTTCTTTTCTCCGATAGGTGCGCCTGAAAACTCAGATAGGCATAATAAAGCGCTTTCTCCTGCATGGAGGTCGGCGCTCCCGATAACCCCTCTGTGGTCCGCTTGATCGTCTCCCGAAAGGCAAGATAGTCAGGCCGGTAAATCTCAGGGCCTACTCCATCGAGCATCTCCCTTTCGAGCTTCTTGGCTTCCGAGGAGATGAAGTTGGACAACGAAGCCCAGGAGGCGATGGAGGAGAGATACATATTGCCGCACAGGGGCGCGATCTGATCGAATGACTCCAATGCCTCTGCAAGGGCACCGCCGGCCCTGCCGCTGCTCTGCTCCTTTTTCAGACATGCGACGATCCCTCCATTCTGCGCCTCTCCCAGTAGAGATCCGATCTCACTGAAGAGCCGTCCCAGTTTGCTGTTATCCAGGGTGACCGTATGGAGGTACTTGAAGAAGTTGTAGTCACCGGTCAGACGTTCAAAGTCCTCCTTCGTCGCCCGGTCCTTATCATCCGGAGCCTCGTTTTCAAAGGACTGCGTCTTGGCTTCTTGATGATATTCCAGCTCCAGATCCCGTAATCGCTGCAGCAGCCGTCTTACAGAGGAGATCTTCGCTTCGAAGCGCTCTGTAAACTGCTCTCGGAATTTCTGTGTGTACGGAAGCAGGAAGAGCCCCGCTTCGTGGGCGGAAGCCTCGATATAAGCGACTTCTCTCTGCCGGGCGGGCATGAAAAAAGGAAGCCGGATATCCGGCGCGGCCGGTATTCGGATGCGCTGAATCGGGTCCACCGGCTTCCAGAGATTGGATACCTCCTCTTCCACCAATTCCTCGATCTCGTCCGGGCGATTTTCGACTTCCTTGAGTTTTCTCTGAAACCTCTGAAGTTGTTTGATTGCCTTCTGCAATTCTTTGGCTGCGTTCCCGCTCATAAAGATCTCCATCATGGTCTGAAAAAGGAAGAGGCCCAGCCTCCCTCATCGGGAAACCGGGCCTCTTCGATCAATCTCCTTCCCTAAACTTTTAATTCCGCTCTCTTATCAATCAGCGCACCCCTCTTCTCTTTTGCCTGCGTCTGGTCCAATACCCGAACCGCTCCCAGGCTTTCGGATCGATCGGCAGGAGCGTGACGCTCCGCGGCGAAAGACTGACATATGCCACGGAATACTCAATGAAGCCGTATCGAAAGGCCCTCCAGAGAATCTCCACCGCTTCGATCGCAATAAACTGATTGATGAAGAGATCCTGATGCTCGATCGCTTCCGCCAGAGAACAAGAAGGCCCCTGATCCTTCTCCCTGGCTGGGTCTCTGATTTCGGGGTAGAGATCCAAGACCGTCGGGAGCCGCCCGATCACGTCTTGGATCTTCGGTTTCTCTACCTCCCGCACGGTCCCGAAAACCGCCTGCCCCTGGCTTCGGCTATTGCCACAATCCAACCAGTAGGCGCCGGCGGTTCCTCTCCGAAGGATCTCCCCGATTTCGATCCTCGCCTTACCGGTATCGACCGCGCTGATCAAAAGATCCGGAGAACGGTAGCCTCTGAGGGAATATCTTATAGGCGCCGCCTCCCAGGAAAAACCGGTGCACTGGTTGATCCGGGTCACCAACACGGACGCCTTCGGATGGCCGACATCGGCGCGATAGAACATCTGCCTCCCTATATTGGCCTCGCTCACAATATCCGGATCATAGACAGTGACCTTCATCCCCGGATGTCCCAGGGCGATCAGTGCCATATTGAGTTGTACCAGCCGGGTGGCCAAGGCGCTGCCCGTCCCCCCGCAGCCGACCAGATGAATTTCCACCGGCCGCAAATTGTTATCGAAACGGACATAGTGCCGCACTGATCCCTCCGATCATGTTTGAACCCGAGGCGCCGGCTCGTCGAAAAAGTACCCGGCGAGACAGAGCCGCAGCTTGCAATCCAGTTGAGTGAGCGGCCGGTCTTTACCAGCGCGGCCCAAAACCAGCGAGTAATGCGGGAATCCCAGATCGGATTGATCGTCGGTGTGGGAGAAGAACGCGGCCCCGGCTCCATGGCTGTGAAGGTCCAATACAATCACGGTCTCCGGATCTAAATCCGGCCATTGATATTTCACCGACACCGCTGATTGTTCCAGAACCTCCAACATAAGATAGTCCCAGCCGCAGTCTGCACCCCAAGTGATCCAGGCCGCGGTCTCACATCCAGAATCGGCCCATTCGTTAGCCTGTTCGGCAAATCGCTCGATCAACTTCAGTGGAATGCGGCCGCAGCGAAGTTGTGACGATGCTTCAACCTGCCCATACGGTAATTTTCGTCGGCTCTTCCAGAGCGGCCGACAAAAGTGCCCCCAGCCCGCATCCATCTCAATCCATAAGCCATCTTCGGCCATCGCCAGCCGTGTCTCCCCCGCTTTCAAGGCTGGTAACGGCTCAAACACCGGAACCATCATCGTGGGGAGACGCGTTTGAAGAATTTCATCTTTTGCATTCATCCAATCCGATCCTTCGTAGAAGCTGCCGGAGATTGATCCCGGCCGGGTTTAGGAAATGATATGGAAAGCGTTTTCGTTTACCCGAAAGCTGCGCCTCCCAGAGTTGCACGATCGTTCCTTTCTTCAGGAAGTGGTTATCCGGCGCATTCGTATGGGTGAAGGCGCTTGTGTAAAATGCCTCGGCCCATGCCTCCATCTCCTGCGGCCTGCCCCCTCCCGGTATGCGGCTTGAACCCAGACACACTTCATGATTGGTATTCACATTAAGAAAGGGAGGCATCAGTAGCGAAGTTGAAAGGGCGGGACGCAGGGTGGTCTCCGTCACGAAGACATAGAGTCGCCGGGAGAACGCGACCAGGACCAGCGACGGCCATAAAACCACGCCGGACTTCAGCGAAATCTGCCGTCCGAAATAGATGGGCCGCCGAACCTGCGGCCGGAAGAAAACCAGAGGGCCTTCCGATCCCACGCCGTAGGCCAGCAGCATGGGATCGATCCAGCCGATATTTCGGATGAGATCCGGCGCGGTCGCCCTGCAGAGCGATTCGAGATCTTTCATTTCAACGGGACGCCCCTCCCTCAGCCGCGGAATCCCCTTTTCAGATATCTCGATCGGATGGATCTGCCAGTAATGGATCGCCTCGGAAGGCAGGGAATCCCGTCCGGTGTAATAGAGCAGTGCTGCGTTAAGATTGAGTGTCTGTACCATTTTCATTCTCCTCTGGTGACCGCCCATTTCCCTGGGCGAGCGAAGGCCTCGCCAAAGAGCATGCCTTTAAATGCAGTCGATAGCACTCGCCCAGCTGTTTAAGGTCCGTGAGGACCTCGGAAACCTGCTGAACGCTTTTAAGCGGAAAGACCGATTTCGAGCCAAGACAATTCTCATAGTACCCCTGCGCCTCCTGATCGAATGCTTCGACCAAAGGATCGGAGGTGGACCAGAGGAGCGGTGTCAGTAACTCAGGGTAAAAATTATCATCATAATAGTCCCCGGCGGGCGCCTCTTCTCGGATAGGCCGGGTCCACCTGGTACTGATCTCGCGGACCTCCTCCGCCCAGAGATGCCATCGGTATAACCAGGAGTCATCCGGGGGAGGGGGCGGAAGCTCCGGAAAGACCGGCTTGTCTTTCCCTCGGAAAAGAAACCGGTACTCTTGAGGAATCCCATTTTGGAGCCACTGGAGTCTCTCCTGGAAATATTTTTCATCCTCGCTCCCCTTTTCCATTTCATAACGGTCTTGCTCATAGAGATCCAGGCAGCTTTCGATTTGATCATCGTATGTATAATACGGTTTTACCCATGTCAGCGTCTGCAAAGCGGCCACCACCACCGCCTCCAAGCGTAGATCGGCTTTCCCGATCTGAGGAAGAACATCGCAGAAGATCGCGTTGCAGTCGATCGGATGGTCGATCATCATCCCACAATGCAATGATCCAGAGCTTTCTAATTTTCCTATCCCGATCTCATGCCCGCAGTTGCCGAAACTCGCTGAGCAGATCTCGTCGAACATTCCTTTGATCCAACCTGCAAGTTCCACCTGGATCCGATCCGGCCGCGTCTGCTCTCCCCAGGGACCGGGTTTGCCACATCGGGTTTTGCTCAGGGCGCGAGAGATCCATAAGCCCGCGCGGGCGAGCAGGCTGTTGGGAAGGCCCGTAC
>Ga0070739_10001749_pt1 | contig 31351 bp, 24 predicted proteins | sample Coa_R1_7_FD_66445 | JGI IMG/M metagenome (GOLD analysis project Ga0070739, IMG submission 66445) | Surface soil microbial communities from Centralia Pennsylvania, which are recovering from an underground coalmine fire - Coalmine... | ecosystem: Environmental > Terrestrial > Soil > Unclassified ...
GAAAGCGCGCACACTTCCGGCTCGCCGCTGCTCGACCTGCTGCGCCGCTCGCGCGTGCTCGAAGTCTGTCAGGAGCGCGTCGTGGCTCCGTTGTGGGAGTTGCTGGGCCGCCATTTTGCGCAGCGCCGTGGCAGAGAGGACAAGCACGGGCCCGGGCCGTACGGGCGAATCGCCGCCGTGCTCGCCGGAGTTCTGCTGGTGGCCGTCCTCGCCTGGGGCGGCGAGCATGCATTCCGCCTGCTCCGCGGCCTTGGCCGCGCCGATATCGGCCTCACCATGCGGGCCGCGGGCGTCACCTTCCTGCGCGTTGCCGCGGCTCTGGCGATCGCGTCTTTGTGGACCATCCCGGCCGGTGTGGCCATCGGCTTCCATCCGCGGCTGGCGCGCATCGCGCAGCCGCTTTCGCAGATCGCCGCCTCGGTCCCTGCCACCGCGCTGTTTCCGGTGCTCCTGCTCGCCATCGTGAACGCCGGCGGCGGGCTCGGGGTTGGCTCGATCCTGCTGATGCTGCTCGGCACGCAGTGGTACATCCTCTTCAACGTGATCGCCGGGGCAATCGCCATCCCGTCCGATCTCAAGGAGGCCGCCTCGTTGTTCCGGTTCGGCGCGCTGGACCGGTGGCGCACGCTGATTCTTCCGGGCATTTTCCCGTACCTGGTCACCGGCCTGGTGACCGCGTCGGGCGGCGCCTGGAATGCGAGCATCGTGGCCGAATATTTTCACTTCCAGGGCCGTATCCTCTCGACCGTCGGCCTGGGCGCCGTGATCAGCTCCGCGACCGATTCCGGCCGCTTCGATACGCTGCTGCTGGCGACGATCGTGATGGCCGCTCTGGTGGTCGGGGTCAACCGCCTCGTCTGGCGCCCGCTCTACCGCCTCGCGGAAACGCGCTATAAGCTGGAGACCTGATGCCGCCGGCGATCATCTGCCATCGCGGCCTGTGCCGGGCCACGGCCCGCTCGCGCCGCCGCGCCGAAAACACCATCGCCGCATTCGGCGAAGGCATCGCGGCGCTGTGCGAGCTCGGGTTTGCTCCCTCGATCGAGTTCGACGTCCGCCGCTCCGCGGACCGCCGTCTGGTCGTAATCCACGATCCCACCTTGCGGCGTACCGCGGGCGTGCGCGGCCGCGTCAGCCGGCATACCGCCGCGGAGCTGGCCGACTTCGGCATCCCGCTGCTGACCGACGTGCTCGACCGATTCTCCGGCGTGGAGTTCCACGTGGAGATCAAGGAGCCGGGACTTGCGCGCGACGTGAAGAACCTGATCCTCGGCCGCCGGCTGCAGGACCGCACGATCGTCTCCTCGTTCGACTGGGGCGAGCTCGCGCAGCTTGCGCCGGAGGTCCGCTTCGCCCTCACCTCCAGCTTGCCGACGCGCCGCACCGTGCGGCTCGCGGCGGAGATGGGCGCCTGCGCGATCCACCCCGCCCATCGCCGCATCAACCGGGTGCTCGTCGAAGCCGCGCACGCGGCCGGCCTCCGCGTGCACGCCTGGACCGTGAACACTCCGGCCGCCTATCGCCGCCTGGAGCGCCTCGGTGTGGACGCGGTTTTTTCGGATAACCCGCGGCTATTGACAGAGCCTCGGTAGCGCGGGCCCGCGGTCTGGCTAGTTGTCATCCGGCAACACGGTGCCATTTGCGCGAAGCTGATGAACTTGATTGGGTTTGGCGATGATCGCGAATTCCACGTCATCTCCGTTGTGCACCACCACCACCCTGCCATGTTGGGCGGCCATCCGCGTTGAATCGCGGCTCATCGTGCGAGCCCAGGCGCGTGGTCTTCCGGACCTCCGATATTTTAGCGGCGAGGATCTGCCGTTGGAGCTTGGGTTTTCCGCTGGGAGGCTTCGGCATTCCCTCTTCCCACTCGGTCAGAATCTGAATTTTGTCCTGCCACATGTTTGCATGGGGGCGCTCGCACTCGCCCTGGGACAGGTACTCATAATGATCTATGATGCTGACGCTCGCCTCCATGCGGCCGACAATGGCAAGGACCGCATCCACGTACTTATCCCCGTTGCGTAACACCTCACACACCGCCCGCACCTCCAACTGGCGCACCTGTTCCTGCCCGTAAGCGACGCCAGCCGACATGACCGCAATCACAATAAACCAAGCCTTATGCATTAAGTAGCATCGTACACCCGCCCCTACGCAACGGATGCGGGGGAGTCCGAGCGCCTATCGCCGCCGGTAAATCACCGTGTTCCCGACCGTCGCCACCTCGCGATACCCCGCCAGCCACGTGCGCAGGTCGGGGTAGCGTGTGATCGCGAGCTGCGGATTGTACGGTCCCAGGCCGTCGAGCACCCACACCGGCCGCGTTTCCGCCAGCTCCGCGCGGCGCCGCGCCGCCTCCACGGTTTCGACGGGCTCGGAGTGCGTCAGGTGGCGGTCGGCGGGAACGCCGGTCAGCGGCTGCGAATCGAGCCACACGGTCGCCGCCAGCAGACCGCTGTAGGCGTAGATCTCCGGGCGGTAGCCCCACAGGAACAGCGTGTCTCCGGGCCGGGCATGCTCGCGCAGAAACGCGGCGGCGGCGCGGCTTTCGCGGTCCATGGCGATGTCGCGCCAGCCCGCGTCCGTGAGCGCGTGCAGGTAGGAGGGGCCGAAACGCGTAACCGGAATCAGCAGGAGAAGAGCGACGAACTCGCGCACCCGCGGCCGCAGCAGCGTGAAGCCGCGCGCCGCCATCATCACCACCGGCGCCAGCAGCAGAAAATAATACCGCGGAAAGAAGCGCATCCCGAGCGCCACGCCCGCGGCGGCTATCGCCAGCCAGCCGCACCAGCGAACCAGCGCGGCCCGGTTGCCGCACTTCCTGAGGAACCACGCCGCGGCGACGACCGCCGCCGCGTGGAATCCCGCCCAGTTCAGCGTGCGCAGAGCGCCGTTGGCGAGGGGCGAGCGCTCGAACGGGCTGCCGGCATACAGCCGCCCCCAGATCCACACCTCGTTCCAGTATGCGCCCAGCGCGCCCGAAGCGGCCAGCCAGACCGCGCCCGTGCCGCCGGCCGCTGCGAAGCCCGCCGCGATCCACGCGATACCGCCGGGATTCCACAGCACGCAAACAGCCGCCACCAGCAGGCCCTTGGGGCTGATCCAGAACGCCACGGCCGCCAGCGCCCCGCTCCAGAACGGGCGGCGGCGCGCCAGCCAGACGGCCGCCAGGTGCGGCGCCAGCATGAGGAGGTCCGAAGCGACCGGCGTCACAGCGGAAGGGACGTCAAAAATGAGATAGAGCGCGAGCAGAGCGGCGGCCCATCGGCCTTCGCGCTCCGACCACAGCTCCCGCGCAAAACGCCACGCGATCCAGCACGCGAGCAGGCAGTAGAGCGCATCCTCCACGCGCAGCAACCAGCCGAAGCTGGCGCCGCTCAGCAGGTAGAACGCCGGCACGAGCGGCGGTTTGTCGAACCAGATGTCGCGGTAGAGCGCCTTGCCGTGGAGCATCTGGGCGGCTGCGGCGAGCGGCAGCGTGTCGCCTTCCCAGAGGATGCCGTAATGGCATAACCGCGCCGCCACCAGTGCAGCGCCGAGAATTGCGAAGAAGAGCCACGGGGGCATGCCCCGGGGATGCTTTCCGGCGCTCACTTCACCGCGGCCGCGGTCTTGGCCAGAAGGCGCTCCACGACGCGCCGGAAATCCTCGCCGTAGACCGGGTCGGCGAGGGCGAACTCGACAAAGCTCTCGAAATAGCTCGGGAAATTGCCGATATCGTAGCGCTTCTCCTCGGGCGAAAGCTTCACCGCCATGACACGCCGCCCCTCCTCGCAGAGGAGCTGAATGGCGTTGGTGAGCTGGATTTCGCCGCGCGCGTCCGGCTGCACCCGGCGGATCATGTCGAAGATGACGGGCGAGAAGATGTAGCGCCCGGCGATCGCCAGGTTGCTCGGAGCGTCCTCGGGCCGCGGCTTTTCGATCAGGTTGACGATGCGGAAAGCGCCGCCCGCCGCGCCATCGGGCTGCACGATGCCGTAATGCCGCGTCTCTTCCATCGGCACTTCTTCGACCGCGATGACGCAACTGGCGCGCTTTTCCTCGAAGACCTCCGCCATGCGGCTCACAGCGCGCGAGACGGCGTGCAGGCCGAGAATGGAATCGCCCAGCGCCACCAGAAACGGCTCTTCGCCGGCGAAGTTTTCCGCGCACAGCACCGCATCCCCGAGGCCCTTCTGCAGCCGCTGCCGCGTGTAGAAAAAGTTGGCCTTGAGGGCTTCGAAATCCAGTTCGCGAAGCAGGTCTTCCTTGGCCTGCCGGCTCAGCACGCGGAAAAGCTCGGGGTCGTGGTCGAAATGATTCTCGATCGAGGCCTTGTTGCGGCCGGTGACGAACAGAACCTGCTGAATGCCGTTCGACACCAGCTCCTCGACCACGTATTGCACGATGGGCTTGCGTGCGACGGGCAGCATTTCCTTGGGCTGGGACTTGGTGGCCGGCAGAAGCCGCGTGCCATGCCCCGCGACGGGAACCACTGCGCTTTGGATCACGATTTGAATATAGCAGGGCCACAGCCGCTAAAATGGAGTCGCATGCCCAAGCGCATCGCGGTCGTCGAAGACGAGGCCGAACTCGGCTCCCTGATCGAATACAACCTGACCCGCAGCGGTTACCAGGCCCAGGTGATCGGGGGGGCCGGCGGAACACTGAAAATGCTCGAGCAGTACCGGCCCGACCTGATCGTGCTCGATGTGATGCTGCCGGAAACCGACGGCTTCGAGCTGTGCCGCCAGATCCGGCGCTCCGCCACGCTGGGACGCACGCCGGTGCTGTTCCTGACCGCGCGATCGGACGAAGTGGACCGCGTGCTCGGTCTCGAAATCGGCGGCGACGATTACATGACGAAGCCGTTCAGCCCGCGGGAGCTGATCGCGCGCATCAAAGCGCACCTGCGCCGCGAGGAGATGGATTCCGATCTGGGCCTGGTGGAGATCGGCCCGTTCCGCCTGGATCGCACATCGCGCCGCGTTTTCCTCGAGGGCAATGAACTGGAGCTGACCTCGACCGAGTTCAATCTGCTCGAATTCTTTCTGATGCATCCCGGCCGCGCCTACAGCCGCGAACAGCTTCTCGAAGCGGTCTGGGGAGAGCAGCGCTACGTTACGCCCCGCACCGTGGATGTGCATGTCCGCAGGCTGCGCGAGCGCATCGAGCAGCAGCCGGACAACCCGCGCTATTTGACCACGGTGCGGGGGTTCGGCTACCGCTTCGAGGACCAACCGCCGGCTCCGGCCGCGCCGGGCCCCGCTTAATCCCGAATTCACGCGCTCTTAACGGATTCGTAACAGCCCGGGAGCTACCGTATGGACAACGAGGGAAGCTTCCCCGTTGTTGCCGCCATGAAGAAAATCCTGCTTATCGAAGACGACACTGACCTGTTCTCCCTGTTGAAGTACAACCTGGAGAAAGAGGGCTTTTCGCTCACGGGCTTGCAGACGGGCAAGGGCGCTCTGGAGTTCTGCCGCCAGGTGCGGCCGGACCTGGTTCTGCTCGATATCATGCTGCCCGATTCCGACGGCCTCGATATTTGCAAGCGAATCCGCCAGGACCCGGACCTCGCCGCCACGCCGATCATTTTCCTGACGGCGCGGGCGTCGGAAACGGACCGCATCGTGGGGCTCGAACTGGGGGCCAACGATTATGTGGTCAAACCTTTCTTCGTCCGCGAGCTGACCGCGCGCATCAAGCTGCAGTTTCGCAACCAAGGCATGCCCCCGGCGGCGCGGGTGCTCCAGGCGGGCGGCCTCGAGCTCGATCCCTCCAGCCGGCAGGTGCGCATGGAGGGCGCCACGCTGGCGCTCACCGCCACCGAGTTCCGGCTGCTGGAATTTCTGATGCGGCGCCCGGGGGTCGTATTCAGCCGCGAGCAGTTGCTCAATGCGGTCTGGGGACAGGATCGCGCCATTACCGACCGCGCGGTTGACGTCTACGTTCTGCGCCTGCGGCAAAAGATCGAGCGGGACCCGGCCGCGCCCGTGCTGATCCATTCGATTCGCGGCTTCGGCTACACCTTCGAGCCGCGCCGCGCCCTGGCGGGAGTGTAGCCTCCCCATTCAAAGGCGCCTCGCAACGCGCTATCGGGCCGCCAGTTCCTTCCGCTCCGCGAAATACTGCTGCAGCGCCTCCCGCAATGGCGGCATGGGGTCGAGGCCGAGCCGCTCCATCTTCGCGTTGGAAAGCGCCGAATACCGCGGCCGGCGCGCCGTCGTGCGGTATTCCCGCTCATTGGTGGCGAGCAGCACCGGCGAAAGCCCGGCGACCTCGAAGATCAACCTGGCGAATTCGAACCACGAAATCGCCGTCCCGCCGCCGATGTGAAACACCCCGGTCTGCTCGCGGTCGACCAGATCCACCGTGCGGGCGGCCAGCGCCGGCGCAAAGGACGGCGACGCGACGTGGTCCTCGACCACGCGGATGGGCTGGCCGGAGCCGGCCAGCCGCAGCATCAGCTCGACGAAATTGCCGCGCGCCGTCGCCACGCCGCCGGGCCCGAACACGCCCGACGTGCGGACCACCAGCACGCGATCCAGGTACGCCTGCGCGTACAATTCGCCGGCGAGCTTGGAGACCGCGTAGGCGCCGAGCGGATGCGTAGGGGCATCTTCGGCATACGGCTGCCGGGCCTTCCCGTCGAACACGTAATCGGTGGAGAAATGCACCAGTTTGGCATCCACCTGCCGGCACGCCAGCGCGAGATTGCGCACGGCCAGCGCGTTGACGGCGTAGGCCGCCTGCGGCTCCTTTTCCGCGACATCCACCTGGTTGTAAGCGGCGCAGTTGAAGACCACCTGCGGGTCGTAATCGGCCAGCGCCTGCTCGATGGCCGCGGCATCCGTGATATCGGCATGAGCGCGATCCCAGCCGCGCGCCGCCCATCCACGCTTCTGCAATTCGCGCACCAGCTCGACGCCGAGCTGCCCGAACGCCCCGAACACCACCGCTCTCCGATTCATAGGAACACCACAGGATAACGCGAAACTCCCGGCTTATCCCTCCGCGTCTCGGTGTCTCTGCGTCAAAAGGGCGACCCAAGCTGCGCCAGAATTCCCAGAGCCGCCTCCTTGCCTCTCTCCCCGATCTCGCCCGCTGGTCCGACGCATGACGGGCACCCGGCTTCGCACGGGCACGCGGCGATCAACTCCGCCGTCTCGCGCAGCAGGCGGTCGGTCATACGCCATAGCGGGCCGCTCTGTCCGATGCCGCCGGGGTAGGCGTCGTAGAGATACAGGTTCGGCTCGAACGCGGCCAACCCGCCGGCCGCCTGCTCGCTCAGCGCGACCCCGAGGTCGTGCGGGTCGCACATTAGCAGCAGCGCGGCCACGGTGCGCAGGGCATTGCCGAGCCCGGCGATGCCGCTCACGCGCTCGACCGGTGTGAAATCCGCGAGCCGCGCCAGGAATGCCGCCGGGAAGTGCAGCCAGAAGGCGGTCGTGTGCATCTCCTGCTCCGGCATGCTGAGCTTGCCTGCGCCGACGTTCTCATTGGTATAGAACTTGATCTTCTTGAAGCCGACGATCTGCCGGTTGACGCGCACATCGCCGTGTACGCGGCGCGCGCCCGCGAGTTCCGCGGCTTCGGCTTCCTCGAGCGGCTGCACCTGCGTGTAGTCGATCGCGTCCGTGTAGTAATCGCAGTCGACGCGCTTCACGTACGCCTTGCGCTCCTCGTAGTCGAAGCGCTCGACGTGGAACTGCAGGCTCTCGTGAAGATAGATGGCCTTCTCGTGCAACGTGGTCAGGGCGGCCGTGAATGACACCTCGGCGATTACCTTTGCTTCGCCGGTGATATCGACCACCACGAAGTTATCGCTCGAAACGGCGCGCAAACTGGTGGCGTCCGCCGGGTAGCTGTCCTGCGTCCAATGCCACGCGCCGGCCGAGTGGTGCAGGAAGCCGGACTCCTCGAGGAAGCGGCAGAGCTCGGCCGTGGGGACGCGGCCGAACGTTTCGCCGTCGCGAATCGGCAGCTCGAACGCGGCGCATTTCAGGTGAGCGAGCAGGATTTCGAGATTGTCCGCGTTGATGTAAGCATGCTCCGGGGAGCGGCCGAAAAAGTAATCCGGGTGCTCGACGATGTATTGGTCGAGCGGTGCGCTGGAGGCCACCAGCACGGCCGCGCTTGCGCTCTGCCGGCGTCCCGCGCGGCCTGCCCGCTGCCAGGTCGAAGCGATCGTGCCGGGGTAACCGGCCATTACGACCGCATCGAGCGAGCCGATATCGATCCCGAGCTCCAGCGCGTTCGTCGCTACGACCGCGCGCACCTCGCCCGCGCGAAGCTGCCGCTCGATCTCGCGGCGCTCGCGCGGCAGATAGCCGCCGCGGTAGCCGCGCACGGTATCGGAGGGGATCGGGCCGCGGTCGCACGCATCTTTCAGGTACGTCACCAGGATCTCCGTCGCCAGCCGGTTATTCGCGAAGACCAGCGTCTGCAGCCCGTGCTCGAGGAATTTCAGCGCCATGCGGCGGCTTTCGTGGATGTAGCTCCGCCGAATACCGAGCTGCCGGTTCACCACCGGCGGATTGTAAAAGACGAAGAATTTCTCGCCACGCGGAGCGCCGTTGCGGTCGACCACGTCGAACGGCTCGCCGGTGAGCGCTTCGGCCAGCTCGCGAGGGTTCGCGATGGTCGCCGAGCAGCAGATGAATTGCGGCCGGCAGCCGTAGAAATCGCAGATCCGCCGCAGCCGCCGCAGTACGTTGGCGAGATGGCTGCCGTAGACGCCGCGGTAGTAGTGCAGCTCGTCGATCACCACGTATTGCAGGTTTTCGAAATAGCGCGCCCATTTGGTGTGGTGCGGCAGGATGCCGGAGTGCAACATATCCGGGTTGGTCAGCACTACGTTGGCTTTTTGGCGAATCGCCTTGCGCGCGTCCTGCGGAGTGTCGCCGTCATAAGTGAAAGCGCGGATTTCCGAGCCCGCGGCCTCGATCGCGGAGTGCAGTTCATGAAGCTGATCCTCGGCCAGCGCCTTGGTGGGGAACAGGTACATGGCGCGCGCGCCCGGATCGGCGAGCAGCCGGTTGAGGACCGGCAGGTTGTAGCAGAGGGTTTTGCCGCTCGCCGTCGGCGTTACGACCACCACGTGGCCCCCCGCTTCGATTCGCGCGAATGCCTCGGCCTGGTGCGCATAGAGCCGCGCGATCCCGCGGCGGCCGAGCGCCTCGCGCAGCCGCGAATCGAGCGCCGGCGGCAAATCGGCGAATACCGCCTCCTGCGCAGGCTGGCGATGGATGGCCCGTACGGCAGAATCCGGCTCCTGCCGTGCGGCTTCGAACTGATGGACCACGGTATCGAGCGAGCCCCGCGGAGCGAGCGCAAGATCGTGGGAAGATTCCGGCAGACCGAGCGGGAGGTTCATGGCTTCGCCTTTTCTTTGCCAGCGTACCACGGTAGGGCGGCGCATGAACTCGCTGGCGAATGCGAGCCCTAACTTGCCGGCATAACCCGGTCCCCCGGTTTCAGCGGCACGTCGCTCGGCAGAACCACCTGCTCGCCTTCGGCCAGCCCGGAAATCACTTGCACCAGCGTCGGGCTGGTGGCGCCCGTCTTAACGGGGCAGCGCTCGACCACCCCGTCCTTCACGGCGTAGACGAAATCGCCGCCGCCGTCATGCCGCATCGCCTCGCGCGGGATCACCAGCGCGTTCTCGGCCACGGCGGTGCGGATCTCGGCGTCCACGTTGGTGCCGGGAATCAACTCGCGGCCGGGATTGTCGATCGTGCACAGGACTTCCCCGACCTGCCGCGAGCCGAGCGCCTGGATCGAGGATGGCCGGCGCTCGACCGTGCCGTCCCATTGCTTGCCGGGCAATGCCTGCCAGTGGATCGTGACCGGCTCGCCCACCGTAACGCGGCCGAGCTCCGGCTCATCGACGTACACGCGCACGCGCACACGATCCAGCCGGCCCACGTTCGCAGCGAGCGCACCTTCCGTGAGATAGGTCCCCGGCTGCATGGCGAGGCCGTAGACCGTCCCCGCGATCGGGGCGCGAATGACGCCGAGCGCCTCGCGCTTGCGGGCGAGCGCCAGGGCGGATTCGGCATCTCGGAGTCGCGCCTGGGCGGCGCTGAGGTCGGGCTTGGCGACCAGCACGGTCCGGCGCTTCTCCAGGCCTTCGATTTCCAACTCGGCCTGGCGGACACGGTCGCGTGCCGCCTGGACGTCGACGCGCGTTGCCGCGTTCTTTTCCGCCAGCCGGCGGAGCGATTCGTAGTCTTCGTTCGCCTGATGGAGATCGTAGCGGGCGCGTGCCAGCCGGTTTTCAATATCGGCGAGGTCCGCGGGGCGGCCGCCCGCCTCGAGCCCGGAAAGCGCGGCCTGCGCTTCGGCCACTTTGGCCTGCGCCGCTTCGACATCGGCCGCGAGCGCAGGGTCGCTGATGGACGCCAGCATCTGGCCCCGCGCGACCGTCTGCCCGTCCCGCACGCCGACACTACGCACCACGCCGGCGGTCTCGGCGCGCACGGCCTCCCATTCGTAAGGCTCGACCTTGCCGTTGGTGGGGAGCGTGCTGACCAGCGTCTGCCGCCGCACCGCCGCGACCGGAACCCGGGGCGGCTGGTTCTTGCGCAGCAAACCCAGGGTGAGCACGCCGGCCGCCACAATCGGCAGCAGCAAAAGCAACTTTTTCAAACGGATTGGATCTCCAAATACTATCGTGGCACAGGTGGCGAGGGAGACAAGAGGGAAGGGGCAGGGGCAGGGGAGTCAAGAGTCAGAAGGCCGAAGCCAGCGGCTGCGCTGACTCCTGTCTCCTGACTCCTGTCTCCCCAGTTTTCTACACCACCTGATGCAGAGCGGCGGCGAGGTGCTCGCGGGGAAGCAGGGCGGCCGGTTCGATGGTTTCTTGACCGGCGTAAAGCAGATGGATCAGCCGCGCGGCAAGCTCGTGCGGGCAGATGCAGTCCGCCTCATGCACGGGCGCGGGCTCGCGCCGGCCGTTCCAGGCGAAGCTGATCTGCACCGGTTCGCATTCGTCGGACACCCAGACGCCGTCGAACAGGTTCAGGATCACAACGTCTTCATGGCCCTGGATGGCTGCGCGGATGGTCGTTTCGGTCCGGGACAGAAGGACCGCTTCGTAGGTTTGGCCGTTGGAATATCGGATGGTCATAAAGGCGCTCGCTTCGAAAACTCATCTTGCGCCGTTTTGCCGCACGCTGCAAGTCATTGTGGTTCTAGGAACTTGTAGGCTAGGTATGCGGATTATTAACTTTGGTTAGCGGACGTTAGTGCCAGTTGTCCGAACCCCTCCGGTGTTTACCGGCGCAGGATGCCGCCGCCGAGCTGCCGCATCATCTTCCCCCAAAGCGCCTGCGAAAGCTCCTCCTCGTCGTCCGGCGATTCCGGCGCCACCTCGATGTGCAGGCCCGCCATTTCATCCGTGCTCGCCGGTCCCCAGACGACTCGCCGCGGCGGGTGGTTGGGATTGCGCGGGTTGGCCGTCGAGTTGTCGTACACGTACTCCATCTCGATCCGAGTGCCGGCGGGCAGGCGGACCGGCGCGGCGTACGTGTATTGCTGCTGCCAGTCGAAGTTCCACTGCGGAATGTGAAGCAGCATGCGGCGCGTGCCGTCCGGCAGCACCGCGTATCCCGTCATCTCTTTGCACAGGTAGTGCGCATGCGGGCTGATCGCGTACACCAGCACATCGACGGGCACGGTGAAATGGTCGGTCACCTTGTACGCCGCATTGCCCGCCGGAATATCGATGCGATTCGACCCCAGCGGTACATCCATGATGCGGAATTTCGGGCGCTCCGCGGTGAAATACAGCGCGACGCGCGTCCGGTCCCGCTCCGGCTTGCCGCTCGGATGGTAGTGAACTTGTAGTACCAGATCCGCGCGGCCGTGCAGCAGTTCCGGCAGTCGCGCCGGCGCTTGAAACGGCACCGCCCCCGGAGTCCAGCCGCCGAGCCCGCGCGCCGGCAGGAAGCCGGGCGTGCCGAAGCAGGAGTAGCCGTGGCCGCGATCCCGCCGCCGTGCCGTTCCGGTCGTATCCTGAAACAGCAGCGCATGGTGCACGGCCTTCGCGTCGCCCGGCCGGATATCGAGCGCCCGCACCCACCGGTCCTGCGAGCTCGCGGCGGGTAGGACGAAGCACTGATAGAGATCCGGTCCTTCGGCCGGAACGTCGAACGCCGCGGACATCTCGGTTTCGAAGTCCGGCTTGCCGAGCTGCCACCCTTCCGCAAACCGCGGCGCCGGCGGTGTTGCGGCGCGGTCTCCTTCGGGCGCGCCGTCGGCCGCCCATCGCGCCAGCGTCGCGATCTCGGCGCTCGAAAGCCGCCGCTCGTGCTGGAGCCGCGGCGCATCCGGCAGCCAGGGCGGCATGTAGCGCTTCGCCGTGACCGTCGCAATGAGCCCCGCCCGCCGCGCCGCATCCTGGTATGTCAGCAGGCTGAACGGCGCCACGCCTCCCGGGCGGTGGCATGCCGCGCATTGCCGGTAGAGAATCGGCGCCACGTCGCGCGCAAACGTCGGGGGAGGCGGCGCAGCGAAAAACGCGACGAGCAGCGGGCCCAGGGGCATGTTTCTATTGTCGGATAGGCGCCGTGGGATAATTCCCCTTATGAAAGCAGGGGTTTTAGCGGCGTTGGCCGCAGTCGCCGTAGCCGGCGTGATCCTCTGGGCGGCGACGCCTCGCGAAGAGGAACTGCAGCGCCACCGCAACCTCGGCAAAGCGTTCTACGAAAACCCGACCACGCATAACGAAGCCATCGCCGAGTTCAAGAAGGCCCTCGACATGGCGCCGGATTCCGTCACGGAGAAGCTGAACTACGCCCTCGCCCTGTTGCGCGGCGGACGCGCCGCCGAAGCCGTGCCGTTGCTGGAGGAGATCGAGCGCCGCGACCCCAAGCTGCCGCACCCGTGGTTCAATCTCGGCATCTATTACAAGCAGCAGAACGAGCCCGAGAAGTCGCTGGCGCAGTTCCTCGAATTCGTGAAGCTTGTGCCCAATGAGCCCATCGGCCACTACCAGTTGGGCACGCTCTACCGCGCCGATGACAAGCGCGCCCAAGCCGAGGCAGAATTCAAGCGCGCCTCCGAGCTGAACCCGCTCCTCGCCGCCGCGCATTTCCAGCTTTATAACCTCTATCGAACCGGCGGGCGAACGCAGGAAGCCGCGCGCGAGCTGGCCACCTTCCAGGACCTGAAGAAAAAGGCCGAGGGAGCGGCTGTTCCCGAAGACGTCGAGTGGTGCAACTACGCCGAGATCTACGACCCGCCGCGGGTGTCTACGCCCAGCCAGCCCGCCAAACCCACCTACGACGACCGGACCCTCGGCGGGGCAACCGGCCTCCTCGTCATCGACAGCACCGGCACGGGCCAACCCGATCTCCTCACCTGGTCACCCGACGGCGTGAAGCTGTACCGTCACGGCACCGACCTTGCCGCCGATACCGGCCTGCAAAACCTGAAGGGGGTGATCGCTGCCGCCGCCGGTGACTTCGACAACGATGGTCTGATGGACCTCGCCATCCTCACGGAATCCGGCCCGCTCCTCTACCGCAACGTCAAAGGCAAATTCGCTCCCGTCAGCGTCAACCTGCCCAGGCGCCGCTTCGACGCCGCTGTGTGGATGGACTACGACCACGATTACGATCTCGACCTGCTCCTCCTGGGCGAACATCCCGCGCTCCTGCGCAACCAGGGCCCCGGCGGCTTCGAAGACCGCACCGGCGATTTCCCCTTCGTCGCCGGCAAGGTCGCCGCTACGCAGAAGCTGCGTGTCGATCCGGACAGCAAAGCCTTCGACCTCGCCGTCTTCTACGATGGCCGGGCTCAGGTTCTCTACCGCGACCAGATGGGCGGGCACTACACCACCGAGTCCTTCGCCGGCAACGCCCCCGCTCCCTCCGTCACTGCCGACTTCAACAACGATGGCTCTCCCGATACCGCGCTCCTCAAGGACGGCGCGGCCCACGTCCAACTCAGCAACGGCCGCAGCACCACCAGCCACTGGATCCGCGTCCAGCTCGCCGGCATCAAGAGCCTCAAGCTCGCCCAGGACGCCATGGTCGAAATTAAAGCGGGCACGTTGTACCAGCGCCGGATGTACGAAGGCTATCCGCTCCTCTTCGACCTCGGCCCCTACACCGCCGCCGACGTCGTGCGCATCACCTGGCCCAACGGCCTCATTCAGAGCGAAACCAACCAGGCCGCCGATAAAGCCTACCGCTACGAGGAATCGCAGCGGCTCTCCGGCTCCTGCCCGATGATCTGGACGTGGAACGGCCGCGAGTTCCAGTTCATCACCGATGTCCTCGGCGTCGCCCCGCTCGGCGCGAGCGATGGCGAAGGCAGCTACTTCCCCACCAACCACGTCGAGTACGTCTCGATCCCCGCGGCCGCGCTGCACGCGCGCAACGGAAAGTACGAAATCCGCATCACCGAAGAGCTGAGCGAAGTCTCCTACCTCGATCAGATCCAGCTCATCGCCGTCGATCACCCCGCCGGCGAAGAGATTTTCACCAACGAAAAATTCAAGAGCCCGCCGTACCCCGAATTCCGGCTCTACCCGGTCCGCCGCCGCATCTATCCGGCGGCCGCGCGCGATGACCGCGGCCGCGACGTCCTTCCGCTCGTTTTGAAACGCGACGGCCGCTACCCCGACCAGTTCCCCCGCACCGAGCTCGGCGTCGCTGAGCCCCATGCCCTCGAGCTCGATTTCCCCGGCGCTGCGCCTTCCGGTGACGCCGTCCTCCTCCTCAACGGCTGGGTCGATTGGCCCGATGGCAGCACCTTCCGCGCGATCGCGCAGGAGCGCAAAGGCGGCCTCACCATGCCCTATCTGCAGATGCAGGACTCCCGCGGCCAGTGGGTCACGGTGAACCAGGACATGGGCATGCCCGCAGGCAAGCCGAAAACCATCGCTGTCCCGCTGCACTTCCTCTCGGGCTCAAGAAAACTCCGCATCGTGACCGATCTCTGCGTCTACTGGGATGAAATTTTCCTCAGCGAAGGCCAGCCGGCGTTCGACGGCAAGACCGCGCCGCGCGAGCCCTTGACCGCCGATCTCCACTTCCGCGGCTTTTCCGAATCCAAGATCGATCCCGAGCGCAAACAGCCCGACACCTTCTTCTACGGCCGCGTCTCCCCAGTGTCGTTCTGGAATCCCACTCCCGGCATGTACACGCGCTACGGCGACGTGCGCGAGCTCATCACGGATGTCGACGACCGCTTCGTGATTATGGGCTCCGGCGACGAGCTGCGGCTCGAATTCGACGCCTCGGCGCCGCCGCCCGCACCCGGCTGGACGCGCGATTTTCTCCTCAAAGTCGATGGCTGGGCCAAGGACCGCGATCCCAACACCGCGTTCGGAACGTCGGTGCTGCCCCTTCCGTTCCACGCGATGAGCAGCTACCCCTATCCGCCGAACGAGCACTTCCCGGACGATGAGCTCCACCGCCGGCTAATCGAAACATACTATTCCCGTCCCGCGCTCCGTTTGATAAGATCGCTCGACACGGGTAAGTGATGCTCTGGGTGCTCCTGTTGATGCTGGCGAACGCGGCCTATGTGGCCGCGCTGCCTTCGGCCACCATTTTCTACGTTGCCAACGTCCTCCTGCACATCGTGCTGGGCGCGGCGGGTGTGGGCTGGCTGCTCTACCAATTTCGCCGCAGTCCGCGCGCTGTGCCGCTCGCCGTCGCCTTTCTCCTCGGACTCTACCTCATCTTCGCCGGCGCCACCTTCGACCATCGCACCATCCTCTGGGCCCACGTCCTCTTCGCCGTATGCGGCCTGGCTCTTCTCAAACCCCGCTGGACCCCCGCCCTCGCCGCCACTTTCGCTCTCGCCCTCGCGCTGCGCTTCGGCCGTGCTCCCGAGCGCATCCGGAATCCACGCACGGTCGCCGCCACTATGCAGGAAGAAGGCCAAGGCCCGCGCTCCCCCTTCTGGCCGTCCTCCGCCCGCACCAACACCGGCGGGCTGATCCCTTCCGATTTCTTCATGGAATCGAAGCAGTGCGGCGAGTGCCACAAGGATATTTACGAGGAGTGGAAGAGCTCGATGCACCACTTCGCGTCCTTCAACAACCCGTTCTATAAGGCCACCATCCTGCACATGCAGGAGCTCAGCGGTACACAGGGCAGCAAATGGTGCGCCGGCTGCCACGATCACGCCGTCTTCTTCAACGGCCGCTTCGACCGCCCCATGAAAGAGCAGGTGGACACCCCGGAAGCGCAGAACGGCCTCGGCTGCATGTCCTGCCACTCCATGACGCATGTCTACAGCACCATGGGGCAGGGCGATTTCCAGATCACCTATCCGCCCCTGCACGAGCTCGCCAGCAGCAAAAACCCGCTGATTCACAAAGCGGACGCCTTCCTTACATATCTCAATCCCGAGCCGCACCGCCGCACCTTCCTCCAGCCGTTCATGCGCGAGCAGACCTCCGAATACTGCTCGGCGTGCCACAAAGTGCATCTCGACGAGCCCGTGAATCATTACCGCTGGCTGCGCGGCTTCAACGAGTACGACAACTGGCAGGCGAGCGGCATTTCCGGCCAGGGCGCGCGATCTTTCTATTACCCCGCGAAATCCTCCGATTGCGCCGATTGCCACATGCCGCTGCGCGATTCGCGCGATCCCGGCAATCGCAACGGCAAGGTCCACTCCCACCGATTCGCCGCGGCGAACACCGCCGTTGCCGCTGTCAATCACGATGCCGCGCAACTCGCCGAGACCGAGGCGTTTCTCAAGTCCGGTTTCATCACCGTGGACCTCTTCGCCGCCTCGCCGGTGGAAAAGGCGGCCGCCGCGGTCCAGATGAAGCGCCGCGCCGCCGATACGCCCGCGCTCGCCTCCACTTTCGCCGTCGGCGAAGAGGCCGAGCAGAACGGCCCGGTCGTCATCCGCGAGGTCGGGAAGGTCGCGGCGCCGCTCGATGCTTCGGGCGTCGCCTTCCAGCCGGGCTCGACCGTCCGCGTCGATGCCGTGGTCCGCACCCGCAAGATCGGCCACTTCTTCCCCGCCGGCACCATCGACGGCTTCGACGTGTGGCTCGAATTCCAGGCGCGCGACGCCAGCGGCCGCATCCTCGCCTGGAGCGGCCGGGTTGCCGATGACGGCCGCGGCCCGGTCGATAAGGGCGCGCACTTCTATCGCTCCTACCTGATCGATGAAAGGGGCAACCCGATCAACAAGCGGAATGCGTGGCAAGCCCGCAGCGTGCTCTACGTTCATCTGATCCCGCCGGGCGCCGCCGATACGGTCCACTACCTGGTCGATATCCCGCGCGACGCGGCCGGCCCCATCACGCTCGAAGCCAAGCTCAACTACCGCAAGTTCACGGATTATTACACGCGCTTCTCCTTCGGCGCCGTGCCGCAGCCCGGTCCCGCGGGTCTTGCCTACGACAGCCGCGAGTACACCGCCGACCCCGCGAAAGTTCCCGTGCTTCCCATCGTGACCATGGCGACCGCGCGCACCACCGTCGCCCTCGGTGAGCCGCGGTGGCAGCCCGTTGCGCGCAAACAGGACCGCGAGCGCTGGAACGATTGGGGCATCGGCATGCTACTCCAGGGCGATCTCAAAGGCGCGGAGTACGCCTTCGAGCGCGTTACCGAAGCCGAGCCCTCGTACCCCGATGGCTGGGTCAACGTCGCCCGCGCGCTCATCCAGGAAGGCGAAACCGAAGCGGCGCGCCCGTATCTGAAGAAAGCGCTGGCGCTCGCGCCGCACCTCGCGCGCGCCGAATTCTTCCTGGCCATGGTGCAGAAGGCCTGCGGCGACTACAACGGCGCGCTCGAAAGCCTCGCCGACGTCCGCCGCCAGTACCCGCGCGACCGCGTCGTCAGCAACCAGCAGGGGCGCATCCTGTTCCTGGAGCGGCGCTACACCGAGGCCGTCCACGCATTCTTCGATACCCTGGCCGTCGACCCGGAAGACCTCCAGGCGCACTACAACCTGATGCTCTGCTTCCGCGGCCTGGGACAGACCGGCGAAGCCGCGCGCGAGGAGCGCCTCTTCCGCCGCTTCAAAGCCGACGAAGCATCGCAGGCTCTGACCGCGCAGCCGCGCCTCGCGAGCCCCGAGGACAATAATGAACGCCAGCCGATTCACGACCATACTACTGAGCGCCTTTTTAGCGTTGTACGCAGTGAAGGCGCCGGGCGAGTCTCCAGCCCCGGCAATTAAATTCACCGACGTCACCGCCCCCGCCGGCATTCACTTCACCCACAACGCCGGCCGCACCGGCAAGAAGTGGCTGCCCGAAACCATGGGCGCCGGCTGCGCCTTCCTGGATGCCGATGGCGACGGCTGGCTCGACATCCTCCTCATCAACGGCAAGGACCTGATTCCCCACGGCCGCCACACCACCGCCGCTCTCTACCGCAACAACCACGACGGCACTTTTACGGATATTACCCGCGGCTCCGGCCTGGATATCGAGATCTACGGCCTCGGCGTCGCCGTCGGCGATTACGATAACGACGGCCGCGACGATCTCTACATCACCGCGCTCGGCGGCGACCACCTGTTCCACAACGAAGGCGGCGGCCATTTCCGCGATGTCACGCAATCCGCCGGCCTCCACAACTCCGCCTTCGCCGCCAGCGCCGCGTGGCTCGATTACGACCGTGACGGCAAGCTCGACCTCTTTGTCGCCAACTACGTCCAGTGGACGCAGCAGAACGATCAGTGGTGCTCACTCGACGGTTCCTCGAAATCCTACTGCACGCCGGAATCGTACAAGGGCACGTCCTCGAAGCTCTACCGCAACCTCGGAAACGGCAAGTTCGAGGATGTCACCGAGAAGGCCGGCCTCGCCGATCCCGCGAGCAAGTCGCTCGGCGTGGCCGTGCTCGATTACAACAACGACGGCTGGCCCGACCTGTTCGTCGCCAATGACACGCAGCCCAACAAACTCTACCGCAACCTGCAGAACGGCCGTTTCAAAGAGGAGGGCCTGGCCGCGGGCGTGGCGTTCGGCGAGGATGGCGTCGCGCGCGGCGCCATGGGCGTCGATAGCGCCGACTACGACCGCTCCGGCCGCCAGGCGCTGGTCGTCGGCAACTTTTCCAACCAGATGCTCGGGCTGTATCACAACGAAGGCAACGGCCTGTTCGTCGATGAAGCCCCGCGCTCGCCCATCGGCCGCGCCACCTTGCTCAGCCTGACTTTCGGCCTCTTCTTCTTCGACTACGACCTCGACGGCTACCCCGATATCTTCACCGCCAACGGCCACATCGAAGAGGAAATCGGCCGCGTGCAGCCGAAAATCCAGTACGCCGAGCTGCCGCTGCTGTTCCACAACCAGGGCGGCGGGAAATTCGAGCCCGTAGCGGCATTCGCCAAACCCATGGTCGCGCGCGGAGCGGCCTATGGCGACTTCGACCGCGACGGCGACCTCGATATTCTTGTCAGCCAGAACAACGGTCCCGCGGTCCTCTACCGCAACGACGGCGGCAATCGCAACCACTGGCTGCAACTCCGTCTCGCCGGAACGAAGAGCAACCGCGACGGCATCGGCGCCGTGGTGCGGGTCGCGAGCGCCGGCGGCGCGCAGATGCAGACGGTCCACAGCGGCTCCTCCTACTGCTCCGCGAGCGACCTCGCCCTCACCTTCGGCCTCGGCAAGGACACCGCCGCCACAACGGTCGAAATCTTCTGGCCCAGCGGCACGCACCAGAAGCTTGCGAACGTGAAAGCGGACCAGCGCCTCACGGTGACCGAACAGTAGGGGCCGGGCTGGCCCGGCCCGCGGTTCATGGGAGCCGCCTGTTATCATTGGATCGATGCTCACCCGTTACATTCGGGAAGCCATGAAGAGGGCCCGGTACAAGACCCTTGACGATGCGACCTGCTTCGGCGAGATTCCAGGACTGGCCGGGGTATGGGCCAACGAGGCATCCCAGGAGAAGTGCCGCGAAGTGCTCCAGGAGGTCCTGGAGGAGTGGCTCATTTTGAAGATCCGCGACAATGATCCAATTCCGCGCCTGGGGCGGGTTTCCCTGACCATAAAGGCAGCGTGAGCGACACGATTGCCCGCCGCGAGCTGGTTCGGCGGTTTCGCTCCTTGGGCTTCACCGGGCGGTATCCGGTGGCAAACACCAGTTCATGCAGAAAGGGGCGCTGAAGGTCCGGATTCCGAATCCGCACCACGGCGAGGTAATCGGGCACGCGCTCGTGAAGGAGATCTTACGGCAGGCAGGCATCAATCGGTTGGACTGGGATAAAGCATGACCGAAATTCTTTCCCTCTCCGGCATCGCCCAAGGCCGCCTCATCGCCGAAGGCGCCATCTCCTCGGAAGAACTCGTCCGCGCGCACATCGCCCGCATCGAAGCCGTCAACCCCGCGCTCAATGCTGCCGTCGAAGTGCTCGCCGATTCCGCGCTCGCCGCCGCCCGCGAAGCCGATGTCCGCCGCGCCGGCGGCTGGCTCCTCGGACCGCTCGATGGCGTCCCGTTTTCCATCAAGGATTCGATCGAAGTCGCCGGCACAGTCTGCACCGCCGGCACGTGGGGTTACCGCAACGCGCCGCCCTCCACCGAAGACGCGACGCTGGTCGCGCGCCTGCGAGCCGCCGGCGCCATTCCGCTCGCGCGAACCAACCTGCCCGACCTGCTCTTTTCATTCGAAAGCGATAACCTGATCCACGGCCGCACCAACAATCCGTACGATCTCGCGCGCACCTCCGGCGGATCGAGCGGCGGGGAAGCGGCTCTCATCGCGGCGTGCGGCTCCCCGTTCGGCCTCGGCAGCGATGCCGCGGGCTCCGTTCGCGTGCCCGCCCATTTCTGTGGCATCGCCAGCCTGAAACCGACGACGGGCCGCCTCCCTCGCACCGGCCACGTCCCGCCCGCCGGCGGATGGGTCGAAGCCGTCTGGCAGATCGGGCCGATGGCGCGCCGCGTCGAGGATCTCTGCGCCATTCTGCCCCTGCTCGCCGCGCCGGACGGGCGCGATCGCACGGTGCCGCCCGTGCCGCTGGGCGATCCGCGCGCAGTGCGCACCCGCGATCTGCGCATCGCGTTCTTCATTGATAACGGCATCCTGCCGCCCGATGCCGAAACCGCCCGCGTCGTACGTCAGGCCGCGGCGGAGCTTGGCGCGCGCGAGTGCCGCCCGCCGGGCGTCGACCGCAGCTACGAGCTCGAGATGCGCTATCTCGCGCCCGATGGCGGCGCCGGGTTGCGCGGCTTCCTGCGAGCCATCGGCAGCGACCGGACCCATCCGCTACTCGAAGGCTGGCTGCGCAAGCACGATCCCTTTCGCACTTCGATCGAGGGCTTCGCCGCCTGTTGGGCCGAGCTCGATGAATTCCGCGCCGGCATGCACCGCTTCCTCGGCGACTGGGACGCCGTGCTCTCCCCGGCGGCCGCCTTTCCCGCCGTTCCCCATGGCGAATCCATCCGCGACGATGTCTTCCCCGGATTCGCCTACACCATGACGTACAACTTGACCGGCTGGCCCGCTGCCGTCGTGCGCTGCGGCGCGACCGCGGACGGTCTCCCCATCGGGGTGCAAATCGCCGCCGCGCCCTGGCGAGAAGACGTGGCCCTCGCCCTCGCGCTGCGGCTCGAAGAAGCCTTCGGGGGCTGGCTCCCACCCGCTTGACCATTCGGAACTGAGCCTTTACGCACAGGACAGCGGCTCCTTTCATTCACTGGCGTGATAGCTGCTGGAAGCATGGAGGGAGGTCCCACTGACCCATGCAACGCACTTTTCAAGCTTTCTTCCTGGCCGCGGCGATCGGCACGGCGGCGTTCGCGCAGACTTCTACCGCGACGGCCGATCCTGCAACCCTGGCCCAGCGGAAGGTGAGCCGGCTGGCGGCGCAACTCAACCTGACCGAGGCTCAGAAGTCCCAGGCCACCACCATCTTCACCAACGCGTTCACCGCCGCTCAACCCATACACAGCAGCTTGCAGGCGAACCGCGCCGCGATGGAAAACGCCATCCAGAAGAACGACACTGCGACCATTGACCAGCTCTCTAATCAGTCCGGCCCGCTCGCGGCACAACTGATGGACATCAACGCCAAGGCGAACGCGGCGTTCTACAACATCCTGACGCCCGCGCAGCAAGCCACATACAACTCGATGCCGCACGGCTGGGGCGAGGGCGGCGGACCACGCGGAAGGATGCGCGGGCCAACGGGCGAATAAGCCTGCGGGACCCGGGTGGGGACTGCCGGGTGAGTACTACAACATCTTGACTTGCCGCAGCCGTTCCCATTATCTTGAGCGTTTCTGCGGGTTACTTTCACATCATGAAACGCTCTATCCTACTTGCCGCGGCGGCCGGCGCGCTGGCCGCCGCGAGTTTTGCCTACGCCCAGTCCACGCCGTCTCTGCGCGACATCCACAAGGTCTATATCGAGAAGATGCCGAACGACCTCGATCAGTATCTTCGGGCCGAGATCTCCAAGCAATTCAAGGGCAGTCTGATCGTCGTGCTCGACAAAAATGACGCCGACGCGATCCTGACCGGAGTGGACGAGGAAAAGAAGGGTACCGGCGCGGAAATTACCGGCCGCTATCTGGGCCTGCACGACAACGCTACCGGCACCGTCTCCATGGTGGATAAATCCGGCAAGACGATCCTCTGGACGGACGAAGCCGGGGACCGCAGCCTGCTGTTCGGCGCCATGAAGCGCGGCGGCGAACGGAAAGTCGCCGACCGGCTGATCTCGAAGCTCAAGAAGGCCATGGGTCGGTAATTGCCGGCGGGCGCTCAGGCTGTCCGATCCGGCCTCCGGAGAGTAAGTGCCGCCGCATTTTCGCGCAGCACCCGCTCCATAGTAGCCGCATCCGGCTCGGTATTCCAGTTATCCCGCTCGTGAGTGCCTCCCAGCAGGATACCGTCCTGCCGCGGAAACATGTAGATATCGCCGGGTCCGATCGTCATGTAATTCACCTCCGGCTGCGGCAGCAGGAATGTGAGCTGGCCGCGGATCGGCGTTAACTCCCGATCTCCGAATAGCGCGCGCGAGCCCAGGCCCGTGCAGTTGAATACGAGCGCTTCCGGCAGCGCCGCCAGGTCGCGTACGCTCGCGAAATCCCGCACCATGATGCGCGCGCCCGCCAGTTCGACATCCCGCAGCAGCGCGTTGAGATAGATCGAAGGCTCGATGAGCATGCTGTAGCGGCGATGCGCGAACGGCGCCGGGAACGGATTCTCGCGCGCCGTCAACTGCCGGGCATCCGGATACAGCGGCTCGATGGCGCTGTAAGGACTCTCCGGCCCGGGCGGCTGGTGCGGCCCGCTGTTCGAGAGCGAATAGACCGGCATCCAGCGCACACCGTACTGTGCGCCCGCCATCGACTGATAGCGGCGGAAGGCGAATCGCGCGGCGGCGGTGAACTGGCTGCGGAACTCCGGCGTGGTCCGTTCCTCATCGAACACCGTCACGGGGGACCACAACCCTCCCGCGATGTTCGAAGTCGTCGCGGGCGGCAGGTCGCGTGCGTAGATCGCGGGGCGGTAGCCGCGAAGCTGCAGCAGCCGCGCGGTCGCAAGCCCCACCACGCCGCAGCCGATCACCGCGCACTGCCGCGCCTCCGATGCCTGCGCCAACTCCACCGCAAGCTGCGCCGTGCCCCAGGAAAGTGTAATGCCCGCGCCGCCGTGGCCGTAGTTGTGGATGAGCAGCTTGTCGTCCAGCTTTTCGGCGCGCACCACGAACCCGGACGGGCGGAACGGGCGCAGTCCTACGACCGTGCGGATCACGCGCTCGCTCGCCACCTGCACCGGCGCAAGGCGCGCCTCGGGAACCGACGGCGGAATCAGCGCGACACGCCGCGCTGCGCAGCCGCTCAGCCCCGCCACGGCCCCAGCCAGCAGGCTTCGCCGCGAAAACGGCCCCACCCTCACTGCACCTCGCCGATATTCGCCACGTTGTCCCCCTGCTTCATCGAGGGGACCGCGCAAATGTAGAGGATGATTCCGTTCATCGGCGCCACCGCATCCCACACGCGCCGGCCGTAGAAATCCGTGACGTAGCCGATGGTCATGCCCTTTGTGACGTAAGCCTCCGGCGCGGCCAGCGGATAGAAGATTCCGTCCGCGCCGCTCGTCAGGCTCGAATAGCGCGCGATCCACAGCGGATGCGCCACTGCGCGCGGCTCGCCCGGCAGCATGTGGAGATGCCGCATCACGCTGCGCGTGCCTTCGGCCAGCGCCGCCACGTCCTCGGCCCGCACCGTGCCGGCATGCCCGGCCTCCACCGCGATGGAAGGCTTGCTCAGACCGGCTGCGTACCGCGTGATCGTCACCGAGGCCGAGGGCTGCCGGAAATCCTGCATGATGATGTGGTCGAGCCCGAACGCCAGCACCATGCCGCGCGAGGTCTCGTCGAGATCCGCCTTGCCGGTCTGCGCCCAGTACGCGTAGCTTCGCATATTTTCGTCCAGATCGCCGCCGTGGAAGTCGATCAGGTAATCGGCTTTTGCGATGACCTGCTGCGAAACCGCCCAGGAGATGCGCTCCGTCTGGGTGCCGTCCGGCTTGCCGGGATAGAAGCGGTTCATGTTTTTGCCATCGACCGGATTCAGGTGCGGCACCTTCTGGTAGAACGATGCGCTGTTGAGCAGCGGCAGGATGATGAGCGCGCCGGACATCGCGGCCGGGTCGGCCGTTTCCGCGATCTTCTCCAGCGCGACAATCGAGGCGTACTCGGTCCCGTGCGCGCCGGCTACCAGCGCGAGCGTCGGCCCCGGCTTTGCGCCATGGATGACGATGACCGGAATCGAAGCCGCGCGATCCGCTCCCGCCGGCACTTCGATCGTTCCCGTGGCGCTCCGCCCCTCTGGCGCGGAAGCGCTGCCGACCGTGAGGGTTGCCGCCGAAACGCAGGCAACGGCGAAAGGCAGAAGAAGGAAACGCATGGCGCTATGTTAGCGAAACGGAGATGCGGGTGTAAGGGAGCGCCGGCATTACTGCCCCCGCTTGGTCCCGCCGTCCGCCGCTGCATTCCCCTGAAACTGCCGCATGAGTATCTGCATCTGTTGCGACAACCCTTCCGGATGCCGCTCCGCCTGGAGCGTCCATGCGCGGTAATCGACGGGCATGCCCCATGGGTTGCGGTATTCCGAGGGCAGCGGCGGCCCGCCCGGTTCGCCCGCCCGCGGCAGCCGCGGCGGCAGGCGGAATACGTAGAACGAGCCCCCCGCCAGCGCCTGGTGCGGGTATTGCTGCAGGTAGCCGCAGTCGTGCGTCTCCAGAATCGCCACTGCCGATACCGCGACCCACTTGCCGCCGTCACTCTCCGCGGGCGCTTCGCAACTCCACGGCCGCGCTTCGGGCACGACCAGCGCCGGGTCGGAGAACGCGAACCAGTCGAGCGCGATCTCCCGCATCCCGTGCTCGCGCGCGAACCGCCCGACCTCCGGCAGCGCTTCGTTCCAGCTCACGTTGGAATCGTTCACCACTTGGTAGGCCGGGCGCCCCAGCGCCAGGCTGTTCACGTACGGAAAGAAGTACGGATACGCGCGCGCCACCGGCACGAAGCAGCCCGCCGCCAGCGCCGCACACGCCGCCTGCCAGAGCCGCGGACGCGGCAGGCGCGCGAGCATCCGCGGCAGCGGCGCGAGCATCACGGTCCCGAGCGCCATCGGCGCCATGAAGTGCCGGATGCTGATGTCCAGCCGGCTCAGCAGACAGGCGGCGAGAAAGGTAAACAGGGCGATGCTGAGTGCGCGCCAGTGCGGGCGCACCGCCTCCGGAATCACCGGCCCCAGCCCGCGCCCCGCAAGCCAAGCCGTGCCCGCCAAAACAAGGAGTAGCAGGAATCCCTCAGTCGATTTCAGCGCGAACACCACCGGGAAATAATACGGCACGCCATGCGAAATCGTGTGGCCGAAAAGGAAGGTCGGCCGCGACGCCATAACCAGCATGAGCAGCACTCCCCGCAGATAAATCCACGGCGGCATCAGCGGCCGGCGCGCCAGGTGCGCCCACCAGCCGCTACCCACCCGGTCGAGCGCGCTATCCGGCTGGTTCCAGGAGAAGAGGAAGTAAACAAGATAAGTGAAAACCGCCGCCCACAGGAAGCCCCGCGCCATGCATCTGACTCGCTGCTTGCGCCACTCGCGCCGCTCGAAGTCCTTCGCCGGTTGGCCCGCGCCGGTCCGGAAGCGAGCATCGAGGTACAGCGCGACCGCCACCGGCAAGAGCAGCGCGCCGGTGAATTTCGAAAGCAGCGCCGCCGCTGCGGCCGCGCCGGACCGCAGCGCACTCGCGCGCGAGGGCGCCGCCCAGATCTCTCCAAACTGCCATACCGCGATCAGCGTAAACAGCGTCACCGGCACGTCCGTAATCACCAGCGGACCGAACGTCAGGAACGCCGGCGTAGTGCAATACGCCGCCAGCGCGAGCAGCCCGCCCGCCGCGCCGCCCAGCCGCGTCCCGTAGCTGTAAATCACCCAACCCAGCACGAGCGTGAGCAGCAGCATCGGCAGCCGCGCCCACAGCAGCGTCGCGCGCCAGCCATTCCATCGCCCCAGGACGGCGTCGCCGAAGATCCACTGCGCAGCGAATGCCTGGAAAAACTCGGTCGAGAGCCGCCACTCGGGCGAGCTGTAATCCGCGCGCGTGCCGCGAATCGCGAGCGGCAAGGCCGCCAGCGCTTTCCCCAGCGGCGGATGCTCCGGATTCAGCCGCATGTCAAGCCGCTGCCAGTAGCTCAGCCCCGCGCCGATATGCGCCACTTCATCGAAGGTGGCGGATTCCCGCAGCGCCGCTCCGCCGCTCCAGAACGCCATCAGAGCCAGCAGCGCGCCCGCCGCCCAATGCGGAGCGATTCGTGTCATGGACTCCCATCGTAGCGGAAAGCGTCTCCGCGGTGAGGCCTTGGCGTCGTCTACCGGTAAAGGAGGTACTTTTCGCGAACCTGCGTGAAGGACTGCAGCGCGTCCTGGAAGCTCTGCTGGATGACGCGGGGGTCCTCGCCGGCGGCGAGGCGGCGCACGACGTCGTCGCTGCCGATCAGCGTGCGGCTCGCGGCGAAATCGATCTTGCCGGGATAGAGATGCTGCAGCGCTCCGGCGAGCTCAAGACCGAGCCGCGTGGAGTCGAACACATCGCGGTTGGTGATCACGAAGCGCACGCCCTCGATTTTGACCCCTTTGAAGTTCGACGCCGTGGGGGTGAAGCTGGTGGGATACACACGAACTCCTGGAATGTGGCGGCTGTTGAGATAGGCTGCCAGATCGCGGCCCACGATGAAGTCCGCGCCCACCTGCTCGAAGGGGGCATCGGTGCCGCGGCCCACGGAGAGGTTGCGCGAGTACTCGATCATGCCCAGGCCGGGATACAGCGTGGCCGCATTGAGGCTGCGCATGTTGGGCGAGGGATCGACCCAGGGCAGGCCGGTGGCGTCGAACCAGTCGCCGCGGTTCCAGTTCTGCATCGGGACCACATTCAGCGCCGCCTCGATCTTCATTTCTCTGTTGAACATGCGCGCCAGTTCGCCCATGGTCATGCCATGCCGCACGGGCTCGCCTGTCATGTAGCCGATAAACGCCCGATTGCCGGCATCGAGCAGCGGGCCTTCCACGTGCACGCCGGTGACAGGATTGGGCCGGTCGAGCACATAATACGGAATCCCGGCCTTGGCCGCTGCTTCCATGGCATAGGCCATGGTCGTCTCGTAGGTGTAGAAATGGACGCCGACATCGGCGATATCGAATACCAGCGCGTCCAGGCCTTTGAGCATCTCGGGCGTCGGCCGGTTGGTCGCGCCGTAGAGGCTGAACACCTTGATTCCGGTCGAGGGGTCGACGGTGTCCTGGATGCCCGGATGGTCTTCGCTGCCGAAGATGCCGTGCTCGGGAGAGAAGAGCGCCACGATGTTGATGCCGGCCTGCCGCATCAGATCGACATTGCGCTTCCCGTTGCGGTCGATACCGGTATGGTTCGTGATGAGGCCGATGCGCTTACCCTGAAGCGGGCCGAACTTTTCGTCCTCGAGCACGTCGAGGCCGCTTTTGGTGGGGGTGTTGGCGGCGACCTGCCGGCGAAGGCCCGGTCCGGCGAGCGTTTCGTTATAGCCGGTCAGGATCACGTTCGGCGCCTTGATGCCGACCGCGGCCGCGGCGATGGTCGCCACCTTGCCCCGCAGCGGCGTGAGCGCCGGCCGGACGAACGGATGCACGCTGTTCGCCAGCAGGATGACATAGGTCTTGCTGGAGGGGTCGATCCAGATGGACGTTCCCGTAAAGCCGGTGTGGCCGAAGGAGCCGATGGGGAACAGCTCGCCCCGGTTTCCGGAGTTCGGCGAATCGATGTCCCAGCCGAGGCCGCGCAGCACGGCCTGGTCTGGCGGGCTCTGCGGCTCGGTGAACTTCGCGACGGTCGAAGGGCTGAAGATGCGGACGCCGTTCAATTCGCCGCCGTTGAGCAGCATCTGGGCGAAGCGCGCCAGGTCGTCGGCAGTCGAAAACATTCCGGCATCGCCTGCCACGCCGCCCATGTAGCGTGCCGTGGGGTCGTGAACCACGCCGCGCAGCGGAGCGCCGCCATTGAGGGCCTCGGTCGGGGCGATGCGCGGGATCAGGCTCGCGGGCGGATTGAACATCGTGTCGTACATGCCGAGCGGCTCGAAGATGTGCTGCCGCGCGTAATCGGAAACGAGCTGCCCGCTGAGCCGGTGGACCAGCTCGCCGAGCAGGTTGAAATTGATGTCGCTATAAACGAAGCGGGCGCCGGGAGGCCCGGCCGGCGGAGTTTTCTCGGCGAGCTCGATGCCGTGCTGATAGCCGCTCCACTCCGGCTTGAGCGGCACATCCGGCTGAAGGCCGGAGAAGTGCGTCATCAGGTTGCGGATCGTGATGTCGCTCTTGCCGCCTTGAAATTCGGGGATGTACTGCGTGATGCGGTCGTTAAGCCGGAACTTGCCCTGCTCGAACAGCTTCATCAACGATGACGTCGTCGAGACGACCTTGGTGAGGGACGCGCAATCGAAAATGGTATCGGCCGTCATCGGCTCGGTCTGAGGGACGAGCGCGCGGTTGCCGTAGGCCTTGCGGTAAACGACGTGGCCATCGTGACCGATGACCAGGACGGCGCCGGGGAGGCGGCCATCCTGAATGGCCTGCTGGATCGCCGCGTCGATCTCGGCCGCGCCGGAAAATGTCTGGGCAGACAGAGCGGTAGCGCACAGAAGGGCGCACCAGAGAAACTTCATATAGTTCCATGATACCGCGCTGGCCTGTTCGGACCGGCGGCAAAGTCGTAGGGGGATCAAGGGGTTAGGGATCGGAGAACGCCGCGCGCGGTGGGGTCTGCGGATGGCGGGTTTAGAATCAAGGTGTATGCGCATTCTGTTGTTCAGCGGTAAAGGCGGCGTCGGAAAAACCAGTCTGGCTGCCGCGACGGGCCTGCAACTGGCGAGCCTCGGATACCGCACCCTGGTCATGAGCGTCGACCCGGCGCACAGCCTGGCCGACTCCTTCGACCTGGAAACCTCCCTGTTTCACGGCAAGACCGGCGATCCTCTGCCCATCGGCGACCGCCTGGCGATCCACGAGGTCAACATCCAGAAGGAGATCAAGCGCCATTGGCGGGAAATTTCCTCCTACGTCATTTCGGTCCTGCGCACGACCGGAATCAGCGACGTGGAGGCGGAGGAACTCGCCATTCTCCCGGGCATGGAAGAGCTGAGCGCGATGATGTACGTCAATCAGTTCCGCCGCGAGGCGCGCTACGATGTCATCGTTCTCGACTGCGCGCCGACTGCGGAATCGATGCGGTTTGTCAGCATGCCGACCACGCTCGAATGGTACATGAAGCATATTTTCCCGTTCCAGCGCGGCATTCTGAAAGCGGTGCGGCCGCTGGCCAACCGGGTGTCGCCGCTGGAGCTGCCGACGGACAGTTACTTCGCCAATATTCAGGACCTGTTCGGGAAGCTGGAAGGCATCGACACGCTGCTCGAAGACCCGCGCACGACGAGCGTGCGCTTGGTGACCAACGCGGAGAAAATGGTTCTCCGGGAGACGCAGCGGGCATTCGTTTACTTCTCGCTGCACGGGCTGACGGTGGACGGAGTGATTGTCAACCGTGTGCTGCCGCAACAGGTGACCGATGCGTTCTTCGAGGAGTGGCGCTCCTCGCAGGCGCGCATCCTGAGCGAGATCGAATCCTATTTCGCTCCGGTGCCGGTCAAGCGCGTCCCGCTGTTCACCCACGAGGTGCTGGGCCGGGAGCGGCTGGAGGAACTGGCGCGCGCGCTCTACGGTCCCAAGGAAGACCCCGCGGCGGTAGTACGCACCGAAGCGCCGTACACCTTCGCGAAGCGCAATAATCATTACGAGGTGACCCTGCAATTGCCATTTGCGGCCAAGGGCGAGGTGGGACTGTTCAAGAAAGGCGACGAACTGGTAGTCGAGATCGGCACGCTCCGGCGGCATATCGGGCTGCCGGTTTCGATGGCGGCCCTTTCCCCCGGACGAGCCCGGCTGGAAAACAAGGTCCTGACGGTAGAGATGAAGGAGAACTGACATGGAAGAAACGACTTCTGCCCGGCCGGAAGCGCAATCCCGGCAGGCCGGCTGCCTTCTCTGCAACCTGGCGATCCCGCTTTTCGAGAACATGTGGTCCGACGCGACACGCGGCCACTTCCGCAACTCGCGCATCGAGTTCCTGAAGGGCATCCGCAGCATCATCGACGATCGCATCGCGCACCTCTCGCGCGAGGAGGCGAAAGGCCGGCGGGTGGTGGTAGAGTAGGCCGCGCGTTCGCCCCATTGTGCGAACCGTCACGGAATTGCAATCGCTTTGAAATAGCCCTCGGATAAACTGGCTGCGTCTATGCGTACACGCCAGTCAACCCGGCTGCTCGCCGGTTTCCTGCTCGCTGTGTGTCCACTCCTGGCGCAATTTGACGCCGCCGAGGTCCTCGGTACCGTGCGCGACGCCTCGGGCTCGGTGGTGCCGAAGGCGACCGTTACGCTGCTGCACCAGGAGACGGGCATCGCCAGCAAGACCCTCACGGATGAAAACGGCAACTACGACTTTTTCAACGTAAAGGTCGGGCACTATACGGTGTCCGTCGAGGCCGCGGGGTTCCAGAAGGCGTCCAATGCCGATGTCAGCGTGGTGGTCAATGCCCGTCAACGGGTGGATTTCTCCCTGCAAGTCGGCGAGGTGACGCAGACCGTGGACGTCAGCGGCACGGCTTCCACCGTCGATACGGATTCGAGCGAGCGCGGGCAGGTGATCGGGACGCAGGCCATCGCCGAACTGCCGCTCAACGGGCGGAATTTTTCGGACCTCGCGCTGCTCTCGGTGAATATTCACCGCTCCGTCTATGCGTATGCCACGCCGCCGCGGGAAGGCGCGTTCAACGCCAACGGCATGCGCAGCACGTACAACAATTTCATGCTGGACGG
>Ga0070739_10001750_pt1 | contig 31351 bp, 30 predicted proteins | sample Coa_R1_7_FD_66445 | JGI IMG/M metagenome (GOLD analysis project Ga0070739, IMG submission 66445) | Surface soil microbial communities from Centralia Pennsylvania, which are recovering from an underground coalmine fire - Coalmine... | ecosystem: Environmental > Terrestrial > Soil > Unclassified ...
GTCGGGTGACCTACGGCGGCGTGGACCTGCGCGACGCCACCATGGCCTCGCTGCGGGAGCGGGTGGCGGTCGTCCCCCAGGAGGGATTCCTCTTCCACGGCACGATCATGGACAACGTCCGGCTGGGGCGGGAGGGCGCCACCGACGAGGAGGTGCGCCAGGCCCTGCGCCTGATCGGCGCCGAGTCCCGCTTCGCCGCCTTCCCCGACGGCCTGGAGACCGAGGTGCGGGAGCGGGGCGGGCGCCTGTCGGCCGGCGAGCGCCAGCTGGTCTCCTTGGCCCGGGCGGCCCTGGCCAACCCCGATGTGCTGATCCTCGACGAGGCCACCTCCAACCTGGACCCGGGCACGGAGTCCGATGTGGAGGAGGCCATGAGCGCCCTGATGAAGGGCCGCACGGTGGTGGTGATCGCCCATCGCCTCTCCACCGCCGAGCGGGCCGACCGGGTGGCAGTGGTGGACGCCGGCCAGATCCAGGAGGTCGGCACCCACCACGAGCTCATCGCCGGCGGCGGCCGCTACGCCGCCCTCTACGCCTCGTGGGCGGGCGACACCGCCCCGGCGACCAACGGCAGCGGCTCGGCGGTGAGCAGCACCGGGACCGGACCGGCCCAGCCGGGGGCGGTCGCCGGCTCCAGCCCCCGGTGAGCACCGCCGAGGTCACCGCCCCCGTCCCCGAGTCCCGGCCCCAGGTCATCAGCGCCCACGGCGACGACCGGGTCGACGAGTGGTACTGGCTGCGGGACAAGGACGATCCGACCGTCATCGCCCACCTGGAGGCGGAGAACGCCTACACCGAGGCCATGACCGCGCGAACCGAGGGCCTGCGCCAGGCGCTGTACGAGGAGATCGTGGGGCGCATCCAGGAGACCGACCTGACCGTGCCGGTGCGGCGGGCGGACTGGTGGTACTACTCCCGCACCGTCGAGGGCCTCCAGTACCCGATCCACTGCCGCAAGCCCGCTCCTGCCGGGGCCGGCCGCCAGCTCGACGAGCGGCCGGTCGATGCCGAGTCGATCCCCGGTGACGAGGCGGTCATCCTCGACCAGAACGTGCTGGCCGAGGGCCACGACTTCCTCGCCCTGGGCGCTTTCGAGGTCAGCCCCGACCACCGGCTGCTCGCCTACTCCACCGACACCACCGGAGGTGAGCGCTACGGCCTGCGCTTCGTCCACCTCGGCACCGGGGCCCTGCTCGACGACGTGGTCGAGGACACCTACTACGGCGTGGCGTGGTCGGCCGACTCGGGCACGGTCTTCTACACCCGGCCTGACCACGCCATGCGCCCCTACCAGCTCTGGCGCCACCGCCTGGGTACCCCGGCCGAGGACGACGTCTGCGTGCTGACCGAGGAGGACGAGCGCTTCTTCGTCGGCGTGGACCGGACCAAGGACGGGGCGTTCGTCGTCTGCGAGATCGCCAGCAAGGTCACCACCGAGGTCCGGGTGCTGGCCGCCGCCGACCCCACCGGTGAGTGGCGGGTTGTGGAGCCCCGCCGGCAGGGGGTCGAGTACAGCCTCGAGCACCACCGGAACCGCTTCCTCATCGTGACCAACGACGGGGCGGTCAACTTCAAGCTGGTCGAGGCCCCGGAGGACGAGCCCGGCCGGGCCAACTGGTCCGAGGTCGTCGGCCACCGCCCCGACGTCAAGCTCGACGGGGTCGACGTGTTCGCCGACTTCGTGGTCCTGTTCGAACGGTTCGAGGCCGCCACCAGGCTGCGGGTGATGACCGGCGACGGAGCCTTCGAGGTCGATGTCCCCGAGGCGGTGTCCAGCGTGTGGGCCCTGGCCAATCCCGAGTACGAGGACCACGTCCTGCGCTTCGGCTACACCTCGCTCGTCACCCCCCAGACCGTCTTCGACTACGACATGGCCAGCCGGCAGCGGCGCCTCCTCAAGCAGCAGCCGGTCCTGGGTGGCTACGACCCGGCGCGCTTCGTCACCGAGCGGCTGTGGGCGGACACCGAGGACGGCGCTCGGGTGCCCGTGTCGGTGGTCCGCCGCCGCGACGTGGCCCTCGACGGACGGGCGCCGGCCCTCCTCTACGGCTACGGCTCCTACGAGATCAGCACCGATCCCTACTTCTCACCCTTCCGCCTGTCCCTGCTCGAGCGGGGCTTCGTCTTCGCCATCGCCCACGTGCGGGGCGGCGGGGAGATGGGCCGCCTCTGGTACGAGGACGGCAAGATGCTGCGCAAGGCCAACACCTTCTCCGACTTCGTGGCCGCTGCCCGGTTGCTGGTGGCCGGCGGCTACACCAGCCCCCAGCGCCTGGCCGCCCGCGGCGGCAGTGCCGGCGGCCTGCTCATGGGGGCGGTGCTCAACGCCGCCCCCGAGCTGTTCGGGGCGGTGGTGGCCGAGGTCCCCTTCGTCGACTGCCTGTCGACCATCCTGGATGAGTCCCTCCCCCTGACGGTCATCGAGTGGGAGGAGTGGGGCAATCCGGTGGCCGACGCCGAGGCCTACCGCTACATCAAGTCCTACTCCCCCTACGACAACGTGGCTGACCGCCCCTATCCGGCCATCCTGGCCACCGCCGGGCTCAACGACCCCCGGGTGGGCTACTGGGAGCCGGCCAAGTGGGTGGCCAAGCTGCGACGGCACTCGACCAGCGGCCGGCCCATCCTGCTCAAGACCGAGCTGGGCGCCGGCCACCGGGGCCCGTCCGGCCGCTACGACGCCTGGCGGGACGAGGCCTTCGTGCTCGGCTTCGTCATAGACGCGCTGGGCGCCCCGTCGGCTCCGCTGGCCTTCGAGCCCGTCGCCTCCGCCTCGGACTGAGCCGGGCCGCCCTCCACGGGTCCCGGGCGACGGCGCCGGGGCGGACCGCTCGCTTTCCGGTCAGCGGCGGAGGTCGATGAGGCCGGCCTGGGCGGAGTCGATGACGGCGAGGATCTCCTCGCCGACGAGCTCGTCCCGCTCCAGCAGGGCGTCGCGCAGGGCCTCGATCACATGGCGGTTGGCCGCCAGCATGCTGCGCACCTGGTCGCGGCAGCGGCGCAGCAGGGCATCGACCTCGTCGCGGCCGGCCTCGGTGGCCAGGACCCGGGCGGCCAGGTTGGCCCCGCCGGCGCCGCTGACCGCCTCGAGGGAGATGAGGGACTGACCCATGCCGAGGCTGCCGACCATCTGGCAGGCCGCCTGGGTCGCCGCCTGCAGGTCGCCGGCCACCCCGGAGCTGGTCTCCCCGAAGAACAGCTCCTCGGCCACCGCTCCACCGAACGCGATCTGGATGAGGGCTTCGATCTCCGAACGGGTCTTCGTCCAGCGCTCCTCGGCCTCGGAGTGGGCCAGCAGCCCGAGGGCGTCCTTGCGCTTGATGACCGACAACACCTCCAGCCTGCGGCTGCGGCCCACCAGCCAGGCGACGGTGGCGTGCCCGGACTCGTGGGTGGCGATGGTGCGCCGCTCCGCCTCGACGTACTCCACCGGCTGGGCCAGGCCGATCTCCTCGGTCATCTTGGCCTGGTTCACGTCGCCCCAGGACATGGCCGGGGCCCCCCGGCGCAGGGCCCAGATCAGCGCCTCGTCGAAGAGGTGCTCGATCATGACGGGGGAGTAGCCGAAGGTCATGGCCGCCAACGAGTCCCGCCGGGCCGGATCGTCCAGCTCGGGGTCGTGGGCCTTGCGGGCGAGGTAGTAGTCGATGATGTCGCGCCGGCCGGCGCGGCTGGGAAGGTCGAAGTAGATGGAGCGGTCGAAGCGCCCGGGCCGCAGCAGGGCGGGGTCGAGGTCGGCGGCCCGGTTGGTGGCCCCGATGACCAGGATGTTGGCCGGGGTGGTGCGGGGCTTGGCCAGCTGGCGCTCGGCCGGCAGGAAGGCGTTGAGGGCGTCGATGAGCCAGCCCCGCATCCGGGTACCGGCCGGAGGCTGGTCGAAGGACTGCAGCTGGATCAGCAGCTCGTTGACCACGCCGGCGACGCCCTCGCGGTGCCCGCCCGGGCCCATGCCGGCGCGGGTGGCGCCGATGGCGTCGATCTCCTCGATGAAGCCGATGGCCCCGCCCTCGCGGCGGGCGTAGCGGCGCAGGGCGCGGAAGTAGGTGCGGATCTTGCGGTTCGTCTGCCCGTAGTACATGGACTGGAAGGCCGACGAGGAGACGAACAGGAACGGCACCCCGGCCTCGGCCGCCATGGCCTTGGCCATGTAGGTCTTCCCCGTCCCCGGCGGCCCCTCGAAAAGCACCGCCCGGCGGGGGGTGCCGCCCATGCCTTCAGCGAAGCTGCGGTGGGCCAGGAACAGGTTGAGGGTGCGCACCACCTCGTCGACCACCACACCGGCGCCCCGGACGTCGGAGAGCCGCACGTCGATCTCGTTGGGCCGGTAGAGGATGTGGGGGGAGCGCCCCGCCCCGGCCAGCGGCAGGACCACCACGGCCACCAGCACCACCATGAGGACCAGGCCGGGGAGGTAGGGGCCGATGCCGTGGGGGATGTGCGGGAGGGCGAGGGAGCGGGTCGGCTCCATGATCGCCCGGATGCCCAGGGGCACCGCCACCGCCGCCAGGACCATGGCCAGCCGGCGCAGCCTGGTCCGGCGCACCCGCTCGCGGGTGGCGCCGACGTCGGCCGTCGCAGCGCCGACCACATCCGTCTGTCCGAGCGACCGCAGCTCCATGGGGGGTTCTCCGTCCTGGTCGTCGTAGGCCCACCACTCATAGTGGCGTGCCGAACATCAACTGTGGCGCAACAATGTTCCCCGTCGGCCGGGCGAAGGCCTTCCGATCCCCGCGAATGGGACTTCCCGCCGGGCCCCCCACCCGGCGTCCGGCCCGAGGCCAGGGAGGAGACCGGGGATGGGGCCTCGGTCGGGGCGGCGCAGCCGCCGGGGACACGGCCCGGCGTGGGGCAGGGACCCCGAGGCCAGGGAGGAGACCGGGGATGGGGCCTCGGTCGGGGCGGCGCAGCCGCCGGGAACTACGCCTCGAAGGTGCCGAAGCCGCCCCGATAGAAGACCAGGGGGCGGCCGTGGCCGTGGCCCATCTCGACCACCCGGCCCAGGACCAGGTAGTGGTCGCCGGCATCCTGGACGCTCTCGATGCTGCACTCGACCCAGGCCAGGACGTCGGAGAGGACCGGTGATCCGGTCGTCCCCGGCCGCCAGCCCACGCCGCGGAACTTGTCGGCCCCCGTGTTGGCGAAGACCCGGCACAGCGGTTCCTGGTCCTCGGTGAGGACGTTGGCGCAGAACACCCCCGTTTCGGCGATCCGGGGCCACGAGCTGGAGCCGCGCCCCGGGGCAACGGCGATCAGCGGGGGCTCGAGGGAGACCGAGAAGAACGACTGGCAGGTGAAGCCGACCGGCCCGTCGTCGTCGGCCGAGGTCACCACCACCACCCCGCTGGCGAAGTGGCCGAGCACGGTGCGGAACCAGGCGGAGTCGAAGCCGGGGTCGGCGTGGGGGCTCAGGCGCTGGTTCACGATGCGGTCAGAGGGTGAGCGACATTCCCTCGGCGGCGCCGAGGACCTCGAGGCCACCCATCGCCCCTTGGCACCGGGCCGTCTCGACCAGGCGGTCCATCTCGTCGTCGTCGTGGGAGGGGTCGTGGTGGAACATGACGAGGCGCCGGGCCCGGGCGGCCTTGGCCAGCATGACGGCGTATTCGATGGTGCAGTGGCCCCAGTCGGAGCGCTCCAGGAACTCGCTCAGGGTGTACTGCGAGTCGTGGATGAGAAGGTCGGCCCCCTCGCACAGCTCCATCACCGAGTCGGCGATGCCGCCCAGGGGGTTGCCGTCCCCGTCCACCGGCTGCTGGTGGTCGCTGATGTAGGTGACCACCGTCCCGTCCCACTGGATGCGGTAGCCGACCGTCGGCCCCACGTGGGGCACGGGGCGCACGGCGATCTTGGCCGTGCCGATCTCGATGTCCTCGTCGGCGACGTCATGGAACTCGATGTCGCCGCGCAGGTCGCTGTACTGCACCGGGAAGTACGGGGGCCGCATGAGGTCCCCGAACACCGCCCCCAGGGGGCCCTCCTTCTGGCGGGGCCCGTAGATGTCGAGGCGGGCGCCGGGCCGGTTCACCGGGGGGAAGAACGGGAGGCCCTGAACGTGGTCCCAGTGGATGTGGGTCACCAGGGCACTGCCGCGGAAGGAGCCGTCGGTGGGCTGGCGCAGGCCGAACTGGCGCAGGCCGGTCCCCAGATCGAGGATCAGCGGGGGCTCGTCGCCGACCTCCAGCACGACGCAGGCAGTGTTGCCCCCGTAGCGACGATTTGCCTCGCTGGGACAGGGGCAAGAGCCCCTCACGCCATAGAACGTGACTTTGATGGCTCCCCCCTGGGTTTGCGGGAAGGTTACCCGTGGCCCATGGGCCCGCAACCTCGTGTGACTTCGGTCACGTCCGGCTCTCGGGGCGGGTGCGGCGCGCCCCCGTGCGGGGCGTCAGCCGGTGGCGACCAGGCCTTTCTGCTGGAGGAGAACCTGCAGGTCGTGGCGGTTGCTGGCGGCGGCCACCGCCGCCCGTAGGTCGATGAGGCCGGCCTCGTAGAGGGAGACCAGCGACTGGTCGAAGCTCTGCATCCCGTAGTAGTCGCCCTCGGCGACGATCTCGGCGATGTCGCCGGTGCGGTGGGGATCGAGGATGCACTGCTGCACCCGGCCGTTTACCACCATGACCTCGAGGGCCGGCACCCGGCCGTGGCCGTCCACGGTCGGCACCAGCCGCTGGCAGATCACACCCTTGAGGGCGCCGGCCAGGGCCACCCGCACCTGGTTGTGCTGGTGGGGAGGGAAGAAGTCGACGATCCGGTTGACGGTCTCCGGAGAGTCGATGGTGTGCAGGGTGGACAGGACCAGGTGGCCGGTCTCCGCCGCGCTCAGGGCCGCCTCCACCGTCTCGATGTCGCGCATCTCCCCCACCAGGATGACGTCGGGGTCCTGGCGCATGGCCGCCCGCATGGCCGAGCCGAAGCTCCTGGTGTCGATGCCGATCTCGCGCTGGTTCACCGAGGCCAGGTGGTCGCCGTGGAGCACCTCGACCGGATCCTCGATGGTCACGATGTGACAGGGCCGGGTGCGGTTGATGTGGTCGATCATGGCCGCCAGGGTCGTCGTCTTCCCCGACCCGGTCGGCCCGGTGACCAGGATCAGGCCCCGGTGCTCGCCGGCCAGGCGGGAGATGACCTCGGGCAGGCCCAGCTCGTCGAAAGTGGGCACCACGGTGCGGACCAGGCGCATGACCATGGCCACCGAGCCCCGCTGGGAGAAGGCGTTCACCCTGAACCGGCCCACGGCCGGCACCGAGTAGGCGAAATCGGCCTCGTGGGCGGACGCGAAGTGGTCGGCCACGTCCGGGCGCATGATGGCCCCGGCCACCTCGGCAGTGACCTCAGGGGTGACCGGGGGCTCGCCCTCCACCACCTGAAGGACGCCGTTGACCCGCATACGGGGCGGCGAGCCGGCCTTTACGTGCAGGTCGGAGCCGCCCACCTCGGCGAGCGCGCCCAGCAGACGGTCCAGCCATTCATGGGCCACATGGTTCTATCGGCGCAACCCGTCCCCAGATTGAGCCCCACTAATGTTCGGCGCCGATGGAACCCCGCCGCTCCTCCGTCACCGCCAACGGGGTCGACTTCGCCCTGCTGGAGTGCGGGCCCGAGGACGGGCCGCTGGCCCTGTGCCTGCACGGGTTCCCCGACACGGCGCACGGCTGGCGCCACCTGCTGACCGACCTGGGCTCGGCCGGCTACCGGGCGGTGGCGCCCTTCATGCGGGGCTATGCCCCCACCTCGGTGCCCCCCGACGGCCGCTACCAGACCGGGGCCCTGGTCGCCGACGCCTGCGCCCTGCACGACGTGCTCGGCGGCGACGGCGAGGCGGTCATCATCGGCCACGACTGGGGAGCCATCGCCGCCTACGGCGCCGCCGCCCACCACCCGGAGCGCTGGCGCCGGGTCGTCGCCGCCGCCGTTCCCCCGATGGGGGTGATGGCGGGCGCCTTCCTCGACTACGACCAGCTCCGGCGCAGCTGGTACATGTTCTTCTTCCAGAACCCCCTGGCCGACCTGGTCGTGCCCATGGGCGATCTCGCCTTCATCGACCGGCTGTGGGCCGACTGGTCCCCGGGCTACGACGCGACCGAGGACCTCCGCCTCGTCAAGGAGTCGCTGCGCGATCCGGCCAACCTGGCCGCCGCCCTCGGCTACTACCGGGCCATGTTCGCCCCCGGCGACGAGTCGCTGGCGGCCGAGCAGGCCTCGGTGCAGGCCCCCTGCCCCCAGGCCACCCTGTACCTCCACGGCCAGCGGGACGGCTGCATCGGGGCGGAGTTCGCCCGCCGGGCGGCCGACTTCCTCGGCCCGGGCTCGGTGGTGGAGGTGCTGCCCGACGCCGGCCACTTCCTCCACCTCGAGCGCCACGACGAGGTGGCCAAGCTGGTCCTCGGCTTCCTGGAGGGCTGACCACGGCCCCTCCGTCGACCCCGCTGCCGACCGACGGGATCGTGGCCGTCGTCAAGGCGGACTGCCCGACCTGCCAGCTGGTCGCCCCCGTGCTGGGCGAGCTGGACCGGCGGGGGCTGCGTCTGGCGGTGGCGTCCCAGGACGACCCTGGCTTCCCGGCCGGTGTGGAGGTGGTCGACGACACCGGGCTCGAGTGGTCCTGGGCCCTCTCGGTCGACACGGTCCCCACGCTGGTGCGCATGAAGGACGGGGTGGCCACGGACCGGGTGGTGGGCTGGTCGAGGCCGGCGTGGGAGTCCCTCACCGGGCTGGTTGGCCTGGGCGCCGGGCTGCCCGAGCAGCGGCCGGGCTGTGGCTCGCTCACCACCGAGCCCGGGGTGGCCGAGGCCCTGCTGGTGCGGCACGGGGCGGCCCGGCTGGCCGCCCGGCGGGTCGAGCTCGGCGAGCTGGAGGACGAGCACGAGGCCCTATTCGGTCGGGGATGGACCGACGGCCTGCCCGTGGTGCCCCCGACCGAGGCCAGGGTGCTGCGCATGCTTGAGGGCACCAGCCGGCGCCCGGACGAGGTGGTGGCCGAGGTCCCGCCCGACCTGGCTCCCTGCACGGTGGAGAAGGTGGCCGTCAACGCCGTCATGGCCGGGTGCCGCCCCGAGTACCTGCCTGTCGTGCTGGCGGCGGTGGAGGCGGCGTGCACCACTGAGTTCAACATCCACGGCGTTCTGGCCACCACCTACTTCGCCGGGCCGGTGGTGATCGTCAACGGGCCGGTCCGCACCCGCATCGGCATGAACTCGGGCGTGAACGCCCTCGGCCAGGGCAGCCGGGCCAACTCCAGCATCGGACGGGCCCTGCAGCTGGTCATCCGCAACGTCGGCGGCGGCCGCCCGGGCGAGGTGGACCGGGCCACCCTCGGCAACCCGGGCAAGGTCGGCTTCTGCTTCGCCGAGGACGAGGAGTCCTCGCCCTGGGAGCCGCTGGCCGTCGAGCGGGGGCTGGCGGAGGGCTCGTCGGCGGTGACCCTGTTCGCCGGGGAGGGCGTGCGGGGGATCATCGACCAGCGCTCGCGGGCCCCGGAGTCGCTGGCCCGCTCCTTCGCCGCCTGCCTGCGCACGGTGGCCCACCCCAAGCTGGCCCTCGGCATCGACGCCCTGCTGGTGGTCAGCCCCGAGCACGCCCGGGTGTTCGCCGAGGCCGGCTGGACCAAGGCCCGCCTGCGCCGTGAGCTCGACGAGCTGCTGTCGCTGCCCGTGGAGGAGCTGGCCGAGGGCGAGGGCGGCATGGCGGAGGGGATCGGGCGGGCGGTGGCGGACCGCATGGCGGGCGGGAGGCTGCCCAAGTTCAGGCCCGGTGGGCTGCTGATAGCCCACGCCGGCGGCACGGCCGGCATGTTCTCGGCCATCATCGGGGGCTGGGTGGGCGGTCCCACGGGCAGCGAGCCGGTGACCAGGGAGGTGGGCAGTTGAGCAGAGTCGTCCTCGATCCGACCGCCGAGCGGACCCCGGCGGCGCTGGCCTCGGCGCCCCGGCCGGCGTCGCTGTCGGGGCGGCGGGTCGGGCTGCTCGACATATCCAAGCCCAGGGGCGACGTGTTCCTCGACCGCCTGGCCGAGCGGCTGGCCGGGGCGGGCGCCCGGGTGGAGCGCTACCGCAAGCCCACCTTCACCAAGCCGGCGCCGGCCGACCTGCGGGCCGACATCACCGAGCAGTGCGAGGTGGTGATCGAGGCCCTGGCCGACTGAGGGAGCTGCACGTCGTGCAGTGTGCACGACATCGCCCGACTCGAATCCAACGGTGTGGCCGGGGTGTTCGTCGCCTCAGCAGAGTTCGAGGCGGCCGCCGACGCCCAGAGCCGGGCCATCGGCTTCTCGCCCCGGGCGGTCTACGTCGCCCATCCCATCCAGGACAGGACGGATGAGGAGATGCGGGCCCTGGCCGATGCCGCCTTCGACGCCGTGGTGGCCGCCGTCACCGGGTCCGACGGCGGGGGCTGAGTCCCCCGGGCCCCGGGCTCCCCCGGTCAGTCCGACGCCCAGGCGTCCTCCGGGGCGTAGGGGCGGCGGCGGGGCGGGGCGGCCTCGGTGGTCCAGACCATCAGCTTGCGCCGGAAGTAGCACACCTCCTCGCCGCGCTGGTTGAACCCCTTGGTCTCCACCGTCACCACGCCCCGGTCGGGCTTGGAGGTGGACAGGACCTTGTCCAGCACGCGGGTCTCGGCGTAGATGGTGTCGCCGTGGAAGGTCGGTCGCTTGTGGGTGAGCGACTCCACCTCCAGGTTGGCGATGCAGGACCCGCTCACGTCGGGGACGCTCATCCCCAGCACCAGCGAGTAGACCAGGTTGCCGACCACGACGTTCTTCTTGTGCACGGTCTCGTTGGCGGCGAACCACTCATTGGTGTGCAGCGGGTGGTGGTTCATGGTGATCATGCAGAAGAGATGATCGTCGTACTCGGTGATCGTCTTGCCCGGCCAGTGGCGGTAGACGTCGCCGACCTCGAAGTCCTCGTAGTAGCGGCCGAAGGGCCGCTCGTGGGTGGTCATGGCCGAAAGTTACCTCCGGTCCCGGCGATGCCAGGCTGGCCGGCGAGGGCAGGAGGGCGGGCCGGTCAGCCCTCCTTCATCGCCAGGCCGGTGCCGGGCTGGGCCGACAGGTTGGCGATGTGCAGACTGCGCTTGCCGCCGTGGTCGTAACCGATGTCGGGTGCGGTCCAGGCGTGATAGGCGACGTAGGTCTGCCCGGCGGCGTCGCTGAACACGCACGGACCACCCGGGCCGACCTCGGTCCCCTGGCTGGACCACAGCGGTGCCGTCGAGGGCTTGACGCACGGGCCGAGCGGGCCGGAGCACACGGCGTAGCCGATGGCGTAGGCGGCGCTGTCCCAGCGGTTGGCCGAGTACAGCAGGTAGTACCGCCCTCCCACCCTGGCGAGGTCGGGACCCTCGACGATCGGACCCTCCCATCCCTGGTCGGTGGTGATGAGCTGGCTCGGGCTACCGATCAGCCTCGAGCCGTCGGGGGCCAGGGGGGCGGACCAGATCCGGGTCGGCTCGAGGTTGCGGATGCCCTCGGACTTCCAGACGAGGTAGGTGGCTCCGCCGCTGTCTGCGAACGGACTGGGGTCGATGGAGCCGCCGCGCGAGCTCTGGCAGATCAGGGGACCAGCGGAGTCGTCGGTGAAGGGTCCCTGAGGCACCCGGCTGACCGCCCGCGAGATGCAGTGCTGGCCGGTGGCGGCGTCGAGGGCGGCGTAGAAGAGGACGTAGTCGCCCGGTGCGGCCATGACCGACGGCCCCCAGGCCGAGCCCGGGGCGGCCCAGCGGGGCAGCCCGCCGAGGGCGTCGCCGACCCACTGCCAGTGGGTCAGGTCGGCCGACACCATGGTGGGCACCAGGGCCAGGTCGGCGTCGGTTCCGTAGGCGAAGTAGAGCGGGCCCACCCGCAGCACGTAGGGGTCGGGGAAGTCGCCCGACCAGACCGGAGGCGATCCCCCGCCGGCGGCCCGGGCCGAGGGGACGGCCAGCAGGCCGACGACGGCCAGCACCGACAACAGGCCCACCCCGCCGAGGCGGCCCAGCCACCCTCCTCGCACCATCAGGCATTCTCCGCCTGGGCGCCCCGGTCCTGCCCCTACCATCCGCCCCCGTGGAACCCTCAGTCGCCGACGAGCTGGTGGCCACCGTGCGGCGCTTCGTTGAGCGGTCGGTGCTGCCGGTCGCCTCCGAGCTCGAGCACTCCGACACCTACCCCGATGAGCTGGTGTCCACCATGCGGGAGATGGGCCTGTTCGGCTGCACCATCCCGGTCGAGTACGGCGGCCTGGGGCTCGACGTGGCCACCTACGTGCGCGTCGTCGAGGAGCTGTCGGCGGGCTGGATGTCGCTCACCGGGGTCATCAACACCCACCTGATCGCCGCCACCCTCATCCGCCTCCACGGCACCGACGACCAGCGCCGGCGGTGGCTGGCCCCCATGGCGGCGGGCGACCTGCGGGGGGCCCTGTCGCTGTCCGAGCCCGACGCCGGCAGCGATGTGGCCGCCCTGCGGTGCCGGGCCCGGAGGGACGGGGACACCTACGTCGTCGACGGCACCAAGATGTGGGTCACCAACGGGGAGCGAGCCGGCATCGTCGCCCTGGCCGCCCGCACCGACGAGGGGATCACCTGCTTCATGGTGGAGAAGGAGCCCGGTCCCCGCTCGGGCGGCATAACCGTCTCCCGCTCCATCCACAAGCTCGGCTACCGCGGGGTCGAGACGGTCGAGATGTCCTACGACGGGCACCGCCTGCCGGCCTCGTCTGTCCTCGGCGGCGAGGCGGGCCTGGGCCGGGGCATGCCCCAGATCCTCGGCGCCCTCGAGCTGGGCCGGGTCAACGTGGCCGCCCGGGCGGTGGGGGTGGCCCGGGCGGCCTTCGACGCCGCCCTTTCCTACGCCCAGGCCCGCCAGACCTTCGGCGTCCCCATCGCCGCCCATCAGGCCATCCAGTTCAAGCTGGCCGACATGGCGACCAGGCTGGAGGCGTCGAGGCTGCTGACCGCCTCGGCGGCGGCCAGGCTGGACGCCGGCGAGCGGGCCGACGTCGAGGCGGGGATGGCCAAGCTGTTCGCCTCCGAGTCGGCCCTCGAGATCGCTACCGAGGCCATGCGCATCCACGGCGGCTACGGCTACACCACCGAGCTGCCCATCGAGCGCTACTACCGCGACGCCCCCCTCATGGTGATCGGCGAGGGCACCAACGAGATCCAGCGGATGGTGATCGCCCGCGGTCTGCTGAGGCGGGCCCGGTGACCGAGCTGGGTCTGCGCAACGACGTCTACCGCCGCCCGCTGGCCACGGCGCTGCAGCGCCTCGGGCTGGCCGAGGGCTGGCGCTGTGTCGACGTGGGTGCCGGCGGCGGGGACGTGTCGGTCGCCCTGGCCGAGGTGGTCGGCCGCGAGGGACGGGTCTACGCCGTGGACAGCGACCCCGCCGCCCGCGACGCGGTGGCGGCCGCCGCCGCCAGGCTGACCCAGGTGCTCGCCCTCACCCAGGCCGGCGAGGAGCTGGTGCTGCCCGAGCCGGTGGACCTGGCCTTCTGCCGCTTCGTGCTCATGCACGTGGTGGAGCCGCTCGCCGTGGTCCGCCGCATGGGCGGCGCCGTGCGCCCGGGCGGATGGGTGGTGTGCCAGGAGCCCATCACCTCGGCGGGGAGGGTGGACGGCCTCCCCATGTCGATGCCGGACGCCCGCCACCCCGATGTCGGGGCCCTCCTGCCGGCGCTGGTGGTCCGAGCCGGCCTCGAGCTGGTCGACGCCTGGGCCGAGGCGCCGGCCGGGGCCGGGCCCGGGCCGGTCGCCGCCTATCTCGAGTCCCTTACCGGGGTCGACCCGGGCGAGGATCCGGTGGTGCTGCCGCCGCTCGTTACCGTCGTGGCCCGCCGTTAGATTTCCCGGCCATGCCTACTCCCGACCTTCAGGCCGCCACCGCCGCCGTCCAGCTGGCCCGGAAGGTGGTGGACGCCGCCGTGGCCCGACTGGCCGCCGGCGACCTCGACGCCAACCAGGTCGTCGCCTACGACCTGGCCCATGCCGCCGCCGGGGTCGAGGGGGCGGCCGAGCTGTTGGACTACGGGACCAAGGGCCCGCAGGAGGCGGCCCTGGCCGCTGCCTTCGCCGCCGAGGCGGTGCACGATCTGGCCTCCCGCAGCCTCGGTCGGGAGGACGAGTGGGGCATCGAGGCCGGAGCCCTGGCCCCGGCCATGGCCTTCGTCGCCGCTCACCGCGCCCCCGCCTTCGTGGCGTCGCTGGCCCGCACCCCCGGTCCCCGCCATCTCGATCCCGACTTCGAGCTGGTACAGGAGACGTTCCGCCGCTTCGCCGAGGACCGGATCCGCCCCGTCGCCGAGGAGGTGCACCGGGCCAACGGCGACATCCCCGAGGATCTGATCGCCGGCCTGGCGGAGATGGGGGCCTTCGGCCTGTCGGTCCCCGAGGAGTACGGGGGCTTCGCCACCGGCGGGGAGAGCGACTACCTGGGCATGGTGGTGGCCACCGAGGAGCTCTCCCGGGGCTCGCTGGGGGTCGGGGGCTCGCTCATCACCCGGCCGGAAATCCTCACCCGCGCCCTGCTGCGGGGCGGCACCGAGGAGCAGAAGCGGGCCTGGCTGCCCCGCATCGCCACCGGGGAGGTGATGGTGGCGGTGTCGGTGACCGAGCCCGACTTCGGTTCCGACGTGGCCGGCCTCAAGGTCACCGCCACCCCGGGCGAGGGTGGGTGGCTGATCAACGGGGTCAAGACTTGGTGCACATTCGCCGCCCGCGGCGACGTGCTCATGCTGCTGGCCCGCACCGACCCCGACCGCTCCAAGGCCCACCGGGGCCTTTCGCTGTTCATCGTCCCCAAGGAGCGGGGCGACGGCCACGGCTTCGTCCTGCACCAGGACGGCGGGACCGGGCCCGGGGGCGGGAGGCTCGAGGGGCGGCCCATCGACACCATCGGCTACCGGGGCATGCACTCCTACGAGCTGGCCTTCGAGAACTGGTGGGTGCCGTCCGACTCGCTGATCGGAGGCGAGGACGGTTTGGGCCGGGGCTTCTACTACCAGATGGAGGGCTTCGAGAACGGGCGCCTGCAGACCGCCGCCCGCGCCATCGGCGTGATGCAGGCCGCCTACGAGGCCGCCCTCGACTACGCCGACAACCGGGTGGTGTTCGGCCGGCCCATCGGCGAGTACCAGCTGACAGCGGCCAAGCTGGGCCGCATGGCGGTGGTGATCCAGGCCTCCCGCCAGTTCGCCTACCAGGTGGCCCGGCTGATGGCCAAGGGCGAGGGGTCCCTCGAGGCCTCCATGGTCAAGGCCTACGTGTGCCGGGCGGCCGAGTGGGTGACGCGCGAGGCCATGCAGATCCACGGCGGCATGGGCTACGCCGAGGAGTTCCCCGTCAGCCGCTACTTCGTCGACGCCCGGGTGCTGTCTATCTTCGAGGGCGCCGACGAGGTGCTGGCCCTGCGGGTGATCGCCCGCCGGCTGGCGGAGCGGGCCGGGGCCTGAGCCGCCCGTCAGGCTTCGAGCGGATCCCCGAGCACCGCCACCCAGGGCCGGCGCAGGAGGGCCCGCAGCGGCGGGCCGAACGGCGAGTAGGTGCCAGCGGCGTCGGAGGCGTCCATGGCCAGGGCCATGATCATCCCCGCCGCCGAGCGCTCGACGGGCACCAGCGGCGCTCCCACGGCGTTGGCCCGCTCGCGGGCCACCAGGCCGGCGTAGTTGAAGGCGTTGCGGGCCCACCCGTCCACGGCATAGAGGTTGCCGGGGTGCTCGGGATAGGGGCTGGAGCAGGCGTAGACCTGGGCCAGGCCGTCCCAGTCCCCCGAGGCCCGGGCGTCGTCCCTGACCGCCTCCCACTCCTCGGCCAGGCGCCGGCACCGGGGCTCCTCCAGCCGGGGACAGGCGTCGACCACCCTGGCCATGGCCTCGCCGTAGCGGCCCAGGGCGGCGACCAGGCCGGCCCGGTCGTAGCGGCGGCGGATTTCGGCCTCGCGGGCCAGCCGAGGCCCCTCCGCCCCGAGGGAGACGGTCAAGTCTCGATGACCAGGCTGCGCAGGTAGAACCAGTAGGTCCGCAGCCTCACGGTCCGCAGCAGGGCGAGCAGGTCCCGGAACATCTCCCAGGTCCGCCAGTAGCCGTGCAGCATCCCGAACTTCTGTCGCTTGGTGCGGTGGGTCACGCCTCTCATGACCCGGGCGATGGTAGGGCAGCGCCCCTCGGCCACCACCTCGTTGATCATCACCTCGATGGTGTAGCCGTCGCGCTTGTGCGGGGGAACCGACTCGAACACCCACCGGGGGATGATCCGCTCGCCGGTGGTGGGCGGCAGCCGCAGCACCAGCGGGTTCAGCACGCCGTAGTCGAAGCAGCCGATCGACATCACGGCATCGGTCTCGACATAGGCCCGGCAGATGTCTTCGAGGTGACCGCTGGTGATGCCGAGCAGGTCGGCGTCGACGAACAGGATGGCCTCGGCGTCGCTGGCCTCCACCCCCGCCTCCATGGCATGGGCCTTGGAGCCCGGTAGGGGGATGGAGGGGCCGGAGGCGTCAGCGAGGGCGCTCCGGCGCACCACCTTGGCGCCGGCGGCGGCCGCCCGGGCGGCGGTGTCGTCGGTGGACCCGTCGTCGACGACGATCACCTCGCGCACGTAGCGGCAGCCCACGCAGGCCTCGACCACCGAGGCCACCGTCGTCTCCTCGTTGCGGGCCGGAACGACGGCGTCCACGACCGGCAAGGCGGCCATGGAGGGGATCAGTTCGAAGAGGAGCGGGTGAGCCCGGCGCGCTCGCCCCGGGTCACGAACTTGATCGCCATCTTGCGGCTGGCCTCGTCGATCATCTCGTCGCCGAACATGACGGCGCCCTTGCGCTCGCCAGGGGCGCCCTGGGTGGTCGCCTGCTCGTAGGCCTCGAGGATGTCCCAGGCCCGGTCGAACTGCTCCTGGGTGGGCGAGAACACCTCGTTCAGGATGGTCACCTGGTCCGGGTGCAGGGCCCACTTGCCGTCGTAGCCGAGGACCCGGGTGCGCTTGCAGTAGTCGCGGAACCCGTCCGGGTCGCGCACGTAGAGGTAGGGCCCGTCGATGACCTGGAGGCCGTTGGCCCGGCCCGCCATGAGGATCTTGGAGAACACGTAGTGGAAGTGGTCGCCGGGGTAGTCGGAGATCTGCACCCCACCGGTCAGGACCGGCATCTCCATTGAGGCGGCGAAGTCGGCCGGGCCGAAGATGATGGTCTCCAGCCGGGGGGAGGCGGCACAGATCTCCTCCACGTTGATCAGGCCCCTGGTGGTCTCGATCTGGGCCTCGATGCCGATGTGGCCAACGGGCAGCCCGGAGGTCTTCTCCACCTGGGTGAGGAGCAGGTCGAGGGCCACCACCTCGGCGGCGGACTGGACCTTGGGCAGCATCACCTCGTCGAGGCGGGGGCCGGCGTCGCCGACCACGGTTATCACGTCGCCGTAGGTCCACTCGGTGTCCCAGGCGTTCACCCGCACGCAGAGGACCCGCTCACCCCAGTCGAGGTTCTTGATGGCGTCGACCACCTTGGCCCGGGCCGCCTCCTTCTCGAGGGGGGCGACCGAGTCCTCCAGGTCGAGGAAGGTCATGTCGGCCGGCACCGTCGGGCCCTTCTGCAGGAACCGCTCGCTGGATCCGGGCACGGACAGGCAGGAGCGACGGGGAAGATCGCGGCTTCGCTTCGACATGGGATCCGATGCTAAGGGCGCGGCGGAGAACCTGTCAGCCCGCCGGCCGGAGCAGCTCGGCCGCCACCGGGCAGTCCGCCGAGCGGGGCAGGTCGGCACCCGGCCGGGGGCCGCCAGGGCCCACCCAGGTGTCGACCAGGTCGAGGGGCACCACCTCCCAGCGCCGCTCCCAGGGCTCGTCGGGGGAGGCGTCGAGGCGCTCGAGCTGGGCCTGCCACAGCCGGGCCGGCAGGCAGCGGCCCACCCCCGAGGCGACCCAGACGGCCACCCCGGCGTGACGGGCCACCGCCGCCGCCGCCCTCGAGCCGGGGGCGGCCAGGATCCCGTCCGGCCCGGCCGACACCGCCTCGAGCAGCACGAGGGAGGAGTTGACGGTGGCGGCGGCCAGCCCCGACGGAGGAACGTCCCAGGCGTCGGTGCCGGCCGAGCCCAGCCGGCGGGCCAGGGCCGCCCCCTCGCCGTCGAAGTCGACGGCGAACACCTCGACGTCACCCCGGCGACGCAGGGCCTGGGCGGCCTGCTCGGGCCAGCCAACGACCGTCACCGCCGCCTGACCGGGAAGCTCGGCGGCCAGCACGGCGGCGGTGTCGTCGCCGTCGAGCTCGGCGGCGGCCCGGTGGGCCTCAACCGCCGGGTCGGCGCCGGCCAGCAGGCGGGCGCACAGCCACCAGACCGGGCCGACCTCGGGGTGGCGGTCGACGAGGCGCCGGCAGGCGGTCACCAGGGCGACCGGGTCGGAGGAGAACCCGGCGAGCGCCCCGGCCGCCTCGCCCGCCAGCAGGCTGGGGCCGGCCCCCTCGGCCCGGGCGACCATGCGGAGCCGCTCGATGGGGTGCACTACTTGCGGACCCCACCCTTGGTCATGGCCAGGACGTCGAGGATGCGGTCGACCTCGTCCTCGGTCATGAGGTCGGCCTCCAGCACCACGGTGCGCAGATCCTTGCCCTCGGCCATGGCCGTCTTGATGAGCCGGGCCGTCTGTTCGTAGCCCAGGTAGGGATTGAGGGCGGTGGCCACCGCCGGTGAGGACAGGGCCAGCGTGCGGCACCGCTCCTCGTCGGCCTCCATTCCCCTCACGCACTTGTCGGCCAGCGCCGTGCTCACCGAGGCCAGCAACCGGATCGACTCGAGCAGGTTGCGGGCCATGACCGGCATCATCACGTTGAGCTCGAGCTGGCCGGCCGAGCCGCCGAAGGCCACGGCGGCGTCGTTGCCGATCACCTGGGCCACCACCTGGCACACCGCCTCGGGCACCACCGGGTTCACCTTGCCTGGCATGATCGAGGAGCCCGGCTGCAGGTCGGGCAGGTGGATTTCGGCCAGGCCGGTCCGGGGCCCGCTCGACATCAGGCGCAGGTCGTTGGCGCACTTGTACAGCGACAGGGCGACGGTCCTGCAAACCCCCGAGGCCTCCACCAGGGCGTCCCTGGCCCCCTGGGCCTCGAAGTGGTCGGCGGCCTCGGTCAGCGGCAGGCCGCTCGCCTCGGCCAGCCGGGCGATGACCCCGCGGGCGAAGGCCCGGGGGGCGTTGAGGCCGGTGCCCACCGCCGTGCCCCCGAGGGGCAGCTCGCACAGCCTCGGCAGGCAGGCCCGGATCCGCTCGACTCCGTGTTCGAGGGCGGTGGCGTAGCCGCCCAGCTCCTGGGCCAGGGTCACCGGGGTGGCGTCCATGAGGTGGGTGCGGCCCGACTTCACCACCGAGCGGAACGCCCGCTGCCGGCCCCGCAGGGTGGTGGCGAGATGGGACAGGGCGGGCACCAGGTCGCGGTCGAAGAGGCGGGCGGCGGCCAGGTGGATGGCCGAGGGGAACACGTCGTTGGAGGACTGGGAGGCGTTCGGCTCGTCGTTTGGCCTGATCTGACGGCCCAGGCGCTCGGCGCCCAGATTGGCCAGCACCTCGTTCATGTTCATGTTCGACGAGGTGCCCGATCCGGTCTGGTACACGTCGACCGGGAACATGTCGTCCCAGCGGCCCTCCTCCACCTCGGCCGCCGCCGCCGCCAGGGCGCTGCCCACCGCCTTGTCGATGACCCTGAGGCGGGCGTTCTCGAGGGCGGCGGCCCCCTTGATGGCGGCCAGGGCGGCGATCAGGGCCCGGTCGATGCGCAGGCCGGACACCGGGAAGTTCTCCACCGCCCGCTGGGTCTGGGCCCCCCACCGGGCGGCGAGGGGCACCTGGACCTCGCCCATGGAGTCGTGCTCGACGCGGTACTCGGGGCCGGCCTCGGCGGGATCCATGCCGGCCCAGCCTACGGGCTGGCCCGGCCGCCTCCTCGCCGGCAGGCGGCTGGCGGAAGTGTTCCCGGGGGCCGGCAAAACCCCCAAACCGACCGGGAGTGGTTGCGCGGGCCGGTCAGGGCGGGCTAGCGTCCCCGCCCGTTGTGAACCTGTTCACGAACAGACTCACGACGTCCCCGGCGGGGGCGGCCGCCGGGCCCCGGAGAAGGCTCAGGGTGGTTATCTCCTCCCTGGCGGGTGTCGTACTCCTGGGGTCCGGGGTGCTGGTGGGACCTGCGGCTTCGGCCGATCCCATCTCCACGGCTCGCGCCCAGGCGGCAGCGGCGTCGGCCCGTCTCAACGCCCTCGACGCCACCATGTACCGGCTCGACGAGGCGCTGGACCAGGCCCAGAACCGGCTCGACCGGGTCAACACCCAGCTGGCCGCCGCCCAGGCCCAGTACGCCAGGGCCCAGGCCCAGGTGGCGGCCGACCGCCAGGCCATGCGCACCCAGGCGGTCAGCGACTACATGCAGGGCGGGGACATCCCCGCCTTCCAGCAGCTGGTGCAGAGCGACGCCACCTCGGAGGTGGTCAAGCAGAGCTACATCTCCAGCGTGGCCTCGGTGGAGCAGGGGGCCGTCGACGCCCTCCACAGCGCACTCCTCCAGTTCAGCCAGAGCCAGGCCGAGCTGGCGTCGGCCCGCCAGGCCGCCCAGGCGGCCGTCGACCAGGTCCGCTCGGCCCGCGACGCCTCGGCGGCGGCCGCCGGGGCCGAGGCCGGCCAGCTCAGCCGACTGCAGGGCCAGGTGGCGAGCCTGGTGGCCCAGGACCAGGCCGCCCAGGCGACGGCCGCCGCCGCCCGGCTGCAGGCCCGCTACCACGACACGGTTAGCGGTCCCCTGCCGCCCCCGGGCCAGGGGGCGGGCACGGCGGTGGCGTGGGCCCGGGCCGAGGTCGGGAAGCCCTACCAGTACGGCGCCGCCGGCCCCGACAGCTTCGACTGCTCCGGGCTGACCATGTACGTGTGGGCCCAGGCCGGGGTGAGCCTTCCCCACTCGGCCGCCGGCCAGTGGGACGCCACCACCAGGGTGCCGGTGAGCGACCTGCAGCCCGGGGACCTGGTCTTCTACTACCAGCCGGTCGACCACGTCGGCATCTACGTGGGCGGGGGCGAGATGATCGTCGCCGACCACACCGGCACCAACGTCCGCTACGCCTCGATCTACCGGGACGGGCTCGACGGGGGCGGACGGGTCAGCGGCTGATCCGCCCGGCGGCGGCCGGCTATCGGACCCTGCCAGTCTCGGACCCTGCCAGTCTCGGACCCTGCCAGTCTCGGACCCTGCGAGTCATCGGAGAATGCGAGCCGTCACCATCGTCGACCGGGCGGTGACCGTCGCCGACCGCCCCGATCCCGAGCCAGGCACCCACGAGGTGCTGGTGAGGGTGCGGGCCGCCGGCCTCAACGCCGCCGACCTGCTGCAGGTGCAGGGCTTCTACCCCCCGCCACCGGGCTATCCGCCCGACGTGCCCGGCCTCGAGCTGGCCGGCGAGGTGGTGGAGATCGGGCCGGGGGCGACCCGCTTCCGCCCCGGCGACCGGGTCATGGCGGTGGTGGGCGGGGCGGCCCAGGCCGGCCTGGCCGTGGTCCACGAGCGCCACGCCGTGCCCGTTCCCGAGGGCGTCGACTGGGCCGAGGCCGGTGGCTTCCCTGAGGCCTTCACCACCGCCCACGACGCCCTGTTCACCCAGTGCGAGCTGGGCCTGGGTGAGCGCCTCCTGGTGCACGGGGCCGCCGGCGGGGTGGGCACGGCGGCCGTCCAGCTCGGCGTCGCCGCCGGGGCCCGGGTCACCGCCACCGTGCGCAACCCCGACCACCGGGGGGCGGTGGCCGCCCTGGGGGCCGAGGTGCGACCGCCCGAGGACTTCGCCGACGCCGGTCCCTTCGACGTGGTCCTGGAGCTGGTGGGCGCCCCCAACCTCGCCGCCAACCTGGGCGCCCTGGCGGTGGGCGGGAGGATCTCGATCATCGGGGTGGGGGCCGGGTCGCGGGCCGAGGTCGACCTGAGCGCCATCATGATGAAGCGGGCCCGCCTGCACGGCTCCACCCTGCGGGCCCGGTCGCTGGAGGCCAAGGCCGACGCCGCCCGCCGGATCGAGGCCCATGTGCTCCCGCTGCTGGCTACCGGACGCGTGCGGACCCCGCTGGCGGCCACCTTCCCGCTCGACGACGCTCCCGCCGCCTACCAGCGCTTCGCCAACGGCTCCAAGCTCGGCAAGGTTGTGCTGGTGATGCCGTAGGGTCGGTCGTCATGCGCTACGACGACTTCGAGCACCTGCGCTTCGAGCGGCGCGACAACGGCGTTGTCCTCATCACCCTCGACCGCCCCGACGTGCTGAACGCCGCCAACGAGCGGCTGCACCGCGAGCTGTCGGAGATCTGGACCACCGTGGGCGCCGACGACGACGCCCGGGTGGCGGTGGTGACGGGGGCGGGCAAGGCCTTCTCGGCCGGGGGCGACCTCGAGATGATCGCCCGCATGACCGCCGACTACGGGGCCGTGGTCGAACAGCTCCACGACGCCGGGGCCATCGTGCGCAACATGGTCGAGCTGGACAAGCCGGTGGTGTCGGCCATCAACGGCGTAGCCGTCGGGGCCGGCCTGGCCGTGGCGCTGCTGGCCGACATCTCGGTGATGGCCGAGTCGGCCCGGGTCAGCGACGGCCATCTCCGTATCGGGGTGGCGGCGGGCGACCACGCCGCCATCATCTGGCCGCTGCTGTGCGGCATGGCGCGGGCCAAGTACTACCTGCTCACCGCCGACTTCGTCGACGGGCGGGAGGCGGAGCGGATCGGGCTGGTGAGCAAGTGCATGCCCGACGACGAGGTGCTCGCCACCGCCCTCGACATCGCCGACCGGCTGGGCCGGGCCAGCCAGAACGCCCTGCGCTGGACCAAGCGCTCGCTCAACGGCTGGCTGCGCATGGCCACGCCGATCTTCGAGCAGTCCCTGGCCCTCGAGATGCTGGCCTTCCTGGGCCAGGACGCCGCCGAAGGCGTCGACGCCGTGCGCAACCGGCGCCCTCCGCAGTTCCCCTCGGCCCGCTGAGCCGCCGCCCTAGCCCTCCGCCGCCGGCAGCGGCGGCGTCACGCCCACGTCGTAGACCGGGGGACCGCCGCCGTCGCCCGGGCGGACGCCGTCGGTTAGGCGGTGGGCCTGGCGCCGGCCGTCGTGGGCGAGGTGGGTCACCGCCGCACCCCGCCACAGCACCAGGGCGTCGGACAGGAGACGGCGGTGGCAGCGCCACCACAGGCTCTCCGAGCACATGACCGCGGTCCGCCGGCGGCCGGCCAGATCGATCAGCCGGTCCAGGGCGGTGCCGAAGGCGGCGCTGGCCATGTGGTCGGCGTAGCCCCGGAATGACGGGTGACGCAGGGCCTGGTTGGGCGAGTCGGGCGCCGGTTTGCGGAACCCGCCCAGGTCCTTCTCCCACCGGTACTCGATGCCCGCTGCCGGAAGCCACGCCTCCAGCTGGTCGCGCCCGAAGTGAGGATGGCGGCGGCTGCCGGGAAAGCTGCGCACGTCGACCACCGTGTCGATGCCTGCCGCGGCCAGCAGCCGGCGAAGATCCTCGGCCGCCAGGGTGCCGTGGCCCACCGTGGTGACCGATACCGGATCCGGGTCCAGTGGGCCCTCCGGAGAAGGTTGTGGCAACCTCTGGGCCGGGAAAGGAACACGGCGTCGGGGAGGTGAGCCCATGGCCAGACCGATTTGGAGCGGAGCCATCAGCTTCGGTCTGGTGAACGTGCCCGTCAAGCTGTTCACCGCCGTGCGCAAGAAGACGGTGCGCTTCCACCAGCTCCACGCCAACGACGGGGCGCGCATCCAGCAGCGTCGGTTCTGCAGCGTCGAGGGTGTCGAGGTGTCATACGAGGATCTGGCCAAGGGCTACGAGCTCTACCCCGGCCAGTACGTGATGATCGACCCCGACGAGCTCGACTCCCTCGACCCGGTGGCCACCCAGACCATCGACATCGAGGACTTCGTCTCCCTCGACGAGATCGACCCCCTCTACTACGACACCACCTACTACCTGGCCCCCGATCCCCGCGGCACCAAGGCCTACCGCCTGCTGCTCGACGCCATGAGGGACTCCGGCCGGGTGGGCATCGCCCGGGTGGTGCTGCGCACCAAGCAGTACCTCTGCGCCGTGCGCCCGGTCGGGGAGCTGCTCGCCCTCACCACCATGAACTTCGCCGACGAGATCGTCGCCGAGGAGGAGATCGAGGCGCCCGAGCCGGCCCAGGCCCCCAGCGAGCGCGAGCTCACCATGGCCCGCCAGCTCATCGACTCCCTGACCACCGAATTCCAGCCCGACCGCTACCACGACACCTACCGCGAGCAGGTGCTGGCTCTCATCGAGGCCAAGGCCGAGGGCCAGGAGCTGGTCAGCCAGCCGGCCGCCGCCCCCGCCCCGGTCATCGACCTCATGGCCGCCCTGGAGGCCAGCCTGGCCGGTTCCAAGGGGGCCCGGCCCGCCGGCGGCGCCGAGGCGAAGGCCGGGGGCGAGGAGTCCGGCGGCGACGAGTCCGGGGCCGAGGAGGCCGACACCGGCCGGCGCAGCTCGAGGGGCAAGCGGGCCGCCAGCTGACCGCCTGAGCGTTGGGGCGGCTCAGGCCGGTACCGGCGTGGCCACCACGACCACGGTCATGGGCGCCTCGTCGAGGATGTGCTCCACGGAGTGGCCGAGGAACGGACGGCCCTCGAGGCGCTTGACGGTGGCGCCCAGCACGATCAGGTCGGCCTGAACCTCTGAGGCGGCGGCCAACAGCTCGTCGGCGGTGGCCGTGCCGGTCCTGGTGACGGCGCTGGCCTCCACCTGGAACTCAGCCCCCAGGGCCATCGCCTGGTCCAGCACCGCCGAGGCGGCCGAGCCGCCGTCAAGTCCGGAGCCCCCAGGGCGGTCGTCGCCGTCGCCCCCGCCGACGTCGGACGGGCCGGCGTCCCATCGCCACCGGCTGGCCTGGTGGCGGCCCCCGCCGACCGGCGCCGGCTCGGGGCGGTTCACCACATGGGCCAGCATCACCGCTGTGCCCAGGCTCTGGCCCAGGCTGAAGGCGACCTCCTGGGCGGTGCGGGACGCCGGGCTGCCCGACACCGGCACCAGCGCCCGGGCGAAGGCGGCGGGCGTGGTCGTGACCTGCCCTCGGGCCCGGCGCACGATCACCAGCGGGATGGGGCTGTCGGCCAACAGCTCGTCCACCACCGGGGAGAGCAGGACGCCCCCGGTGGAGAACCCGTCGGCCACCCCCACCCCTATGGCCTGGTAGCCCAGGCGGGCCTCGGCCAGGATGGCGGCGAGGGCGTCGTCGTCGGCTACCCGGCGAACGTCGACCTCGCGGTCCATGAACACGTTCATGATCGGCGACAGGTCGGGCTCGACGCCTCCCTCGTCGTCCACCGACAGCACGGTGACACCGACTTGGGCCGGCCAGGCGAAATGGAGGATCTGGGCGGCCACGATCGAGTTGGGCCGGCCCCGGCTGGGCAGCAGCAGGCTGCCGGAGCGCACCAGCAGGTTGCGGTCCAGCAGCTCCTCGTGTTCGAGGCGCTCCCGCTCCTCGGCCTCCCCCCTCCAGTCCCGCACCACCATCCGCAGGATCGGCGGGGCCATTATCGAGGTGATGATGGCCATGACCACCACGGCCGTGTAGGCGCCCTCCCCCAGCACCCCGAGGGACAGGCCGACGGTGGCGATCACCACCTCGACCGCCCCCCTGGCGTTGAGGGCCGAACCGAGGGCGATGCCTTCGCGGTGAGCCAGCCGCCCCAGCCGGGCTCCGGCGTAGGCACCGAGCGTCTTGGACAAGATCGCCACGGCCAGGATCGCCGCGCACCACAGCAGGGTGCTGGGACGTCCAAGCAACCCCAGGTTGAGCCGCAGGCCGGCGGTGGCGAAGAAGATCGGCGCCAGCACCGACATGGTCACCGACTCGAGATGGCGCGGGACCTCGGGATTCTGGAAGCGCGACCGGCCCAGGATGATGCCGGCCAGGAACGCGCCCAGCACGGCTTCCAGGTGGATGGCCTGGGCCGCGGTGGCCAGGGCGAAGGTGATCACCACGGTGACGGTGAGAGCGGCCACCACCGAGTCGCTGCGGGCCCGGACCGCCCGCAGGATCCGGTCGACCGCGCCCTGGCCGACGGTGAAGGTCGCCACCAGCAACAGGACCGCCGCCACCAGGACGAAGACCAGGCGCCCCCCCGACACCCGGCCCGACTCCGCCAGCCCGGCGATGACGCCGAGGGCCATCCAACCGACCAGGTCGTTGACCATGCCCACGGCCACGGTGGCCTGGCCGAAGTTGCGCCGCATCAACCCGAGGTCGGAGAGGATCTTGGCGATCACCGGCAGGGAGGAGATGCTGAGGGCCACCCCCAGGAAGATCACGAACACGGGCCGGTGGGCCCGGGGGCCGAGGAAGGACGCTGGCAGGGCCGCGGCCAGGGCCGCCCCGCAGGCGAAGGGCACCACCAGGCCCCCCACCGCCACCGAGGAGGCGGCCCGACCCAGGCGGCGGATGATCGCCAGGTCGGTCTCGAAACCGGTCAGGACGAGCAGGAACCCCACCCCGACCCAGCCGACGGCCCCGAGGGCGGCCGCCTGAACCTTGCTGGTCGGGAACAGCCAGTCGAACCCCGCCGACCACACGTGGCCGAGGACCGATGGTCCCAGCACCACCCCGGCCGCCAACTCCCCCACCACCGGGGGCTGGCCGAACCGGCGGCAGAGGACGCCCAGGCCCCGGGCCAGTCCCACCACCACCAGCAGCTGGGTCCACAGGACCAGGTTCTGGTGCTCGGTGAGGGAGGAGAAGTGGGACATCGGGAGGGCCTCGGGGAAGCCCCCCAAACCTTTCCGCCCGCCCGAGCGCTAAACCGGGCTCTCCGCCCCGTCGGGCCGAGCCGGCTCGGCGGCCGGCGCCCGGGTGCCTGGGTCGGTCCGTCCCCGGGGACCCTCAGGCGGCGGCCCGGCCGGGCTCGTCGGGCTCGTCGTCGGATTCCATCGGCAGCATCAGGCGTGAGCCGCGCTGGAAGGTGAGGTAGTTCCACGACCAGTCCAGCAGCACCGCCGCCCGGTTGCGGAACCCGATCAGGAACACCAGGTGCAGAGCCAGCCAGGCCACCCAGGCGGGGAAGCCCCGGAAGCGCAGCCCCAGGGGCAGCTCGGCCACCGCCGCATTGCGCCCGATGGTCGCCATGGTGCCCTTGTCGCGGTAGTGGAACGGGGTGGCCCCGTCGCCCGACAGCCGGCGGCGGATCTGGGCGGCGGCATGACGGCCCTGCTGCATGGCCACCGGGGCCAGCTGGGGGTAGAGGTTGCCCCGCTCGTCGCGGGCGGCGGCCAGGTCGCCGATCACGAACACCTCGGGTTCGCCCGGCGGGCTCAGGTCCGGACCGACGGTGACGCGGCCGCCGCGCTCCAGCGGCAGGCCCATGGCCTCACCCAGACGGTTGGCCTTCACCCCCGCCGTCCACACCAGGGTCCGGGTGGGCAGCACCTCGCCCCCGGCCAGCCTGACCTGGTCGGGGCCGACCGCCTGCACCGCCGCCCCCAGGCGCACCTCCACCCCTCGCGAGGTCAGGGTGCGCAGGGCGCTGGCCGACGAGCGGGGATGGAACGAGCCCAGCAGGCGGTCGGCCGCCTCGAGGAGCACGATGCGGGCCGAGGCCACGTCCAGACGGGGGTAGTCGCGGGCCAGCACGCCCCAGACCAGCTCCGACAGGCCCCCGCACAGCTCGACGCCGGTGGGCCCGCCGCCGACCACCACGATGTTGAGCCCCCCGGCGGCCTCGTGCCCGGCGTCGGCCTCCTCGAAGCGCTCCAGCAGGTGGAGGCGCAGTCGGACGGCGTCGGTCAGGGTCTTGAGCGGCAGGGCGTGCTCGTCCACCCCGGCGATGCCGAACGACGCCGTCACCGCACCGGCGGCCACGATGAGGTAGTCGTAGGCGAGGGTGTCGCCGTCGTCGAGCTGGACCAGCCGGTGCTGGCGGTCGATGGCCGCCACCGTGCCCAGGCGGAACCCCAGCCGGCCCTGACGCTGCACCAGGCCCCGCACCGGGTAGGCGATGCTGCCGGAGTCCAGCCCGGCGGTGGCCACCTGGTACAGCAGGGGCTGGAAGGTGTGGTAGTTCCGGCGGTCGACAAGGGTCACCTCGACCGGGGCGCCGGCCAAGGCCCTGGCGGCACTGAGCCCGCCGAAGCCGGCTCCCACGATGACCACCCGAGGAACAGCCATCTACTTGTGAGAATATTCACAAGTCGCCGGGCGGGCAAGCGGCACCAGGCGGATCGGCCCGATGGCCGACGGCAAGCGGCCGGTCAGGCGGCCAGGCTCTGCAGGACCATCTCCACCGCCTCGTTCATGGCCTGGCGGTTGGGCCGCTCGCCGGCGAAGAGCACCCGGTAGACCATGGCCCCGGTCAGCAGGTCGGCCACCATCTGGGGGTCGGCGTCGGCCCGCACCTCACCCCGCTCGATCCCCCGCCGCACGGCCAGGTCGAACGCCGCCCGCCACGGCTCCACATACTGCTGGTGGAAGCGCCGGCGCAGCTCGGCGTCCTCGGCCACGTCTGCGACCAGGCCAGGCAGCACCCGCCGGATGCGGGGCGACAGCAGGGCGGAGAGCTGGTGGCGGCGGATGGTGAGAAGGTCGTCCCGCAGGTTGCCGGTGTCGGCCGGAGTAGGCCGGGGCGCCACTTCGGCCAGCACGCCGATCACCAGAGCGGCCTTGGACGGCCAGCGCCGGTAGACGGTCGGGCGGCCGACCCCGGCGCGACTGGCCACCGCGTCGATGGTCAGGCCGTTGTAGCCGTCGGTGGCCAGGATCTCGAGCGCCGCCCTGGTTATGGCGTGATCGTGCTCGGTGTTGCGAGGCCGGCCAGGGCCCCGCTTGGGGCCGGTGGAAACCGCGGTTCGTGACATGTCAGCTACGTACCCCCCAGCTACGTTGCGTTACACGCCGATTTGCAAATTTATTGCCTTTTCCGGCGCCGTGCTTCAGGGAGTCCGCAGAAGGGCGGCGCCGTCGACGTTCCGACCGGCAGCCAGGCACAGCGCGGATCCGGCCACCACCAGCTCCAGGCCGGCGGCAGCCAGAGGCTGCTCCTCGCCTCCCGTCCTCGGCAGGCGGTCGGCGGAGGTCGGCGATACCGCGGCCGCGGCGGTGCTTGCCGGCCCGGTGGTCGGAGGCGCGGTGGTCGGAGGCGAGGTCGCCGGCGGGGAAGCGGTGGCGGCCTGGACAGCTCCGGCCGGGGCCGCGCTGGCGGCCGTGGTGGGAGTGACGGTGGTCGGAGTGACGGTGGTCGGAGTGACGGTGGTCGGAGTGACGGTGGTGGGAGTGGCGGTCGTCGGCGGAGCGCTGGTCGGCGGGGCCGACGCCGGATTGGGCTGGGGGGAGCCGTGGGTCGCCAGGGCTCCGAGGCCGGTGCCGAAGACGGCGGCGGCGACGACCCCGAGCCCGGTGATCAGCCGCCCGGGCGTCACGCCCGCCCCGGTGGGGTCGCCGCCCGGCGAGGCCAGCCGCCCATATCGGGGATCGTAGGACCCCTCCTGGACCCCGCTGGCGGATACCCGCGCCCATCGGGACCCGGCCGAAGGGACAAAACCCCGAAGGGACGGGGGCTGCGCCCCGTCCCTTCACGGTCGGCCGGCAAGCGATGCCGGAGGGTGCCTCAGGCGGCGCTGGACTCGGCCGCCGAGGACGTGGTGTCGATGGAGTGGGCGCCGTCGGCGGTGGTGATGGCCACCCGGCGGGGCCGGGCCCGCTCGGCCACGGCGATGGTGACGGTCAGGACGCCCCGGTCGTAGCGGGCCTCGATCCGGTCACTGTCCAGGGTCTCGCCGAGGAACAGCTGGCGGACGAAGCTGCCCTGGGGCCGCTCGGCCACGACGACCTCGTCACCCTCGGCCGGCTGCCACGAGCGCTCGGCCTTGACCGTGAGCACGTTCTTCTCGACCGTCAGGTCGATCGAGTCGGGGTCGGCGCCGGGAAGGTCGAAGTGGACCACGAAGCTGTCGCCGTGCCGATAGGCGTCCAACGGCATGGCCGGGGCCCGGCCAGTCCCGAAGCCGTTGCCGGCGATCCGATCGAACTCGCGGAAGGGGTCAAACCGCATCAGCATTGAACTGCCTCCTGTCATCTGAGCTGTCTGGTCTCCTTATCCGGGTGTAAAGAGCAACTTATCTGACAACCAGCGGCTCAACTTTATTCCGGATCGGAACGCAGAATCAAGAGGTTTCTCAAGCGATTGGGTGACGGACTTCCGGCCCCCGGTGGGGCCTACCAGCGCTGCGGACGGGCCCAGGTCCGCCGCCCCGGACCCGTCTCCAGCAGCGCCCCAGCGGCCTCAGGGCCGGTAGCCGGCCCCTGCAGTGTCAGAGCCCTGGCGCTGGCCCTGCTGATCGGAACGGCTGGCTCCGCCGGCCCGCTCGGGGGAGGTGCCGGACGGGCCCGGGCCGCGCTCGTCGTCCACCCGGGGCGAGCCCGGGCGAGGGTTGGCGCCCGCGGGGCCGGCGCGGCCATCGGAGCGGTCGTGGTCGGCGAAGGCACCGCTGTCGCCCGAGGGGTCCGGACGGGCCGGCGAGCGCAGCTCGCCCCGGCCGTCATGGTCCCCGGGAGCCGGGGCGTCGGCGTCGGCCGGCGCCGTCGAATCGCTGTTTGAACGGTCGGTGCCGGCGACGGCCGGCGTCGAGCCGGGCTCCGGCCTGGCCGGGGACGCCGGACCGGTGGTGGCGGCCAGCGGCAGAGTGATGCCCAGGTGGCGGTGCACGGCGGCGGCGACCGTGGTCGAGCAGGCGCTGGCGGCCGTGAGGCCGCCGAACAGGCCCACCGCCCCGGCCGCCGCCCCGGCAGCCAGCCGGAGTCGTCTCGAGCCTCGACGGGGATGGGGAGCGGCGGGCGGGGGCGACCACGCCGCCGCCACCATGGCCGCCACCGTCGCCGCCTGCTGGCGCGGGTCGCCCGCCACTAGGGGACGACGGGCGGCCTGCACCAGCTCGGCGAGCGGCGCCAGGTCGGGACGGTCCGGCAGATCGGCTGATCCGTCGAGCAGCCGATCGGCGTCGGTCCGGCTGAGACCTGGGCCCCTCATGGCCGGGTAATGCGATCCAGTGCCGCCGGCGTTACGGGTCAGAGTCGGATTTTTCGGACAGGGCCCGGCCCAGGCGGCGCAGCCCCCGCAGCTGCAGGGCCCTCACCGCCCCCGGCCGGCGCCCCACGACGGCCGCCACCTGCTCCACCGACAGGTCACCGACCAGGCGCAGGGCCACCACCTCCGCCTGGGGCGGGGCAGCTGGGCGATGAGCCGCAGGGCCGCCCCGGTCTCCAAGCCGGCCATGGCCTCGGCCTCGGCGTCGGCGTCGGCGTGCGGCCCGCCCGACACCGGACCGAAGGCGGCCAGCTCGCCGAGGTCTCCTGCCGGCTCCGCCCGCCGGCG
>Ga0070739_10001751_pt1 | contig 31349 bp, 34 predicted proteins | sample Coa_R1_7_FD_66445 | JGI IMG/M metagenome (GOLD analysis project Ga0070739, IMG submission 66445) | Surface soil microbial communities from Centralia Pennsylvania, which are recovering from an underground coalmine fire - Coalmine... | ecosystem: Environmental > Terrestrial > Soil > Unclassified ...
GAGCTGCAGCTCGGCCCGCGCGCGCCCGCCCCCGAGCTCGACGCCGAGCCGCCGCCGGCCCTTCCGCAGCCGGGCACCCTCGACGGACTCGACCGCGCGGCGCACGATCTCCGTGAGCGCGGCTTCGCTCACCCGTACCGAGCCCCCGCTCTCCTGCACGAGGACGCGGCTCAAGAGCCGGCCAGCGCCGGCAGCCGTGCGCCGGCCTCCTCCAGGAACGAGGTCGAGTACTCACCGCTTGCGAATTCCTCGCTCTCGAGGATGTCGGCCAGGACGTCGCGCGTGGTGGGGACGCCGACGATCTCGAACTCGCTCAGGGCACGGCGGGCCCGCTTGATCGCGAGGCGGCGGTTGCCGTCGACGACGATCAGCTTCGCGATCAGGGAGTCGTAGTACGGCGTGATCGTCGTCCCCTCCTCGACGAAGGTGTCGACGCGGACACCGGGCCCGAGCGGCGGCCGGAATCGCTCGATCAGGCCCGGCGCGGGCGCGAAGCCGCGGGAGGGATCCTCTGCGTTGATCCGCAGCTCGATCGCGTGGCCGCTGCGTGGGCCCGCGCGGCCCCCGTGGGCCAGCGGCTCGCCCGCGGCGATGCGGACCTGCTCGCGGACGAGGTCGATGCCGATGACGGCCTCGGTCACCGGATGCTCGACCTGAAGGCGTGCGTTCAGCTCGATGAAGGAGAACGAGCCGTCGGGCCCGACGAGGAACTCGAACGTCCCTGCGTTGCGGTAGCCGATGTGCCGGCACGCACGCTCGGCGGCGGCCTCCATCTCCTCGCGCCGCTCGTCGTCGAGCGCGGGCGACGGCGACTCCTCGATCAGCTTCTGGTGGCGCCGCTGCACCGAGCACTCGCGCTCGCCGCACGTGAGGAAATGGCCGTGGTTGTCGCAGAGCACCTGGATCTCGACGTGGCGGGCGGGCGTGATCACCTTCTCGACGTAGAGCGAGCCGTCCCCGAAGGCGGCCTGCGCCTCGGCGGAGGCACGCTCGTAGGCGCCGCCGAGCTCGCCGGGCTCCGTCACGATTCGCATGCCCTTGCCGCCGCCGCCGGCCGCCGCCTTGAGCAGGACGGGGAAGCCGAGCTCCTCCGCTGCGGCGCGAGCTTCGTCCGGCGTCGCGATCCCTTCGGTGCCGGGCACGAGCGGCACGCCCGCCGCGCGCATCTCGGCCTTCGCGCGCGCCTTGTCGCCCATCCGTTCCATCACCTCTGCCGGCGGGCCGATGAACACGAGATCGTTGTCCTCGCACGCGCGGACGAAGCCGGCGTTCTCGGAGAGGAAGCCGTAGCCCGGATGGACGGCCTCGCAGCCGGTGGTCTCGGCGGCGGCGACGAGAGCCGGGATGCTGAGGTAGCTCTCGGCCGCAGGGGGCGGGCCGATCCGCACCGCGCGGTCGGCGAGCCGGACGTGGAGCGCATGCTCGTCCGCCGTCGAGTACACCGCGACCGCCTCGATGCCGAGCTCGTGCAGAGCCCGAATCACGCGCACGGCGATCTCGCCGCGGTTGGCCACGAGGACTCGTTCGAACACGGCCAGAGTCTATGGTCCGCCCGTGGACGTCCCCCCGAGCGTGACCACGAACATGGAGCGCGCCTTCGAGCCGAGGCCCGAGGTCTTCGCCGCCTGGCAGCAGCTGAACGGAGCGATCAAGGCGGGGATGGATCTCCGCCGCTACGAGCTCGCCACGCTCGCCGCGGCGCGCCGTCTGCGGTCGAGCTACTGCAGCCTCATGCACGGGCGCGTCCTGCGCGACGAGTTCGGCGAGCCGGTCGCCGACATCGCCCGCGACCGCCGCACCGCTCCACTCGACGCGGTCGACGTCGCCGTGATGGACCTCGCCGAGCGGGTCGTGGACGACGCGACCTCCATCGACGAGACGGACCTGCAGCCTCTTCGCGAGCTCGGCCTCTCGGACACCGAGATCATGGACGTCGTGCTCGCGGCGGCGGCCCGCTGCTTCTTCTCGAAAGCGCTCGACGGCCTCCGCGTCCGTCCCGACGCCGAGCTTGCCGGGCTCGAGCCGGAGTTGCTCGAGGTGCTAGTCGTGGGCCGGCCGATCGCCGAGAGCTAGGACGTCGCTAGAGGGCGGGACGGCCCACGAGCGGCTCGAGTTCGAAGAGGAGCTGGCCGAACTCCACGGGCTCGGCGTTCTCGGCGTGCACTCCCCGCACGACTCCCTCGACCTCCGCCTTCACCTCGTTCATGAGCTTCATGGCCTCGAGAATGCAGAGAGTCTGCCCAGGCGCGACCACGTCGCCGACCTCGACGAACGCCGGCGCTCCGGGCTGAGGCGCGCGGTAGAAGGTGCCGACCATCGGCGACTCGACGCGGACGAGCGTCCCGCTGACCGCGGTCGCCGCGGGCAGGTCCGGCTCGGGGACCGCCAGCGGTGCTTCGCCCGGCCCGCTCGTGCCCGCAGGAAGGTCGGGCGTCGCACGCACCGAGATGCGCATCCCGTCCTCCTCGATGGTGACCTCGCCGATCCCCGACTCCTGGACGATCCGCACGATCTCCTGCACGCGCTGGGCACGGTTCTCGTCGCCGGCCGCAGGCTCGTCGTCGCGCCGGCCGCGGCCGCGGATGCCGCGGAGGAGGCGCTCGGCGTCCTCGCGGAACAGGCCCAGCAGGAGGAGCTCCTCCTCGCTCGTCGCGAAGCCGCCGGCCTGCTCGCGCACCTCGTCCAGCGGAGGCGTGACGTCCTCCTCGCTCTCGGGGTCGGTCGTGAGCTGGACGACGCGCTCGAGCGCCGGGTCGATCGGCGCGGGCGGAGTGCCGAAGGCGCCCGCGACGAGGCTCCGCACCTCGTCCACGACCACGAGGTAACGGCTCGCCGAGAGGACGTTGATGACCGCCTGCGTCGCGAGGACCTGGCCGATCGGCGAGGCGAGCGGCGGCCAGCCGGCCTCCGCCCTCACCCGGTCGAGCTCCTCGAGCACCTCGTCGAGCCTGTCTCCGGCGCCCTCGGCCCGCAGCGAGTGGTCGATGCCTGCGACGACGCTCGCCGGCAGGTCGTGGCGCGCGGCGAGCACCGCGATTCGCGGGACGAGCGGCGTCACGAGCTCGTCGCCGATGTGCTCGTCGACGAGGTCCGTCGCCTCCCACAGCCTCTCGACGTCGACGCCGGGGTCGAGCCCGGTGCCGGTGAGCGCCTCCGCGAGCGCCTCCCCCGAGACCCGGTGGAGCGTCAGGGCGAGCGGGTAGATCGCACAGGCGATGAGCTGCGCGCCCGCGCGGGACGCGGCCAGGGCAGCCGCGAGGGCGCTACCGCCGGCTCCCTGGGCGTAGAGGCCGACGGGCAATCCGCTCGCGTCGCCGAGCGCGCGTACGAGCTCCTCGGCGGTGTGCGGCTGCAGCGAGCCGGTCGGGTCGTGGAGCAGCACGCGCACGGCCCCGAGCTCGGGCAGCAGCTGCGCGCGCTCGATCAGGGTCTCGATCTCCCCGGTGCGGCCGGGGCTGTAGACGAGCCCGGCCTCGAAGTCCCTGTCCGCGGCGACGATCGCCTCGGCGGCCTCGCGCAGGTTCGAGACGTCGTTGAGCGGGTCGTGGAGCCGGAAGACGTCGATGCCGTTCGCGGCAGCGGAGGCGACGAAGCGGCGCGCGAAGTCGGCGTCGACGGGGCGCGAGCCGACGAGGAAACGGCCGCGGAGCGCGAGGCCGAGCGGCGTCGAGACGCGGGCCTTGAGCGCGCGGATCCGCTCCCACGGGCTCTCGACGCCGCGCTTGACCGCCGCGTCGAAGCAACCGCCGCCCGAGACCTCGAGATACGCGAAGCCGGCCTTGTCAAGGATCTCCGCGAGCCGGAGCTGCTCCGCCGTCGGAACCCGTCCCGCCAGCGGCTCCTGCCCGAGCAAGCGGATGGTCGTGTCGGCGAGCGACGGCACGGCGCGGAGCCTATCGCGGCCGCTCGGCGCGCCTAGGCGCGCGAGATGTACCGGCCCTCGCGGGGATCGACCTTCAGGCGATCGCCCACGTTGACGAAGAGCGGCACGTTGACGACGGCGCCCGTCTCGAGCTTCGCGGGCTTCGTCACGTTCGAGACCGTGTCCCCCTTGACGCCCGGCTCCGTCTCCACGACCTCGAGCTCGACCGACGCCGGGAGCTGCAAGCTCGACGGCTTCCCGTTCACGCTCAGCACCTGCACCGAGGCGTTCGGCTGCATGTACGGAAGCTCGTCGGTGAGCTCGGCGTGCGGCAGCGCGAACTGCTCGTACGTCTCCGCGTCCATGAAGTGCACGTCGGAGCCGTCGTCGTAGAGGAACTGGACGCTCTTCGTCTCGGTGTGCACGCGCGGGAACTTCTCGCCGGCGCGGAACGTGCGGTCGACGACCGCGCCCGCCTCGAGGCTCTTCAGCTTCGTGCGGACGAACGCGCCGCCCTTGCCGGGCTTCACGTGCTGGAACTCGACGATCCGCCACACCTTGCCGTCGAGCTCGATGTGCATCCCGTTCTTGAAGCTGTTCGTGTCGACCGTCTCGGCCACGGCGCCGGAGGATAGCTACGAAACCGTGAGCAGCTCCTTCGTGAACCGGACGGGGTTCTCGACCCCGTTCTCCGTGACGATGACGTCGTCCTCGATCCGGATGCCGAAGCGGCCCGCGAGGTAGACGCCCGGCTCGACCGTGACGACGTTGCCCTGCGCGAGCGTGTCGGAGCTCTCCGTCGAGAGCCGCGGCGCCTCGTGGACGTCGAGCCCGAGCCCGTGGCCCAGGCCGTGGCCGAACGTGCCGGCGAAGTCGCTCCCCTCGATCACCTCGCGCGCAGCTGCGTCGGCCTCGAGACCCCGCACGCCCGCGCTGATCGCGTCGAGCCCCGCCTGCTGCGCCGCGAGGACGACGTCGTACGCCTCGCGCATCTCTCCATCGAGCTCGCCGGTGGCCAGCGTCCGCGTGTAGTCGGACGTGTAGCCGCCCACCTGGCAGCCGGTGTCGATCACGACGAGCTCGCCCGACTCGATGACGCGGTCGCCGGCGCGGGCGTGCGGGCGTGCCCCGGTCGGGCCGGAGCCGACGATCGCCTCGAAGGACTCCGAGTCGGCTCCCTCCTCGTGGTAGAGCCTCGTGATGTCCCAGGCGACGTCGCGCTCGCGGCGCCCGACGAACCGCACCTCGCTCACGAGGCGCTCGAACATGCGATCGGTGATCGCGCAGGCTCGCCGGAAGGCGTCGAGCTCGTCCTCGTCCTTGACTGCGCGCAGCTGCTCGACGAGACCCCTGCGCGGCACGAGCTCGATCCCTCCTTCCCGCAGCTCCTCGGCGAACGACCAGGGGAGCACGTTCGCCTCGAAGGCGATTCGGCCGGAGAGGTTCTCGCTGAGCCAGGAGATCAACGCTCGTTTCGTCTGCACGGCCTCGACGCCCTCGACCGCCTGCGCCGCCTCGATGTAGCGGAAGTCGGTGAAGAGCCGGGCCCTGTCGGGCCCGACGAGGAGCGCGACGTTCGAGCTGTCGAGCCCGGTCAGGTAGAGGACGTTGACCGGATTCGTGATCAGGAGCGGCTCCTCGAGCAGCTCCCGCAGGCGTTCGATCCTCGAGCTCACGCAGCCTCCTTCAGGTAGTCGAGAGCCATCTTGTACCCGTCGGGACCGTGCCCGACGAAGCGCGAGGCGACGAGGTCCGAGACCACCGACGTCTTGCGCCACTCCTCCCGCTCGTCGACGTTGGAGAGGTGCACCTCCACGATCGGGATCGTGAGCGAGTCGAGTGCGTCGTGGATCGCCCATGCGTAGTGCGTCCACGCGCCGGGATTGACGACGATCGCGTCGACCGTGTCGTACGCGTCGTGGCACCACTTGACGAACTCGCCCTCGTCGTTCGTCTGGCGGCACTGCACGGTGAGCTCGAGCTCCCGCGCCCACTCGTAGATCCGGCTCTCGAGCTCCGCGATCGTCAGACCGCCGTAGAGCTTCGGGTCGCGGCGCCCGAGGATGTCCAGGTTGACGCCGTTCAGGACGAGGACCCTCACGCGATCAACCTATCGAGTTCGCGTCGCACCTCGGCCTCGGGCAGGACGACGCCGTGCTCCGGCCCTTCCGCCCCGAGGAGGACGAGGCGGATCTCACCGTCCCGCGCCTTCTTGTCACGTTGCATGGCCGCCCACGCCCGCTCGCGGTCGACCCGGACGGGCTCCGGCCGCAGCACGTCCTCCACCACCTGCGGGTCGCGTCCGGAAAGGCGAAGCGCCGCGAGCAGGCCGAGCGCGACGGCGCGCCCGTGAGTCAGCCCCTCGTAGCCGGCCGCCGCCTCGAGCGCGTGCGCGAAGGTGTGGCCGAGGTTCAGCACCGCCCGCTCACCCCGTTCGTGGGGGTCGCGCACGCAGATCGCCGCCTTGTAGGCGCTCGAACGGCGGACGAGATCGTCGTCGGGCAGCTCCCAGAACGGCTCCTCCGCGAGCAGGCCGGCCTTCACCACCTCCGCCATGCCCTCGAGCCGCTGCGGCTCGGGCAGCGTCTCGAGCAGCGAGGGGTCGACCACCGTCCGGTCCGGCCAGTGGAAGGCGCCGACGAGGTTCTTGCCTTGCGGCAGGTCGATGGCCGTCTTGCCGCCGATCGCCGCGTCGACCTGCGCGACGAGGCTCGTCGGGACCGGCGTCCAGGCGATCCCCCGGAGGTAGGTCGCGGCCGCGAAGCCGGCGGCGTCGGTCGTGCAGCCTCCGCCGAGCGCCACGATCGTCCCGGTCCGGTCGAGGCGCAAGTCCTGCCAGAGCCGGTCGACCGCCGCGAGCGTCTTCGCCTCCTCGCCCGGAGGCAGCTCGTGCGTCTCGGCGAGCCGCGAGCCGAGTGCGAGCTGCGCGTCCATGCCGTGGATGCCGGCGACGTGCGGGTCCGACACGAGCGCGGCGGCTGTGTCGCCGGGGACGAGCTCGCCGAGCCGCTGCAGCGCGCCGCGCTCGACGTGCACGCCTGCGACGGCGAGGACGATGTCGTCGACGTCGCGCGCCGTCGCATCTGCAATTTCGGCGTAGAGCGGGGCGCGCAGCTCGAAGCGACGGCGGAACTCGGTCTCGTCCTGCGCGAGCGGCCGCCTGCTGCGCCGGACCCGTTGCCACGCGGTCTCGACGTCGACGGGGAGATGGACGACGACCGCCCGGTCGTGACGGAGGAGATCGCGCGTCTCCACTGCGCCTCCGCCCACCGCGATCACGGTGTGGTCCGGCCGCGCCAGCGCCTCGCGCACGAACCGCGCCTCGACCTCCCGGAAGGCGGCTTCGCCCTGGGTTGCGAAGAGCTCCCAGATCGGGCCGTGCTCCTGCGCGATCGTGTCGTCGACATCGAGGAAGGGGCGGCCGAGAAGGCGCGCAACCTGCCTGCCCAGCGTCGTCTTCCTCGCCCCCATGAAGCCGACGAGGACGACGTGTTTTTCTAGAACGCTGTCCAGTCGACCCGCTCCAGATATGCGCGCCAGGCCTCGACGAAGTCGCCGAGCGCGTCGCCGCCGAACTTCTCCCGCGCCGCTCGGGCGAGCTCCCAGGCGACCGCGGCCTCGGCCACCACCGCGAGCGCCTCGACCGCCGAGACGTCGCTGCGCTCGACGAGCGCGTCCGCCGCCTCGCCGGTGTCGAGGTCGACGGAGCGGAGTGGGCGCATCAGCGTCGGCAGCGGCTTCATCCCCGTGCGCACGACGACCTCCTCGCCGTTCGAGACACCCCCCTCGATGCCGCCGGCGCGGTTGGTCTCGCGGTGCAGCCCACGCTCGTCGCGGACGATCTCGTCGTGTGCCTCGGAGCCGCGGAGGCCGGCGAGCGCGAGCCCGTCACCGATCTCGACCGCCTTCACGGCCTGGATCCCCATGAGCGCCGCGGCGAGCCGCGCGTCGAGCCGGTCCTCGCGCCGCGCATAGGAGCCGAGGCCGGGCGGAACGCCGCGCGCCCTGACCTCGACGCGCCCGCCGAGCGTGTCGCGATCTTTGCGCGCCTCGTCCACCGTTGCGGGATCGGCTCCCCCTTCGGGAAGCGCCTCGCCGGCCACCTCGATCCCGATCTCGCGCAGGAGCGCCTTAGCCACGGCGCCGGCCGCGACGTAGACCGCCGTGTGCCGCGCCGACGCACGCTCCAGAGCGTCGCGGACGTCCGCGAGCCCATGCTTTTGCGCGCCCGCGAGATCCGCGTGGCCGGGCCGCGGCAGCGTCACCGGCTTGGTGCCCTTCCCCCCGGGCCCGCCGTCGGGCGGCCACGGACTCATCCCCCAGGTCCAGTTCTTGTGGTCGCGGTTTCGGACGACGAGCGCGAGCGGCGACCCGAGCGTGCGGCCGTGGCGAAGGCCCGCGAGCACCTCGACCTCGTCGGTCTCGATCTGCTGGCGCGGCGAGCGGCCGTAACCCTGCTGGCGGCGGCGGAGGTCGGCGTCGATTGCGTCCTTCTCGAGGACGAGGCCCGCCGGCAGTCCCGACACGATCGCGACGAGCGCCGGACCATGCGACTCTCCCGCGGTCGCGAGCTCGAGCGTCATGGGCGAGAGCGTAGTTGCCTACAGATGCGAGAGCACGCGCGAGACGAGGCTGCGGTGCCGGTGTGCGGCGGCCGAGAGGAGGAACCGTCCGAGCCGCCCCGACTCCTCCGGGTCGAGCGAGATCGCAGCCTGAGCCTCCTCTCCGCGCCACACGCTGATGCGCGCGTGCCGCGGCTCGGTCAGGTAGGCGGAGACGCGGAGGCCGCCGTCGCCGATCTCGGGGTGACCGCGGAAGTACTCGACGATCTTCGTCCGCTGCGCCCTGCCGCAGTGCGGGCAGAAGCGGAACTCGTCCTCCACGCCTCCCCCACACCCACTGCAGCGCCTCATCCTGCTCGTTCTATGCCCACCGCGGCCTCAGGTCAAGCCGACGGCGCGGCGCATCGCGTCGACCGGCGCAGGCCGCCCCGTCCAGAGCTCGAAGCTCGCGGCGCCCTGGGCGACGAGCACCTCGGGCCCGTCGAGGACTCGGGCGCCTGCGGAAGCGGCAGCGTTCGCCGTCGCCGTGCGCGGATACGGGAGGTCGATCAGCGTCTGCCCCTCCCGCAGCTCGAACAGCACCTCGTCGCGTACCGGCGTGGCGTGGACGACGAGATCGACGTCGCCGACGTCGGGCGGCCACTCGCCGCGCCGGGAGAAGACCCGCGCCTCGGGCAAGGCGTGCCGGAAGGCCGCCGCCGCCCCGCCGTCTCCGACGATCGCCGGCCGGGACACGTCCGGTACCTGGTCGAGGATCGCGGCGTCCGTCGAGAAGCCCCGGCCGCGCACGATCGTGTTCACCGACGGCAGCTCACTCTCGAGGATCCTCGCGGCGTCGAGCTTGTACGGCGCCGTGACGTTCGCGTACTCGATCTCGCGCACCACCGCCTCCAGCTCCTCCGGCTGGACGTCGCGCAGAACGTATTCCCAGGCCAGCCCGGCGGCCGCGAACGCCGCGTTCTGCATCCGCGGCGAGAGCGAGTGCGCCACGGGATGCCCGAGGAGGGCGACGAGCTGTCGATCACCCGTAGCCATGCGCGGCCTTGTACTGCTCGAAAGCCGTTGCGCTGGCCGTGAAGAAGCTGTGCACCTTGTCGGGCTCGGCGACGAAGTACAGCCAAGGCCCGTTCGCCGGATGCGCCGCGGCCTGCAGCGACGCCAGGCCCGGGTTGGCGATTGGCGTCGGCGGCAGGCCGGGGTGCAGTCGCGTGTTGTACGGCGTGGGATTTTGCAGCTCCGACTGCGTCAACGACTGCGTCCCAGGAATGTGCAGCGCGTAGCGGATCGTGGAATCCATCCCGAGCGTCATCCCGAGATGGAGCCGGTTGTAGATGACGCGCGCAACCTTCGGTCGGTCGCCGGGCGCGACGGCCTCCTTCTCGATGATGGAGGCGATCTTCAGCACGTCGTACGGGGTCAGGTTCTTGCTGTGGGCGTAGGAGAGGCTGAGCGTCTTCCATTTCGCGACGAACTCCTGCAGCTGCGCCTGGACGAGCTGGGCCGAGGTGGACGTGCGGTCGAAGTCGTAGGTGTCGGGGAAGAGGAAGCCCTCGAGAGGCAGCTTCGTGCTGCCGAAGCCGGGGATCAGGCGGGGGCGGCGCGTCGCCGCGAGGTACGTCTGCTGCGAGAGCTTCACCTTGCGGTGGCTCTCACGCTTGGCGATCTCGGCCACGGTCCCGGCGCGCGCGGCCATCTGGAGGCGCGTATACCCCTCCGGAAAGACGATGCGGAACTGCCTCAGTTGGTGGACCGTGGTGGCCGGTGGCGCGGCCGCGTCCGTCCCGCCGCAGCCCGCGACCGACGCCGCGACCAGCACGGCGCAGATGCCTACGAGCGCGCCGCGCACCACTCGAGGTAGGTCGACAGGAGATGCGCAGCCGCGAGGGCGTCCTCGGGCGCCGCGCCCTCCGTCCTCTGGGCGAGGTCGGTCGTGAAACGCTCGTCGTACATCTCCACGGGGACGTCGAGAATGCCACGCAGGGCCTCGGCGAAGCGTTCGGTCTCGGCCGCCTGCTCGCCGTGCGTCCCGCGGAGCGTCAGCGGCAGTCCCACGACGACCCGCTCGACCTCCTCCTCGCGCACGATGCGGGCGAGCTCGGCGAGCCCGGTGTCCGTCGCCGCTCTCTCGACGACGCCGAGGGGCCGTGCGAGCGTTCCGGTCGGGTCGGAGACCGCGACTCCGGTCCGCGCGGAGCCGTAGTCGAGGGCCATCACCTTCAAGCGGAGACGAGCTCCCTGGCTGCGTTGAGTGCGTCGGCGATGCCGTCGGGATTCTTGCCGCCCGCCTCCGCGAGCGTCGGCTTGCCTCCCCCGCCGCCCCCGATGTGCTTGCCGAGCTCGCGGACGACCTGCACAGCGTCGAGCCCGCGCGCCACGAGCGACTCGTCGAAGTTGACGACGAGGAAGACGCGCCCATCGTCGCGCGAGGCGACGATCGCCCCGTCCGCCTTCTCCTGCTGGCGAATTCGGTCGGAGAAGTCCCGCAGCGGGCCGCCCTTCAGGCTCTTCACCTCGACGAGGACGACGCCGCCCTCCTTGTCCTGGGAGACGATCTCCGCCTCTGCCTGCTGGGGACGCCGCGCTTCTTTCCGTGCCCGTTCGAGCTCGCCGCGCAGCACATCCGCCTCCCTTGCCCGCTCGTGCAGCAGCGCGAACGCCTCCCCCGCTGTCACCGCTTCGATGCGTCGCGAGCCGGCGCCGACGGAGCTCTCGGAGAGGACAGCGAACGGTCCGATCTCCGCCGTCGTGCGCACGTGCGTGCCGCCGCAGAGCTCGACCGACCAGCCGTCGATGTCGACGACGCGCACGACGTCGCCGTACTTCTCCCCGAAGAGCATCATCGCGCCGAGGTTGCGCGCCTCCGACAGCGGCGTCTCGAAGATGCGCACCGGCAGGTTCGCGAAGACGCGCTCGTTGACCCGCTGCTCGACCTCCGCGCGCTCCTCCGGGCTGAGCGGCGACGGGTGCGTGAAGTCGAAACGGAGCTTGTCGGGCCGCACCGCCGAGCCGGCCTGGCGGACGTGGTCGCCGAGCACCTCCTGCAGCACCTTGTGCAGGAGATGCGTCGCAGTGTGGTTCGCCATCGTCGGATAGCGGACGCCCCACGGGACGACGGCACGGACGCGGTCGCCCTCGGCGAAGCCCGAGCCCTCAAAGACCAGCTCCTGGTCCGACTCCAGCCGCAGCGCCTCGACGAGGTCGGCGCGTGAGCCGTCGTCCTTCTCGATCCGGCCCGCGTCGGTGACCTGGCCCCCGCCGGCCGGATAGAACGGCGACTCGGCGAGCTTGACCTGGAAGTAGCCGTCGCCCAGATCCGCGTAGGCCGTGATCGCGGTGAGCACGTCGACCTGCTCGTACCCGACGAACTCCGTCCGCGGACCCGTGAGGCGAGGCTCGTAGCGCGTCGTCCCCGCCTGCCGCGAGACCGCGCGATGCTGCTCCATGAGGCGGTCGTACTCCTCCTCGTTCACGCCGAGGCCGCGCTCGCGCGCGAGCTCCTGTGTCAGCTCGACCGGGAAGCCGTACGTGGCCTGCAGATCGAACGCGTCCTCTCCCGTGATCTCGCCCTTGGCGGCGGCCTCCTCGAAGATCGCCATGCCGCGCTCGAGCGTCTCGCCGAAGCGCTCCTCCTCGGCCGCGAGCACGCGCTGAATCTCCTCCCGGTGAGCGACGAGCTCGGGATAGGCGTGACCCATCTGCTCGATCACCACGTCGGCAAGGGCAGGCAGGAACGGGGGCTTCATCCCGATCCGCAAGCCGTGCTGGGCCGCGCGGCGGACGATGCGGCGCAGGACATAGCCGCGCCCCTCGTTCGACGGCGCCACCCCTTCGGCCGTGATGAACGTCATCCCGCGGCCGTGGTCGGCGAGCACGCGGTGCGCCTTCGTCGCATCGTCGGACGAGCCGTACGCGATCCCGGACTGCTCGGCGACCCAGTCCATGATCAGCTGATAGCCGTCGGTGTCGTAGACGGACGGCACCTGCTGCACGACGCGGGCGACGCGCTCGAGGCCCCACCCCGTGTCGATGTTCTTGCTGGGGAGCTCGGTGAGCGTGCCGTCCGCCTGGAGCTCGTAGGACATGAAGACGAGGTTTCCGAACTCGAGGAAGCGCTCGCCGCGGCAGCGCTCGCAGCTCAGGGTGCAGTCGGTCTCGCCGCAGCCCGCCTCCACTCCCCAGTCCCAGTACATCTCCGAGTCCGGCCCGCAGGGGCCCGGCCCGCCCACCGACCAGAAGTTCTCGGACGAGGGCAGCGGCACGATCCGCTCAGACGGCATGCCGATCTGCTCCCAGAGCTTGATCGCCTCCTCATCCGGCCCGAGCTTCAGCCCCGGATCCCCCGCGTGGACGCTGACCCAGACGCGGTCCCAGTCGAGGTGCAGGCGCTCCTGCATGAACTCGGTCGCGTACTCGATCGCGCCCTCCTTGAAGTACTGGCCGAACGAGAAGTTGCCGAGCATCTCGAAGAACGTGAGGTGAAACGTGTCGAGGCCGACCTCGTCGATGTCCGGCGTGCGGAAAACCTTCTGGCAGGTCGTCGTCAGCGGCGCGGGCGGCTCCTCGCGGCCGAGGAAATACGGCATCTGCGGCTGCATGCCGGCGCTCGTATAGAGCGTCGAACGATCGTCGGCGCGCGGGATCAGCGACGCCGACGGGCACCGCAGGTGCCCCTTCTCCTCGAAGAACGCCTGGAACCCCTCCCGCAGCTCGGCCGTGGTGCGCACCGCGGCCATTCTAGGAGTGGCGTCTCTGGAGACTCGCCGACGAGCCGATTAGCATCGGACCGTGTCGCTTGATGTCCTGACGCCGGTCGCACCGCGGCGCCGGAGGCGCCGTTACCGCGCGGGACGGGTCGCGCTCCTCCTCCTCGTCGTGCTGGCCGCCGCGGCCGCAGGAGTCTGGTTCGGACGGCGGGAGGCCGCGAGACCGCAGCACCATCCGGTCGCCGCGCGGCAGCCGGCGACGAAGCCGGCTACGCGCACGGCCTCGCATTCGCGCCCCGAGGCTCCGCCGCGCCTCCTCTACGGGACGCCGCTGCTGAAAGGCGCCCGTGTCCGAGTCCGAGCGCCGGCGGCGATCCTCGTCGACGCCGGCACCGGTCGCGTGCTGTGGGCGAAGCGCGCGGACGAGCGGCGCAAGATCGCGTCGCTGACGAAGATCATGACCGCGACTCTCGCGCTGCACGAGGTCCCGTGGGACAGTGTCGTCACCGTCGACAGGCGAGCGACGAGGGTCGCGCTCGTCAAGGAGGGCCTGCGGAAGGGCGAGCGCGTCAAGGCCTGGAAGCTCTTCTACTCGCTGCTCCTCTTCTCCGGCAACGACGACGCCGCTCAGCTGGCCATCTCCTCCGCCGGCTCGATTCATGGGTTCCTCGCGCAGATGAACGCCGAGGCCCGGAAGCTCGGCCTGCGCGACACTCACTACACGACACCGAGCGGCGTGATCGACAAGGGGAACTACTCGACGGCGCGGGACGTCGCGGCGCTGACCCGGTACGCGCTCCGCAACCCGCGCTTCGAGCGGCTCGTGCGGACGCGGCGGATCCAGGTTCGGTGGGCCGCCCCCACCAACTCCAAGATCTACCTCAACAACAACTTCCTCCTGCACGAGTACCGGGGCGCGAACGGCGTGAAGACGGGCTACACGCAGGAGTCGGGCTGGTGCCTAGCCGCCTCCGCCACGCGCCACCGCAGGACCTTGATTGCGGTCGTTCTCGACTCCCCGAACATGTACGCGGACGCCCGGCGGCTGCTGAACCTCGGTTTCTCTCACCACTAGGACGGCTACCGTCACGCGGCGTGAGGGTGCCGTCGCTCGCAGCCGGGACCGATCTGGCCGTCGATCTCGGAACGGCGAACACCGTCGTCTTCCGGCGCGGCGAGGGCATCGTCCTGTTCGAGCCGTCGGTCGTGGCGATGGACCAGCAGACGGGACAGGTCTACGCCGTAGGCGAGAAGGCCCGGCAGATGCTCGGGCGCACCCCGGCCACGATCGTCGCCACGCGGCCGCTGCGGCACGGCGTCATCGCCGACTTCGAGACGACCGAGCAGATGCTCGGGCACTTCATCCGCCGCGTCGGCGGCAACCGGCTCCGGCGTGCGGTGATCGTCTGTGTGCCGAGCGGGCTGACGCAGGTCGAGCGCGACGCGGTCGTCGAGGCGACGCTGGCGGCCGGCGCGCGCGAGGCGCATCTGATCGAGGAGGCGATGGCGGGCGCGATCGGTGCCGAGCTGCCGGTCGACGAAGCCGTAGCTTCCCTCGTCGTCGACGTCGGCGGCGGCACGAGCGAGATGGCCGTGATCGCCCTCGGCGGCATCGTCGTCTCGACGTCGCTGCCCGTCGGCGGCTATGACCTCGACGACGCGATCGTCCGTTTCGTTCAGGACCAGCACCGGCTGCTCGTCGGGCATGAGCAGGCCGAGCGCGTGAAGCTCGAGGTCGGCAGCGCGCTCGAAGGACACGCGGCGGTGGTAGAGACCGAGGTGGCCGGCCGCTACATGTCGACCGGCATGCTGGCCCGCATCACGCTCGGCGAGGACGAAGTGCGGCAGGCGCTCGAGCGACCGCTGCAGCGGATCGTCTCGGCGCTGAAGGAGCTGCTCGAGCAGACGCCTGCCCAGCTGGCCTCGGACATCGCGGACCACGGTGTCATGCTCGTCGGCGGAGGATCGCTCTTGCCCGGATTCCTCGAGCTCATCCGCAAGGAGACCGGCCTCCCGGTCAACAGGGATCCGGAGCCGCTGACGACTGTCGCCCGCGGAGCCGGCGCGGCCCTCGCGGAGCTCGACGCCCTCCGGCGCTCGGACCGCCGCGGCCGCTCACGTCGGCGCCGGCGCTGAGACGCGCGGGATACTTCGCACCACGAGCGGGGTTCAGCCCGATCGGCGCATCTGCCGATACAGGCGCAATGAACGAAGTGAGCCTCGACGACCTCCGTGGCGAGCTCGCCCACCTCGAAGCCGAGGAGGCGAGGTTGTCAGCGGTACGGCGTCACCTACAGCGTCAGATCGACTTCGGCTTCGAGACGGCGACGGCGCGCGATCGCGAGCGCGAGGTCTCCGACGAGCGGCAGGAAGTGCATCGCCGCATCGACTCTCTCAAAGAGCTGCTGCGGGCGCGCCAAGGCGTCTAGCCGCAAGTAGACCGAACCCGGCCGCCGCCCCGACGAAAACGGGGCCCTTCGGCGCCGCGAGGTAGTAGGAGATCAGGAGCGGGTCGAGCAGCAGCCGCGCTGCGACGATCGCGAGCGGCACGACCCATAGCGCGTGCTCGGAACGGCGCAGGAGCCGGGCGACGGCAGCGCCCGCGCTCACGGCGACTGCGCCCTGCGCCAGCCGAAGCGGCCAGCCGAACGGCGTACCGGCCGGGAGGAACAAGGACAGTGGCGAAGGCGGGGTCACCCGCCACTCGAACGAGAGCATCGAGAAGTGGCCGCCCAGCACGAACGGGAGAAACAGGGCGAGAGCCGCGCCGCCCGCCGCCACGGTGCCGACCAGGGCGTCACGGCGCCGCGGCGCGAAGGCCAGCACGGCGACGCCGAGGATCCCCCACGTCTCGAGCCCGGCGGAGAGACCGACGAGGAGCCCGGCCCGCCGCGCGTGACCGCGGCGAGCGTCGACGGCGGCGAGGATCCAGATCAGCGGCAGCACGGCGTCCGCCGGGTGCCCGCCCGCGCGCGTCAGGCCGGAGAGCACGCCCAGGAGGCCGACTCCTCCGAGCAGCACGGGATTCGTCACGCCCGCCGCGCGAGCCGCCACGAGCAAGAGCAGCACGGTCGCCGTCGCGAGGACGAGCGCCAGCGCTACCTGCGACCTGCCGACCGAGCCGAAGAGCGCGAGCTGCAGCGGGCCCGCCTGAACCGTCGAGCTCGAAAACGCATCGCGCCAGTGACTCGACAGGAGGGTGCGGCCGGCGCCGACGAAGAGGTGCGTGTCACCGCCGACGATGCAACCGTGACGCAGCTCGTCGACGACGGCCGCCGCCACGGGCAAGAGCCAAGCCATGGAGCCGCTCAGGCGCCCGAACTGTCCCGCGACACCGCGCACACCGAGCTAATCGGCGTGCGAAGCGGGTGCCTTTAAGCAGACGCGGAGTAGACGCGCTCGACGACGAGCACGTTCTCGGCCGAGTCGCCGCGGTCGGCGAGCATCCAGTCCACGACGCGCCACGGCCCGGAGCCGTCCGGCAGATTCAGGATCTCGCCGATCCTCGGCTCATGTACTGGATGCGTCGATTGGAAGCCGCTCACGAGCTCGGGCGCGTCGAACTGACCCGCCTTGCCTTCGCGGATGCTCCACATCATCCGGGCCATACCCCGCATCTTCGCACGGGGGGATTAACCCGGCGTGAGGGATTTTGTCGGAGGATGGACGTATGTCGATAACCCTCCGGCCGCTGGCAGACAGCGACCTCGACGCGGTTTTCGTCTGGGAGAGCAACCCCCGCGCTATCGAGATGGCGGCGTTCACGCGCGCGAATCCGTCCGACCGTGGCGCGTTCGACGACCACTACGAGCGCGTGCGCAACAACCCTTCGAATCTCCTGTTGGCGATCGACGACGACGCGGAGTTCGTAGGGACGATAGGCAGCTTCACGATGGAAGGAAGACGAGAGGTCACCTACTGGATCGCACCGGCGCGCTGGGGGCAGGGTCTCGCGTCGCAGGCCCTCCGTGCATTCCTTGCGATCGAGACGACCAGGCCGCTCTACGGGCGCGTGGCGGAGCACAATGCCGGGTCGGCGAAGGTGCTCGCCCGGGCCGGCTTCGTCGAGATCGGCTCCGAAACGGCGTTTGCGCCCGGACTCGGCGCCGAGGTCGTCGAGCGCATCTATCGCCTCGATCACTTCACCCGAGGGTCGGAGATACCCTCATAGCGACGCAAGACGCTGGACTGCGCGGGCGCCCTCTCGCCTGACGCCTACCGCGCCAGCGACTCCTCGTCCTCGGCGATCGTCTCGCGGATCTTCTCGAGCGAGCGCCGGATGAGGCGGGAGACGTGCATCTGCGAGATGCCGACCTGCTGTGCGATCTGGGATTGCGTGAGCCCCTCGAAGAACCGGAGCTGGAGGATCTTCCGCTCGCGCTCGTCCAGGACCTTGAAGCCGGGAGCGAGCACCGCCCGGTCCTCGGAGACCTCGTACTGGTGCTCCTCGGTGCCGAGTGACTCGAGCGGATCGAGGTCGTCGTCGTCGCCTCCCCCACCGCCTACGGACAGCGAAAGGGACGTGTAAGCGCGACCCGACTCGAGGGCCTCGAGCACTTCCTCCTCCTCGACGCCGGCGGCCTTCGCGAGCTCCGGGATGGTTGGCGAGCGGGCGAGCTGCACCGTGAGCTGCTCGACGAGGCGCGAGAGCTGGACGTTCAGCTCCTGCAGCCCGCGCGGCACGCGCACCGACCATCCCTTGTCTCGGAAGTGCCGCTTGATCTCGCCGATGATGTTCGGCGTCGCGTACGTCGTCAGCTCGACGCCGCGCTCGAGATCGAAGCGGTCGATTGCCTTGATCAACCCGATCGCACCGATCTGGACGAGATCCTCGAGCTGCTCGCCTCGGTACGAGTAGCGCCGCGCGAGCGAACGCACGAGCGACATGTATTGCTCGATGAGCTGCTCCCGCGCTTGGAGGTCTCCGTTCTCGTGGTAGCGCCGGAGCAGGATCTTGTCGTCGATCCGCGTCATTCGGCGGCTCCTGCCGGACTGCCGATGCGCTTGCTCAGCTCCACCCACGCGCCGTCCTTTCGCTCCTCGACCTCGTGGGTGTCGCAGACGGTCTCGAGCACGCGGCGCAGGTCGAGGCCGCTGTCGGAGTCGGCGGCGTGCAGCTTCTCGGGGGGAAACGGCCCCAGCGTGGCGCGCAGCACGCCGGCGTCGGCCGAGAGCGTGACGACAAGCTCCTCCATGTCGTCGCGAAGGGCGAGCAAGGCTTCGATCCCGACCTGCAGGTCGTCGAGGTCGTCGTACGTCACGTCGAGCCGCATGGCAAGGCCGCCCGTGACGAGGTGGGCGATCGGCCGGAAGTCCTCCTCCGCCGGGATGACGAGCCGGATCTGGTCGGTCGTCACGCGGCTCTCCCGCGGTCCACCTTGTCGAGCTGCCCGTTCACGCGGTCCACGCTTCTCCTCCGACCTTGCCGATCACCCGGGAGAGCTGAATCTCCCGTTCCACGGATGAACGCCAAAAGGCTCGCGACGGTTCCGGCCTGAATGCCCCGACCCAGCATCCCGGTGCGATCTTAGTGAGACGAGCTGATCAAGCCATATCCGACGACGAGGTCATCGTCGTAGAGCACCGCCGCCTGACCGGGAGCGACGCCGTACGCCGGCTCGTCGAGCTCGAGGCGGAAGCCGCGGGGCGTCGCCTGCACGTGGGCGGAGACCGCAGGCGAGCGGTAACGGAGCTTCGCGTCGACCCGCTCGACGTCGGCGTAGAGGCGCCCTCGCGCGCTCACCTGCGTGCGGGCGAGCGACTCGCGCGGCCCGACGACGACGGCATTCGCGGCCGGCCGGGTGCCGAGGACGTAGAGCGGCTCGGCGGCAGCGAGCCCGAGGCCTCGCCGCTGGCCGGGCGTGAACCGCCAGAAGCCGTCGTGACGGCCAAGCTCGCTTCCCTCCTCGTCGACGATCGCGCCGTGACTCGGCGCCAGTCCGTGGCGAGCGAGGAACGCGCGGTAGTCGTCGCCGGCGAGGAAGCACGCCTCCTGGCTCTCGGGCCGGTGTGCGGCGGCGAGCCCCGCGCGCTCGGCCTCGGCCCGCGTCGCCTCCTTGTCCTGCTCACCCAGCGGAAAGGACACGCGCGAGAGGTGCCGCGGGTCGAGCGCCGCGAGCATGTAGCTCTGGTCCTTCGCGGGATCGGCGGCGCGGGCAACCAGCAGCCGGCCGTCGCGTTCTACGACGCGGGCGTAGTGGCCCGTGACGAGGCGCTCGGCGCCTGCGCGGCGCGCGAACGCCAGCAGTTCCGCGAACCGGAAGCCGCCGTTGCAGCGGGTGCACGGGTTCGGCGTCTCGCCGCGCGCGTACCCGCGGACGAAGGGTGCGACCACGGCGCGCCGGAATTCCTCGCGCAGGTCGAGGGTCACGTGCGGCACGCCGAGCCGGTGACAGGTCTCGCGTGCGGCGATCACGCTCCCGGGCGAGCAGCAGGCGCGCTCCGAATCCGGGCCCTCCGGGTCGAGCCAGAGGCGCAACGTCACGCCGACGGCGTTCGGCAGCGAGCGGAGGAGGGCGACCGCGCTGTCGACGCCGCCGCTCATCGCGACCGCCACGCGACCCGGCGAGGGCGCCGCGCGGAAGACCGGCCCGAGCGCGTTCGCGAGCGCGTCGACCGCGAGCGTCTCGCCGCCGACGGCCGCTGCCTCGAGCAGCGTGAGCCCCGCGATGTCGCGCTCGAGCCCCGGCGCGTCGGCCTCGAGGATCCGATCGCCGTCGATGCGCAGGCGGACGCCCGCCCACTGGCCGTCGCGGCTGGAATCTCCGAAGCACTCGATCATGGTGGGCCCGAGCTTAGGGAACCTGATTTCTCAGGTGGGTGCCCTGCCACGCGATGCGCGGACGCGGGCTCCCTTCATGGTGCTGTTGGTTCACCATTTTGCTCGGGCCCGCGAACAGGCTAGCTCATGCGGGAGGTTCCACCAGCCGGATCCCGAGCTCCCGCAGCGCCTCGTCCGGATACGGCGTGGGCGCGCCCGTGAGCGGATCGGCGCCACTGGCGATCTTCGGGAACGCCGTCACCTGGCGGATGTCCGGCTCGCGTGCGAGCAGGGCGACGAACCGATCGATGCCCATCGCGAAGCCGCCGTGGGGCGGTGCGCCCATCTGCAACGCGTCGAGGAGATAGCCGAACTTCGAGCGCTGCTCCTCCTCGCTCATCCCCATGACGCGGAAGACGGCCTGCTGCACCTCGGCCTCGTGGATCCGGATCGAGCCGGAGCCGAGCTCCCACCCGTTCCAGATCAGGTCGTAGTGCTGGCCGAGCGCGTGTGCGGGGTCGTCCTCGAGGGTCGCCTCGTGCCCGGGGATCGGCGCCGTGAAGGCGTGGTGCATGAACGTCCAGCCGCCGAACTCCTCGCTCGGCTCGAAGAGCGGGAAGTCGGTGACCCAGTGGAAGACGTCGAGGCCGGCGTCGATCAGGTCGAGCTCGTGAGCGAGGTGCAGCCGGAGGAACCCGAGCACGCGGGCGACGACCGCCTCCTCGTCGGCGACGAAGAGCGCAGTCGATCCGTCCGGGACGCCGAACGCCTCGAGCTCCCGCTCGGAGAGGAACTTCGCGATCTGCGTGAGGTTCGCGAGACCCTTCGCACCCCACTCCTTCGCGAGCTCCTCCAGGCGTGTCTGCTCGGAACGGGAGAACGTCCGCGGCACGACGACGTACCGCACGCACGGGGCGTTCTTGAAGACCCCGAACTCCGATCCTCGTGTCACCTCGGTCGCGTCCTGGATCTCCAGCCCGAAGCGCAGGTCCGGCTTGTCGGAGCCGTAGCGCAACATCGCGTCGGCGTACGAGAGATGCGGGAACGGGCGCTGCGGCGGCTCGGCGCCGGCGGCTTCGAACGAGGCGACGACGCACGCCTCCATCACGTCGAGCACCTCCTCGCGCTCGACGAAGGCCATCTCGAAGTCGAGCTGCCGGAACTCGAACTGGCGGTCGGCCCGGAGATCCTCGTCGCGCCAGCACGTGGCGATCTGGTAGTAGCGGTCGATCCCGCCGACCATGCAGAGCTGCTTGAAGAGCTGCGGCGACTGGGCGAGGGCGTAGAACTTCCCCGGCTGCAGCCGCACGGGCGTGAGGAAGTCCCGCGCGCCTTCGGGCGTGCCGCGCGTCATGCTCGGCGTCCACACGTCGACGAAGCCGCGTTCCTCCATGACGCGACGGATCGCCGCGATCGCGGTGTGGTTGAGCCGCAGGTTGCGCTGCATCCGCTCGGTACGCATGTCGAGCCAGCGGTACCGCAGCCGTAGCGTCTCGTCGACGTTCTCCTCGTCGAGCTGGAACGGAAGCGGCGTCGAGCGGGAGAGGATCCGTAGCTCGTCAACCTGGAGCTCGACCTGCCCCGTCGGCAGGTCGGGGTTGACGGCCTCGGGTGCGCGCGGCAGTACCTCGCCGGTCGCCTGCAGCACGAACTCGTTGCGAATCTCGTGGGCGGTCTCTGCGGCTGCCGGTGAGCGCTCGGGGTTGACCACGAGCTGCACCTTTCCGGTGTGGTCGCGGAGGTCGACGAAGACGAGGCCCCCGTGGTCGCGGCGTGTGTCGGCCCAGCCGGCGACGGTCACGCGGCGGCCGGCGTCCTCCGCGCGCAGCTCGCCGCACATGCCGTCACGCCAGGGCATGCCTAGATCTCCGAGAAGTCCTGCACGACGCGGTCCTCCGCTCCGCGCCGCCGCAGCTCGTAGGTCCCGTCGCTGCGTGCCACCACGACGGTCTCCGCGCCGAGTCGCTGAGCCTGTGTGAGCTGCCCCTTCATCGAGCGGCCAGCGTAATCGGTGTCGACCGAGCGGCCCTCCGCCCGCCATTTCGCGATCTGGGGCAGGAGCTGCCGCCGCAGCTCGGGCTCCTCGAACGCGACGAAGAGGTCGAGCGAGGCCGCCTCCGCCTCGGCCCCCTCCCGCTCCATCGCGAGCAGGAGCCGCTCGAGGCCGGCGCCGAAGCCGATACCGGGAGTCGGCGGGCCTCCGACCGCCTCGACGAGCCCGTCGTAGCGGCCGCCGCCGCAGATCGTGGAGTTGACGTTCTCCTCCGGCCCTACGAACTCGAACGTCGTGCGCGTGTAGTAGTCGAGGCCGCGAACGAGCGCCGGGTCGAGCGTGTACGGGACGCCGTACGACTCGAGGTGCGCCTTGACGGCGTCGAAGTGCTCCCGGCACGCGTCGCACAGCGAGTCGCCGATCTTCGGAGCGAGGTCGAGCGCGGCGCGAACGCTGTCGCTCTTCACGTCGAAGACCTGCAGGACGCTCGTCGCACGTTTGTGTGCGACCTCCGCGTCCTCGAGCAGCTCGGGGTGAGCGTCGAGCCATTCGTTCAGCTCGGCGACGTACTGGGGACGGCAGTTCGCATCGCCGATCGAGTTGAGCAGCAGAGCCCACTCGCTCACGCCGAGCCGGCGCAGCAGCTCCGCGTAGAACTGGATCACCTCGGCGTCGATCGCCGGGTCGTCCGAGCCGACGACCTCGAGTGAGAGCTGCCAGTGCTCGCGGTACCGGCCGCGGCCCGGCCGCGAGTAGCGGTACATCGGCGCGATGGCATAGGCCTTGACGGGTTGCGGCTCCTGCGCGAGGCCGTGCTCAACGTATGCGCGCGCGATCGGCGCCGTCCCCTCCGGCCGCAGCGTGAGCGACCGGTCGCTCCGATCCTCGAACGTGTACATCTCCTTGTGCACGACGTCGGATGCTTCCCCCGACGTGCGCTCGAAGAGCGCCGTGTCCTCGAAGCCCGGCGTGGAGACGCGCGACCAGCCGTACTGCCCGCACTGCTCCTCGATCGTGCGGATCACGTGCCACCACAGGTGGTCGCGCGGCAGGACGTCGTGCGTCCCGCGCGGCGCCTGGAACTTGCTGCTCACGCGCCCGCGCGCAGCTCCGCCAGGAACGGGTTGCGGGCGAGCTCGACGCCGAGCGTCGTTTCGGGGCCGTGGCCCGGGTGGACGACCGTTTCCGGCGGCAGGCGGTCGGCGAGCATCCGGACCGAGGCGAGCAGCGTGTCCCAGTCGGCTCCGGGCAGATCGACGCGCCCCACCGAGCCGGCGAAGAGGAGGTCGCCGCTGAAGAGCTCGCCGTCCGCATGGAAGGCGACGTGCGCCGGCGAATGGCCGGGCACGGCGAGGCACTCGAAGGAGATCCCCGCCATCTCGATCGTCTCGCCGCCGGTCAGAAGGTGCTCGGGCGCGTGCGCGCGACCCGGGACGCCGACCGGCGCGAACTCCGAGTAGCGCTCGAGCCGCTCTCGCTCGCCCTCCGGCATCCAGACCTCGGCGCCCGTGCCCTCGGCCAGGTCGGCGACGCCGCCGAGATGGTCGAAGTGTCCGTGGGTGACGAGGATCCCGGCACACGACGTGCCGAGCCGCGCGAGCTCGAGGCGGAGATCGGCCGCGTCGCCGCCCGGGTCGACGACCGCGCACTCCTGCGCCCCCCGCTCGCGCCGCACGACGTAGCAGTTCGTCTGCAGCGGACCGAGCTCGTATCTGTCGACCGCGAGCGGCATGGCGGCGAGTCTAGTGAAGTGCTGGTTAGCCGCCCGACGGGTGCGGGAAGGGCTCGACCGTGCGTCATTGGAAGCTCTCCGAGGTCGACACGCCCCAGGGTGCGCGGTCGCCTGTCGTTCTCCATTCGACGGAAGGCTCGTCGCGGACCGTGCTCATCGAGCTCAAGGCCGGCGAGGCGCTCGGCGACCATCGGGTGAAGGAGTCTGCGCTTCTCGTCGTCGTCGACGGCAGCGTGCGCGTCGAGGCCGGCGACGAGGCGGTCGACGCCGAGGCGGGCGTCCTCTTCCACTTCGAGCCCGACGAGGAGCACTCGGTGACGAGCGACTCCGGCGCGCGGCTGCTCCTGTTGCTCGCCCCCTGGCCGGGCGAGGGCCACTATCGAGGCGAGCGCGCCGGGCAGTCCGGCGTCAGCGCTTCCTAGCCGAGCCCTTCTGTCCCCCCTGGTCCGCGCGCCGCTGCCAGCGGTTGTAGGCGAAGCGGTCGATGGTGTACGTGAAGGGGATGAAGAGAACGGTGTAGACCACCGCGAGCGCGAGGGCCGTGCCGAGGTTGTGGTGGCCGTTCTTCGAGAGGATGTAGAAGAAGGCGAAGATCGCGGCGCCGATGATCAGCGAACGCTTCACCGCGCGCCGCCACGACGGCGGCGGCGGGACACGAACGGGCCGGCCGCCGCGGCCGCGCTCCTGTTTCTGAGTGGCCCTTGCCTTCGGTGCCGCCTCGTCGCGCTTCTCGGGCTTCGGGGCGAGGTTCTCGGGCGGCTCCTCGAGCTCGTTTCCCTCTTCGTCGACCCACACGGTCTCGTACTCGTGCCGACGTTCCTTCTGCACCCGCCGCCGCTGCTTCCTCGTGGGCATGGAGGGCTAGCGTAGCTCCCCGCCGACGACCACCCTGGCGACGACCCGGCCGCCCAGGTGGTAGGCGAGGTAGCGCCAGTCGGGGGTCTCGAGAAGCGCGACGTCGGCCCTGTAGCCGGGCGCGAGCCGGCCGATGCAACCGGCGCGCCCGAGGACGTGCGCGGCATTGACCGTGCAGGCGGCGAGGGCCTCGGCCGGCGAGAGATGGAGCTGGGTTGCGGCGAGCGAGCAGACGAGCGGCAGGCTCTCGCAGTAGGCGCTCCCGGGGTTGAAATCGGTGGCCATGGCGACCGCTGCGCCGGCGTCGACGAGCGCCCGCGCGGGCGGCATCGGCCGGTCGAGGAAGAGGGCGCTCGCGGGCAGGAGCACTCCGACGACGTCGCTCGCTGCGAGGGCGCGGATCCCCTCCTCACCGGTGGCCTCGAGATGGTCGACCGAGCGAGCCCCCAGCTCGACGGCGAGCGGGATCGCACCGGACTCGGTGAACTGGTCCCCGTGGAGCCGCAACACGAGGTCTGCGTCGCGGCACGCCTCGAGGTACCGGCGCGCCTGCGCCGCGTCGAAGGCCCCGCGCTCGAGGAAGACGTCTGCCGCCTCTGCGAGCGTGGCCGCCTCGGGCAGCACCTCGGCGAGCGCGAAGTCCAGATAGGCGTCCGCGTCCGGGAACTCCGGTGGGACGGCGTGGGCGCCGAGCCACGTCGGGATGCCGCCGGCCTGCCGGATTGCTCGGAGCGACGCGAGCTCCGTCTCGCGGTCGAGCCCGTAGCCCGACTTCGCCTCGAACGTCGTCGTACCCTGGTCGAGCATCCACGAGCGGTGGCGCTCGACCGCCGCCCGCAGGCCGTCTTCACCGGCGGCACGGGTCGCACGGACGGTAGAGAGGATTCCGCCGCCGGCAGCGTGCAGCTCCTCGTAGCTCGCCCCGGCGGCGCGGAGCGAGAACTCGTCGACGCGGTCGCCGCCGAACGCCGCGTGCGTGTGGCAGTCGACGAGACCCGGAACGGCGCAGAGGCCACCGCACTCGACCTCAACGACTTCGCCATCGAGGGCGGGCAGGTCGCGCATGCACCCCACCGCCTCGATCGTCTCGCCGGCACAGAGGACGAAGGCATCCTCGAGCACCTCGACGTCGCCGAGCGCCTGCCCACGGAGCGGAGCACCGGTGCCGGCGGGCGTCGCGAGCTGCGCCAGGTCGCGCAGAAGGAGCCGCGCCGCCGTCGCCGTCACCCGTCGTCGGGGACGCGTGGGATCCGAAGTCCGCCCTCCTCCGCGGCGGTGAGCGCCTCCGGATAGCCCGCGTCGACGTGCCGCATCACGCCCGTGCCCGGGTCGGTCGTCAGTACCCGCTCGAGCCGTTCGGCTTGTGCGTCGGTGCCGTCCGCGAGGACGACCATCCCTGCATGGATCGCGTTGCCGATCCCCACTCCGCCGCCGTGGTGGACGCTCACCCACGTCGCTCCCGCCGCGACGTTGACGAGCGCATTGAGGATCGGCCAGTCCGCGATCGCATCGGAGCCGTCGCGCATCGACTCGGTCTCGCGGTACGGCGAGGCCACCGAGCCGGCGTCGAGGTGATCCCGCCCGATCACCACCGGTGCCTTGACCTCTCCGCTCCGGACGAGGTCGTTGATCGCGAGGCCGGCCTTCGCGCGATCCCCGTAGCCGAGCCAGCAGATACGCGCGGGCAGTCCCTGGAACGCCACGCGCTCGGGCGCCAGCTCGAGCCACCGCTGCAGGAGCGGATCGTCCGGGAACAGCTCCCGCAGCCGGTCGTCGATCGCCGCGATGTCCGTCGGGTCGCCCGATAGCACCGCCCACCGGAATGGACCGACGCCGCGGCAGAAGAGCGGCCGAATATAGGCCGGGACGAAGCCCGGGTATGTGAAGGCCTCCTCTACACCACCTTCACGCGCCTCACCTCGCAGGTTGTTGCCATAATCGAAAACATACGCGCCGCGTCGGACGTACTCGAGCAGTGCCTCGACGTGGCGGACGATCGACTCGCGCGCGAGGCGCAGGTACTCGTCCGGATCGGACGTGCGGAGCGCAGCCGCCTCGGCCACGGAGTAGCCGCGCGGCACGTAGCCGTTCAAGGGGTCGTGGGCTGCGGTCTGGTCGGTGATGAGGTCGAACTCCTCCCCGCGCGCGGCGAGCTCGGGCACGACGTCCGCGGCGTTCCCCAGCAGCCCGACGGAGAGCGGCTTCCGCTCCGCAGCCGCGGCACGGACGCGCTCGAGCGCCTCGTCGAGCGACTCCGTCGCCTCGTCGAGATACCGCGTCTCGAGCCTCCGCTCGATCCGCTGCGGATCGACCTCGACGCAGAGGATGGCGGCCCCGGCCATCGTCCCCGCGAGGGGCTGCGCCCCACCCATGCCGCCGAGCCCGGCGGTCAGGATCGTGCGTCCGCGCAGATCGGCCGAGCCGAAGTGCTTCTCCCCCGCCGCGGCGAACGTCTGGTACGTCCCTTGCAGGATCCCCTGGCTCCCGATGTAGATCCAGGAACCGGCGGTCATCTGGCCGAACATCGTCAGCCCCTCGGCCTCGAGCCGCCGGAACTCGTCCCACGTCGCCCACCGGGGCACGAGCAGGGAGTTCGCGATCAGCACACGGGGCGCGCCTTCGTGGGTCGTGAACACGCCGACGGGCTTCCCGCTCTGGACGAGAAGGGTCTCGTCGGGACCGAGCTCGAGCAGAGCGGCGACGATTGCCCGCAGCGCCTCGGGGTTCCGTGCCGCCTTGCCCGAGCCGCCGTAGACCACGAGCTCCTCCGGCCGCTCGGCCACCTCGGCGTCGAGATTGTTGAGCAGCATGCGCAGCGGCGCCTCGGTCGACCACTGGCGCGCGTTCAGCTCGGTGCCGCGCGGCGCCCGAACCGACCTCAGGTCGCCGCAGAGGGCGTCCACCCGGGCGGCGAGGCTCGCGGTCGTGCTCATTCCAGCTCGCCCGCCTCCGCCTCGACCTCGGCCAGGAGCGACCCGTCGCGGATCGATGACGCAACCGCCTCGATGTCGCCGGCGAGCGGACGATCGTCCTGCAGCCTCGGCGAGAGCTTGCGCACGGCCGCTCGCGCGGCACGGCTCCCCACTCCCGGCTCGAGCGGCGCATGGAACTCGACTGCCTGCGCGCCCGCGAGCAGTTCGATCGCCAGCGCCCGCTCCGAGTTGGCGAGCACCTGCCACGCCTTGAGACCGGACGCGTTCCCCATCGAGACGTGATCCTCCTGCCCCGCGCTCGTCGGGATCGAGTCGACGGAGGCCGGATGGCAGAGCGACTTGTTCTCGGAGACGAGCGAAGCCGCCACGTACTGCGGGATCATGAAACCGCTGTTGAGGCCGCCGTCGGTGGTGAGGAAGGCCGGCAGCCCGTCGGAGAGATTCGGGTTCACGAGGCGCTCGACCCGCCGCTCGGAGATGTTCGCGAGCTCCGAGACGGCCATCGCGAGCGTGTCCAGCGCGAAGGCGAGCGGCTGCCCGTGGAAGTTCCCGTTCGAGACGAGCTCGTCGTCGTCGACGAGGACGAGTGGGTTGTCGGTGGCGGCGTTCAGCTCGACGCCGACCGTGTACTCGGCGTACTCCAGGAGGTCGCGGCAGGCGCCGTGCACCTGCGGCGCGCAGCGGAGCGAGTACGCATCCTGCACCTTGTCGCACCAGCGGTGGGCCTCGATGATCGCCGAGCCCTCGAGGAGCCGCAGCAGATTCGCCGCCGCGGCCTTCTGGCCGCGCAGCGGCCGCAGCTCGTGGATCTGCGGCAGGAACGACGTGCGCGAGCCCTGCAGCGCCTCGACCGAGACTGCACAGGCGATGTCTGCGACCCGCGCGAGCCGTCGCGCGCGCACGAGCCCGAGCGCGAGCATCGCCGCCATGAACTGGGTGCCGTTGACGAGCGAGAGGCCTTCCTTCGCAGCCAGCTCCACGGGCTCGAGGCCGACCCGCGCGAGCGCGTCCGCCCCTGCGAGCCGCTCGCCCTCGACGCACGCCTCTCCCTCGCCGACGAGCGGCAGCGCAAGATGCGCGAGCGGCGCGAGGTCCCCGGACGCCCCCACCGAGCCGCGGCTCGGCACGACGGGCAGCACGCCGCGGTCGAGGAACGCGAGGAACTGCTCGACCGTCTGCACACGAGCGCCGGAGTTGCCCTTCGCGAGGGCGTTCGCGCGCAGGAGCAACGCTGCGCGCACGATCGCGTCCGGGTAGGGCTCGCCGACGCCGCACGCGTGAGATCGCAGCAGCCGCAGCTGCAGCTCCGCAGTCTGCTCTTTCGGGATCGCGACGGCGACGAAGCGGCCGAACCCCGTGTTGACGCCGTACGTGTGCTCCTCGCTGCCGTGCGCGGCGCGCTCGACGAGCTCACGCGCAGCGTTCATCCTCTCCCGCGCGCGGTCGGACAGCTCGACCCCCATTCCCTCGACCGCCACCGCCCAGACGTCGTCGACGGTCAGATCGTCGCCCGTGAGGCCGATCGCGGTCTGCTGCGCCACACGCCGAGTCTAGGCTTCCACGGTGGTGGACCTGGACGCCTACGGCGCGATCACGAGCGTCGTCGTCTCGCGGGCAGGCGAGGTCGTCACCGAGCAGTACGCGGAGGGCGACGCCCACACGCTCCGCAACACACGCTCGTGCACGAAGACGGTGGCGGGGATGCTGACGGGAATCGCGATCGAGCGGGGGCTCGTTCCCGGCGTCGACACGCCGGTCCTCCAGTTGCTCGAAGCCGAGGACGCCGATCCACGCAAGCGCGCTATCGCTGTCCGAGACCTCCTCACCATGAGCTCCTGCCTCGAGTGCAACGACTGGGACGAATCCTCCCCAGGCAACGAGGAGCTGATGTACCCGCAGGCGGACTGGGTCGCGTTCACGCTCGGATTGCCGGTCCGCGAAGAGAAGCGCTTCAGCTACTGCACGGCCGGTGTGGTCCTGCTCGGCTCGCTCTCGAACGCGCCGTGGGCGAGCCGCTCACGGCCTTCTCGCGCCGCGAGCTCTTCGAGCCGCTCGGGATCGCCGAGGCGGAGTGGCAGCACACGCCGCAGGGCCAGGTCTCGACCGCCGGCGGGCTGCTCCTCAGCAGCCGGTCGCTCCTGGCGCTCGGCGAGCTCTACCTGCGCGGAGGCGGCGGCATCGTCCCGGCCGGTTGGGTCGAGGAGTCGGTGCGGCCCCATGCCCGAATCGACGAGAGCATCGAGTACGGCTACCTCTGGTGGCTGCGGAGCTACCGCGGCGAGCCGTGCTTCTACATGACGGGAACGGGAGGCAACCGCGTGCATGTCTTCCCGACCCTCGACCTCGTTGCCGTGATCACGACCACGAACTTCCGGCGGCGCGATGCCCACGCGCTGAGCGACCGGCTGCTCGAGGAGCAGATCCTGGCGAGGATCTAGTCGCCGAAAAGCCGCAGCTCGAGCAGCCGCGACGAGTCGAAGCCGTCGATGCGGAGGAGCGATCCCGCAGCCGCGGCCGCGGCGCCGGCCGGCATCAGGCCGACGAGCTCCGATCCCTCGACCTCGACCCCGCGCGCGTGGGCTTCGCGCTCGACCGCGGCGAGGATGTCGTGCAGCGCCGCGGCCTCCCAGTCCTCGACGTTCATCGAGACCTGTGCCTTTCCGGCGCGCGGCAGGTCGAGCCCGAGCGCGCGCACGCCCGGGAAGCCGCCGCCCCGCTCCCTCACGACCGCCGCGATCTCGCGCGCGACCTCGGCGCTCGCGCCGGCGAGGTTGACGTTGAACGCGATCAGCGGCCTCCGCGCTCCGACCATGACGGCGCCTGCGGCCGGATCGAGCCGCGACGGACCGAAGTCCGGCGCGACCTCGCCCGCGTCGATCCGCCGTTGCAGCTCGTCCGGGCCCCCGCTCCGAAAGAACGCGGGGCCATGGCCGCCTCCGAGCTCGGCGTAGAGGAAGACCGGCAGCTCGAGCTCGTCGCCGATCCGCTGGGCGAGCGTCAACGCCGCCTCGCGTGCTCGCTCCATGTCCTCGCGCCGGACGGGCACCACCGGCACGACGTCGGCGGCGCCGATCCGCGGGTGCACACCCTCGTGCTTCCGCAGGTCGATTCGCGCCCGCGCGACCGCGACCCCGGCGAGCAGCGCGTCGACGATCTCCACGTCGTCGCCGACGAGCGTGAAGACCGAGCGGTTGTGGTCGGGATCCGTGTGGATGTCGAGCAGCCGCGCCCGCTCGGCCAGCTCCTCCCCGATCAGGCCGATCAGGCGCGAGTCGCGGCCCTCGGAGAAGTTCGGCACGGCCTCGAGCGGCAGCATCGGCGGGAGCCTACGCTCCGAGATCGTGACCGCCCGCAAGTCGTCCTACCGCTCGCTCGCGTCGCTCCAGCGCGACCTCTCCCGCTGCCGCGCCTGCGTCGAGGCCGGCTACCCGCTCGAGTCGCTGCCGGTGCGTGCGCCCGGTGCCGGACAGCGCGCCTTCATGTTCGGCCAGGCACCCGGCGTGGTCGAGGGAGAGGAGCGGCTGCCCTGGCGCGGCCGCGCCGGAAGGACGCTCCGCCGCTGGCTCGAGCTCGAGGAGGACGAGTTCTACGCCACCTTCTACTGCGCTTCGGTGACGCGGTGCTATCCCGGCCGCGCCGCCTCCGGCCGCGGCGACCGCACGCCCACGCCTCGCGAGCAGGAGCTCTGCTCCTTCTGGCGCGACTGGGAGCTCGAGCTCCTGCGGCCGCGACTGATCGTCACCGTCGGCGGGCTCGCGCTGCGGCGGCTGCTCGGCCTCCCGTCGCTCACACCGTGCATCGGCGAGCGGTACGAGCACGACGGGACGCCCCTGATCCCGCTCCCCCACCCGTCGGGCGCGAGCGGCTGGCTCAACCTGCCGGCGAACCGGGAGCGGCTCGCGACGGCCACCGCGCTCGTCCGAGAGGAGCTCTCCCGCCTCAGGTAGCA
>Ga0070739_10001756_pt1 | contig 31305 bp, 39 predicted proteins | sample Coa_R1_7_FD_66445 | JGI IMG/M metagenome (GOLD analysis project Ga0070739, IMG submission 66445) | Surface soil microbial communities from Centralia Pennsylvania, which are recovering from an underground coalmine fire - Coalmine... | ecosystem: Environmental > Terrestrial > Soil > Unclassified ...
TGCGAGATGCCGGCGGCCAGTGCGGCGAGCATCGCGACGATCGCCGCAACGATGACGATCTCGACGAGCGTCGTTCCTCGCTGATCCATGCATTACGTAGTGCCCGGCCCGGGTGCTAGGAGGACGGGGGGTACCAGCGCAGGTCGGGCTGCCGCGCCGCGCGCGTTTCGTCGAGCCTGCCGACGACGGTGTGCTGCGGTGCGGCGAGCACCTCTTCCGGATTTCGCTTGGCCGTTTCCACGATGCTTCCCAGCGCCTCGATGAACGAATCGAGCGTTTCCTTCGATTCCGTTTCGGTCGGCTCGATCATCAAACACTCGGGAACGATCAGCGGAAAGTACATGGTCGGTGCCATGAACCCGCGGTCGAGCAGCGCTTTGGCGACGTCCAAGGCGCGTACGCCGGTCGCCTTCTTCAGCTCTTGCGCCGATGCAACGAATTCGTGGCGGCAGAGTTCGTCGTACGGGGTTTCCAGAAATTCGCGCACCTTCACGCGAACGTAGTTGGCGTTCAGTACGGCGAGCTGCGAAACTTTCGTGAGGCCGTCCGCACCGTTTGCGTAGATGTAAGCCAGCGCGCGAACCGCGTGCGCGAAGTTCGACCAGAACGAACGCATCGGGCCGATCGATTTTGGACGATCGAACTCCAACCGGAATTCTAGGCGATCGCCGGGTGCCGAAGGCTTGCGTCCCGCAGGTCCGTCCGCGGTTTCGCCGCGTGCGGGGTGCGCCGCGACGTACGGCACCGGCAAAAACTCGACGAGGTGCGCCGCGACGCCGACGGGGCCGTGCCCGGCGCCGCCGCCGCCGTGCGGAATCGTGAACGTCTTGTGCGTGTTGAGATGCATGAGATCGAAACCCATATCGCCGGGACGCGCATTTCCCATGAGCGCGTTCGCGTTAGCCCCGTCGTAATACATCAACCCGCCCGCGTCGTGGACCGCTTTGGTGATCTCGTGAACGCGATCCTCGAACAAGCCCAGCGTATTGGGATTCGTCATCATGCACAGGGCCGTGTCGGGCCCGATCGCCGTGCGCAACTCATCCAAGCTCACGCGCCCGCGCTCGTCGCTGCGCAGCGAGATGACTTTGAACCCGCACATCGCTGCCGAAGCGGGGTTCGTTCCGTGCGCGGTGTCCGGTACGACGACTTTGTCCCGCTGCGGCTCGCCGCGATCTTTGAAGTAGGCTTTCGCGATGAGCAGCGCGGCCAGCTCGGCATGCGCGCCCGCAGAAGGATTCAGGGAGAAGGCGGTCATCCCGAACAGCGAGCAGAAGGTGCGTTCGAGTTCCCACATGATCTGCAGTGCGCCCTGCGCGAGCTCGTCGGGCGTGTACGGATGCAGGTCGCGCAACGCCGGAAGATTGGCCATCGCATCGTTGATTCGCGGGTTGTACTTCATCGTGCACGAGCCCAGCGGATAGAAGCCGACGTCGATGCCGAACGTGCGCTGCGAGAGTCGCGTGAAGTGACGCACCACGTCGAGCTCGCTGTTGTCCGGCAGCGGCAGATGCTCGCGAAGCGTATGCTGCGGCAGAAAGTCCGAGAGCGGCGGTCCCGCATCCACGTAGCGGTTTGCGCGCCCGTCCTGTCCGAGTTCGAAGATCAGCGGCGAAGCAGTGTGGTCTCGCATGCAACCTCTTCGAGGGCGGCACAAAGCGCTGCGATATCGGCGGAGGACGTCGTTTCGGTCGCCGCCATCAACACGCAGTCCGAGTACTCCGGGTAATAGCGGCCTAAATCCAAGCCGCCGAGAATGCCGCGCTCTTGCAGCTTAGCGAGCACACTCTTCGCCGGCTGGTGCACGTTCACGACGATCTCGTTGAAGAACGGGGCGTCGAATTGCAGCGTGCAGCCGGGGAGCGATGAAACGCGCGTTGCCAGTTCGCGCGCGCGCGCAAGGTTGGCCGCCGCGACGTCTCGCAGTCCGGTTCGACCCATGAGGGCGAGATAGATCGTGGCGACGAGCGCGCAGTGCGCCTGATTGGTGCAGATGTTCGAGGTCGCGCGTTCGCGGCGGATATGCTGCTCGCGCGCTTGCAGCGTGAGCACGAACGCTTCGTTTCCGTGTACGTCGACCGTCTTTCCGACGAGGCGCCCCGGGATGCGGCGGACGTGCTCTTTCGTGCATGCGATGAAGCCCGCGTACGGGCCCCCGTACGCGACCGCAACGCCGAAGCTCTGCGCTTCGCCTGCGACGATCTCCGCGCCCCATGATGCGGGCGTCTGCAGGGCCGCGAGGGAAAGCGCCTCGGCAACCACGCCGATGAGCACCGTGCCGCTGTCCTTGATCGCTGCCCGAGGCGCTTCGTCGGGCACGTCGAGGTTGCCGAAGAAATTCGGCGACTGAACCGCGACGCATGCGTATTGCTTGCTTTCAATACGCTGCGCGATGCCGGAAAAATCCGTCGTTCCGTCCGCTCGCACCGGCAGCTCTTCTATTTCGACGTCGAGCCCGTCGCAATACGTCTTCAGCACGGCGCGGTAATTCGGATGGGTCGCGCGCGACACCAGCACTTTTTTGCGACCGACCGCGTTGAGCGCCATGATCGCCGCCTCCGCCAATGCGGTGGCGCCGTCGTAGACTGAGGCGTTGGCGATGTCCAGACCGGTGAGCAAACAGACGTACGTCTGCCACTCGTAGATGGCCTGGAGATAGCCTTGCGAGACCTCGGCTTGATACGGGGTGTAGGCGGTGAGAAATTCGCCGCGCATCGCCAGCGCCGATATTGCCGGAGGCGCGTAATGGCGGTAGGCGCCGGCACCCAAGAACGAGACGTACGACGCGCCCGCGTTTTTGCGCGCGAAATGCTCGAACCGGCGCGCGATGTCGGCTTCCGCAAGCGCGGGAACGACGTCGAGCGGCTCGCGGATCCTCACCGGTTCCGGCACTTCCACGAGTTTCTCGAGCGAAGGCACGCCGATAGCCTCGAGCATCTGCGCGACGTCGCGCGGGGTGTGGGGCGTATACACTTTACTGCGAAACCAACTTCTCGTAATCGCCGGGTGAGAGCAAGCCGCCCGTTTGCGCTCCGTCGCCGAGTTTCACCTTGAACATCCATCCGCCGTGGTACGGTTCGCGGTTCACCATGGCCGGATCGCTTTCGAGACTGCCGTTCACCTCGATCACTTCGCCTCCGACCGGGCTGAAAAGATCGGAGACCGCTTTTACCGATTCGACGACGCCCACGCTCGAGAATTGCGCCACGTTCGCGCCGGTTTTGGGCAGTTCGACGTAGACGATGTCTCCGAGCGAGTTTTGCGCGTAATCGGTGATGCCGACGGTCGCGACGTCGCCGTCCACACGGACCCATTCATGCTCTTTGGTGTACAGTAGATCTGCGGGCTGCGCCAATGCTTCAACTCCTCTTGTAAAACGGCAGCGGAACGACCCTCGCGCCGTACGCGGTTCCGCGAATGTGCACCACCAGCGGCGTGCCGGGCGCCGATGCTTCCTTTTCCACGAGCGCGGTGGCGATGTTCTTGTTTTGCAGGGACGGAGCGACGGACCCGCTGCGGATTTCGCCGATGTGCCGGTCGGCGAGAAACACATGGTAGCCTTCGCGCGCCGGCGCCCGCCCATCCATCACGATTCCCACGATGCGCGCATAGCGGTCTTCGGATTGCTGCGCGAGCAGCGCTTCTTTGCCGGTGAACGACGGCTTGTTCAGTTTGACGGCCCAGTTCAAACCCGCCTGCAGCGGTGTAATGTCTTCGGTGAGTTCGTGACCGTAGAGCGGCATGCCGGCTTCCAATCGCAGCACGTCCCGAGCTCCCAGACCCGCCGGAATGAGTCCGCCCTCCGCGTTGTCGCGAAGCAGCGCGTTCCAAATCTCCGCGGCATCCCGGCCGTCGACGAACAATTCAAAGCCGTCCTCGCCCGTATAGCCGGTGCGCGCGATCACCGCGTGCTTTCCGTACACCTCTCCTTCCGTGCAGAAGTAATACTTGAGCGAACCGACGTCCACGCCGGTGTGCGCGCGCAGCATCTCCACCGATTTGGGCCCTTGAATCGCGATGAGCGCGTTGCGGCCGTGCAAGCTCGTCAGCTTCACGCCGGAATCTTTCAGATGCGCGCTCAGATGCGCCCACATCTTCGCGGCGTTGCTCGCATTGACGACGAGCAGCCAGCGATCCGGCAGTCGATAGAAGATGACGTCGTCGTGCGCGCCGCCGTTCTCGTTGGTGAAGATGTTGTACCGCGCTTGGCCCGGCTTCATCGTCGAAACGTTATTCACTGTCAATCCGTCGGCCCATGACGCAACGTTCTCACCTTCGAGGATGAATTGCCCCATGTGCGAGAGATCGAAAAGGCCCGCGCGGTGACGAACGGCTTCGTGTTCCTTCAGGATGCTGCCGTACTGCACCGGCATCTCGAAACCGCCGAAAGGAATCAGCCGAGCGCCGTGGCGCACGTGTTCCTCGTACAGCGCGGTGCGCCTGAGCTCGGTCGTTTGCGTCGTCATTTCACCTTGGCCGGCTTTTCGCCGGGATAACTGTTCAGAAAGTTCAACGTTGCGTGCGCGACTAGTTTCTCGCCGCTGCGCACGTGCACTTCACCGTACACGACGCGCCGTCCGGCCTTGAGGACGGTTGCTTCAGCGACCAGGTCGTTCGGCGGCAGCGCGGGCGCCAAATAATTGCACTGCAGCGCGACGGTCGTCGTTTCTTGATCGCGTCCGTAAATCGAAGCGAGCGCCACGTAAAAGCAGGTGTCGCACAGACTCACGATCGCGCCGCCGTGGACCGCGCCGGTTCCGTTGGAGATCTGCGAACGGTACGGCATGCGCATCACCGCGCGGCCGTCACCGACGCTCTCCAAGTGCAGGTCCAGCAGCTTGACGAAATGCGACTTCTCTTTATCCCACTGCCGCCGCGCGCGTTCTTGATCGATGGTCATGTTAGAAGCTAGCGTACAAGGTTGCCCGGGTCACGTCTATTGCTTTTGACTTGCCGCCTGGGCGGCGGTCGCGAGGCTATCGTGGGCACCGCGAAAATCAAGTGTGCCGCCGTGCAGCCAGTGCGCGCCGTCCACCGGAAGCGCCGCACCGCTCACCCACTGCGCCTCTTCGGAGCAAAGCCAGAGCGCGGCGCGCGAAACGTCTTCGGGCTTTCCAAGGCGCCCAAGCGGAATCTGCGCAACCACGCGCTGTTCGACGTCGGCCACGCTCCACAAATTCTTGTCGGTACCCTCCGTGTGGATGGGGCCGGGAGCGATCGCGTTGACGCGAATGCCGAAGCGGCCCCACTCCGCGGCAAGCGTGCGCGTCATGGCGAGTACGCCGGCTTTCGCGCACGCGGAATGCAACGCGCCCGGCTCGCCGCTCCACGCGTACGTTGCGATGACGTTCAAAATATTTCCCTTCGATGCTCGCAGCGCTTCGAACGCGTAGCGCGTGCAATGAAACGTGCCGTTCAACACGATGTCGACCACCGATTTAAAACCATTCGGTGAAAGACGCTCGGACGGTATCACGAAATTGCCGGCCGCGTTGTTCACGAGCACGTCGAGGCGCCCGGTGCGCGAAAGCAGCTCCGCCGCGATGTGCTCGACGCGCGTCGCGTCACGGACGTCGCCGGCAAGGGCGAAGGCGCTGCCTCCGTCTTCTTCGATGAACCGAACCGTTTCATCCAAGGCGTCGCCGCGCCGCCCGGTGACGCACACGCTCGCGCCCTCGCGCGCAAAGGCTTGCGCCATCGCGCGCCCGAGACCCGAACCGCCGCCCGTGATCCACACGGTTTTGCCGGTGTAGCGCGCGGTCAAAAAGTTTCTCCGATTTTTGCCAGCTCGCGCCGCAGGTACAGCGGTAAAGAAAAGATGCGCCGGTGCGTGATGCCGTCGTAAAAAAAGTTCTCTCCGCGAAGCTGCGCGCAGTACGCGTCGACTGCCGCGCCGTCGAGCGACGCGAGATCGACGCGATCGCTGCACGCGATGAAAGCCCAATCGTTGTCGAAGGCCGGCACGTGCGTATAGAACGACGCGACATGCGCGTAGTACGATCGCAGCGTGCGCGCCATCTTCGCGTGCAAGGACATGTTGTGGAATCCGGCGGTGCTTGCCTGAAGCACGTAAACGCCGCCCTCGGCAAGATGCGCTTTGATGTCGCGAAAGACCGCCTCGCAGAAAAGCGGATTGCTCGGTGAATCCTCGAGCGGCTCGGTGAGGTCGGAAATGACGACACCGTAGCGATCGCGATCCTCCGCGAGGAACTTCAGCGCGTCGCCGATGATCACGCGCGCACGCGGATCTTCGAAGGCGCCGTCGGACCATTCGGGCAAATATTGCTTGGAGAGCTCGATGACTTGCGCGTCGATGTCCACCATCGTGCAGCGGCGCACGTGCGGATGACGCAGCACCTCGCGCAGAGTCGCGCCTTCGCCGCCGCCCAAAATCAGCACCTGCGAACGATCCGCGGCCCCGGCCATCGCGGGATGCACCAGCGACTCGTGATAGATCTTCTCGTCGAACTGCGCGCTTTGCGTATCGCCGTCGAGAATCAGCATCTTTCCGAGCACGGCCGTCTCCACGACGCCGACGCTTTGAAAGGGCGTGCGGCCTGCGTAATAAACGCGGTCGACGGCATGGTGATGCTGCTCCGTTGGAAAAAATTCCTCGACGTACCACTGCCAGTGGCGGGTTTTGGGCATAGAGGGGGCTTACATACTATTTTTGCGCCAAGCCGCCTTCAAGAGAGAAGCCGCCCGCGGTCGCGCGGTCGGAAATCGAAACGGCCGCGCCGTTCGACGGGACGCTGCCCATGCTCACGAAAGCGAAGCCGCCGACGGGCGCGTCCACCGTAAGGGCATCGCCTTGGAGCGGTAAAGCCGCAAGGCCGCCGAGTTGATGCATCGCGCCGAACTGATCGACGTAGCTGCCTGCAACGTTCAGCGATCCGAGCGAAAAGCGCGGATCGCCGCTCGTGATGCCCAGCGAGTTCGCCGCCATGGCGAGCGCGAAATCGCCGAACAGCGAGCCGGCGGTTTCGCCGGTCGCGCTCTGAAGATTTTGGCCGCCGGTCAGTCCGCTCGTTTCCATCGCGTGCGTGTACGCATCGCCGCCGAAGCGATCGCGCAAGTAACGCTGGAAAAGATAGGCTTCGCCGTAGCAGCCGCCGCCGCAGTTGTATTGCGGCGCGCCGCCGCCCCACGATGCCGGATCGGTGCCTGAAAACGCGCTCAACGAGTAGTTTTGCGGCGCGGACAAAAAGACGCTCGCGCGGCTGAGGGCGTCTTCGACGTCGAAGTGCACGCCTTGCGAGGCGTACATCGCGTCGACCGCGAGATCTTGCGCCAGCATCGAGAGACCCTCGTTGACGTACGTGTCTTCGATGCCGCTGAACGAGCTCGATGCGGCTCCCGGCGCGAGAATCGCATGGTTGACGAAGTTGATGAGATGCTGCAGCTCGTGCGCGGTGCTTCGCACCAAATCTTCCTGCAAATCGTACGTGCTTCCGCTGCTCGCGAACCACCCCACGAAAATGAACGGCGCTTGATTCGATTCGTACGTATTGCTCGAGCCGTTCAAACAATTCAGCGTGGATTGGTTCATGAGGTTCGCGCTGGAAAAGTAGCCGCCCAGACCGCCTAAATTCGCGGAATTGACGACCATGACGTCGATGCGGCGATCGGCCGGTTCGGCGATGTACGCCGGCCCGGTTCCTTGCGAGCCGCCGCCGGGGCCGCACGACGAGTATTGCGGCTGCAATCCGGGCGCGTTCGACGGATAATCGGGTGAGGCGAAATGCAGCGTGTCCGACGAGTACGCGTTTTCCGTGTCGACGCCGATCTGCGCGATTTGCGCGCCGCTCAAGTTCAGCGAGGCATCGATCCAAATGTTCGCGTGCGCCGTCTGCGCGACCAGCGTTGCCGGAACTTGAACGTTGACGCGATTTCCGCTCAGCGAGCCTTTTTGCACCCAAATGGCCGCCCTTGCGCCGACGCTCAGCACCGCGGGCAACGTGCTCTGCGTTTGCCGCGCCAAGGGGGCGGCGCTTGCGCTTCGCAGGGTTTGAACAGCGGACAGCAGCGCGCGATCGTCCGCGGGAAACGCCTCGACGGGATTTACCCGGGACGCCGCAACGGGAACGCGCGCGTTCTGCGACAGAGCGAAAGCGGGCTGCGCGGCGCCGGATACGCTCACCGCAAGCGTGTCCTGAGTAAACGCCGCGGGCGCGGAGTCGCCGGACATTACCGCGATGAGCGCTTGGTGCGTGCCGGCAAGGATCGTACCGCTGCTGCTCAGGCCGCCGGAATTTTGCAGATACGTGACGGGGCCGCCCGACGGAGGCGGGGTGCTGCTCGGCGGCGGCAGGACACGCGCACCGGCGCCGGCGATTCCGCCGCCGCCTGCGCCGCCGCACCCGGCCAGCAAAGCCGTCGAAAGCACGATGCCCGCAAAGCGCCCGCGTTCCATGTCTTCTGTATCGGAGGGCGCTCGCTCGCCGGAGGAGCGCGTTAACCAAAATAAAACGGCGCGTGCTTGCGCGCCGTTTCGAGGTGCCTTTTCGGTCGAGGTTTAGGCGGTCAGCGGGCGATCTTCGGCCTCGGTAGCGGTTACCACGTGGGTGTACGTGCCGTTTTTCGACTCGATGCCGCGCTTGAATTCGGTGGTCAGCATGCTTTTGGCCGAAAGCACTTTCGCTGCATACTGGCAAGCGAGCCATGGGTTGGTATGATCGCCGCACGTATAAAAGTCCATCGCCGCGTAGCCTTTTTCAGGCCAGGTATGGATGGACAGATGCGACTCCGCCAGGATGACGGTACCGGATACACCCTGCGGGTGAAACCTGTGGAAGGCGCTCTCCATGATGGTCGCGTTCGCCGCCCTTGCGGCGGCGATCATCATGGCGTGGACGGCGTCGATGTCCGTGAGGGCCTCCGGGTCACACCCCGATAGTTCACACACAATGTGCGTACCGAGTGCCTTCAATTTGTGTCTTCTCTCCTCGACCTTGGGGGAAATCCCACCTCCGGACTCGTCGGCTGGCGCCTGCGGTGCAGTCACGTCCCCGACCTATCGACGAGCTCTTGCCGGCGCTTTGCGGTGCACGGGCGTCTCGCCGCGATGGCGCGTGCGGGCGCGCCCTCCCATAACCGTGGGTCTGCCAGAACCGACCCGCGAGAATGATAGCCCCTTACGCCCCCCCTGTAAAGAAGCTGTCGGGAAAAATTCCCTCGGGAAAGGAAGATAATGAAGATACCTTTTAACTATCTTGACTATTGCACGGTACGGGGGTAGCCTGAGAGGGCAATGGCGACACAGCTGAAGACCGCACCCGTCGGCGGGGAATACGAGCACGGGTTCCACGACCCCGAGAACTACGTCTTCAAGTCCGGCAAGGGCTTGACGCGGGAGATCGTCGCGAGCATCAGCGAGATGAAGAACGAGCCCGGCTGGATGCGGGAGTTCCGGCTCAAGGCGCTCGACATCTTCCTTAGTAAGCCTATGCCGTGGTGGGGCGACACGGAGCGCCTAGCCGAGATCGACTTCGACAACATCCACTACTTCGTGCGCTCGAGCGACCGCGTCGGCAAGACTTGGGAGGAAGTTCCCGAGGACATCAAACGCACGTTCGACAAGCTCGGCATTCCCGAAGCGGAACGCAAGTTTCTTTCCGGCGTTTCGGCGCAATACGAATCGGAAGTCGTCTACCACTCCATTCGCAAGGACCTCGAGGAACTCGGCGTCATCTTCTGCGACATGGATACGGCGGTGCGCGAATACCCCGAGATCGTCAAGAAGTATTTCGCGACGGTCATTCCGCCTGCCGACAACAAATTCGCCGCGCTGAATTCCGCGGTCTGGTCGGGCGGTTCGTTCGCGTACGTGCCCGCCGGCGTGGAAGTGAAGACGCCGCTGCAAGCCTATTTTCGCATCAACAGCGAGAATATGGGGCAGTTCGAGCGCACGCTCCTCATCGCCGAGCCCGGCGCGAAGTTCCACTACACCGAAGGCTGTACCGCGCCGAAGTTTTCGTCGAGCTCGCTGCACAGCGCCGTAGTCGAATTGATTGCGCTCGAAGGCTCGACGATTCGTTACACGACGATACAAAACTGGTACAAAAACATCTTCAACCTCGTCACCAAGCGCGCAGTGGCATATAAGAACGCCACGGTGGAATGGGTCGACGGGAATCTGGGCTCGCGCCTGACGATGAAGTATCCGGCGATCTTCCTCATGGGGGAAGGCGCGCGCGGCACGATCCTTTCGATGGCCGTGGGCGGTGAAGGCCAGCATCAGGACGCGGGCGCGAAAGTGATTCACGCGGCGCCCAACACGACGTCCGTCGTGACGAACAAATCGCTCTCGGCGCATGGCGGAAAAACGACGTACCGCGGCTTGGTCGAGATCATGCCCGGCGCGGTCGGCGCGCGCACGCACGTGAAGTGCGATGCGATCATCATGGACGAGGAGTCGTCCAGCGACACCAAACCGACGATGAAGGTGCACGAGCAGCGCTCCACCGTCGAGCATGAAGCCAGCGTCAGCAAGATCAGCGAGGAGCAGCTCTTCTACGCGATGAGCCGCGGATTGAGCGAAGCGGACGCGCGCGCGCTCATCGTCAACGGCTTCTTCGACTTCTTCGTGAAAGAACTGCCGATGGAGTACGCCGTCGAACTCAACCGCCTCATCAAGATGGAGATGGAGGGCTCGGTCGGATAGGGTCGCGCGGCGCATGGCCGATTATCCGGTTGCGAAACGCAGCGACATTGCTCCCGGACGCACGTTGCGCGTCGTCGTCGACGGCACGGAGGTGCTGCTGTGCAATGTCGACGACGCGATCTACGCCATCGAGGACGTCTGCACGCATGACGGAGCACCGCTCGATCAAGGCGAGCTGGAAGACTGCCGCATCGTCTGCCCGCGTCACGGCGCCGAATTCGACGTGCGCACCGGCGAGGTAGTCAAACTGCCGGCCGTGATGCCGCTGCCCACGTATTCCGTTCGCATCGAGGGCGACGACGTCTACGTCGACCTCTAAAAGGCGACGCTTCCCCGGGCCGGTCACTTACGCTCTTGCGGGCGTGCTCCTTTTGATTTTGCTCGTTATCTTGGCGTGGATGCTTTCGATCGCGATCGGCATGCGCGCGGCCGCGCAGGTTTCGGGAACGCTGCGCGTTGCGGGCATCGCTTCGCAAGTTCGCATCGTGCGCGACGATCGCGACATCCCCCACATCTATGCGCGCGACGAACGCGACGGCATGTTCGCGCAAGGCTTTGCGGAAGCTTCGGACCGGCTCTTCCAAATGGATCTCGTCCGGCGCTTCGTCTACGGACGTCTCGCCGAGGTGCTGGGACCTGCGGTACTGAGCGCGGATGCAAAAGCACGCGTGCCGGACATTGCCGCGATCGTGCGCGCGCAGTGGGCGCATCTGGATCGCCGCGATCGCGAGATGCTGCTCGCTTTCACGCAAGGCGTAAACGCCGCGATGCAGCGGCAGCCGCTGCCGGTCGAATTTCGCATTCTGCTTTACAAGCCGCAGCCCTGGACCCCTCAGGACTCGCTCGCCGTCGGCATGGCGACCGCGCTCGATCTCATCGACTCGTGGGATGACGTCATCCGTCGCGACACGGTTGCGCGGCTGCGAGGAGCTGCGCCGCAGACGGATTTATATTCGATCACGGATCCGGCCTACGACGCACCGTTGGCCTCGCGCGTTCAGCCGGTTCCACCGTTGCCGGCACGCGTCGCTGCCCGGCACGCCGCTTTGGTCGTTCCGCCTGAAATGAGTCGGGGTCCGCTCGGAAGCAACGAATGGGCGGTCGGCGCGCAGCGCTCGAACACCGGGCATGCGTTGCTCGCCAACGATCCGCATCTGCGCCTGGGCATTCCCGGAGTTTGGTATTTGATCGATCTGCACGCCGGCGCGCTCCACGTCGCCGGCGCATCGCTGGTCGGAACACCCGGCGTCGTGTTGGGGCACAACGAACGCATCGCTTGGGGCGCAACCAACGGAACCGTCGCAACGGAAAGTCTCTACCGCGATTCACTCGACCGCGCAAAAACGCGCAAGGAACGCTTCCACGTGCGCTTCGGCGCGGATCGCGTCTACACGTACTACCAGACGGCCCACGGTTTCGTAGCGCAAGTGCACGAACGTACTGCAATCTCGGTGTACTGGCACGCGGCGCGCGCGGGCATCTCGCCGCTGCAAACGTTTTCGCTGCTCGACCGAGCGGCATCGATCGCGCAAGCGCTTCAGTACCTGCGTGCGTATCCGGGGCCGCCGCAGAACTTCGTGTTGGCCGATCGCAGCGGCGCGGTGGCTTACCAACTGGCCGGAAGCATCCCGAACGATCCGCTTTGGGGACTGCGCGTGCATCGCGCCGGCGATCCCGTGTATCGAGCGCTGCCGTTCGACGCGATGCCGCGCGTCGCGCCTTCACGTGACGGCGTGCTGTTCACCGCGAACAACCGCACGTACGGCGACGGCTACCCCTATCGCCTCAGCCCGAACTTCGCCGCGCCGTACCGCGCGCATCGGATCGAAGCGCTGCTGCGCGGCAGGAGCAAATTCACGGTCGCGGATTTCGCGCGCTTTCAAACGGATACGCTTTCGCCTCCCGAACGCGATATCGCGCGTGCGACGCTCGCCGCGTTACGAAGAAAGCATGTTCGCGATCCGGCGCTGCAACCGTACGTCGAGGCGCTTAACAACTGGGACGGACGGTTCGATCCCGGTTCACGGGGCGCGCCGGTGGCGTGGGAAGTGCGCCAGATCGCCGCGGCGAGTTTGGCACGATATAACGTCCCCGGCGGCGCCGACGCATATCAAACCAGCGCGAACAACGCCGACGTGGTGCTGCTGCTGCGCGTGCTGCGCGAACGCCCGCGCGGATGGTGGCCGCGCAGCGATTACGACGGGTTGCTCGTCGACGCACTGCGAACGGCGGTTCGCGCGCACGGCGAACGCATGCTTCAGCCGTGGGGCCAGTACGCGAGCTTCACCGTTCGCCATCCACTTGCGATGCTCGGGATGTCGTTCTTGAACGGCGCGGCGTTTGCAGGAAACGGCGACAGTTTCGGAATTCACGTGCAGACACCCACGCATTCGCAGAGTTTTCGCGCCGTTTGGGACGTCGGCAATTGGGACGCGGGCGGCATCGTCATACCCAGCGGCGAATCGGGCGAGCCGGGTTCCGGCCACTACACCGATCAAAGCGCCGCGTGGCAGCGGGAGCGCCTCATACCCCTGCCTTTTAGCGACGCGGCACTCGCAAAGTCCGCACGCGCTACACTTATTTTGCGCCCATAAGGTAGCGTCGATAGGCAATACCTCGCGGCGTTAGCGAGCCGTACTGGTCTCCCAATCCCAAAAACCCAAGCATTCGCCGTTATCGAGAAGCGATTCTATATCGGAACGCGAGGCTGCAGCCGATGCCACAAGTGCAACGTAGTCGACGCTATATCGACTCGACGCTTCGGCGAGCGATTTTATTTTTTCCAAAAGGGCGTCAGCCTCGATACGTGTACCATGCGGGAGGTGTTCGGTAAACGTGACGCGGTACGTTACCTTTCCGGACGAAACGACCACACGATCAAAGTACGGCCGCGGATCGCCGTCGACGTATCTCACGGAAATCACGTCGTCAAGGCTCACGCCGTAGGCGAACCACGGAATATTGTCTATTTTGTATAACGCATCGCCAACCTGATCCGCCCACATGGTTTCTGCGGGACCTTCGTCGAGCGGAAAGACGACTTTCGTTTTTGCGCTGTTCTTCATCTGCTTGATAGGTCTCTATACGCAGAGTGAGTTTCAATCGACCACGCGAGGCTTTACCGCAAGTTGTCTTGCAAGAATTTCGCAATCGTAGACCAAGCCTGATTGCCGGCGTCGACATTGGCTTGCGGGCTGCCGCCCATGAGAAACGTCACCGGACCCTCCGGCACCTGCGTTAAGGCGCGCCCTCGAGACGAAAACAAGAACAGGTGGCCCGCGCCGGCGTAATGCACGTACCCGTCCGCAAAAGGATGATGATGCTCGCGCAGATACCGCACCGCGATTTCGCACTGCGCCGGCGAATTCCAAATGCGGTCGTCGTCGGCGGCGAGCAGGAGGATTGGCCCGCGGATGTTTTCCAAGCGGAACATCGCCCCCGGTATCTGCGCGCCGTTGACGCGCATGGCATCGTCGTAGCCTTTGCGCAAATCGAGCGGTTTGTGCGTTGCAAACGCTTCGCCGAAGAGCGTGCCCATCGCGCTCGTGTAGTGCACGTACGGCACCGGCTTGCCGTTCAGCGTCCACGACGACCCGGCCTCACCGGGGCCCTGTGGAATCCCTTCCCACGCAAACGGGCTCGGAACCACCGCGACGACCGCATGAATTTGGGGATATGTCGAGGCAGCCAATAGCGCAAACTCGCCGCCTTTCGAAATACCCATGACTGCGATGCGGTTTGCATCGACGTCGGGACGGCGCGACACTTCGTCGAGCGCTTTGCCGACGGTTTCAACCGGAACGTTTTCCAGCGCTTGCGGCAAGCCGGCAATGCCGAAATAGGCGACGGACGCAGCGACGTATCCGTACTGCGCGAAGCGCGATGCGACGCGCTCCATGCTGTTTCCACCCTCGGATCCGCCGAGCAGGACGATCGCGGCGTGTTTCCCGGGTGAGGCCGGCGCGCAAATCGTGCCGGTAAAACTGCCGGCGTTGACGCAGCCGGACGGCGGCGCGGCGGATGCAGAGGTCACCGCGAGAAGCAAAGCAGCCGTTGCAAACATGATTACTCTCCTTTTACGCTCCGGCGCAGCGTCGCGCTACCGCGATCTGCGCAACGATTCCAACGATGTAAAATGCTGCGAAAATCGGCCAGCCGTAGTGCGGGGAAAGCACCAACGCGAGCATTCCCGCCAGCAGCGAGCCCGTGAAGACCTCGGCGCGCAACCCATCGGTGAGCACCGGCGCGACGTGCCCGGCTTGCTCGCGAGGCAGAACGCGCGGAAACAGGCGAGGCACCGCGCGGCAATACTGATCGAACGCCGCTCCGTAGCGCGCGCGCATGCCGCGTTCTTCCCACGCGATGAGCGCGCTGATGAACGCGAAGTTCGTGATGATGATGACCGCAAGACCCACCGGCGGCGCGAGCAAACCGAACGCAATCGCCATGAGCACATTCCCGAAATACAGCGGATTGCGCGTGTAGCGGAACGGGCCGCAGATGAGAAGCCGATCGCTGCTGGAATCGGCATTCCAAACCGTTGAAACTCGCAAGTAGCTCGAACCCCAAACTCGCACCGCGACGGCGCCGGCCATCAGCGCAAGCGCCAGCGGCGCGCCCCATGAACCCAACTGCGCTGCAGCCGGTTGATAGGGCGTGTTCGTCAGCGCCGCGTAGAGGCCGCCGGCGAAAAAACCGATTCCGTAGAGCGCACCGAAGACCGCGGCGCGCTGACGGTACCACCAAGGCGATTGCGTCATGTTGCGTTCGGTCCTTTCGGTTATGCAAAGCGAGTTGCGCGATCGCGCCGGTAACCCGCTGCGGCAATCGCCGCAAAGAGCGCCGCAAAACCGGCGAGCGCGAAGAGCGCGCTTGCGGAAAAGCCGTGCGGCGCGTTCCAAAGCAGATTCGCGAACTGGCGCGTGGGGGTGAAGGGCGAGATCGCTTTGGCGAAATCCGGGAGCATCGACGGCGGCAGCCACAATCCGCCCGCGAACGAGAGCAGCAGATAGAAAATGTTGGCGATCGGCACGGCGGCTTTCGGCGAAGTCCAATACCCGATCGCAAGACCGAACAGGACGAACGGAATTGCACCCGCCGCCGCGCAAGCCGCGATGAACAGCCATTGCCCGAACGAGAATCGCACCGAGGCGGCGATCGTCGCGACCGCGACGACGAAAGCCGCCGAACAGAGCGCAAAAAGCGCCGCAACGACGATTCGGCTCGTAAAGCGCAGCCACACCGGCGCGGGAAGCGTGCGCAGATACCGCTCCCACGGCAAAGTCCGGTCGACGGCGACGCCGATGCCGAACTGGAAGAGCGTGACGCCGATGATCGCAAACGCGATGTAAGAGAGCATCATGTCACCCGCAATGTCCGGATGCGCTCGCGCGTATTGCAGATCGAATAGCGAGAAGAACAGCGCGGGAAATCCCATCGTCGGCACGACGAAGCCGGGCCTGCGCGCCAGCTCCAAGAGTTGAAGGCGAATCGACGATCCCGCAACGCGCAGGGTGGTCATACGGCAGCTCCCTCTTCAAGCAATGAGAGTACGGCGTCTTCGAGCGATTGCTCGACGACGCAAAGATCGCGGAACGGCACATCGTTGAGCACGAGATCGCGAACGAACGCGTCGCTGTCTCCGGTTTCCGTTACGACTTTCGCGCCGGCGGCGTCGAGGTAGGAAACGCGGCGCAAACCGCCGCGACGAATCTCCGCAGGCGTGCCTTCGCGCACCAAGCGCCCTTTGTTCATCACGCAGATGCGGGAAGCGAGCGCCTCGGCTTCTTCCATGTGGTGCGTGGTCAGCAATATCGTGCCGCCGCCGCTTGCGTACGCGCGAATGTACTCCCACACGCTGCGCCGCGCCTCGACGTCGAGCCCGTTGGTCGGTTCGTCGAGAAACACCAAGTCCGGTTTGCCGATGAAAGCCAAAGCCAGCGTTAGACGACGCAACTCGCCGCCGGAGAGCACACCGGCTTGACGCCCGGCGTACGACGTAAGGGAAAAATCGGAGAGCGCTTGCTTAACCGTAATCGAACGCGGATATTGCGCGGCAACGAATTCGAGAATCTCTCGAACGCGAAGCGATTCCGGAACGCCGCCTTGCTGGGGCGCGCAGCCGATGCGTTCGCGCACGTGCGAAACCGATGGATCGCGCCCTAGGACGCGCACGCTGCCGGACGTGGGCCTGCGCAGCCCCAGAAGCATGTCGATCGTCGTCGTTTTGCCGGCCCCGTTGGGGCCGAGCAATGCAACAACGCCCGGCTCATCGATGGAGAGCGAGAGTCCCTCTACCGCGGTAACTGCGCCGAAGCGCTTGTAAACGTCGTTGATCTCGACGATGCTCATGAGACTTCTCCCGCTCGCAGTAAGTCTTGCATTTCGCGTACGTGCTCGACGAAGGCGCTGCGCCCCGCGGGAGTGAGTCGATATCGCGTTTGCGGGCGCCGGTTCACGAAGCTCTTTTCTTCCGCGACGTAACCCGCTTCAACGAGCTTCGCAAGGTGCGCGCCCAAATTGCCGTTGGTCGTCTGGGTCGTTCGCTGCAGTTCGCTGAACGCAACCCACTCCGAACCGAGCAGCTCCGCGATGACGCCAAGACGAATTTTGGAAAGCAGCAGCTCATCCACAGCTTTGCAGCTCGCCGTCGCGGTCGAGCAGCCTCAAAATGCCGGGCACCACGTATCCCAAGATGAATCCGCCCGCAAGGACGTATCCGGGTTGCGGCGACCAATTCGCGGCCGGCATAGACGCCGCCAAAATGAGTCCGCCCGCCAGGGCGCGCCGGTCTCCGCCGAATCCGAAGATCAGCATTTGAATAGCGCCGCCCAAGTTCCAAATGGCGCCGCTGGCCCAGTGCGTGAAGATGAAAGGCTGCGCAAACGCGGCAATGAAGACCGCGGTCCACACCGCGCTCGACGCCTCGCCGCGCCTGGCTTCAGCGACCGAGACTCGGCCGCTATTGCGGTTCAGGGTGATGCGTGCCGCAATGAGGCTTGCGTAACCGCCCACCATTAAAATGCCGCCCGCCCAAATCAGGACGACGCCGTGGCCGTCGACGGCAAGCTGCTGCCCCGCCAAGAGCATGGCCGCTGCCGTCCCCAGGATAATGAAAGGCCAAGCGTAGGGACGGACCGGTCGCCCTTCCTGCGCTTGCGTGAGGATGCGGTCGACCATCTCGAGGTGGTCGCGGGCTTCGCGTGCGTCCATAATCGCCCCCTTAGATTTATCTATTTTGTAGACTTCTCTAGCGAGTATACTGCCGGGTTTGCGCGCCGTCAAGTCACCTCGCGTTGACACCCTTCGCAGCGGTCTGTTAAAGTTCCAAAGTTATGTACGCGATTATCGAGACGGGCGGCAAGCAGCTCAAAGTCTCCGAAGGCGACGTCATCAAGACGGATCTCCACGAGACGGAAGTCGGGAAGGACGTAACGTTCGATCGCGTCGTTCTTGCCGGCAACGGCGGGGATTCGGTGACGCTCGGGACGCCGCTCATCAGCGGCGCCTCGGTGACCGGCACGGTCGTGCGCCGCGACAAAGAGAAGAAAATCCTCGTCTTCAAATACAAACCCAAGAAGCGCGTGCGCAAGTTGACCGGCCACCGCCAGCCGTTCGCGGAAGTGAAAATCACCAAGATTTCGCTCCCGTAGCGGATCCGATTCCGCCGAAACGCGTGCTCGACGTTATTTTCCGCAGGGACAGCCGCGAGAGGCTGTCTTCTGTTTTTTGCAGCGGCCACGTGGAAATTGCCGAGACGAGCTCCGACGAGTACTCGTTGGTATGCGCGGCCGTTTCCGCGATCTTACAGGCGGCGCGCCTGGGCCTCGAGGCGCACGTGAAAATTCCGCTCGACGTGAGCCAGCGCAAAGGCGAACTCGCGATGCGCTGGCCGCAGCGCGCGCGTGAGGACGAACGAGTGCTCGCCATCCTCGAAACGGCGCGGCTGGCGATCGAACAGATCGCGGCGCAATATCCGGCGCACGTTCGCTTCCGACAAGAAAGCGAGGCCTAACGAGGTGGCGGCAAACCGGGTATGATAACTCTCCAGCTCCCTATTTTGGAGGCACTATGTCTGAAACGTTCCGGTCCACGCCGTCCGAACAGCAGTGGTCGGCCAGCAACGGCTACAAAGGTTCGTACGCGGAAAACGCGGGCGTGAATTACGAAAACACGGAAAACACCGGCACGAACGAAGCCGGAAAGGCACTGCTCGTCGGCGTGCTCGGCGGTCTGCTTTCCGCCGCGGGCTATTTGGTGTATCAGCGCCTGCCCGAAGACCAGAAAGATCGCCTGCAGAGCCAGGCCAAAACGCTGCTTCAACAGCGCATCAACGAGATACGCCAGAACTTCAACTTCTAAGTTTGAGGCAGCCCCGCTAACTCGGCTCTTCTTCGGTATCCGGCGCCGCCGGCTCCGCGTGCGGCGGGTCTACGTGCGGCGCCGGCTCGTTGAGATCGGCGGCGCGCTCCATCTCGCGAATGAACGACTGCGAGGTGTTCTGCACGTCGCGCATGACGCGCCCGGCTTGCCGCATGATGCCGGGCAGTTTCTGTTCGCCGAACACCAGCAAGGCCAGCACGCCGAGGATCGCCATATCGGGCAGGGAGAGCACGAGCGGACTTTTTCCCCGCTTCGCGTTCTCGCCTGTCAAGGGATGGCAGGGCCCTCCTGCGCCCCCGTGCAAGGTTGGGCGGCTCGTGAAGATCATCTACACGCGGGGGAACCGCACCGAGACCCTCGCGTCCTTGGCGACCCTGCGCAAGATTCTCAACCGGTTCGTCGCGCATCGCGTCTTCTATGAAGTTTCGAGCCGCAACAAGCGCGGGCACGAGTTTTTTTCCGCCAAAAACGTCTTCGTGGTAGGCGCGATCGAGGTGGTGAACCGCGACTACCTCACGATCACCATTTTCGACGCGCACAGCCAAAGCCACTCGATCGAGATCCTCAATCCGACGACGATGCGCATCTACGACGAAATGCCGGGCAAAGGGTTCGCTGTCTCATTCATCAGCGATACGGAAACCGGCGTGGAATCGCGCTGTTACTTGCGCGATGAAGGCGAGGACGGTGAGGGCATCCAGCAGCAAACGGCGCTCGAGAAAATCACGCTGCCGCAACTGTTCGAATATCTCGAGGAGATCACGTCCGCCGATCTCGTGAAGTAATAGAGCTCATCTCATAAACCCACGCACCGGCGCGGCGAGCAGTTTTGGCGCAGATCGCGGCGCGAGGACGGACGCAATGCTAGGGCGCATTGTGGCCGCCGCAGCAACAATGATATGCGCCAAAACTGCCGGCGCCCGAAGGGTTTGGGCGGCGGAACGCCGTCCGCGTCGTCGTCGGCTCGGTTACAGACCCGGTGGGTATGCGCCCTCCCCGTCTCCTAGCAGCCGTCATTCCGGCGCTCCAAACGCTGGGCGCGTGGGTTTATGAGATGAGCTCTACAGCTTGTAAACCGCGTCCGCGAGCACCCCGGGTTCCACCCGAATCGCGGCGAGCACGCCGGGCGCTTGAATCGCTTGCGCGGCCAGTCCCAGCGCGACGTGTTTGGGCAGATAGCGCTCCTCCACGCGCTGCGCCCCCTCGATGAAAACCTTGTACGCGTCCTTATCGAGCCATACGCTCGTGCGGCCGTCCGGCGTCTTGAAGGCGATGGTGTCGTAGCGGATCATCGCGGGCTGCTCGCCGCTCTCCATACGCTCCTCGGAAAGCGGTATCATCGCGCCATGCTCCTCGACGTGCGCGCCGAGCACCCGGTCACGATTCACGACGGTCGCGAGAGCGGGCCCGAGCTCGGTATCGTCAAGTAGGGCCAGCAGGATGGAACGCGGCGTGACGAACGGCTCTTCGAACTCGAGCGCCGTTTCGGCGGCGTGCCGCATGAGCCCGAGCACCTCTTGCGAGAGCGGAACTTGGTCGAGTTCCTGCATCGGCTATTTCCTTTGCGAACGCACGGCTCGGCCCTCCAGGCGCTGCGCGCGGCGCAGTTCGCGAACCGCATCCCCCGTTCGTCCAAGCCGCTTGTACGCGACCGCCAAGTTGTGATGCGCGGTCGCGTAGTCGGGATCGCTGCGAAGCGCGCGCTGGTAGTACGCAATCGCTGATTCGATCTCGCCCGCTTCCAAATGCAGATTACCGATGTTTGCAAGCGAAGGCGCGAACTCGGCGACTGCGTCGAGCGCGCTTTCAAACGCTTCCCGGGCGTGGGCAGGCCGCTTCAGTTCGACCAGTACCACGCCGCGTTTGTTGAAGACCGCCGCCCGCTGCTGCGCCGGCGTGTGCGGATCGGCCAGCAGAGCGTCGAGCCGCGCGAGCGCGTCCTCGTACCGGAACTGCGCGATGTCCCGCAGCGCCAATTCGAACGGCGTGTAGAGCCGCGGGCGAAAAAGAGCGAGAAATCTGCGGAAGGTGAAAGACACTCCGTAAGATGTTCACGATAGACGTGCTCACGCTTTTTCCGGAAGTCTTCGCGCCGTTCGTGGGGCTCTCCATCGTCGGCCGCGCGATCGAGGCGGGCATCGTGGAGGTGCGCTATCATCACGTACTGGATGCGCTGTGCGGCAGCGAACGCGCGGACGACGTGCCGTTCGGCGGGGGGCCGGGAATGGTCATGCGCATCGAACCGCTCGCGCGCATTCTTGACGCAATCCTGACGGCGGCACCCGCAAAGGAACGGCGCCTCATCGTCGTGCCCACGCCCGCCGGGACGCCTTTCACGCAAACGCACGCGCAACGATTCGCGCATGAGTACGATCGCTTGGTTTTCGTTTGCGGGCATTACGAGGGCATCGACGATCGGCTTTGCGCCCTGTATCCCGTCGAGGAACTTTCGCTCGGCGACTTCGTGCTCACGGGCGGCGAGCTCCCGGCATTGGCGATGATCGACGCGACGGTGCGCCTGCTCGCCGGCGCCGTGCGCGCGGAATCGCTGGTCGACGAGTCCTTTGCCGCCGGCGCGCTGGATTATCCCAGCTACACGCGGCCGGCGGAATTCCGCGGCGTCCGAGTGCCGGAGGTGCTGCTTTCGGGAAACCACGCCGCCATCGCGCAGTGGCGCCGCGAGCAGTCCCGCGCGAGAACGCGCGCGCGCCGGCCGGATCTGGAGCAGCCGGCAGAGCAGCCGTAAGGTTTGCAGGCCCACAAGGAAGCGCTGCCGTTGCGTCTTCTCAGGCGCCCATGTTAGAATCCGAAGGTTGCCGTGGGGCCACCCCCAAGGCCTTTTTGATTCGCGCCCGAGAAGAGCATGTCATGAACGTCATCGATGTCTTGAACCAAGAGCAGCGCAAGGAGTCCGTGCCCGACTTTCGTCCGGGCGATACCGTCAAGGTGTACTCGAAAGTCGTCGAAGGCGGAAAAGAACGCATTCAGATGTTCGAAGGCGTCGTGACCGTTCGCAAAGGCGGCGGAGCGCAAGAATCGTTGACCGTCCGCCGAGTTGCGCACGGCGTCGGCGTGGAGAAGACGTTTCTCGTGCATAGCCCGCGCGTGGAACGCATCGAGATCAGCAAGCGCGGCGTCGTCCGGCGCAGCCGCTTGTACTACTTGACCGAGAAGATCGGTAAGGCGGCGCGCATCAAAGAAAAGAAAGCGGGCCGATAAACCGTCCTGTCACCCCTGCAGCTGCTCGGGGTGATCGGCGTCTTCGCCGTCGCCCGCGTGATGTTGAGTCTGCGACCCGTGGCTGCCGGCCACGGAGGTGCGCTTGCGCAGGTCGTGCGCGAATATCTGGACGCGTTCATCGTCGCGGGGCTCCTCGCGCTCTTCCTCATTACGTTCGTACTGCGCACGTTCTACATTCCGTCCGAATCGATGAACCCCACGCTGCAGCGGCACGACGTTCTGCTCGTCAACGAGTTCGCGTACCATTTCGGGGCACCACGCCGCGGCGACATCGTGGTGTTTCGGCCGCCGATCGCCTCCAGCGACAACTTCATCAAGCGCGTCATCGCGGTTCCCGGCGACACACTTCGCGTTCAAAACGGTAAGGTCTACGTGAACGGAAAAGTTCTGCGCGAGCCGTACATCGCGCAGGCCCCGCAGTACAATTTGGCGATCAAAGACTACGACATCTTCGTCGATACGGGCGGCGGGCCGCAGCCGCTGAGCCGCAGCAGCGCAAACATTCCGCCGAGATCGTCGTGGCAAGCACCCGATCGAGTGCCGAAGGGATTTTATTTCGTGATGGGCGACAACCGCAACGACTCCGACGACTCGCATATCTGGGGCTTCGCGCAGATGCACGGTCGATTCGCGGCGGGACCGCTTGCGAAAACCGCAACCACGGCGCAGTTTACCGGGCGCGCTTTTCTGCTGCTGTGGCCGTTCAATCGCCTGCGGATTCTCGACTGAGTGGGGACCTTTGCGTTGACTCCAAGCATGCTGCTGGGTCTGGTGGGGCTCTTCGTCGTCGCGCGCGTGGTGGTTACGGTGCGCGGCGTGCGCACCAACGTCCGGGGAAAGCCGAATACCTTTGCGCGCGAATACATCGATCCGTTCATCTACGCGGGCATCGCGGCGTTTCTGCTCATCACGTTCGTCGCGCGCACGTACTACATTCCCTCCGGCTCGATGGAGCCCACGCTGCAAATCGGCGACGTACTGCTGGTCAACAAATTCGAATACCGTTTTCGCAAGCCGGCCGAGGGCGACATCGCGGTGTTTACGCCGCCGATGCTAAGCCCCGACGATTTCATCAAGCGCGTCATCGGCCGGCCGGGAGACACCCTGCAGATCCGCAACGGCACGGTGATCCTCAACGGCAAGCCACTGCGCGAACCCTACGTCGCGCAGCCGCCCTTTTACAACCTCGACATTCGCGACTACAACATCTTCGTGCAAGAGCGCGGTGGAGAATTTCAGCCCCTGGATCCCTCCATAGCGAACATTCCGCCCCGCAAAGAGTGGACCGCGCCCGATCGCATTCCGCCGAATTGCTACTTCATGATGGGCGACAACCGGAATGATTCGGAGGATTCGCACGTTTGGGGCTTCGCACAGCTGAGCGGGACCTACGCAAGCGGACCGCGCGAAGGTCAGGCCGCGCACTTCACGGGGCACGCATTCCTGATCTTCTGGCCGCTGAGCCACGCGCGGATTTTGTGACCGTCGTCTAGAAAAGGGCCGCGTGCTACGGCCATTGCATTGGCGATCCATCGCCGGCGCTAGCGCGCAGCTCGCACTGCTCGGCCTCCTGGCGTTCGCGTTTTTCATGCGGGCGCCGCAGGTCACCGGCCTCTCAATGGCGCCGCACATCGCCTCGGGCGAGATCGTGCTCATCAATACGATGATCTACCGGATGCGCGCACCGGCCCGCGGCGACATCATCGCATTTCACCACGACGGGCCAACGCCCGAGACGTACATCAAGCGCGTGATCGGACTGCCCGGGGATCGCGTACGCATCGAGGGCGGTCGCGTGTTCGTGAACGAATCGCCACTGGATGAAACGTACGTTCGCTACCCCGACGATCGCAGCTTTCCCGAAGTCACCGTTCCCGCCGGCTCGCTGTACGTGCTCGGCGACAACCGCGCCGACAGCGACGATTCGCGCTTTTGGGGGTTCGTGCCGCAAAGCGCCGTGCTGGGCAAGGCGGTCGCGGGAATCTGGCCGCTGGGGCACGCCGGCGCATTATGACCGCGAACGCCGACGCGGACTTCGAACAAGTCGTCCAATGGTATCCGGGGCACATGGCCTCGGCGATGCGGCGGATCGACGACTACATGAAGCTGATCGACATCGTCATCGAGGTCGTGGATGCGCGCGTTCCGCTCAGCGGCGCGAATCCGCATCTGGCGAGCGTTGCCGGAAAGCGTCCGCGCCTGCTTGCGCTCAACCGCGAAGATCTGGCGGACCACGCGCAAACGATGCGCTGGCTCGCGTATTTCGAACGCAACCGGCGAAAAGCGGTTTCGGTAAACGGCCGCGATCAAACCAGCGTGGCGAAGGCCAATTATTTCCTGGGCCAGATCGCCGCCGGAACGCGCGGCACGCAGCGCGTCATGGTCGTCGGTTTGCCGAACTCCGGAAAGTCGTCCGTCATCAACGGACTGCTGCGCCGCTCCGCCGCGCGCACGGAAGATCGCGCCGGAGTAACGCGTCAGCTTCAGTGGTTTCGCGTCGCGCCGAACCTGGAGCTGATGGACACGCCCGGCATTCTCGTTCCGAAGATTGCCACGGCGGACGCGCAATGGAAGCTCGCACTGGTCGGCGCGGTTCCCCGCGAACGCTACGATCCGGAATACGTCGTGGTCCGATTTCACCGGTGGCTCGCCGAGTCGACGAAAGGACGCACGAAAGTCCCCGACCTGGAGGCGTTCGCTCGGGCACGCGGGTTCATGCGCAAACACGCCGAGGTGGATTACCACAATGCGGCGCAGTCTTACATCAAGGATTTCAACGACGGCAAGTTCGGACGAATCAGCCTTGAATGGGCGCCTGAAGATGACGCCAAAACAGCGTAAGGCCAAGAACGCCTACGAGCGCGAGCGGCGGCGGCTGCACCGCATCCACGCGTTCGAGAACGCCGCGCGCGAAAAAGGCTTCGTCTACGTCGGCGGCATCGACGAAGTCGGTCGCGGGCCGCTCGCCGGTCCCGTCGTGGCGGCGTGCGTGGTTTGCGCCGAGCCGATGATGCTTCGCGGGCTCAACGATTCCAAGCAAGTCCTGCCGCACCACCGCGTCGAGCTCGCCGAGAAAATCAAAGCCGCGTGCGCCGCATGGAGTCTGGGCAGCGCGAGCGTTGAAGAAATCAACAAACTCAACATTTACTGGGCCAGCATTCTCGCGATGGAACGCGCAATCGCCGCGCTCGCGGTGCCGCCGCAGTACCTCATCACCGATGCCGTACGGATACGTTCGTTTCCCGGTCCGCAGGAGCCGCTGATCAAAGGCGACGCACGCAGCGCAACCGTCGCGGCGGCATCGATTGTCGCGAAAGTGCACCGCGATAGTTTGCTCGTGGAACTGCACGATACCGATCCGCGCTACGGCTTCGCGGAACACAAAGGCTACGCGACGCCCGAGCACCTGCGCGCCCTCAAGGAACACGGGCCCTCGCCGCACCATCGTTCGGGCTGGTGGCGCGTGCGCGAGGCGCAGATGCAGTTCGGCTTCGATGCGTTCGACTAATGGGTCGAAGGGACGCGCGGGTGAGGACCGCGCGGCCGCGCTGCTGGAAGCCGCAGGCTACCGCGTCGTGCGCCGAAATCTTCGGCTGCCGGGCGGCGAGATCGATTTGGTCTGCCGGGACGGCGATACCATCGTCTTCGTCGAGGTAAAACTGCGCACGGGCGCAACCTTCGGAAGCGCGCTTTCCGGCGTGAATGCCGCCAAACGCCGGACGCTTCGCAGGCTCGCGGCCGATTACGTGCAAATCGTCGCTCCAAACGCCCCGTTTCGATTCGACGTGGTCGCCGTGGATGGAGAGCGCATGACCCTGCACCGGAACGCCTTTTGATGGACACGTTCATCGGCCGGACGCTCAGCGGACGGTACGAGGTTCAGGAACTCATCGGGCGCGGGGGGACGGCTGACACGTACCGCGCGTTCGACAAGCTGCTCGAACGCGAGGTGGCAATCAAAGTGCTCATCGATCGCTCCGACGACGTGAACAAGCGCTTCTTGCGGGAAGCGCAGGCGATGGCGAAGCTCAACCATCCTTGCGTCGTTTCGGTGTACGACGTGGGTGAAGAATCGGGCATTTCGTACATCGTCATGGAGCTGGTGCGCGGCAAGACGCTGCGCGACCTGGAAGGCGGCTCGCTTTCCTACCGTCAAGCCCTCACCTATCTGATCGACATTTTGGAAGCGCTGGAGTACGCGCACAATCAGGGCACGATTCATCGCGACATCAAACCGTCGAACATCATGACGGTCGAGGACGGCAAGCATGTCAAAGTGATGGATTTCGGGCTGGCGCGGCGCACGAGCGACATGACGCAAACCACGCGCACGGGGCAAATCGTCGGCACGATCGGATATCTCGCGCCGGAACGCTTTTTGAGCAAACCGGCCGACGTGCGCAGCGATCTCTATTCCGTCGGCATCGTCATGTACGAGATCTTCACCGGCACGGTGCCGTTTCGCAACGACAAGGACGATTTGGTCGCGACGATTTTTTCGCACGTACACGACGCTCCGACGCCGCCGCACGAAATCAACCGCAACATTCCCGAGGCGCTCGAGCGCGTGATTATGCGCGCCATCGACAAAGACCCCGGCAAACGCTACCAAAGCGCGCGCGATTTCATCTCCGATTTGCAGGCGCTGCTCGCGCCCGGTCAGGCAAAAAAGGCCCCGGCTCCCGCGGAACGCCGGCCCAGCGGCCGCGTCGAAGCCACGGATCCCGGGCTGCGGCGCTCGCTGGATCGCGCGCTCGCGCCCTCGCGCAACCGGAACGACGCTTACGAGGCCGTCCTGCGCGGCATGCTCGCTACGCGTCGGCGCCGGTACGACGAGGCAAAGGAGAATTTCCTTTCCGCACTTCACGAACTTTCGGCGATTGACAACCGCCTGGAATACGCGAAAACCGCCCTTAAATACGGCACGATGATTTTGCAAAAGGCTTCGGACGGTTTGCGTGACCGCGGCGAGTTGCGTGACGGCGTCCACAAGCTGAACGAGGCGCTGGAAGTCTTTCGCGACTACGATTTGGCCGAGCAGATGAGCGAGACCGAATACCTCATCAACGCTTTGGAGCGAACGGCAATCGGTTATTAGCCGTGCGAAAAAACGAACCGCAGCTGCGCCGAGCGGTGACGCCATGGGGCTCGTTCGCGTGGGGATATTCGGACGTCGGCGCGGACATCTTCATCGGGTTGGGCCTGGTTCTCGCGTATGCGGCGGGCGCGTCCAACATCGCGTTTCTTTTTGCCGGCGCGGTGTACGTCTGCATCGGGCTCGCGTATACGGAACTGGCGGCCGCGTACCCAGTTGCGGGCGGCGGGCAGTACTTCGTCATGCGCGGGCTGGGCGACGTCTTCGGCTTCATCGCCGGCTGGGCGGTGCTGCTGGATTTCACTATCGACGTTACGCTGTTCGCGTGGTCGTGCGTCGATTATCTCTCCCAGCTGATCCCCGTGTTCGTTTCGTCCGGCCACCCATGGGTGCACTTCGGCGTCGTTTTCGTGCTCATCGGCGCGCTCTGCGCGCTCAACGTCGTGGGCGTGCGGGAAAGCACCGCCTTTCAGGGTACCGTCAGCGCCGTCGACGTGCTCAGCGAGACGCTCATTCTTTGTTTCGGGTTTCTTTTCGCGTTCGATCCGCAGCTGCTTTTTCACACGATGAGTTCCGCTTGGCCCTCGCCGTTTGCCCTGATGCAGGGCATCTCGCTCGCCATCATCTCGTTCGTGGGTCTCGAATCGATTTCGCAGGCCGCGCAAGAAACACAGCGGCCGGCGTCGGTGATTCCGCGCACTTCGATCGCGCTCATCCTGACGATTTTGATTTTTGCGCTGGGATACTCCAACCTGGCCCTCGGAATGCACCCCTGGCACCCCATTACGGATTCGCACGGTCACCCGCTGGCCTTCTGGCAAATCTTCCCCAACAACAGCGACAACCAGGGTAAGGGCGTGGCGCTGCTCGCAGCTCAGGTGCCGGTTTGGGGATTGCTCGCGCAGTACTATGTCCCCGTACTCGGCGCGATTTTGCTGCTCATCTCGAGCAACTCCGGCGTTTTCGGCAGTTCGCGTATTGCGTACGCGATGAGCAGCGCGAACTTGCTCCCGTCGGTGTTTCAACGCGTGCACCGCCGGTTTCGCACGCCGGCGATTTCCATCGTCACGTTTTGCGCGCTCGCCGTCGTGGAACTCGTGTTTGCAGCGCTGCCGGGGCTCGATCCCTCCGCACATGCGGTATACGCGCGGCTATTTCACGGCGAGGACGGCATAACGTTCCTGGGAGATCTCTACGCCTTCGGCGCGGCGACGAGTTACTCGTTCGTGTTCCTCGCGCTCATCGCGCTGCGCTTCACCGATCCGCTCAGCCCGCGCAAGTTCAGAATCCCGTTCAATATTCGGGTGCCGTTCCGCGGGCGGCACGTCGATTTTCCCGTCATCGGCGCCCTGGGCTTCATCGGAATCGCTGCCATCCTTGCATTCACGCTGATAACGCACGACATCGGCCGCGTGGCCGGACCGCTCTGGCTCGTCGGCGGTTTCGTGCTGTATCTGGTTTATCGTCACCGGAAAGGGCTGCCGGTCTTCGGTTCGCAAGACCACAATTTCCGCAACCGGCAAGTGGACATCTTGCGCAACGCGGGCGAGCTCGAACTGATGGACGAGTACGTGAAGAACTTGCGAGCGCACGCCGAGAGCACGCGCACGTCATGACGCAGGTCCGCCTGGGATTCTACGTCCTGTACGTGATCTTGGGATGCGTGATTCTGATGCGCCTGCTGAGCTCCGGCTTTCACTGGCAAGCAGTAAGCGGACTCGTGCTGGCGGCGGCGTTGATTGCTTTGGGAGTGCACCGCATCGCGCTCTACGCGCGCGTGCGAGGAGAGCGACGATGAACGCGATCACGGTTTCGCCTGCCGGGGCCGTCATCGCGCTGTTCTTAGCGGCGGCGGTCGGCGCGACGCTGTGGTGGATGCTGCACCCGCCGGCTTCGTTCGTGCAGCGGCTCGCCAAACGCGCGGAAACCGAGCTCGAGCGTTTGGTCGGCAGCATCGTCGTCGTCTTTTCGGCGGAGATCGAATCCGGGCATATGATGGCGCTTGCCACGAAACTGGCGCGCGGCGAGCGATCCGACGTACTGGCGATCTACGTGGTAGAAGTACCCTTCACGCTGCCGCCCGACGCGTCCATGCCCGCGGAGGAACGCGCCGCGTTGGACGCGCTGGGCGCAGCAGAGGAGCTGGCGATGAATCACGGCATGACGATCCGCACGGAGATCGTCAAAGCACGCGAAACGGCGCAGGCCGTGCTCGCCGTCGCCAAACGCGAGCGCGCGAACCTCATCATCATGGGTTCTTACCGCGAAGGCAAGTACACCGGCGCGCCGCTGGGACGCGACATCGAACAAATCGCGGCGGACGCCAAATGCGACGTCCTCATCGGCGTCGAAGGAAAGCACGGCACGCTTTTGGTCGATGCTTCAGCTCAGGCAGGCGGAACGGCGCCACCCCAAGTTTAACGTCTTCAACTCGTCATGGTGAGCCTGTCGAACCACATCGTCATCCCGAGCTCGTCGAGGGACGAAGCATGCATCACGGAGATATGATGAACGCTCGTAAGGTGCTCCTAGGCATTACCACAGCAACGCTGACCTGCGCGCTTTTACCGCTTACCGCCGCGGCGGCCGGCGCCCCCGCTATCGCGGCATTCGACGATGCGTTCGCGAAGGTGAACGATTACACCGTTACCGTGCGCGCGCACGAAGTGAAGGGCGACCGCGTTCAAGACCGCACGTATCACTACTGGTTCAAACGGCCGAACCTCGCCAAGACCCTGATCGTGTCGGGAGACGGGAGCGGAAGCGGCGGCGTATGGAACGGCGGCGATAAGGTCTCCGGTCACCAGGGCGGGATACTTGCGTTCATTCACCTCAAAGTCGATCTGCACGATCCCCGCGCGACCTCCCTGCGCGGATACACGATTCCCGACGGATTGCTTCAAAACGAAGTCGACCGGTATAAACAGATCAAAGGTGAATTAAGGCAGCGTCCGGGTCCCGAAATCAACGGTGTACAGACCGACGAAGTCGATTTGCGCATAGCCGATCCCGCGGCCAACGATGGAATCACGCGCGCTACCCTTTTTCTCAATAAACGCACGCACTGGCCCGTGCGTCAGGTGCGCTACGTCGGCGACAAAATCGTCGCCGACACGTCTTTTGAGGACTTGCGCGTCAACGTCGGCCTCACGGACAACGACTTCCCGTTCTAGGCCGCCCTGATCTCCCGAGCGTGAGGAGGCACAGCAGCAACTCGTTAGTTAGGCTAGATTTTGACTTCGACGCCGAATTCGATGACGTTGTTCGGCGGTAAACCCAGCGAATCGGTGAGCGGGCGCGCATTTCGCGCCATCCAGCGGAACAGATTCCGCTGCCAGTGCGGCAGCGAGCCGCGCTCGTGCGAATCTCGAATCTTGGGATTGGCAAGGTAGTACGTAGGCTGCGAAAAGTCGATGTCCGGCCGTTCTTTGCGCAAGTGCGCGAGGATGTCGTTGATGCGCGGTTCCTGCATGAACCCGTACCACGCCTTTACGCGCAACAGGCGCGGCGTGATTTCTTCTATCTCGAGCCGCTTTTCCGGGTGGACGAACGGTTGGGCCGCATGCATCACCGTAAGCAGCACGATCGTGTCGAAGATGATGTGGCTGCGCATCCATTGATGGTGCAGCACGAACGGAATCCCGTGCGGTTCCGGACTGAGGAAAAACGCCGTTCCGCTGACGACGGTGGGGGCCTTCACCTCGTGGAGGAACTGCTCGACGCTCATGGTGTGCTCGGTCAGCGCCGCCATCATGCGGCGGCGGCCGCGATTCCACGTAGTGAAAAGCGTAAAGAGCGCAAGCGCCATCGCGAACGGCACCCATCCCCCCGCGATGAACTTGGAAGCGTTGCCGACCAAAAAAGCGATTTCCCACGCGAGGAAGAGCGCAATGAGCGGCACGCGCTGCCAGGCGGGCCAGTTCCA